>Ga0209004_1000253_pt1 | contig 11308 bp, 8 predicted proteins | sample TexAe_RefH0_M1_FD_187948 | JGI IMG/M metagenome (GOLD analysis project Ga0209004, IMG submission 187948) | Forest soil microbial communities from Davy Crockett National Forest, Groveton, Texas, USA - Texas A ecozone_RefH0_M1 (SPAdes) (version 2) | ecosystem: Environmental > Terrestrial > Soil >... | reverse complement strand
CGTAGGTGTGAAACGCCGTATCGATGCGCTCGCCTGAAGGAAACGTGAACGGACCTCCAAGCCCGCTGCCGCCCGTCACCTTCGTGTGGATCGTCGAGCGATTGCCCGTCGCCCCCGGCCCCGCGATGTTCGAGGTCGTCGGCCAGTTCTCCATGATGTCCGACTCGCCCACCGTCGGCCACGAGACACCCGACTGCGAACCCAGCATCCAGAACGCCGACCACAGCCCGGCATGCGAAGGTATCTGCAAACTGGCCTCAATCCGCCCTGCGTGGAACGTCTGCAGCCCTGCCGTCTTCAGTCGCGCCGAAGTCCACGTGTTTCCCACCGACCGCACTTGGATCGCCAGGTGACCGCTGCCGTCGATGTACTCGTTCGGCGTGCTCGTATTGCAAGGCGCCGTATTGGATGTCGGCGCGCAGTAAGTCTCCAGTTCATTGTTGCCCCAGCCGCCCGCGCCCGTATCGTAGGTCCAGTTCGCCGCGCTGATTGCACTGTTTGCCGCGCCATTGAACTCGTCGCACCACGCCGTTGTCCACGTAATGTTTCCGGTCTGTGGCGTAGTCCCGCATTGCGCCATCGCCGCTCTCGGCATTGCAAAAAGAAAAGCCGCCACCGCACAAAAAGCAATCTTCCCGATCCAATTCATCTGTCGCATCCCAGGGCCCTCCATGTGGATCGAAATCCCATAGCAATAGCCACTGACGTTTTCGACCCGCCACGAACCTACCTACTGCTGATTCCGCTTGTCAACGCTCAAGTACCTTACATAAGTCATTCTCGAGCGCCAAAGGAGTGCATCTGAATGTTCGTCTGTCATCTTGGACTGATACCGGTCAGCATTTTATGCCCGGAATCCGGGAAGAAAAGATGCCGCGAAATGCAGACCGGATAAAGACGGAACTACCGGGTTGAAGCAGCCACCTGGCTCTCCGCCAGTAACTCCTTCGCCGCCTGCCGCCCCGTGCGAATGCAATCAGGAATCCCAATCCCGTCATACGCATTCCCTGCCAAGCGAAGCCCCGGCAACGTCGCCACCCGTTCCTTCACACGTTTCATCCGCTCCTGGTGGCCGACGGCATATTGCGCCATCGCCCGCCGCCATCGCGAAACCTGTGTCGACTCCGCCGGAATATGCGGTCCCACCACGCGCAACCCGAGAATCTCGCTCAACTCGCGCCGCACCGTCGCCACCAGCACTTCGTCGCTCTGGTCCAGCAGCGCCTCGTTCTTCGCGCCCCCCAGGAAGGCCCGCAGCACCGCCTTGCCCGTTGGCGTCCGTCCCACAAATTTGCGGTGTACAAACGTGCATGCCAGCATCGCGCGTCCTTCCACCGCAGGTACCAGAAATCCAAATCCATCCGGCAGCGGTCCCAGTTGCGCCTCGTCAAACACTAGGTTCACCGTGATCGATGAAGAGTAGGGAATTGCGCTCAACTCATCGCCCAGTGCCGCATCCGTCGCCGCCAGCATCGCACCCGCAGCCCACGCCGGCGACGCTACAATCACCGCGTCATACGTTTCGTCGGCATCGCCCGACCGCACCCGCCATCCGTCTCCAATGCGATCCAGCGCGCTCACCGACGTCGATTTTCGCACCCATTTCGGATTCAGCCGCGCTTCGAGTGCGTCCACCAGCTGCTGTAGTCCGCCCTTCAGCGTCGTAAAAATCGATCGCGGTCTCGCACGATTCTCACCGCCTTGTCCCGCCGCGCCAGCTCCATTTGCGCTCGCACTCCGCGCCGCCGCCATCTTTGCCCGCATCATTTTGTGCGCTGCCAGCATCCCGCGAGTCAGCGAGCCATAATCGGTTTCCATCTCCACCAGCTTCGGCAGCACCGTCCGCGCACTCAACTGCGTAGCGTCGCCGCCATAGATTCCTGACAGCAGTGGATCCGCCAACCGGTCTACCGCTTCCTGCCCGAAATGTCTTTTCACCAGCGCCGCCACCGACTCGTCCTGCCCACTTGGCCGCGGAGGATGCAGCAGTTCCAGCGCCATCCGGATCTTGGTCGCCGGGCTGAACAGCCCTGACAACGCCGTCGGCACCAGCTTTGTCGGAATTAAAAACATCAGCCCATCGGGCAAGGGGACCAACCGGTTCTTCACCACGATGTACGTCTTGCGATTGGCGTCGTTCGACGGAGTCAGTTGATCGGCGAGCCCCAGTTCGCGGCATAGCTCCGCTCCCGCCGTCTTCTCGCTCAGAAAAGAATCCGGCCCCCGCTCCAGAACCACTCCATTCACCGTCTCCGACGCGAGCGATCCACCCAGCTTTTCCCGCGACTCAATCAGCGTGTACTCGACATCCGCACCCGCCGCGCGCGCCGTCTCCAGCTCAAAGGCGGCTGCCAGCCCCGCAATCCCGCCTCCAATAATCGCTACCCGCATCCGTGACCTCAATCCCTTCTTACCACACTGGCCGGCTTCGGTATCCTATCCAGCCTTCCCACGTCGAAGTCATGCGCAACCATTACCCCTTAAGGATCAACGGAAGGACTGAGGTTTGGTGTGATTCAAATCACTTGGGAGGAGTTGCCATTCTTTTAGATAGTGTCCTCAACCTGCGTTCCGCTTCACGGAACTTACACGACATCAAAGACCGCTTCTACGCAAATCAAATCGAAATAAAGAGACCGATGAAAACATCAGGCCGGGACGCATCGCCCCGGCCCAATCACCCTCACCCTAGACTCTAAATATCTGTTTTTAAGTTATCTACAGCAACGGCACCAGCGGCCCCACAAATTCCGGCTGGCATTTCGTCGGTGTGTCCGTCGGAACCCACTTGTTTGGCTGATAGATGCAGCAAGGCTCTTGCGCCAGCGGATCGCCCGTCACCGCGTACGCCCGTGCTCTTGATCCGCCGCAGATCTCCTTGTACTCGCACGCCCCGCATTTGCCCTCAAGCCTGCCAGTGTCGCGCAAGGCTTTGAAGATTGGCGAATTCTGGTAGATATCGGCCAGAGATTTCTCGCGAATATTCCCCGCATGAATCGGCAGAAATCCGCTCGGGTAAACATTCCCCATATGCGAAACAAACAGGAACCCCTTGCCGTCATTCACGCGCCGCGTCATCCAGTTCGAAGTCCGCGTCTTTGCATCTGCCTCAGGCGCTCCCGGCTCGTATTCATGCGCCGCCGCGTGTGGATGCCCCGCTCCATGCCCCATCTTCCGCTCCTGCAGATTGTGCTGAAGAAGGTACCGCCGGTAGTGCATGGCCTCCGTCGTCTTGATCTGAAAACTTACTCGGTTCGACAATTCGTAGATCTTTCCAAACACCTGCTCAAACTCTTCGCCGCTCAGCAGGTCGCCCAACTGCCCGCGTCCCACCGGAACCAGGAAGAACACATTCCACATCACGATGTTGAGCTTCTCAAACAGAGCACACAAATTATCGAGGTCCTGCGCGTTATGCCGGCTGATGGTCGTATGCACCTGGATCGGCAAACCCGCCTCTCCGGCCCATTCCACCGCCTGGATCGTCCGTGCCCACGCCCCTGGCAATCCTCGAAACGCATCGTGAATCTCCGGCGACGAACCATCCAGCGAAATCCCCAGCCGCACCACCCCGGCTTCTTTCATCTTGAAGATAGCCTCGCGTGTCAGCAGCGGAGTGGCGCTCGGCGTCACCGCCACCTTCACACCCTTCTCGGCCGAATAGCGAATCAACTCATACAGATCAGGCCGCTTCAGCGGATCGCCGCCGGTAAACACAAAAATCGGTATATGCATGTCTGCGATCTGATCGATCAGAGCCTTGCCCTCGGCCGTCGTCAATTGGTCAGGATGCGCAATCGGTTGCGCTGCTGCTCTGCAGTGTTTGCACGCCAGGTCGCACGACTGCGTAATTTCCCAGATCGCCAGAAACGGTGCTTCGTCGTAGTTCAACCCGCCCCGCGCAGGTATGTGATGCATTGGTTGTTGTTGCATGGGAACTCCAACCTCCTCGAAGCGAAGCATGCCTCGCTTCGCATACAGAAGAGCACCCCTTGCATAGGTCAATCAGTGATTCAGATCACTAAATCAACGCGAAATTAATCCCGGCAAGCGTTTACCACGCTGGACAATTTCTTGTGATAGGTACAGAATCCAAGTTAAGTAAATGATCCTCCCGTGCAGTATGTTCGTCTCGTTGGGTCGAGGATCAAGTAGCTTGGCCGTGACAGCAGCACAATAGACTTGTGATCTAACTCACCTTTAAGTGTGGCCTGCGGCACTGTCCGCGCATTGGTAGCAGCCTAATATCTTTAAGCACCTCATGGAGGTTTCCCATGGCCAACAAGCCGGGTTGGAGCAAGCCTTCCACCATCCTCTTCGCATCTGAAGTTCCCTCGAACGAGCGTGCCTTCAACTTCGCACTCGCGCAAGCCATCGAATTCGGCGCTGATCTCGTTCTCTTTCATGCCTATGACACCCTTGTAGTGGCGGCATCCGAGACTTCGGGCATTCGCTACTATGATTACGCCGCCGCCGCTCGCGCCGAGATCAAGCATTTGGAGCCTCTCGCGCAGACTGCCCGCGACGCCGGTATCAGGTGTGAAGTGGTGGTGCGCCCCGGCCTCGCAGCCGACCAGATCCTGGGCTATCTCCGGGAACGCCAGGTTGACCGCATCGTAATGGGCACCCATTCGCCCGGTCCCATCGGCAAAATTCTCGTCGGTTCTGTCGCTGAAGCCGTTCTTCGCAGTGCCAACGTTCCTGTCTTCGTCATTGGCCCCGAAGTTGTCGACGGCGCTTACCGCAACTTCGCCACGCGCTCCATTCTCTGCGCGGTTAGCTTTATTGAGAGTAGTTTCGTAGTCGCAAACTTCGCGGCAGAGCTCGCAGCGCTGCACAACGCGCGTCTCACCCTTCAGCACGTCATTCGCCCTCAGGACCGCGTCGAGGTCCTCGCCGCGCACACCATTGAGGAGATCGAAACCGATCTTCTCTGTCTCATTCCCATGGAAGTGCGTGAGCAGATTTCCATCCAGACCATCGTTGTCCCCGGCGACCCCACTGAGGAACTGCTCTATCAGAGCCGCGCCCAGCAGGCCGACCTCATCGTTCTCGGGGCGCATGGCGCATCGGCATTCGCCGCCATCGCTCGCCACGGCGTGGTCTACAAAGTACTGGCCCACTCTCATTGCCCGGTCATCACGCTTTCCCCGGCCGTCTTCGCCGAGAGCGGTGTCAAATACGTCAGGGAGCACAAAACCGAAAGCTTCCTGGCAGGAGTCTTCTAAATCGGGATCACCGGCCACCGGGATCTCTGGCAGCTTCTCACAACGCCGGGATCGCCGGCACCAACCGGGCGCGCGCCGGGTGGATTCAATCAACGATGCAGCGAAATCCACCCGGCGATGCCGTTCAAATCCGCTTTTCTCGATAATCTCCCAAAACTCGTCATCCTGAGCGAACGCAGCGTAGCGCAGTGAGTCGAAAGCCTGCCCTGAGCGAAGCCGAAGGGGACCTGCTTTTCAGAACGCATCAATCAATACGAACCTCAACTAGCCCTCAAAAAAACTCACCTAAGGTTTATGAGTCCTCACTATGCCTGGGTGCCCCATCCATGCCAACAGCTTCATCGTTGACATGGATGGGAATCCACGGACCACATCCAGCCCTGTGAAAGGGGCACCTAAGGTTTGTGAGACCCCACCATGCGCGCCAGTTTAGTTATGCACGGCTGCTTTTCACATATCACCCCCGTGATCCCTTTCCCCTCGGTAATCGTAAAGATCCGATCCACCCCCGGCAGCTTCACCATCTCCTTCGCGCCCGAGGGCCAGTGAATCTCGGCCGTCCCTGCATCCGTTGCATCCCCCAGCCCGAAGTGCGGCCGCTGATCGTTCGATGAAATGTAGCTCCCCCCGCTCATCACGTCCTCGCGCTGCCGGATTCCGTTTGCCGTAAGGTACACCGTCGCTCCAACAGCATCCCGCGGACTCTTCGCGCCGCCCACCAGCTTCAGTTCCACCCAATGGTGATGATCTGGATTCACATTCTTCAGCAGCACCGGCGGGCCCTCGATCGGGCTGATCACCACGTCGATCTTTCCGTTGTTGAACAGATCGCCAAATGCCGCGCCGCGCCCCGAGGTCAGCGTTGCCAGCCCTGACCCCTTCACCGGCGGAACATACTCAAACTTCCCGTTGTGCAGGTTCCGGAACAGCAGCGCCCTCTCCGCAAACGTCGTTCCCCAGTCGTGTTCGTCCACCTGCGGATAAACGTGGCCGTTGATCATCATCAGGTCTTTCCAGCCGTCGTTATCGAAGTCGATGAACCCATCGCCCCATCCCACAAACGGCACCGGAATCTGCGCAATCCCCGCTTCGCCGCCCACCTCGGTAAAGCTGGCGTCTCCATCGTTGTGGTACAGAGTTTTGTAGTCGTCCGAAAAATCCGTGACCAGCAAATCCACGAGCCCGTTATTCATGTAGTCGCCGACCGCCAACCCCATCGACGCAATCTCGCGCCCATCGTTGTTCAGCGCGAACCCCGACACATAACTGCGATCCTCAAACGTCCCATCGCCCTTGTTGATGTAGAGATAATTGGGATTCGAATCGTTCGCCACCAGCAGGTCCGGCCGTCCGTCGTTGTTCACGTCTACAAAGATCGAAGTGAATCCGTAGTAGTGTCCCGGATCCGACACGCCCGCCTTCACGCTCACATCCGTAAACGTCCCATCGCCATTATTGTGAAACAAGTGATCCGGTTCCCCCGGCAACCCGCGCGGCCCGCACATCACCGGAAACCCATGCAGCTGGCAATCGCCGAAAGGCACATCCCCGTTAGCAGGATCCGGCTGATGGCTCAGGTCGTAGTGCACGTAACCCGACACAAACAGATCCAGCCGGCCGTCGCCGTCATAGTCGCCCCACGTCGCGCCATCTGACCAGTTGCCTAACGTCACGCCGGCTTTCTCCGCCACATCGGTAAACGTGCCGTCGTGATTGTTGTGGTAGAGCCGGTTCTTTCCGAAGTTGCAGACAAAAATATCCGGCCAGCCATCGTTGTCATAATCCGCGATCGCCACGCCGAAACCCCAGCGGTCGTTCGTCACGCCTGCCTTGGCGGCAACATCGGTAAACGTTCCATCGTGGTTGTTGTGAAACAGCGCGGCATGCGGCGGCGTTTTCTTTCCCGTCAACGCGTCGTACGTCGAACCATTCACCATGTAGATATCGAGCCAGCCGTCGTTGTCATAATCGATCAGCCCCACTCCGGAACCATCGGTCTCCAGGATGTATTTCTTGGTCTTCGTACCCATCACATGCTGCCAGCCGCTCAGCCCCGCAGCCTTCGTAGCATCTTCAAACACCACAGTCCCGCTGGTTACGAATCCCCCCGCCGTAATCGGCCGCTTCTCCGCGTCATACACAGGCGCAAAGCTTCCCGCCGACGAGATTCCTCCCATCCCGCTTTGCTGCCCCGATTGAGCAGGCTTTGCTTTTTGATCCTGTTTCGTCGTCGCCTGTTGAGCGATACTCGCTCCTTGCGAAGACAAGACGATAAGCGCGGCAGCAACCAGTCTTCGGTTCCTGAAGTTCACGATAAAAGTTGGCGGTGTCGTTCCGAGCGAGCGGGGCCCCGAACGCTTTCGGGGTCCCCAAAGAGCGACGGGGACCCTCTGGGTGGCTCGTTGGGGCAGAGGTCGGGGGTGGTGAGCGAAGAATCTGCTTCTTGCACTTCCAGATTTATGCCAATAGCTTCCGAGACACCACATTAGCTCTCGCATGCCTTTACTTTTTCGCCGCGCTGTTGGTCGCGGCCGCATCCGGAGCCTTCGCATCAGTGCAAGTTTTCCCACCGCACAACGCACCGATGATGCCCTTGCCCTCTTCGATCGTGTAGATCCGATCCACCGCCGGAATCTTCACCCTCTCCTTTGCGCCCGAGGGCCATTGAATCTCCGCTGTCCCCGCATCCGCCGCATCGCCCAGTCCGAAGTGCAGCCGCCGGTCGTTCGCCGAAATGTAACTCCCGCTCGACAGCACATCCTGCCGCTGACGCATTCCGTTCGCCTGCAGATACACCGTGGCGCACGTCGCATCCCGCGGACTTTTCGGCCCGCCAACCAACCCCATCTCTACCCAGTGATGATGATCCGGATTCACATTTCTCAGCAGCACCGGCGGTCCATCTATCGGATTGATCACCACATCGATCTTCCCATCGTTGAACAGATCGCCAAACGCAGCGCCACGCCCCGGAACCACCACCGCCAGCCCCGACCCCTTCACTGGCGGTACGTATTCAAACTTTCGCCCCTTGCCCTTCTCCTCAGGAACATTGTGAAACAGCAGCGGCCGCTCCGCGAATGTTGTGCCCCAGTCGTGCTGGTCCACCTCGGGATACACATGTCCATTCGTTTCGAACAAGTCGAGCCATCCATCGTTGTCGTAGTCGATGAACCCGTCGCCCCAGCCCACAAACGGAATCGTCGTCTGCGCCACGCCCGCCTTGTAGCTCACATCGGTAAAGCTGGCGTCGCCGTCGTTGTGGTACAGCACCTTGTAGTCGTCGCCGAAATCCGTCACGAAGAAATCAATCAATCCGCTGTTCTCGTAGTCGCCCGCGGCAATCCCCATCGACGCAATCTCGCGGCCGTCTTTGTTCAGCGCAAATCCCGAAACATAACTCTGATCGTCGAACGTCCCATTCCCTTTGTTGATGTAGAGGAAGTTTGGCTCCGAGTCATTCCCCACCACCAGGTCCGGCTTGCCATCGTTATTGATGTCCACGAATATGGTGCTGAAGCCGTAGTACTTGTCCTTGTCTTCGACGCCCGCCTGCACCGTCACATCGTGGAACTTCCCGTTCCCATCGTTATGAAACAGGTGATCCGGTTCGCCCAGCAGTCCGCGTGGTCCGCAATTCACGTTCACCCCGCGATACAGGCACGTCGCATAATTCACTGCCTTGGTCCCGGCAATCGGCAGGTTGTTGCGATCGAAGTGCACATACCCAGTTACGTAGAGATCTAGCTTCCCATCGCCGTCGTAGTCGCCCCACGTCGAACCCGGCGACCAGTTGCCCAGCGCCACGCCCGCGCTTTCCGCTACATCGCTAAATGTGCCGTCATGATTGTTGTGATACAGACGGTTCTTCCCGTAGTTGCCGACATAAAGGTCCGGCCACCCATCGTTGTCGTAATCGGCAACCGAGCAGCCGTATCCCCACCGATCGTTCTGCACGCCGGCTTCCTTCGAAACATCCGTGAACGTCCCGTCATGGTTGTTCCGGAACAGTGCAGCATGCGGCGTCGGCTCTTTTCCGTCGAGAGCGTCAAAGGTCGACCCGTTCACCAGATAGATATCAAGCCATCCGTCGTTGTTGTAATCAATCAGGCAGACGCCCGACCCATTCGTCTCCACGATGAACTGCTTCTGCGGCACACCCATCTTGTGGATCCAGCCCGAGAGCCCCGCTGTCTTGGTGACATCTTGAAATACCACCGTGCCACTGTCGACGAATCCGCCCGCGGTGATTGGCCGCTTCTCTGCGTCATATTGCGGCGCAGCCTGCACGCCGGCCGCAATCCCGCTGCTCATCCCCGGCTTGGGTTGTTGGGTTTGTTGCGGAGGATTCGCGGGTACCTGGGAACTCGTGCTGCCGCTTGCAATCAATAGAACCAGTACACAACTCAGCAGACCACGAACTCGCAAAAGACACGACCCCCTTGACGGTTGAAGTGTATCGCATCGAGGTCGTGCCTATCGAATACGCTCGCGGGCCGTGCTCCCTCGCGCGTCCGCACGCGGAGCCATCCCAGTTCGCCGCGATCAGATAACGCGCAGCAAAAGCAGAATCAGCACGATTGTCAGAATCAGGCTGAGCCCGCCTCCACCGTAGTAGCCCCATCCGGGACCAACGCGATAACCGCCGTAGCCAAAACCAAAGATCAGGATCACCAAGAGGATAATCAGCAGCATAAGTCTCTCCTTCGTTCGCTAACTTGATTCCGCGCATAAGTGCCGCCGGCTCTTCTCCGATAGAAGAGACCATCGAGTTATAGATCATGAGTCAAGGTGCACCTGCCGTAATACTGCGCACGACCTACACTCGCACGACCTCCACTCTGTGATGCATACGTCGAGTTGTGCGCTGTACCCCAATTGCCCGGTCTTCACACACGTCGTCGAATTCACCCGCCCCGATGCGTAATCTATCCCCGCAGTTGCACCGCATTTCTCTGAGAATGATTCTTTACTTCGCGAAGATTCTGCCCTTAACGAACAACCTGCGGGATTCAGCAGCGCGTCCAAGCTTGTGTTGTCGATATATGTAGACGTTCAGGAGGTTAGAAATGCTTTGGACAATTTTTGTAGTCCTCCTGGTCTTGTGGCTGCTGGGTCTTGTAAGTAGCTACACACTGGGTGGATTCATACACATTCTGCTCGTGCTTGCTCTGGTAGTCCTCGTCATCCAGTTGATATCTGGACGGAGAGCCGCACTTTGAATTAAGCGCATATCGCGCCCAACGACCTTCAAGAAACGCGCACGTCAGTGCGCGTTTTTTGCAACCGTACTTTCCAGACAGACCCCACGGAGGTGGATACATGAACAGCGACAAAGTTAAGGGCACCATCGACGATGCAGCAGGCCGCGCCAAGCGTCAGGTTGGCGAGTGGACAGGAAACACAAAAACTCAAGCCGAGGGCGCTGCCCAGCAGGTCAAGGGCAAGGCAGAGAAGGTCGTGGGCAACGTTCGTGACGCAGTCAAAGATACAACCAAGCGCCCCGTCGAGAGCGACCGCGGAATCGACAACAACCAGGGTAAGGAAACCGTAAACGAGCGCAGGTAATCGCGCCCCTACCGATCTACCAGGCAGTGCTGACCCTCGGGTGGCGAGTCTCAGATTCGCCACCCTTTTCTTTTCCACTGTATCTCTCGACGGCTCTGTCGGATCCACGCGTATTAAAGCCGCATGAAGTGACAGCATGCCGGTATCAAGTCTGGCACCTGACTTGCTAATCATCCGCATAAAAGCTATAGATATAGATAACGCCGTTGCGGCGGTTCAGTTAGAAAGCTGCGCCGGCTCAAGTGAGGTGCGTCTTCCGCAGGAACTACGGTTCGCTGACGATCGACGGTCCACTATCGGAGACATCCCGTTGGCGCGCCATAGCGCGCGTGCTCCGAAGTCCTCTGGACGCAATCGGTTCCGCTCTCCTTCCCGCCTCCTGTACACTCTGCGGCTCCCCGCTGCCGCAACTCTCTTCCGTTCCAATTTGTGATGCCTGCTGGACTGAGATTCCCGTTCACCGGGGCATAGTCTGCCATCGTTGCGGCGACTCGCTCGACCAGCCCCCCGCC
>Ga0209004_1000252_pt1 | contig 11326 bp, 21 predicted proteins | sample TexAe_RefH0_M1_FD_187948 | JGI IMG/M metagenome (GOLD analysis project Ga0209004, IMG submission 187948) | Forest soil microbial communities from Davy Crockett National Forest, Groveton, Texas, USA - Texas A ecozone_RefH0_M1 (SPAdes) (version 2) | ecosystem: Environmental > Terrestrial > Soil >... | reverse complement strand
GTCCGGGGCCGTGAGCCTGTAGGGATTCGAAGCCCCTAGGGGTCGCCTTCTGTCGCCCAACCGTGGCGCGGATCTAGCGGCAGGCCCTTGAGGTCAGCGCCGCGCACGACGCCATGCTCGAGTGCCTGCTTGTAAGAGTTGTGGCAGTTGTCGCACAGCGACTGCCAGTTCTTCTCGTCCCAGAACAGCCTCGGGTCGCCCTTGTGCGGCACGATGTGGTCGACCACGGTAGCGGGCGTGACAAGGCCGCGACGATCGCAATCGGAGCAAAGCGGATGCTGGCACAGGTATGCAATGCGGCACTTCTGCCAGCGCGAGTTGTAGCCGCGTTTACTTGCCGATTTGCGATGCAGCATCACAACGCAATCAGAACGCAAAAACGCCCGACGCACTGTTGCCTGTCGGGCGTTTGGTGGCAGTAACCCCTAGGTTGACAGGTTTGTACGCCTGATGTTTCACAAAGTCAATGGTTTGGACGCGTGTTTGATGATCCGACAACCAGTGCTCCAGAGCGGCGTCAATCTGGCAAAGCCATCGCCAAAGTGTGGTACGCCCGATTTTCAATGCGCGTGCGTGATCAGCGTGGCAATGCCAGGGTGCGAGCACGTAGACGCGCTTGACGACGCGGCGCAGGTGAGCCGGCAGGGCAACAATCGCGCGATTGGTTTGGACGGCCTCGAGGTTGCCGAACGGGATGCGCGGCGACCACCAGTCGATCGAATGCTGCCAGTCGGAGCCAGACATGCGCTCGGCGCCGCGATAGATGGAGGACACGCCAGCGGAATGCAGCAAGCCGTCAGATACGCACCAGGAGGCCCAGCGCCATAGGCGTGCCTCGATGTTAGGGTCGCGGTTCAAGGCGGATCAGAGCGATGCGGGATTTTCGAATTGAGCCAATGCCAGAAGCGCATCGCGCGGTTCCGATCGATGGCGGTCCATACGGCGAGCGCGATGGCCGCGAAAGTGAGCGCGCCGAACAAGCTGAGGACGACTGTCAGCACGAGTGAAGCTCCGGCGACCCGCCAGCGTCCGTGACGGTTCGCGCTTGGCTTGGCCGGAGGTGTTGCCGCGGAGTTGCGGCGGACGCCGCGCAGGCGAGGGCTATGCCCGTCACGCTATGCGATGACCGGATGCCCTGCGCAGCGAAATCCCGGTCCCTATGCCTTGGCGCTACCCGCCTAGTGGATTCCTTCACTCGCCGAGTTCCTCGAACAGTAGCGACAGTTGCTGAGCATCGCGCTTTTTGTCGGCAAAGTTCTCACCAGCTCGAGCGACGACGAACTTGCGCAGCACCGGTGCTTGGATGCCGGCCTTTTCGGCTTGCGCCCTGATGCCGTCTGCGAACACGGTGGCGGCCTCCTTGGCCGAGCGATAGTCGGCAACGAGCGTGGTGATTGCGAGCGGATTCAACTCTTCGAGGCGGATCACGGCCTCCTGGTGATCGGCGGTCTTTTCGCGTCGGCCTCGCGTCTGGCGGCGCCCGCTTTCGGCGATAGTACGTTGCTGCATTTCCATGGCGTCTCGCCTCCTATCGATCAAAGCAGTGGCGCCTGCTGTGCCACGAGGGGTTGAACTTCGATTTCGGCGCGCGGGTTGGCGCGGTCAATGCCGTGAAACACATGCTTCTGGCGCACTTGGCGATCGTTGCGATAGACGCCTGGCTGCAGCAGCTGGCGTTTGTTGGCGCCGGCATGGGGCCCGTGCTTTCGATCCCATCGATCCTGCAGCACGTCGAGCACCAACGACTCGTCGAGGTCGGGCAGTTCGGTGGCGTAGAAGATGCGCACGGTCACGGCGACCGGTCCCTCGAGACGCATGCGCGCGGCAGGCGGGATCTGCCGCAACGCGTCGCGCTCGTAGGCCAGGGCTTGCCTGGATTTCACGACAGCGACGCGTTCGTCTTGTTTGCCGCGGCCGATGGTGACGATCTTGCGCGAATTCGCTTTGCTGCAAGGTTGCCCGAGGATGGTGAAACGGATCGGAGTGCCGGTCGCTGCCCACCAAAGCGGCAAGCTGGGGATGCTCTGCTCAGCGGCTCGTGGCGGCCCGAGCAGTTCGGTGGCCAGGTCCTCGACGGTCATGGCGACTGCGCCGGCTGCGGTTCGTGGATGCGATCGGTGAGCACCGGGATCGGCGGAAGATCCGTGCGCAGGATCTCGTCGATTTGGCGCAGCGCCTCGCAGGCGCGATTGCCTGGTGCGCCGCCATAGGCGATATCGGCCTGAAGCGCCCAGCGGGCGATCCACAAGGCGGTGCGCAGGTCGGCATCGGACCGCAACGTCGCGTTCATTGCATCGCCTGCTGTTGCGCCTGACGCGCAGCCACAATGCGCACCGCGAGCCAGCGATCGAAACCATCGAAGCGGCCCTTTTCGGCCGCCTCGATCGCCTGCAGATACTCGATCAAGCGCGCGTTAGCGAAGGCTTGATGCTCTGCTCGCATGGCGTTAGCCGCGGCCAGGTCAGCCAGCGAGCACACCATGTCGATGAGCTTTTCGATGCTCACCTGCGTGAGCACGGCACGCAGTTCGGCGCGCGCGAGCGGATCTGTCATCGCAGCTGCCCTTCCGCTTGGATGGCCAGACGCTCCTCGATGGCTTCAAGCTCGGCCTCGGATATTTCGATGACATGCTCGAGGAGGGCGCCGACGTGTTGAAAGGTGCCAACCACCGATTTGCACCGGATCTCGCTTACCGGATGATGCGGCTCGGGTGGACCAGCGGAGTACAAGGCCCACCAGCGCTTGAATGCTTCGTAACCGGCGGGCTGTTTGGCGGGCGCGTGCGGCACAGGCTCTTGCCAGAGCAAGCCGATGGCCCTGAGCGCTGGTTCAATGTCCTCGCGCCTCCATGCGCGTTCCTGGAAAGTTTGCGTCAGGAACGGCCAATGCTTCGGCGATGCGGCGTCGTGGTAGCGGCAGCGGCCGTTCGTTGGCGCCCCGATGGTGCTGTCGAAAATCGTCGCCTGCAATGGGCAGCCATGAGCGCAGCATTTCGCAGCCTGTTGCGGCTGATCGGGCATGCGTGGAGGCGCCTTGGTCTTTTTCGTCACGCGTACTTGCCTTCGAGGATTTGATCGACGCTCTGCTCGGAACGAAGGGCAGAATCGATTCCGATGCGGAAAGTGCGCCCATCGCGAGCCGGTTGTCGGCCAGTGGCAAATTTGGAGGCGGCAATGTGGTCGCGGAACAGGTCACGAAACCACTCCAAGCCTTCGTCGATCGACTCCGGTCCAACCTCGCTCCACCGTCGGCAGATGCGCTTGCGCCGTTCGGCAGAGACGTTCAGGACGCGTTGGCCGCCAGCTGCGGCGACGATTGAATTCCAAAGTTCGATGATCCTTTCGACCGGACAAACCGGCCCGGGGCGGCCAGCGCCGGCCGTCTCTTTCTCTTTGGCCGGCGCTGGCACTGGTTCCACGAAGTGAGATATCAAACCCAGGTTTTCCTGGCCTGGTATGGGGATGGGGATGGGGATGGGGATAGAAGCCAAGGCTTGAGCCTGGCTTGAGCCAGGTTTAGCCAAGGCTTGAATATCATTTCTTTTCAGGCGTTTAAGTCTCGCAACGTAGCCTTTTCGGCCGGCCTCTGAAAGCTTGCGGCTGAGCGCTTCTGATCGCTCAATTTCGAGTTGGCAGCGCTCGTTGTACCAACCATCTTCGGCGCGGATCCAGTACCGGGCGAGTACGGCTCGCAACGACTCGATTTCATCGCCGCTGCGGCAGTTGGCGATACCGGCGATTTCCTGCTCATCGAGGGGCAGCGGTCCCTTGGTATCCCACGAGTGCATTAGCAGCAGCAGGTAGATCCCGTGCCTCTGCGGCGAGAGCGCGCGCGTATCGCGCAGGTAATCGCCGGTGTAGAGCGGGAAATACGCGAAACTCACTGTGCGAGGTCCGCGAAGAAAAGGGGGAAAGGTCGATCACCGTAACACCGCGGGGCAGCGCGTGGGAAGCGATCCAGGTCAAACAGTCGGCGCGAGCGCGCACTGGATGCGCACGAAAAGCAACGTATAGCAACGTATGTGCAACGTGTTGAGGGTCGCAAGAATAGGGGTGCATATGCATCTCGCGCGATTGTGCGATTGAGAGTGCCGGGCAAGTGCGCGTAGTTTTGGCCGCCTGCGAGCAACGGCAACGTCAATACGTTCATGGCACGCCGCGATTAGCAACAGCGTAGGAGGCTGAGGATGGCGGGATTTCGGAAAGCAAAGGCAGAGCAGGCCGCGCTGAAAATGGGCCTGTACGGACCGGCCGGGTCCGGCAAGACGATGACGGCACTGCTGATCGGCGAAGGTCTGGCGCAACTGACGCGCAAACGCATCGCGTTCGTCGACACCGAGCACGGCACCGACTTTTACTCGCAGACCGTCAAAACGCGCGCGATCCATCCGACCGCGTTCGATTTCGACGCGCTGTACACACGCTCGCTTACCGAGACACTGGCCGAGCTGCGCAAGCTCAAGGAGACCGAGTATTCGGTCATCATCATCGATTCGATCACCCACATGTGGGAAGCGGCCATGGCCGCTTACGCGGGCAAACTGACCAAGGTCGGCACGATCCCATTTCACGCGTGGGGCAAGATCAAGAAACCGTACAAGGATCTGATGGGTTTTCTGCTTTCCTCGCCGATGCACTTCGTGATCTGCGGGCGGCAAAAGAACCTATACGAGGAGGACGAGGAGACCGAGGAGCTCAAGCAGGTCGGTACGACGATGCGGGCCGAAGGCGAGACGCCCTATGAGCCGCACATCCTGGTGCGCATGGAGGCGATGCGACCGTCGCGCGCCAACGAGATCGCGCCGGTGGTGGCCTTCGCCGAGAAGGATCGCACCGGCGTGCTGGCGGGCCGCTCGTTCGTGAATCCGACCTTCGAGACACTGTGCAAGCCGGTGCTGCCGCTGCTCGGCGGGCGGCAAGCGAAGCTGCCGACCGGCGATGAGACGGCGGCGCAGGATGCCGAAGCGATCTCGAAGCAGGAGGCCGAGCTCGCCGCACGTAGCGTCGAGCATCTGCGCGAGTTCTCGGCCAAGATCGACCTTGCCAAGAGCGCCGAGGATTTGAAGAAGGTGGGCGCCGCGATCACCGTGCAAGTGAAGGCCGAAATGACGCCGGCCGATGTGGCGACGCTGCGTGAGAAGTACCAGCAGCGCGAGGCCGATCTGCCGAAGGTCGTGCCTGCGCCCGCGACGGGGCCCGTGGTGACGAGCGAGCCGAGCCAGACGGGGGAGACCCCGGCGCTGGCGTTCCCGCCTCAGAAGACCGCGCCGAGCGCAGTGGACGGGGCAGCGCCATGAAACTCGTCCGAATCGCCAGCCGCCCGACCGCAGATGGTCGGCTCGAGCTTTGGATCGATGCGTCCGCGCTGCTCGAGGACATGGGCAAGCGCGCTATCAAGTCGAAACGCAATCGCATGTCCGTGCGCTTCGGCGCCATCCTTGTCAAGCATGTGCGGCTGACGCGGGCGAGGTCGAAGACATCCAAGCAAGTGGTGGCGGCCGAACCTGCATCGACGGAGCCGGCAGCATGAACGCCATGCTGCAGTTCGCGGCGCGCGTGCCGCCAAGCCGGGCGCGCTGGCATGCGGCCGCAGTCGGGCGACTGAGCGTCGACGATCCGCAAGCCTGGGTCTTCATCATCGACGATTGCGATCAGCCGAACGGGCGACCGGTGCCTTCCGTCACGAACGATGCTGAAGCGGTGGTGCGCGACGTACTGGTGTCCTATCCGGACCACCGCATCGCCTACCGCGACACCATGGGCAGATGGGGCGAGCTCAAGCACCGCGCTGGCGCCTTCACCGGCTTCGGGCACCCGCCGCAGACCTCGAGACTCGGCACATTGCTGTCGGAGGCGCGCCTATGAGCGAGCAATGTTCGACAAACGGTTCTGTGTCGGGATTGTTTGGGCCATTGCGGCCGTGCTGCTCCTGTGGGCGATCACTTTGAAACTCGCCTGGTGGCTGATGCTATGGCTGATGGCGTTCGGGACCAGATAGCACGAGCGTGGAGGTAAGTGAGGCATGGTCGAATCCCTGACACCACCGTCCGCGCTACCCGAGGGCACGAAGCTGTTGCCACGTTCCGAAGTGTGCACTTTGCTCGGTTGTTCGCAGGCCATGTTGCGCAAGCTGAGTCTGCGCGATCCGACCTTTCCGCAGGCTGTGCATTTGACCGTCGGCCCCCACGGCGTGCGCTGGATCGAGGGCGAGCTGTTGGCTTGGGTGACGGCGCGGGCGCGGGCACGCCAAGCGGATCTCGAGGCCGCGAGCAAGCGCGGGCGCGCGATGGTTGCGAAGCGACGGCGCGCAGCGCGAGCGAAGGCCAGCGCGGTCGCCTGAGTTTGAGCAGAGGAGCACGCATTGAATCCGAAGCCAGACGATCCGGAAGTCGACGAGCCGGAAGAGTGGCGAGACTCATGCGCCCACGAGTGGGTGTACACGGGCACTGTCTACGGTGGCGATGATCCGAGCTACCGCGGCGAGGGCCGCGTGTATTGCGCGAAGTGCGGCGCTGACGGAGACGGATAGGCTGCCGTGAGCGCACTCCTCGATACCGGGCAAATCGCGGCCATGCTGGGCGTGACCCGAGCGCACGTGACCGACAACCTGACCAAGCGGCCCGATTTTCCGGCGCCAGTCGTGAACGTGAGCCAGAAGCTGCGACGCTGGAAGGAATCCGATATTCGGCAGTGGCTGGCGCGCGAAGCGCGCAAGGCGCAGCCGCGGGCGGTACGGACGCGCCGCCAAGCGGCGGCCGGCGGCCCGACATAGGCGTATGGGCTATTCGCCGCGCTTGCCGATCGAGACGCAGATCGCGTGCGTCGAGCGGGAGATCGTGATGCGCGAGCGCGTCTATCCGAAATGGATCAAGCTGGGCAGGATGTCGGTGGGCAAGGCGCAGCAAGAGCTCGACGCGATGCGGGCGGTGCTGGCGACATTGCGTGCGGTCGAGGAGGGGACCTCGAGTACTTGAGCGTTGCTTTCGACGGCGCCGGCTTCGAAGAGGTTGAAATCCGATGAGCAAACTTCGACCGGAATGCCATGACTACTACGGGAGGGAGCCGGCGCTCCCATACGACACGGCCCTCTTCCTGATTCGCGACGCAGTGGCACGACGCCGACTCCTAATATTCGGACGCCTGGACGATGGCAAGGGACATCACTGCGCCATGGGTTGCTTCTGGGAAGACAATCCGGGCCGCATTGTGGAAAGCGCGCTGGTGGATGAAGTGGCGGCCGTGAACGACTCGGTGCCTAAGGAGGCCTCGCCACAACTGCGCTGGAAGAAAGTAAACGAGTGGCTGCGCTTCAAGATCGCGGCAATGGCGAAGCGTCAGCTTCGAAGAAAGGGTTGACCGATGAGCGACGTGCTTCTGAATCGTGTGGAACTGATGCACAAACTCGACGAGATCATCCGAACTGCCACCAATGATCCTGTCGAAGAGATAGCCGCTCTGGGGAAAGCATTGACGGAGATTGCGAAAGCGCTGAAAGGACAGTCTCCAGCCGAAGTGAAAGCAATTCTATCGGCAGTGCAGGCGTTGCAATGAGGGAGGTTGCCCGAATGATTGGACTTTTCGAAGTCATGTTCTTTGATCCGGGCGAAGGTGCGACGCGAGGAATGACCGCTCAAGATCCCCCGCTGCCGCCGCTGCCAGAACCGATGCTGGGGGAATGTGAGATTTGTGGTACGACTGTCGAATACTCAGAAAATGACGTGCGCGCCTACGCCCAAGCCGCCAGGGAGCCGTTGCTGAAGGCGATCGCGGAGCGGGATGCGGAGATTGAGCTGCTGAGACAATGTGCAGGCGGTATCGCTACGTGGATGATCGAGAAGGAGAGAGACGACCTTAAGCTCAAACTCGAAGCTGCCGAGCGGGCGCTGGCAGAGGCAATATCTGGAATCGAAAACTTGAACGACATCGCCTGTGATGCTTTGCAAGGTAATCAGCCAATGCAAGGTGCGCTGAACTCTATCGCAATATTCAGTGCCGAATATGCGCTCGCCGCCGCGCCGAAGTAGATATGCATGTTTGCCAGCAGCGCCACCCAGGAGGCCATAATGGCGATCACAGCGGAAACGGTAATTCAGAAGACTGCAAAGCCCGAGGAAAAGAAAGAGGAACGTACGATTGTCATCGAGGCACCCAAGTTCGAGATCGCGGCCATTAGGATCCGCGGGCTCGCGCCCTATGTGCAGCATAAGTTCTCGGCGAAGGCGCGCGCGCAAATGATCGAGAAGCAGCGCGCAGGCGACCAGGCGAAGAAGGGCCGCAAGCGCGCTCCAAAGAATTTCGAGCAGACCTATAAGGACGCGATGCATGTCTCGCGTGAAGGCTGGCATGGCATCCCGGCGCCAGCCTTTCGCAACGCATGCATCAGCGCCTGTCGCATCGTCGGGTTCAAGATGACTCACGCGAAGCTGAGCGTTTTCATCGAGGCCGACGGCTTCGACGCCGATGACGGCACACCCTTGGTCAAGATCAACAAGGGAAAGCCGCGTGTGCATGAATCATCCGTGCGCAACGAAAGCGGTGTCGCTGACATCCGCTGGCGGCCGATGTGGGAAGAATGGGAAGCCATCGTGCGCGTGCGTTATGACGCGGACCAATTCTCGGCGACGGACGTTTACAACCTAATCGCTCGAGCCGGGATGCAAGTCGGCGTCGGTGAGGGCCGTCCGGACAGCAGCAACAGCAACGGCCAAGGTTGGGGCATGTTCGAAGTGATCCCGGGAGCGCATTGACGATGGAGACGAAGATGGATCAGAAATATGAGGAGCTCATCGCCCTCAAAGGCGCGGACGGTAAGATCAATCCGCACAATGTCGTCAAGTTCGCGCTTGAGCACAAGGACAGTGCACTCGCCGCCGACTATGAGTGGGATCTTCAAAAGGCAGCCTATCGCGATTGGCTCGATACCGCGCGCCGTCAAATTCGGCTACACGTTGAAATCGCCAATGCAACCGCCACCGTAGTGCGCTCGTTCGTTTCGCTCTCCGAAGATCGCAAGCATGGCGGAGGGTATCGCATGATCGACGATGTGATCGCGAACGAGCAATGGAAAATGGCAATGCTGCGCGACGCACTATCGGAACTCAGGCGGGTGCGCATGAAGTATCAACACCTGCAGGAGCTGGCCGGCGTCTTCGTCGAGATCGACAAGCTCGAGACGAGAATCGCGGCGCAACCTGCTCAGAAGAACGAGCAGGGAGTTCCTGCGTAAGTCCGGCTGGGCGTGGCACGGTGGCGGGGCAAGGCGCGGTCAGGCACGCCTCGGCCCGGTATGGCATGGCAGGCGGGACATGGATTGGCTCGCATCGGCTCGACTAGGCAGGAAGGGCTTAGGCCCGACCAGGCAAGGCGTGGCAGGCGTGACGGGGCACGGATAGGATGGCAACGCGTGACGCGGCAAGGTTCGGACGGGCGTGGCCTGATTCGGCGCGGCTCGGTTGGGCATTGCGGCAGGCGCGGCAGGGCGAGACACGGATTGGCGCGGCACGGCAAGGCGAGCCAAGGCGGGCTCCCTAAAGAAAAAGGACCGCATCTCGCGGCCCTTGCTTCCCCGGGAATCTCAGCTCTACGGCAGGCGCGCTGCGATGTCGGCTGCGGATTCGCGGTAGTAGCGCCGATGCAGCACGCGGATGTCCTTGTGCCCGCTGATCTTCGAAAGCGTGAGCACGTCGACCTTGCGTGAATAGCGCGTCAGGAACTCGCCGCGGGAATCGTGGAAGTGCAGATCCTCGATCATCAAGGCGCCTGTGGCCTTGCGAAACAGGGCCGAGAGCATTTCGCCGTCAATCGTGAAGCCGCCGCGCGGGATGTAGTTCACCAATCGCATGCCCCGCTTGGTCAGAGGGACGCGGCGCGGTTTCCTGGTGCGGCGTCGAGTCTTGTGCTTGCGGAACGTGGCCACGCGCGCCGTCAGGTCGACACATGAAGGCCCCAGCCGCAGGATCTCACCGGCGCGCATGCCAGTGCGCAGGCCGATCAAGAAGGCGAGGGCGACCTGCTGATAAGCGGTCTGCACCTGGCCGGTGCGATAGCCGAGCCAGCGGCAGATGCGCCGCACTTCATCCGGTTTGACGCGCCGCTCACGGTCCTCGCTATCTTCGAAAGATGCCAGACCCTTGAACGGCGATTCGCCGCACCAGTGCCATTGATCGCGCGCCACCGTGAACACGTTCGAAAGCAGATTCTTGTCGCGCCGGATCGTGGCCTCGGTCACGACCTTGGCGCGCGCCTTGCGCCACTCGAGCATGTGAGGCGTGCGGATGTCCGAAATCACCATCGTGGCCAGCTGCGGAAATTGGCGCTGGAAAGCGCTCAGCCGGTCGCACTCCCACTTCGTGCCGTCCTTGGTCGGGCTCACCTCGTCGGCATATTTCTGCATCGCTTCGGCCAGCGTCTTGCGCGGGAATATGCCCCGTTTGCCGGCGTCGATTTCCGCCTCGATCTGAATCGCCCACTTCTCGGCCGCCCGCTTGGTGGCGAATACCGCCGACTGCCGAGTGCCGTTGCGCGCGATCTCCGCACGCCACTTCACCGCCTTCTTGTTGCACATCTTCCGATACGTTGCCACGGCGCCTCTCCCGTTTCTGCGTAAAACTGTGCGTAAATTCTGCGTAATGATGCGTAGGAAACGGCCATATTTGGCGGCCAATGAACGGACTTGAAAACGCAGAATTCCTTTACGAAACGGGATTTTACGCCAAATGATGGGAAAAGGCAAAGTGCCGGGAGAGGGAAATAAATATCGCGTGGACTCAAAGCCTTGCGGAGGAATTGCGTAAATTTTGCGGAGTGAAAATGCCTTTAACCGGGAATCACAAGAGCGAGTGCGAAACGAAATGCCGACCGCCTAGAACGCCCCAGGACGCGAGCGAGGCCGGGGGTGGCTATCTCACCCTTACCGGAGGGCCACCGACGCAACGGCGCCCCGATTTTTGGCGGATGCGGGCGTAATCGCGAGCTCGCAGATCCGCGCCAAGGCTCAACCGGCGGCATCAGCAACGAATCGTAGCGCGCGGCCGTCCTGGACGATCGATCGATGCATCGGCGTTTGCCTACACCGTATCGTCACACGCTTGCGGCAATTGAAGAATCCGCAGCTCCCCCTGCTGCGCCCGATTCCTCCGTCGGCCTTTGCGCGAGGCGTAAATGCGATGTTTCAAGAGTGCGCCGCGGGCGTTCGAGGCCGGACCTATCCACTGCGGATCGATTCGGTTCAAAGCGCAGATGCATATGCACCCGCCCGATTTGTGGCATTTCAGAAATATAACGTCCGTGCGTAGATTCTCTACATAAGATAGATACGCACACCTCGG
>Ga0209004_1000251_pt1 | contig 11369 bp, 10 predicted proteins | sample TexAe_RefH0_M1_FD_187948 | JGI IMG/M metagenome (GOLD analysis project Ga0209004, IMG submission 187948) | Forest soil microbial communities from Davy Crockett National Forest, Groveton, Texas, USA - Texas A ecozone_RefH0_M1 (SPAdes) (version 2) | ecosystem: Environmental > Terrestrial > Soil >... | reverse complement strand
AAACAGGCACAATGCGGGACACCGCGCTACGGCATGCTGTCGAAGGCAAAGCGATAATCGGAACCCCTCCGCGCGACCGGGCTGCGCCACGAATGAAATCAAGTTGCCCGCCAAAACCGCTGTAGGGCTTTGTACCTAGCGAATCGGCGCAAACCTGCCCGGTGAGATCAACCTGCAACGCTGAATTGATGGCGACCATGCGATCGTTCTGCGCTACGACGAACGGGTCGTTGGTGTAGGAGATGGAGCGGAATTCGAAGCTGGGATTTTCGTTGATGTAATCGAAAAGCCTCTGCGTGCCGAGCACGAATGCCAAAACTGCTTTGCCGCGGTGGAGCGATTTGCGATGTCCATTGATCACTCCCGCTTCCATCAGGTCGATTACGCCGTCGGGGCACATCTCGGTGTGAATGCCGAGATCGTGCTTGTCGCCAAGGCAGCCCAATACCGCTTCAGAAATTCCGCCGATGCCCGGTTGAAGCGTCGCACCGTCGGGAATGAGCGACGCCACGTTGCGAGCGACGTTCATGTGCATCTCGGTAGGGGGTTCGGTATGCAGTTCCAGCAGTGGCCGCGAAGTTTCAACGAATGCCGAGATCTGGCTGACGTGGATGGATGTGTCGCCATGCGTGCGGGGGGCGCGATCATTCACTTCGGCGATAACCGTCTTCGCGCAACGAGCTGCAGTCTGGGTGCAGTCGACCGTGGTGCTGAGACTCACGAATCCGTGAGCATCGGGCGGCGTCACCTGCATCAGCACGACATCGAGAGGCAGTGCTCCGGTTTCGAAGAGGGATTCGATCTCGCTGAGAAAGATGGGCGTGTAATCGGCGCGGCCCGCGGCTACAGCTTCGCGCACGTTTTCGCCAAGGAAGAGGCCGCGATGGCGGAAGTGGCCTTCGTATTCGGGCCTCGTGTATGCGGCTTCGCCCAGGGTCTTCATGTGGACCAGTTCCACATCGATGACCTCAGGCGCGCGCGCTACCAGCGCGTCGATCAGCGGCATGGGCGTGCCGCAGCTCGGTTGAATCCAGACTCGGTCGCCGGAGCGCACAGACTTTAATGCCTGCGCGGCGCTCATGCACCTGCTCCGGTACTCCTCTCGCCAGCTCACAATGTTTCGTCTCCGGGATGGTTCACTTAACAAAATCAAGGCCTGCTTCAACTTCGGGCGTCAGAAAACATCCCCCAAAGCCCGGAATATGTTGCTCCCGCCTACCGAATCCGGACTGTGACCGCAGTCACCTCTGACCGCCGGGCGAAGGTATGTTTGTGCCGGGCAGTATTCCGTCGCCAAAACGAAGGAAAATGGCACTCCAGAGTTGCATGTTGACGTTGCCTGGATTGCGGCGAAGTGGTCCCGGAGCCAGATTGCAAGTCGGGCTAGAGCGGTTCCGCAGGTGTAGCTGTTTCTGGCCTCGGAGGACGGCGGATTTTTCTTCAGGCAAAATCCACCCGGCAACAGTGGTTTCCGGACGAGTAACTGCGGAAACGCGGTAAGCAAATGTCAGAACTTCACAAACTTGTGCTAATCAGCGAACCAGTTGCGCCGGCAAAGTACAACCCACCTTACTTCGCATCACATCTGACTTGCAGTACGAGACTGTGAGTTTGATCCAGGAGAGGAAATATATGAGATATACAAATACTCGCTGCAGGATACTGTTTAGTTCGGTTGCCGTTCTGGCTGGGGCCATGGTTGTTGCAGGCTGTAATAAGCCAGTCCACCCCGACGAAAAATCTGCGGTTACAGATTCACTCAAGAACAACAACCTGAGCGCCGTCAGCGTCTGGCAGGACCGCGACAAGGGAGTCATGACGCTCAAGGGAAATCTGGATTCCCAGGAGCTGAAGAGCCAGGCTGAGACTATCGCGAAGCAGGCGGCGCCCGATTACACCGTTGCCGACGAAATCGGAGTGCGACCGCCGGGAGCGAGTGAAGCAGGTTCGGTTGCTTCCAACCTCGACAGCGCGATCGAGGATAACTTCAAGGCGATGATCAAGGCCCATGCGAGTCTCAACGATCAAAGTGTCAGCGCCTCAGCGAAGAACGGCACGCTCGTGCTGAAAGGGTCGGTGAAGACCGCCAGGCAGAAGAAGGAAGCTGAAGATCTCGCCAAGAAGGTGCCCAACGTTCAGCAGGTTGTGAACGAAATCGAAGTCAACCCCGGCAAGCATTCAACTACCAATTCCTAGGCAAGAGGTGTGTATTGCTCGACAGACCTGAAGGGCAAAATAGTAGATAGATTTATATCTCGAATAGCGCATCGAGCGGCTCCGGCAGCCACCCCTCTGCCGGGGCTTCTTTGGTTGATTCCCCTTTTGAAATTGACCGATGAGGCGTTCCCGGATAGGAATTTGCCTTCTGAATTCTGCACTGTCAAGTCTATGTCCACCTTCTTCAGCGGAGAGAATCAAATCGCGCTGATGGGGTTGCGCATGGGGCGATCAAGAGATGCACTTGGTTTGGCTACGGTGGATACAACCATTCTTTTCCGGAATGGTACTCGGAGTCATTGCGATGTTTTTGCACGAATGCGGCCATGTGGCAGCTGCCGTATCGCTTGGAGTTCGGGTCAAGCGAGTTGGGATGAAGTGGAACAAAGGACTTTTCACGGTCCGTGAGCAGGGAACTATCCAACAGAATCTGCTGATCGCGCTGGCTGGCCCATTTGTCAACGTTCTGCTAGTCGCCACGGGACCGTGGTTTCCGGTTCTCAGCCTGGCCAACTTCTGCTATGCGCTGGCGAACATGCTGCCTATTGAAGGATCGGATGGTTTTCGCATCGCGGATTGCTGGAGGAGGATCCGCCAGGGAGAACTGACGAACTGCGGTCCGCGCGAAGGGTAACTAACCAGCGTCGCGTGGAAATGCCAGCCGTTATCCACATTTTGCCGTCGCACAACGTATAGTGTTCATTTATTTGTGATTGATATCACTTGTAATCGCCCTGATGGGGCAGGCAGACACGATGGAAGTTGTACTTTTGTTACCACGATCGTGCGATGCCTCTCTTGGAATAAGTGGCTAGACTTTCATTCGTGGAGAACTTCTATGAGAGAGAACGTTCATAAAGATGTTTACCGGTTTGCCTACGATGAGGCATCTACAGAGCTGCGCAAGATCCTGAAGTGTTTCGAGCAGTTGTGTGCTCAGAAGTCACGCGTGGAGAAGCTCATTGAAGTTCTCAAGCCCCAGGTCGGCCTGCCGGAAGATGCGGACGACGGCAAACACGTCAAGCGCACCACCCACCTGCCCTATTGCACGGTCGTTACCCGCCTCACCGTTCTCTAAGGCCTTCGCGTTGCATCCCGCAGTTCCCCCCGGACTTTCAGCCGGACGTGACCCCAGACATGTCCGGCTGAAAGCGCACCTCGACTGCCGAATCCCTGCCGGCGCCCTGACAATGACTTTCATCCACCCGCAGCGGCACCCAGCCGCTTTGCTGCACCTCTCAAGGCGTTTCTTCTTTCTAACCAGACAGTTAGGCCTTATTTGAGCCATTGAGTCGGTCCATCTGTCCATAGAGCACAGATCACTTGTCTCAGGTTCCGATTGTATTTCGCTCTCGAAATTGAGAAAATCCTTTGCTACGACCGGCTTCCGCTCGAGGGAGCCGAAATCCGAGAAGAGGGCGAGCGCAGGCGGATAGCGATCCGTGCTGTCCCTAAAACCGTGGATCTATGGATACCAGAGTCTTTTGCGTCTACAACCTGTCAAGAGGAGTTCTCCTCAGCTCTAAGGTGACTGTCGCCGACGGTGCGAATCAGCCACTGAAGATTCTGAAAGTGCTCGTCGGCGGGATGGGTGTGGACTCGGAATCCGGGCTATGGCTGTCTCCCTTGTGTGGATTGCCGCCGGTCCCACGGCTCTTCCCGTTCGACGTCCTCTATCTCGACAAGGATCTCCAGGTGCTGGATTCGGCGGAAATGGTTCCAGGGGTTGAGTTCCCACCGTACCACCGTGAAGTTGCGAGCGCGCTGATTTTGCCTCACCAGACCGTGCATTCTACGCAAACTGGACAGGGCGATCCAATGATCATCTGCCATGAAGATGATGTGGAGGGGCAGATTGCATCCTTTGAAGCTCTGGCATCGGCAGCAGCGCCGCCAAGGCCATCGAGGGGCGAACACGGTGGACAATCCCCTTCAGGGCGAATCGAGACAGGGCCGAGAGGCATTTTGGGAGGTCTCTCTACTGCGGCGGATCATGCTGGCGCAGTGGCAGTGGCCGAAGAGGTCTTGCCGGTTGCGGCGCAATCGGCGATGGCTGCTTCGGCTCTAGAGGCTTCCGTGCGCAGCGTGCCGGCCGTTAGCCTGGCGATTTCCGTAGCGGATCGCGTCTCTGAAAATGAAGCTTCTGCAGTGCAGGCACGGGAAGCGGTCCAACCGAACTCCGCAGCAGTGTCCAACGGCACCGATGGGGCGGAAACGGAGAGTCCGGTGGAAGTCTTCGGGCAATCCAAAGAACCCGGCATCTCCAAGACGATCCCGGAACCAATTGCCGCCGCGACTCCGGACGCGACGAAGACCGATATCCCGGCAGGTGAGGTTCAGAGCCCGGCTCTGCCGAAGACTCCGGTCATGGCGATTACGGAAGTGGTTCTTGAAAGACCCAGGATTGTCCAGCCGCAGGTCATCGTCGGAGCCCAGGGGGGCGTTGACGATCTGTTCTCCAACTGGGTGGATGCACCCTCTTTGACATGGACGGCACGACGTGCGGAGCAAGCCAAGCCACAGGTCGTTCCACCGGTTGCCGCCGCCTCCGTTCCGGACCCGCTTGCGGCAGCAAAGTTACCTGAGGCGGTGATCGATCCATCGTTGTCCGCAGCGCGCCCTTCGCAAGAGCTTGTACCACCGCCGGACCAAGGACCGGAGCAGGCCAAGGAAGAGCGGGAAATCAAGCAGTCTGCACTGAAAGCGGCTGTGAATCAGCAAGAGAGCGGGAAGCTGTCTGTTCCGTCTACGGATTCTGCAGCGGCGGTGAAAGCAGAGTCGCGGAAAGACGAAGCGCCTTCCAATCCCGTCCCTGCACCGGCAAAGACTGAGTCTCCAGCGATTGCACCTTTGCCTGCGTCTATTCCGACACGGGTAGCCCTGCCTCAGCTAGCCCAGGCGACAACGTACACGGCCGCTAAATACGGGTTGTGGCGGGTAAGCATTCCGACCGCGGTCATACCTGTCGTGCCTGCAAAGAGCCCGATCGAGGAGAGACCCGCAGCCCCGGCCGTCAGTGCTCCTTCGAGTCCGGTCGCGGAGATAGCGGCCGACGCGACGACAGCTGAGCTCTCGAAGGCGACCGATACAATTGCCATGCCTGAAAGTCTGACATCTGCCGCAGCTCCACCTCCGCAGAACGTTGCGGAACGCCCTGAAAATGCGCGGACACAGGGCTCGGCGGAGGTGCAGACTGCTTCTCGCGTTGCAACTGCCAAGAGCGAGAATACGAAGCAGAACGCTCTTTCGGCAGTGGACACCACGCCCTCGAACGCAGCGAATGTGAAAACTGTGGCGGCAGCGCCCGCGGCCAAAGAGAAGGTCCATCCTGCATTTAAAGTTTCAAGGCTCGCAGTCCAGGAAAAGAGCCCACGAACAGAAGTGGTGCAACCCTCGACCGAACTCCCGGATTCGCTTGTTGCCAGAGCAGGGACAGAGGTGGCTTCAAAAGCTGTTGAGAAAGTTCAAAGGAAGCTGGGGATAGGGCAGGCAAAAGTTCCTGCGGCAGTCGTACCGGTCGCAGTTCAAAGAGTGGAAGAGGCGCCGGACAAGAAGACGGTGGACACAAAGCCTGCAGAACTCGCGAAGGGCGCGGCCGCGAAGGAGCCCGGGGGCAAAAAGGATTCCGCCGCCACCTCGCGAGCGGAAGTTTCGTTAACGCTGCCGCTGCCCAGCATCCGCCAGCCCGAGCAAAAAGGGAAGCTGAAGATCTCAATTCAGCGGGTGGAAGCGAATGGAAAAACACCGGCGCCGGCTCCCAGCCTGGGGACACGCTTCAAGCGCTGGCTGAACCCGACGGCTCCAGCAAGCAGCGATCGGCGGAAAGCGCATCGGCGATATGTGCCGGGGATGATTGCTCACTACTATAGCGGCGGAGCACCGAAGCCGTGTGAGGTCGCGGACATCAGCATGACGGGTTTTTATCTGCTGACCGAGGATCGCTGGATGCCGGAGACGATGATCCAGATGACGCTGCAAAAGCCATGTGCGAAGGGCGAGCGGAAGCAGTCGATCACCGTGCTGTCAAAGATTGTGCGGCGTGCATCCGACGGCGTGGCGGCGGAATTTGTCATGCCGGAAACCCTCGATCCGCATAGCCATGACGTCCAGCCATCGCAGACGACAGACCGGTTCGCTCTCGCCCGATTCATCTAAATCGACTGTCGTCCGCCTGTTTACGGGAATGATTCCCTGACAACCCTGCCCTGTTTGAAGCTGCGGCTAAGGGGCCTGCATATTCTATTTTCAGCAGACAATTCAACTTATGGGGTATATCCGGTGCTTTCGCCGCAATGCTACGTTGTGAGCTTCCGGGAGTGGTTTCCGCGTTTGCTACTGGTGTGCGTGAAAGGAATCTGCGACTATGGACATGCAAAGCAGGAGTGGGAGCGAACGGCAAGAAACTGCTCCCAATTTGGGTGAAATCAAGGTCATTCACTCCTCGGCCCCCTCGCTGGAGAAGACCATGTCGGGTTCCCGCCAAAAAGATCCTTTGATGAAGCGGTTTATGCGCTGGCTCGTCCCGGATCAGCGCGTAGCGAATCGCCATACCATGCCGCCTGTAGTCGCCTATCTGGGCCTGGCTCAAACTTCAAAAGAGTACAAAATCGGCGACATCAGCGTCGCGGGTTTCTACATGATCACCGAGGAACGGTGGATCGCGGGCACGGGGTTTCCGATCACCCTCGAACGGACCGATGTTGCAGCGCTGGGGCAGAAACTCACTGTGTATTGCACTGCGGTTCGGACCGGGGTCGACGGGGTCGGGTTCACGTTTTTGAAGCCGGAGACCGAAGATCAGCATGGGGCTGAATCGCATTCGACTTCGCGCGTGGATTTGACCAAGCTGGCGCAGTTCCTCAAAGGACTTCCGCTGTCAGATCCCCACTCCGAGGAGCTTGATCGCGCTTCGTAACGGCGACCAAAGCTATCGAACGCCGCTGCCATCGAATTGGTCCCGATAGTGGTGCCCAATCGGGTTTTCGCCAGGAAAATACTGCGGTTTCGTTCACGATGTGCATCGGAAGCGAAGTCCCGGTGCGCATCGAAGTCCAATTCCCGGCGAAGTGGAAATTCGTATCTGCAAGCGAACACCTGCTCGGATGGCTCGACCGCCTCGACTTCCTGTGACGCAAATCACTCCAACACAGGAAAATTAGTGGCAACATCTGTTCACTCACATGAATTCCTGGTCACCCACGGATAACGCTATGCCACCCATTCACGAAATCCAGCACCTCCGCAAAGCCTTTGAAAGATTAGATGGGCTCGGCCCCACCAATTCTCCCACCATCGACAACCTCAAACGCATCGTCCTGCTCCGCGTTGCCGAGCTCGAAGCCTCGTTGGAACGCACATTGCGCGCCAGCGCTCGCCAATCACGCACGTCGTCGGCGACCTAGCTTATTTACGGATTCTGAGTGGGAACTGCTTCCTGGCTTCAGGATTGGTGGGCGTTGACTATGCAACTGCGGCCTTGCCAGCCTACCTGGATTACTTTTCCGCCTTCGATCAACACCGGGACGTTGCGGCCGCCGTTGTTCAGGGAGCGCATGCGGGCGTTGGCCTGGGGATCGGTGTCTACGTCGTATTCAACGAAGTCCTTGCGGGTCCACTCGAGCCAGTCGCGCAACTCGCGCGTGTAGGGGCATTGCGATGATCCATAGAGTTCAAGCGTTGCCACGGGTTAGTACCTCCAGGGTGTCGAGAATGATGTGGTACGCGGAGGCCTGGACCTCCTGAATGCGCGGGATGTAGTCACTGCGGACGATGATGGGGAAGTCGGCGAGGCCGCGACGGGCGATTTCGCCTCCATCGTTGCCGAGCAGGGCGACGGTGAGGAGCTTGCGCTTGCGGGCTTCTTCGAGAGCCATGACGATGTTGCGTGAGCCGCCGCTGGTGGAGATGCCGATAGCGATGTCCTCAGGGCGCGCCTGGGCCATAAGCTGTCGGGCGAAGATCACTTCAGTGCCTACGTCGTTGGCGAGTGCGGTGATGTTGGCTGGTTCCATGGATAGGGAGATTGCTGGAATGGTGCGGCCGCCTTTCGGTGGCATCACGCAGTCCATGGCCCAGTCGTTGGCATCTGTTGCGGAGCCACCGTTGCCGAAGATGATGAGCTTGCCGCCGCGCGTGAGGCGTTCGTGGATGGCGAGGGCGGTTGCGCCGAGATGCTCGGATTCTTCAGAGGCGAGACGGAGGCGGAGTGCGGTATCGTCGCGGACTTTCATCAGGATTGATTCGGCGACTTCACTGACGATGGAGGATGTTTCCTGCTTCTTGGTCCCGAGGAAGGGATACAGGAATTCACTTTCACCGACGTCCTGGCCGAGCTCGCGATGCTCGAGGAAGACATGCACGGTTTCCCAAAGCGTGTGGTAGAAGATTTCCACCAACTCCTGGTGAATGAAGGGGTCTTGCACCGATGTTTGCAGCGCGTAAGAACCACAGGTGCCGGGCAGCGAAAAGGTCATCGCACCACGACGATGTGAGGAATTGAGCGCGGACCATACTTCGGGATCGCCCTGTGGCGGGCCGAAGCCCATGACGATATCTTCGGGGCGACAGATGGCGTCGAGCCAAGGCTGCATGAGAGCGGAGAGATCCAGCGCAGGGAGAGCACGTTTGCCGACGATGACGGGATGCACGAATTCGACGGAGACGTGCTGGGCGTCGGTGGAGCAGGCGCCGCGGCCAAAGGCGAGCAAGCGTCCGCCGATTTGGAAGCGCTCGGACATTTCGCGGCAGGCTTCGGCGAGTTTGCGCGACTCCTGGGAGAAGAAGCCTTCGAGGATGTCGTTGCGGAGGAGCAGCGCTTCTTCGATTTGTGTTGCGAGATTCACGGCGGTCTTCATCGGCGTCCTTTAACAGATGCGCGGCAAGGGATCGCCGACGAGCATGTCGACGATGCGCGTGCCGCCGTAGCGGGTATTGACGACGACGGTGTTGGCGGGCTCTTTACGAATCTGGCCGATGATGCGTGCTTCGTCGCCACCGTCGGTGAGTTGGATGGCGTTGAGGGCGATGTCGGCGAATTCGGGCGAGACGATGGCGACGAATTGGCCTTCATTGGCGATGTGCAGGGGATCAAGGCCGAGGAGTTCGCAGGCGCCGCGCACTTCGTCACGCATGGGAATTTCTTCTTCATTCAGTTCTACCGACAAGCCGCAGTCGCGCGCTAATTCATTGAGGGAGGTTGCGAGTCCGCCGCGGGTGGGATCGCGCATCCAGCGGATTCCGGGAGCAGCCTGCCCAGCCATGGTCTCGATCATGTGCAGCACGGAGCGTGTATCGGAGCAGAGGTCGGCTTCGAGATCGAGGTCGGCGCGGGCGAGCAGGATGGTGATGCCATGATCGCCGATGGGGCCGGAGAGCAGGACTTTATCGCCGGGACGCACGGTGCGGGCGTCAACGTGGACGCCGGGGATGGGGCTGCCGATACCGGCGGTGGTGATGTACATGCCGTCAGCCTTGCCGCGCTCGACGACCTTGGTGTCGCCGCCCACCATGGTGACGCCGGCGCGCTTCAGTGCATCGGACATGGCGCGAACTTCAGCTTCGAGGACGGAGCTTGCGAGGCCTTCTTCGAGGACGAAGGTGACGACCATCGAGTGGGCTTTGGCGCCGGAAACGGCGAGGTCATTCACGGTTCCGTTGACGGCGAGTTCACCGATGGAGCCGCCGGGGAAACGTAAAGGGCGAACGACGAAGCTGTCGGTGGTGAAGGCGACGGTGGCTCCGCCGATTTCAATGTGAGCGGCGTCGGCGAGTCGTTCGGAGGAGCCGGAAGAAAGAAGCAGCGGCGCGAAGAGGCCTTCGACCAGTCGGCGGCTCGCTTTTCCGCCAGCACCGTGGGACATCTCGATCTGCGGGTCTTTGAAACGGACCTTAGGCAGAGCTTCGGCGCGTGAGACGTCTCCGTTGGGGATGCTGCCGGTCAGGCTACTGCGCTGATTGTTGTTACCAGCGACTTCCGGTGTTCGTAGTTGTAATACGCTGCGCATGAGCCCTCCGATGAAACCATGAGCGCGCCGATGGGATGTTCAGGGGTGCATTCGTTGCCAAACAATTTGCATTGCGCGGGTTTCAAGACGCCTTTGAGCACTTCTCCGCATTGCGCTGATTTGGGATCGGCGACGCGCGTTTCGGGCACGGAATAGCGCCGCTCCGCATCCCAGGCGGCGTAGGTGTCGCGAATCCGCAGGGCCGATTGCGAGATGAAACCGAGGCCGCGCCATTCGAAATACGGGCGAAGCTCAAAGACTTCTGCCATGACCTTGAGGGCGGCGCGATTGCCTTCCCATGGAACGACGCGCTTGTACTGGTTTTCGACTTTCGCTTCGCCGGCGCCGAGCTGCCTTAGTAGCATGACGATGGACTGGAGCAGATCGAGCGGCTCGAAGCCAGAGGTGACGACGGGCTTGCCTTCGTTTCTGGCGATCCACTCGTAGGGGCGGCAGCCGATGACGGTGGAGACGTGGCCGGGGCCGATGAATCCGTCGAGGCGCATGTCGGGCGAATCGAGGATGGCGCGGATGGCGGGCACGATGGTCACGTGATTGCAGAAGACAGTGAAATTCTGAATGCCCTGTTTTTTTGCGCTCATCAATGTGAGTGCGGTTGACGGCGCAGTGGTTTCGAATCCGATGGCAAAGAACATGACTTCCTTGTCTGGATTCTTCCTGGCGATTTCGAGGGCGTCGGCGGGCGAGTAGACGATGCGGACATCGCTGCCGCGCGCCTTGTGTTCCAGCGGACTTCCCTTGGCTCCGGGTACGCGCATCATGTCGCCGAAGGCGGCGAAGATTCGGTTAGGTTCGTGGGCGATGGTGAGGCCATCGTCGATGCGGCCCATGGGTAGCACGCAGACGGGGCATCCAGGGCCGTGGATCAGCTCGATGTTCTCGGGCAGGATGTCTTTGAGTCCGAAGCGATAGATGGCGTGGGTGTGGCCGCCGCAGACTTCCATAATGCGGTAGTGGCGAGTGGGATCGCTGAGGCGGCGGATTTCTTCGGCGGCCTTGGTAATGAGTTCGGGATCGCGGAATTCATCTACGTATCGCATGGTTGATCTCCCGCTGTGGGTTGGCCCTTCGATCTAATTGGGGCGAGATCGCGCTTCATGGTCCGCGCTGTTCTCGCCTGCTTCGTAG
>Ga0209004_1000250_pt1 | contig 11464 bp, 14 predicted proteins | sample TexAe_RefH0_M1_FD_187948 | JGI IMG/M metagenome (GOLD analysis project Ga0209004, IMG submission 187948) | Forest soil microbial communities from Davy Crockett National Forest, Groveton, Texas, USA - Texas A ecozone_RefH0_M1 (SPAdes) (version 2) | ecosystem: Environmental > Terrestrial > Soil >... | reverse complement strand
CCGAAGCCGAGAAGCTGTTCGAGCAGGAAGGGCTGGAACTCAATCTCGTCAAGTTCACCGCGGGGCCGCCGTTCTTAATTTGCGGCTGCTGCCGCGGGCAGGCATCGCTGGAGCTGATTCCTGAAGCCTATCTAGCGATGTTTCCCCACTTCCGTGGCTCTCGCATCGAAGCGCTTTTCGACGCGTTCTTCGTTGTCGCAGCGCTCGTGGTTCTTTCGGCCTGCTTCCGCCAGCTGCGCCGCGGGTCGGTCCTGCTCCCCGAAGCCGAGGCGGTCTTTTTATTAACGCTCGCCTTCCTGCCGTTTTTGGGCTACATTCTGGCACTCCTTACTTCAAAGGCACTGGAGCCCCGCTACGTAATTGGAGCCTTCCCGGCCATTACGGCACTATTGGCGATCGGTCTTGGTCCTGTTTTCCGCCAGAATGGCGTCCGCAAAGCCGTTCTCATCGCGATGTTTTTTGCTGTTACTCTGGCTGGCGTCCGATACATCTATATCGCTCGAAAAACAACCTACGAAAGTCTGAAAACTCTGAACATAGCGCCTGAAGTCAGAGGCGCACTTATAGCGAGCACGACCGGACAACTCTATTTCCAGGACGCAGAACGTTTTGCTTTCGCGAGTTATTACGAACCGGACGCCGAGATACGCTCCCGCATGGTGCTGGTCTACTCTCAAGGACAGGAACTCAAGTGGAAGCACATGGACACGATGGCGTTCATCGCTGTGAGTATGCGCAACTCTACATCATTCAATATCGAACCCTACGAATCGGTCAATCACCGAACTGGAGACTTCGTGTTTGCGGTTGACGATGAACCAGGAGTGGACTGGACGATTCAAGCTTTCGAAGATGCCCATGCCAAAGCAAGGTCGGTCGGGTCCGCTTTTGACGTCGATGTGGTAACAGTACAGTTTCTTCCAAAACCTTAAAAGAAAACTGCATGGACCTTAAACATCGGCTGCTTTGCAGAGGTTTACCGGCAATGTGCAGGAGGAGGGGGTTGAGAGACCCTCAGGGCGCAGGGACTAGGGACCAGGGGCTCGGGAAGGCGACCGCAGTAGAGGTGGCGGAGGCTCAGGCCACCCGCCGCGCGCAATCCTCCGTGACGGCAGAGGCGCACACAGAACGGTGCGTTTCCAGTTCATTCCTAGCTCGCTCCATCTCTATTTCGCGGTAAGCGATAAACCGCGAGCTGATGTGGCAATAGACAGTATTCGAGCAGGCCTTGTGGTATTCGCTCGTTTTATCTTCAAGGGCATGTTCGAAATCATTGCAGATTGGGCAGCTCATAACTTCTCCTCCGGCTTTTGGCCGGTCTCACAGTAATTGAAGATGGGGTAACTTTATCGCTGCGTGATCTGGTGCTCGGCCTTGAGCCAGTCTTGAATGTCGTAGCCGTGTTCGCTGCCGCGCTTCTCATACATATGAAATGCGCACACGCTTATATCGTCCTGGGGGACGCGGATTCCCGAAGTCGTGCTTTCAGTGTCTGTGGAAGGCTGTGAGGCGATGACTGCATTTCGCTTTGAATTTTTATTGACTTTAGTGACGATCATGACTAACCCCTCATATACATCAGGGCTAAGAGGGGGAATAGCTTCAGAATAACTGCCTTAGTTCAGAGAATCTGAAAGAGGAGATATATGACTCGCTCATCTCTCATGGTACGCTGATCCCGCGCGGGGCACCGACTATCTTGAGTTATAGTTTTTGGCATTGAAGTTAACTGCTACGAAAGCCGGGCGGTCCAGGTCTCGCTCGATTACTCGCCCTACGGACGAAGACCTGTCCACAGGGCGGGTTGAGGAAACCCGGACACCCGCCACGGTTAGTTTTTAGAGCTTAGTGCTTTTCGCCTTCTTTGGGAGCGGCGTCTTTGTGTCCGCGGCCATCGCGCGTTTCGTTGCCTTTAAAGTTATCGTTCTTGTCAACACGATTTGCGGGCTCGGCCTTCTCGCCGCGCTCCGGCAGCTTGCCCCTATAGCCGTTGTCGACATGGAGACGATTATCTACACTGCCGTGGAAGTTTTCTGAGCCATGGAACCACGGACCCGCGCCAACAAACACTCCGGCGGTGAACCATTCCGTACCGTAGTAGCCATAGGGAGCGCAGGAGTACGGCGCTGTGTCATAGTAGCCATACGGACACTCGGGAGCCGTGCCAATTTCGATTGCGACCTGCCCATGAGCCATTGCTTTGGGGGCGGCTGCCAACATGCAGCATCCAGCAATAGCCGATAACACAACAAGCTTCAAACCCTTCATAGATCTCCTTAACCTTGCAGGGATGTCAGAAGACATCCCCACACGATGAACGTACCGACTTGCAGAATGGCTGTCTGAGCTATACAGACCACAAGACGATCGCGGTAGCAATTCAAAGAGGCACCGGTTTGCCGCAGTTCAGAACGAGAATGCGACCACCGCAGATAACTCATTCCCAGCGAGAGAAACCAGGCAACCTTTATTCGATCCGGGGCCTGATCTCGCGCACAGCTCAACCCGCCGTTGATTCATCTTTGTCGATATGGGCCGCAGCACGAGCATGTTTCTGCAACGCAATCAATGAGCCGACGAACACCACCACCATTGCCGACAGCACACCCAGTTCGATCACCTGGTGCCGGAACGACATCTCGTTCGCCTCGGGAAACTGCGGAATCTGCGCCGTCAATACCAGGATCTTCCGCACCACGGCAATCAGCGCCACGACCAGGAACGGCTCAGCCACCAGCGAGTGCATTCGAAACGAAACCTGCACCGTGTACAACAACTCGATAATCAGCAGCACCAGCAACATCTGGTCAAGCAGCCCGATGATCTGCTCAGACAACGAATGTGAAATCAGCTCCGAACCGAAGTTCCACATCGTCGACCCCAGCAGCCAGAATGCCGCCGCCGCCAGCAGCACCCCCAGCCCGATGTAAACGACGTCTTCCACGAGCATGAACCCAGTCGCGATCACTCCGTTTGCTTGCCCGGAGTTTGATCCGCCCAGCAACGCCATCCGCGTCACCTCCCCAAAATTCGACGCCCCAGCTTCGCTGGATGCCCCCTGCCCTAAGTGATACCTTTTCCTTCGATTCAGTTGCAGCCAACCTTTTGCCGCGTCTCTGCCTGTGTCGCGGACCGCAGCGAATGGTTTGGCAAGGATTGGTTACCAGCAAAAATTCGTTACCAATTGGCCCGCGCGTCGAAGATTTATTGAAACGTTAGGCCTGCGAGCGTCACCATCCATTGCGAAACCAGTGCTGACAGCGGGGGCTTTCGGGGTACCGCTCGACTCAAAACTCATTTCCTGGGCGCGTTCGCATAAACGCGATGGGGGAGCGGGCGCTGCGGCGGCTGCTGATTTGGGTTTCGCATCCTGGCCTCGGTGTGGAGCGGCCAGGCCAATCGTCGCCGGCGGGGTGGAGACTTCAATCGACATCAAACTCCCCCGCGCCAGCGACGAGGGCAGCAGCAACGAGCCTAATCTCCCGGAAATGTGGTTGCCCATCCTTCGTGCGCTTGCGAAGGGGACAAGCGGAGAGAGTTTGTGCCATCCCACCCTTGAAGCAAACTACGCTTCAAGGATGGGGCACCCATAGTTTCGGTGTGATCGTGATTGCAAACCCGGGCCGGCGGCTAGCTCAGCCGCAGCGGTTGGCTGGTTCGTAAGCATCGTTGCCCTGGATGCAGGGAACGGCGCCCAGGTATTCGTAGATGGCGCGGAGATCGTTGTCTGAGAGGTTCTGAAGAGAAGGCCAGGGCATGACTTGCAGCAGATTGCCGTCGAACGGGGCCGGGACGCAGCCGGAATTGATCATCCCAGGGGCGCAAGTCGGATGGCGATTATCCATATCGACGCCAGTCCGGATGATGGTGACGAACTGGTCGAAGGTGTGGCCGCCTTCGGGCAAGCCGCTCGCGTCAGGAGTGAGGTTGCGCGAGATGATGTGGGCCGAGGCCGAGTCCGAGGGTGGTCCGAGGTAGCCGAAGTCCCTGCCTCCGCCGAGGTAGGTGGTCGTGTTCACCATTTTCTTCTCGTTGAAGTAGGGGCTTCCGGTTGGGGTGAATTCAGTCGCCGGACCGGCGGAGTGGCAACCGTTGCAGTCGCCCACAACGTTCACGAAGTAGCTGCCGAGCCCCACCAGCGCGGGGTTCTTGCCCTTCATGTTGAGAGGCACGGGGGCGGCGGCCATTCCGATTTGAATGCGCGAATCGCCGCTGGATTGCGCCTTCACGTGCGTCGAGTTGAACGCGCTGGCAGAGATGAGGACCGCAGCGACAACAGCACCGGTACATGCAATTTTGAGCCAAACGTTCTTTGTCATAAGACTCTCCATTTCGCCTCGCACGGATTGGGAACCGCGCGGGGTAATTCTCCCGGGGAAAATTCCACCGCGCTCTTGCAAGTGCCTATTCAACATGGCTTTGGGGAAGCCGAACGGATCGCGGAGGTGCGCGGGGTGCGGTGGAGGATTGATAGTACAACGGGTGCGGAGCGCTGTCGATGAATTTTCGTGAGGGGGCGCAGATTAGTCGCAGGGTGTCTTGCGCGCTGCCAGAACTTGGGGCACCCGGAGTTGTGGTGACCAGACCTGGAGCCATCCTCACAGAGGGTCAGGATCGAAGGGTCGGGTGCGTAAATGGCGTGGCCTGCGCGTCCGGCCTGTGCACCGGCCGGGAGAGCAGAAACATCAGGAGCGCCCCGAGGGAACCCAGGAAAGCGGGAACGGGAAGAATGAACATCATGTAAACGTCGGCGGCAAACGCCTGATTGAAACGAGACGAGCCCTGCGGCGCATCCCCACCCTGAAGGGCGAAGGGGATGCACACGAGCAGGAGAAAATGCGGGATCAACAGTAGAAGCCCGGCAATCCATCTGCCGGTTGCGATCTTCCGCCACGATCGGGCAGCGAGATAAAGCAGCGCGCAGAACGCGAGAGCGATCACGCCAACCACGGACAACACAATCCACTTCGTCATGCGGGCACTATACGAAGCGATCGCATCGGACCGCAAGATGCCAGCAGGAGATTCTTCGCTCACCACCCCCGAACCTGCCCCAAAGAGCGTCGCTCTCTGGGGACCCCTGAAATGTTCGGGGGCCCGTTCGCTCAGAATGACACGGGCTTTGGGGTGGGTGGGTTGGGTTTGGGAGTTTGGGTGGGCCACATGCCCTTACACGCCGAATTGCTGGAGGTGGTGGTCGATGTGCTTGTACATCCAGAAGGACCACTCGTCGGGGGTGAGGCGGCCGAAGAAACTGTGGGGATGCGTGGTGCAGCCGGCGGGACCAGCGGCGGCGAAGCGGCCGATGATGGCGCTGAGTTTTTCGCGTTCGACGGCGAGGTCGCGGTTGTCAGAGACGGCGAAGCCGGGAATGGTGGGAGAATTGCGGCGCATGGGTTCGTTCTCTTTGAATGCCATCGGCTTGATCACAAACCCGATGAGGCGGCCAATCATCATGCGCGGCGAACGCCGGTCGCCGAGCGCCAACTCCATGCCCATGGTGCAGTGCGCCATGGCCTGCGCCGGCGTCATCTTGCCCCAGAGGCGCGGGCTCTCGGGGCGCAGATGCAACATCCGCTCTTTCAACTCCCGCACGGTCTCCGGTTGAAACAGGTTCTTCATGGAGGGGACGCGTCCTTCTGAGAACGGAGATTCGAGGTGATGATAGCAGCGGCACTCGGCTTGCTGGGTATTGGGTGCCCCAGGTCTCGATTTTGAGACCCGGTAGGAATCTGGGGTCACTCATTTCGATGCTGGTCATGCATGACTGCGACATCCCTCCCAGGTCTCAAGAGCGAGACCTGGGGCACCCACGTTTGAGGTAATTGAGACCTGGGCTAGCCGCCCCAGTTGAAGGCGAACGAGTGGACCCCGACTACTGTTTGTCGTAGACCAATTCGCTGGTCATGGACTTTCCATTGGCATCTGTGCCCTTTACTTTGAAGGTCATGGTCTTGCCATCGCGCGAGATTTCGATCTCGCCATGAGCGGAGTATTTTGTGGTGCCGTTCTTTGCTTCATAGCTGAATTTGTTGGCGTTCACCTGCTTGAGGGTGACGGTGTCGTAGGGTGCTCCCTGACCGGAGACGGAAGCGGGAGAACCATCGTATTTGGCGGTGTAGGTGGCATTGATCGCGGTGCCGTCGGTACGTTCGCCGGTGTTGGTCACCTTGACGCCATCGCCAGCCGCTTCGCGCACCGACGTGATGCTCTTCACGGGAAGCGGACCCGGAGAGTACTTGCTCTTCTCCGCATTGAGTTTCCAGGTTCCCAGAGAATTGTCGGCGCCGAAAGCGGCCGCCGTGGAGGTGATGACCAGGGTTGCGAGAGCAAAAGTGAGCAGTCTTTTCATGAACGTTCTCCTTTTTCCTTGATGTCGCTGTGTGATTGAGTACGCCGTAGATGAAACGCTGTTTGAACGGGGAGTGGAGCGTTTCGAAGTGAGATCGGGGAGGAGGCCGATCCGGAGTGCGGACACCATGTAAACGCGGTTGCGGCTGTCGAGTCAAGCATTGATTTCGGGATGCAGTCGGGGCGGAAAAGGGAACTGCGAGGGTTCATGCGATCTCACCCTTGACGATGAGCTGTCTCGGCCATCGGTCTACTTTGAACTGGGTGCCCCAGGTCTCGATTCTGAGACCTGGGATTTCGGGAGTTGGTTTCCGCGCTTCGCGGCAGTCCAAAACGATTCAATCTCGACCACCCCGGCCGAACCTGTCATGTAGTGGCGAAAACTGGACCATTCCCAGTCGTTGGGTTTCGCAACCAGGCCACGTTTTACGGGATTGCGGTGCATGTAGCGCAGTTTCTCTGTTGTCTTCTCTGGATTCCAGACGTTGAAGTCGTAATAGCGTGCCTGCCAGAACGGCCGTTCCTTCCGCCTTTTCGTTACCGATAATTTGAGAGCCTGCATGACGCGATCGAGTGTGCCGCCTTTCGGTTCGTTCACGAGCAGATGAACATGCTCCGGCATCACCACGTATCCGAGCACGACGAAGCGGTATCGCTGCCTGATCCGTTCGAGCGCTGATTCAAAGAGGCGCCGGCTTGTTGCACTGTTGAGGTACGGTCTGCGGCGATAGCAACTGAAGGTGATGAAGTGGAAGTTTCCGGTCTGCTGATACCGATGGAGCCCTCTGGTCATCGTGTGGAGATTACTTGGAGAAGTGGATGGGGTCGGTGGCGGGGCTCACATCGTTCGTTCCGACTTTAGCGCGTGGGGAACTGGAACATTCCTCCCAGGTCTCAAAGGCGAGACCTGGGGCACCCATATTTTGGTGATTGAGACCTGGGCCACCCGCCAATTGAAAGTGATGAAGTGGAAGTTTCCTGTTTGTTGATATCGATGGAGCCCGCTGGTCATCGGGGAGAGTTTATGAGGGTGAGGATTTGGGAGTCGGTTGTGGGGCTCACACCGTCTTGTTGATGTGGTTCATTCGTGGTTCGGTCATCCCTCCCAGGTCTCAGAAGCGAGACCTGGGGCACCCAAGTTTGTGGTGATTGAGACTTGGGCCACCCGCCCACCCGCCTTCTTTCTGGAATCGGATGAATATGGATAAGGTTGATTCGCTGAAGTGATCAGGGTTCTTGCGGTGAGCGGGACATTGACCGGTCATGGCCGCCCACTCTCCAATATGTTTCAATAGTAAGAATGGGTGTTCCCCGGAGATCTACGGCTCGTGGAAGGTGGATTGCGGCTCGGCGCAAGGCGCGGGAGTACGCTATGGTGGCGCGGGCGCTGGCGTCTACTGCGCATCCTGTTCTGGCGCAGATAGTTCCGGCGCGGTTCTGCAATCTTTCGTGCGCTTACTGCAACGAGTACGACAAGGTTTCAGAGCCGGTGCCGCTGGACGAGATGCTGCGGCGGATCGACCACCTGGGGCGGCTGGGGACGGCCATGATCGGCATCTCGGGCGGCGAGCCTCTGACGCACCCCAATTTAGATGACATCATCGTGCGCATGCGGCGGACGGGCGCCATTGCGGGGATGATCACCAATGGCTACCTCCTGAATGTCGAGAGAATCGAACGGCTGAATCGGGCGGGGCTCGATCACATGCAGATCTCGATCGATAACCTGGAGCCGGATGAGGTCTCGAAAAAAAGCCTGAAGGTTCTGGACAAGAAGCTGCAGATGCTGGCCGAGTATGCCGAGTTTCACGTGAACATCAATTCGGTGGTGGGCGGGGGATTTAAAGACCCCAATGATGCGCTGGTGATTGGGAAGCGGGCGCTGGAGCTGGGGTTTGAGTCGACCATCGGGATTATTCATGATGGCGATGGGCAGTTGAAGCCGCTGAAGCCGGACGAGGCGAAGGTCTACTTCGAGATGACGAATCGGAAGAAGACCAACTACGCGCAGTTCGATGCGTTTCAGGAAGCGATTGTGCAGGGGCGCGAGAATGACTGGCGCTGCCGGGCGGGGGCGCGGTACCTGTACATCTGCGAGAACGGGCTGGTGCATTACTGCTCGCAGCAGCGCGGGTATCCGGGTGTGCCGATTGCGGAGTACACGACCGCGGATGTGAAGCGGGAGTTTTTGACGGCGAAGAGTTGCGCGCCTAATTGCACGATTGGGTGTGTGCACCGGATAAGTCACATCGACCACTGGCGTGCTCCGCAGACGAAGACGGTGTCGCCGGGGGGGCAGGGCGAGCTGGTGAATATTCAGCTCTAGTGAACAGATGCCAGTCCAGTGATCAGTGATCAGTGCACAGTGATCAGAAAAGACGGGGGCTTACGCCCCCTTTTTTCTTGTAGAAGCTTGTTGCATTCACGCCAGATTGGACTTAGATTCGCTCACTGTCCACTGTGGTTCAGCGCGCTTGCGCATGCTGAACCAGCGGTACTTCGCATCTTGCGCGGAGGCCGTTGGCTTCGCGGGCGATGTAGTCCCAGTTGAGGTCGCGGTAGAAGCGCGCCATGAGGGCTCCGACGATGCCGGAGTAGTTCAGCGTGAGGGTGACGCGGCTGTGGGCGCCGACGGGTTCCACCTGGTGGCGGGCGATGATCTTCATACCAAAGGTGTGCGCGGTCCAGGCAAAGATGTGGCGCTTTTCGTCGAGCGAGGTGACCTGCCAGACGGCGGGCATGAGCTTGGGCTGCCAGATGCGGGTGCGGCTACCGAGGGTGAGCCGGCCAAGGTCCATGCGCTGGACGCGGGCGACGGAGGTGGTCCACTCCGGCCAGCGCTCCACGTCAAGCAGCACCGTCCAGACGCGGGCCGGCGAGACCTGAATTTCAATGATATGGCGAAAATCTGACATGGGGATGGGGAACCCCGAACTACGACAAATGTTATTTGTGCGCTGTTTTTACAGGCGCTGAACGGGTGTCGGCGAGGGCCTGGTCGATGAGCTGAAAGAGCTTGGTGCGGTCGACGACTTCGACGAAAGGGGCCCCTTTGCTGTCGGCGGTTGTGATCCAGATGGTGGGGGTGTGCTCGATGCCGATGCGCTGGCCGAGTGCGTAGTCGGCCTTGACCTCGGCGGAGAATTTGCCCTGCGGATCGATGGCGAAGGGGAGGGCGATGTTGTGGCCTTTGGCGTAGTTCTCAGTGAATTGGCGGAGCTGGTCGAGGGTCTCGATGGAGCGCTGGTTAGCGAAGACCTGGTCGCGGTAATCGTCGCCGATCTTCTTGCCTCTGGTGTCGAACCAGCGGGCGTTGACGGCGGCCTGGAAGCTCCAGGGGTGGAAGGGCAGGGGAAAGTCGTGGCGGACCCAGGGAATGTTGTACTTGGTTGCAGCTTCCCGCAGCACGGGATTGGCATTGGCGCAGTCGGGGCATTCCATGTCTTCGAATTCGACGATGGCCACGTGGGAGCCGGCGGGCGGTTTGAGGGCGGCCGGATCGTGTACCGGGGTGGTGGGCGGCGCGCCAAACTGGGCACGCGCTCCGGGCGTGGCCGCGAAAAAGGCGGCAGCAAGGACCATCAGGAGAGCGATTCGACGAGAAAGGCGAAGGGCGTGGGCAAGGTTACTTTGCATGGGTCTTGGACGACTCCCTTACCTCAATTGTAACGGCAGCAAATGAGGAAAGTTGGAGCTGGGAATCCCACTTTGGAAGATGCGGCGTGGCGCATCGGACAGTTCTTTGGATGCCTAGCGGTAACCTGGGGATGTTACCGGGGTTGGCGCGTATGGGATGAATCGGGCGACTGAGCCGGGTTGTTCTCGGCACGACGCTTCGCCATCCACTGGCGCCATTTGTAGTCAGCCACAAGCGACAGGGCAAAGACGATGAGAGCGAGGATGGCGAGGGCGAGCTTCATAAAGGCAGTGGACAGTGATCAGTGGGCGTGCTTCATTGGGGAGGATAGCCTGTGGAGGGTGCGGAGCGCCAATCTTGCGGCCCAGAGGATGCCGGCCAGAAGGATAGCGGTGTCGGCGTAGCCAACAATCAAAAACATCAAGTTGCATGCGACGGCGTGCTCGCGCAAAAAGACGATGCGATCGCTGGCGACAATGCCGGGCAGGTGAAACAAGTACCACTGGAGGGCGACGGCCGCAGATTGGGTGGATGACGATAGGCCACTCGAGCCGGCCGGATAGCCAACGACCCAGAAGTTGGCGATCTCAATCGGAAGGGCCGCTAGCAGGACGACATTGAAGCTTGAGCGCATCCGGGATGCCTCACTTGAAGGCGATGAAGAAAACGCCGCCGGGGTTGGCCGCGGCGGCGTTTTTCTATGCGGAGCATTTCCTGCTTGCGGGATTAACGACCGACGACGATGATCTCGAAGCTGCCTGGAATCATCGGCGGACGGGGATGTGGGTTCTCGGCCGTGGCTGCGGGGCGCGGGCCGAAGTCGGCGGTGACGAGGTAGATGCGATCCGTGGCGGAGTCGTAGGCCATGGTGCGGGCGCCCCGCTTGGTGGGCAGCGATTCGATGGTTTTGTAGTCGGAGTTTGATCCGTCAACAACAGAGAGCACACCCTCACCGCATGAGGCAAAGGCCAACTTGTATTTCGCGCTCCAGCCGGCGGCGTCGGGGCCGTCGCCGATTTGAGGCGTTGCGATGACAAAACCGGAATTGGCATCGATGACGCTCATCTTCTTACCGTCGCAGACGGGGAAGAGCCGAGAGCCGGAATCGCTCAACGCAAGACCGGAGGGTGAATCGCAGCCCGCCGGCCAGGTGGCGAGAACCTGATGCGAGTTCGCGTCGATCTTGATCACTTCGCTCTTGTCTTCAATGTTGTTGTAGACATATCCCTTGCCGTCGGTCGCGGCGAACTCGGGTTTGCCGGGTACGGGGATTGTAGCGATGACCTTGTTTGAAGCGGCGTCGATGATGGTGATGTCTTTGCTGCGGCCGTTGAAGGCCCACACGGTTTTGGTGGCGGGCTCGAAGATGATGGCGTCGGGATTGGTGCCGGCGGGGATTGTAGCGACGGTGGAGAAGTTGGACCGATCGAAGACTACGACCGCGTTTCCGCCCCCATCGGAGATGTAGCCGAGCTT
>Ga0209004_1000249_pt1 | contig 11472 bp, 10 predicted proteins | sample TexAe_RefH0_M1_FD_187948 | JGI IMG/M metagenome (GOLD analysis project Ga0209004, IMG submission 187948) | Forest soil microbial communities from Davy Crockett National Forest, Groveton, Texas, USA - Texas A ecozone_RefH0_M1 (SPAdes) (version 2) | ecosystem: Environmental > Terrestrial > Soil >... | reverse complement strand
GGAATCATTGGCGTCGCCACACCGCCCAGCGTTTCAATCGCCAGTGACAGCGGAGTCACGTCCAGTAGGAGCAGGTCCTTCACTTCGCCCGCCAGCACGCCCGCCTGCACCGCTGCGCCCACCGCAACCACTTCGTCAGGATTAACGCCGCGATGCGGTTCCTTGCCAAACAGGCCCTTTACCAGTTCCTGGATCTTCGGCATACGCGTCTGGCCGCCCACGAGCACCACTTCATCGATGTCGCCCGGCGTCACATTCGCATCGGACATTGCCTTCTTGCAAGGCTCGAGCGAACGCTCCAGCAGGTCAGAAACCATCTGCTCCAGCTTGGCACGCGTAAGCTTGCGAACCAGGTGCTTCGGCCCCGTCGCGTCCGCCGTAATAAACGGCAGGTTGATCTCGGTCTCCACCGTCGTCGAAAGTTCGATCTTGGCCTTTTCTGCCGCATCCTTCAGACGTTGCAAAGCCATCTCGTTGCCCTTCGAGGCCAGATCGAGACCCTCTTCCTGCTTGAACTCCGCGATCAGCCATTCCACGATGCGCTGGTCGAGGTTGTCCCCGCCCAGGTGCGTGTCGCCATTGGTCGACTTCACCTCGATAACGCCTTCGCCCACTTCCAGAATCGAAATATCAAACGTGCCGCCGCCGAAGTCATATACGGCGATCGTCTCGTCCTTCTTCTTGTCGAGCCCGTAGGCCAAAGCGGCCGCTGTCGGCTCGTTCACAATGCGCTTCACATCCAGGCCCGCAATCTTGCCTGCATCCTTGGTCGCCTGGCGCTGCGCGTCATTAAAGTAGGCCGGAACTGTGATCACAGCCTGCGTAACCGTCTCACCCAGGTAGGCTTCCGCGCTCTTCTTCAGCTTCTGCAGAATCATCGCCGAAATCTCGGGCGGGGTGTAGTCCTTGCCCTGCGCCACAACCGCCAGATGATCGCCCTGCTGGACGACCTTATAGGGCACCATCTTCATCTCGTCCGTCACTTCGTTGTAGCGACGTCCCATGAAGCGCTTGATCGAAAAAACGGTGTTTTCGGGGTTAGTGATGGCCTGCCGCTTGGCTACCTGGCCGACCAGGCGCTCGCCACTCTTTGAAAACGCGACAATCGAGGGGGTAGTGCGTGCACCCTCTTCATTTGCAATAACTTTGGGCTCGCCGCCCTCAAGAACGGCAACGCAAGAGTTGGTCGTGCCGAGGTCGATTCCGATGATTTTTGCCATAGTAAGTTTCCTGCCTCAGAGTACAAGTAATTTCCAGACACTACTTAAGATGCACTATGAGTGGATTAGTGTCAACTTTTATTGATACGAATTTTGTAAGGCGGTACCCGCCAGACCGCGCCAAAAGTACCGATCTGCCTCCCCTCCTTCCTCGCTAAACGTCCCGCCATGTGTGACGAATGACGCTGAAACCTATTGCGGACCAAATTAGTCTGAATTTATATTCAATATGCGACTCATTTAGTCGTATTTCTTTGGAAGAGGTTGCACGTGGCTCGAACATCCCTCAAGTCTATCTGGATATCCAGTTCCTTCATTCTCCTTGGCTTAGCCTTCCTCTCAGCTCTGCACGCCCAGGAAAAACCCTACTTCGTCACCTACTCGCACGATCTGGAAGAACCCGGAAACCTCGAAATCGAGACCAAAACAGCTCTAGGCCAGCCTCCCGCCAGCCATCGCTTTGGGGCCACTGCCAGCGAGCTTGAATACGGCGTACGCGCCTGGTGGACCTCCGAGCTCTACCTCGATGGACAGGCCACCGCGCAGGACTCGACCATCTTCACCGGCTTCCGCCTCGAAAACCGCTTCCGCCCCCTGATGCGGGAGCACGCCATTAACCCTGTCCTTTACATCGAATACGAAAACATCTCCGGCGCCGACAAAACCATCCTCGAATTCGTCGGCCACGACAGCCAGTCCGACCTGGCCGTGCCTAACGGCGAAGCCCGCCGCGATCATCAGCACGAGGCCGAGCTCAAGCTGATCCTCTCCTCGAACCTCAAGGCCTGGAACATCTCGGAGAACTTCATCTCCGAAAAGAATCTCGGTCACCAACCCTGGGAGTTTGGCTACGCCCTCGGCGCCGCCCGGCCGTTGCGCACTCTCGGCAGCGGCAAGCCTTGCGTCTTATGCCTCGAGAAGTTCATGGCAGGCGCTGAAGCCTACGGAGGTCTCGGCAATACCGATTCCCTCACCTTGCACGACACATCTCATTACATCGCTCCGACAGTCGGCTGGCAGTTGCCATTTGGCCGGTTCAGCTTCTCAACCGGCTTCGGACTCACCTCGTCCAGCCTCAATCGCGTTTACCGCATCGGCTGGGCCTCTGAGCTTCCCCAGGTTGGGAACTGGTTCCACAGCCACAACGGAGGTGCGCAATGATGCGCCGATTCTTTGCATTTCTCTGTCTCGCAATCAGCGTCAGCCTGCTGTGCGCGGCATCCAGTTCTCGCTGGGATCGAGTTCCCGCCAAAGATCACATCCGCGTGAATCCGCTCGCCGCCCATCCCGACAGCGCCGCCGCCGGCGCTCTCGCTTATCGCGAGCACTGTGCGCAATGCCACCGGGCAGACGCCATGGGCGACGGCCACAAGAAACCGGCCCTGCGCTCTGAACACGTCAAGGCGGCGACCGACGGAGACCTCGAGTGGTTTCTCCGCCAGGGCGATCTCGCCCACGGCATGCCCTCCTGGTCCAGCCTCCCCGAAGCCCAGCGCTGGCAGCTCGTCGCTTATCTGCGTTCGATCCAGTAAATTTTAGAATCAGTTATTCTGCGGCAGCTGGCTTTTCCGCCGCTTCCGCAAACGCGGACGCGTCCAACGGGTGATGCAGCGAGCGATACGCTGCATTCAGCAGTTCAGCGTCCTCCGTATCCCCGCTCAGTTCCCAGATCATGACGCCTGCGAGCTTCTCATGCGCGGCGTAGCTTGCCTTGAATCGAACAGAAACTGGATCCTCGTAGGTCCAGAACGTATCGCCGTCATACAGCCACGGAGCCTGCGAGCGCTCGTCGCGATAGACCGCAGACGGTGGGGCAAGCGCCCGAATGGAGTGGTACGGCTGATCGCTGTGTACGGCATGCCCCGGTTGAAACAGTCCGTTGTTTGTTTTCTCGACGTCGGTCCAGCCGTAGCCATAAAATGGCAGCCCCATCAGCAGTTTCGTCGCCGCGACGCCGGCTGCCTCGTAACTGTCGATGCTGCGCTCAATGCTGCTGCGGTAGTCGTGCGGTGCGGCGGGATTCGTGAATAGCGGCGCAACAAATCCCGTCGTCGTGTTCCACGGTCCCGCGTAGTCGTAATTCATCACGCCTACCTCGTCGACAAGTTTTGCCACGGCCGCGAAGTCTGTGCCCGGCAGCATCTCGGGACTGGCGCCCACAGCAACCGAAAGGCGCGCATCGCGGCGCACACCATTCAATTGCCGGCGAAACTCCTCGAGCAGCGCGCGGAAATTCTCTGCATCCTCCCGCTGCGGCGATTCCCAGTCCACATCGATTCCATCGAAAATGCCGGGCTTGCTAACGCCGGGCGCAAAGTGGCCGCGAAGAAATGTATCAACGCACGAAGCCACAAAAGCCTGCCGGTTTTCGGGCCGGGCATCTTCGGCAAAATCCGAGCCCTTCCCCTCCAGCGAGATCAGGATCTTCAACTGCGGATAACGGTGCTTCAGTTCTTGGAGTTGGTGGAAGTAGCCGCGAAACGGCGACCGCGGATCGTCGGCTTTGCCGTTCACGCTGATATCCGCCGAGTAAGGCGTGTTCAAATCGGCCTTCGGATCAGAGAGAGAACAGCGACCATCCCGCACCGAAGCCTCGGCATAGTTGATCTGATCGAGCCGTCCCGCTGCGCCGCTGGTCACAAGCGCCTTCACATAATACGGCTTCGGATAATACAGGCCCCACTCCGGAAAATAACCCACAACCAGCGGCCGCGCCTTGTGGCTATCCCTTGAAGTGTGCGCAAAGTGAAATAGTGGAATGCTGTGCGCCGACGCCGAGATTCCCGTCAAGGAAACCATCGCACACAAAACCAGAAGCACGCAGGTTGCGCGCGGAGAATAAGAAGGAAACCGCTTCACGTTTAATGAGACGCTTCAGCCACTGCCAACGATTCCTCTCATATGTCGTGAAATGTGTGCCAGCGATCTCCGGTAGTGGTTCAGTTTGAAATCATGGAATGTCTGAAGTCTGGTTTTCTGAGGTCGCCTGCGCAAAGTGCCATAGCACGCCCGACGGATCGAATATGTACGCTACGGTGAGGCCCCACGGCTCAACCTTGGGCGGCGCCGGGGGCGAAACGTCAAATTGCCGCGCCAAGTCCAGTGAATCGATATGTCGCCACCATGCGTCGACATCCTTGACGAGGACATGCATCATCGTGTTTTCGGCCCATTCCTTAACGTAGTGGCCTTGGAGTAGAAAGGCGTGAGTCCCAAGGCTCAGTTCGGCGAGAGTCTCCCCGAGCAGGTAGGCTTCGAAACCAATCGCTTTGTAAAAGCGGAGACTCGTCTCGAATTCCTTTGCGGGAAGGAAGGGGCGAAACGCACGAATTTCGGCAACAAGACCGGTGACGTTGTCCATGAAGGGCTTCTTTCGACTGCAGTATAAAGAAAGCGGGATTAGACCCGTCAATCGGGATTGATTCAGCGTGAGACTCAGCAAAATTCAAACTGACCTCCTACCGGATTTCGTCATCCGTTGACGAGTGCTGCTGCGGAGTATCGGCCTCGGGAGCATCGGACCGCAGAACAAAGAAGGCAATCAGTCCTAACGACAAAATGACGCGGCGGATCACTCCTGCGCCAATCCTGGCTGACGCGCGTCACAACCCGTCGTATCCCCGATCGTTTAGTCTCAACTCTTCCCGGTTGCGATGACTACTGCAGAGGCCCAAGCTCGTTATCCGCTCACGCAAGGCGTCAACCCCTGGCTCGTCACAGCCTCGGTCATGCTGCCCACGTTCATGGAGGTGCTCGACACCGCCATCGCATCGGTAGCGCTTCCCTACATCGCCGGCAGTCTGTCCGCAACCAATTCCGAAGCCACCTGGGTGCTGACCAGCTACCTCGTCGCCAACGCTGTCATCCTGCCCGCGTCAAACTGGTTCGCCCGACGCTGGGGCCGCAAGCGCTTCCTGTTGATCTGCGTCATTATCTTCACCATCGCCTCGTTCTTCTGCGGTGCAGCGCCCTCTCTGGGCGTCATCTTGCTGGCACGCATCCTGCAGGGCGCCGGCGGTGGCGCACTCCAGCCGCTGTCGCAGTCCATCCTGCTCGAAAGCTTTCCTCCGGCAAAGCGCTCGATGTCGATGGCCGCCTATGGCCTCGGAATTGTCGTCGCGCCGGTTCTGGGCCCCACTCTCGGCGGCTGGCTCACCGACACGTTCAGCTGGCGCTACGCCTTTTACATCAACATTCCCGTCGGCGTCCTCGCCGTCTTCATGATCGCCCGCTTCGTGCACGACCCGCCCTACATCAAGAACGCCAAGGTTGGCCCCTTCGACAACATCGGCTTCGGCCTCCTCATCGTCTGGACAGGCTGCCTGCAGGTCGTCCTCGACAAGGGCCAGGAGGATGACTGGTTCGGCGCTCTCTGGGTCCGTTGGGCCGTGGCCGCGCTCGTCTTCGGTTTCATCGGCTGGATCTGGCGCTCGTGGACCAATCCCCGTGGATTGGTCGACCTGCACGTTCTCAAAAACCGCAACTTCCGTACTGGCTGCTTTCTGATTGCACTCCTGGGAATGTGTATCTACATCACCATCGCCATTCTTCCCCTCTACTACCAGGAAATCCTCGGCTACACCGCGTTCACCGCCGGTCTCGTCGTCGGCCCGCGCGGCATCGGATCGTTCATCGGCTCCCCGGTCATCGGCATGCTCGGCTCGCGCATCGACAACCGCAAGCTCCTGAGCGCGGGATTTATCGGCTTCGGTGTTTGCTCTCTTATCTTCGGCACCGTGAACCTCGACATTGGCCCGTATACGCTGTTGGTTCCAATTTTGGTCACGGGGTTTGCACTGAGCTTTGTATTCGTGCCTCTCGCGACCATGACCACCGCCACGCTTTCGCGCGAAGAGATGGGCAACGCCACAGGCCTCTTCAACATGCTGCGCAACATCGGCGGCTCCATCGGCATTGCGATGGCGACCACCGCCATCATCCGCCGCGCCGCCCTGCACCAGACCGAAATCGGCGCCAATCTCTCGCCCTCAAGCGCCGTCTTCCAGCAAAAGTCGCGCATGATCGCAACCTACCTCGGCCACCAGATCGGCACACCATCCGCGCGTCCCGGATCGCTGGGCTTGATGTATGGACTGCTGCAGCAGCAATCCGCCCTGATGGCCTACGTCGATGTATTTCGTTGGACCGCGTTGCTCGCATTCTTCTGCTCCGCCGCCGTTTGGCTCTTCGGCAAGCCGCCCAAGCACGCCGCCCCGCCGCCCGGCGCGCACTGATTTATCGCCCTGTAATCTACCCCGCTCGGAAATTCCGCATCTTAATACGTGGATCAACCTAGCCTCTGCGGGTGCGGTTCGGTCCATTACAGGGCAGGGGCGTTGGGGTTTTCGCGATTTCCCCCACCTCAATGGCGGCGAAGGAGAATCGCAATGGCAGCCGCCAAACCCTGCCCACGTCTTTATTCTTGTCGTAATGGAGAGTCCGCATGTCGTCCCCCTCGAAAGACCTGAAAGAAACTGAATCGGCTCTGCGCTCCGTCATCCAGGTGCTCATCGACGGCCAGGATGGCTTCAAGAAATTCGGCGAGCAAATCAAAGACGAAGCATTGAAAGAATATTTCCTTGCCGAGTCTCTTACCCGCGCGCAATTCCGCGGCGTGCTCGAATCGATTCTCCACCAGGAGGGCGTGCATGATGTGAAAGAGAGCGGAACTGCCGCCGCCACATTTCTCCGCGCGTGGGGTGACTTGAAATCCACTCTCGGGGGCGGTGATGCCAGCCTGCTCACCGCCGCAGAACAAGGCGAGCACGAAGCAATTGAAGCTTACTCCAGGGCGACGGAATCCTACATGCCTCTCCCGGTTCGCCAGGTGCTAACCACTCAGGCCGCGCACGTTGAGAAGTCCTACGAATTCATCAAGGCTGCTCGAGACACCAAAAAGTAGCTGCCCAAACTGCGCCTTACGCACACTTCTCCTCACAGAGGTGTGCTTCCATGCGGAGCACACCTCTTTTTTGCGCTCTAACCGATCAGCGGCACAAACCTGCGTGCATCCTCATCGAACCGCTCGATACGTCCCGAGAGGATTTCGTAATACCATCCGTGGACCGCAAGCCGCCCTTCCATTGCCGCCCGCGCCACGGACGGCTGCGCCTTCAAATTCAACAACTGCGCCACCACGTTCCCGCGAATCAGCGAACACAGTTCCGCATGTGCGCCGTCCTCAGGATTCAGAGGCTGCCGGTGTGTAAACGCGGCCTCCACATGGTGCAGCCATCGGCCCGCCTTGGGCAGCTTTTCCAAACCACGCCGATCCAGCGCCGCCTTCATCGCCCCGCAATCCGAGTGCCCGCACAGGATCACGTGCTTCACCTTCAGCACGTCAACTGCGTACTCGATCGTCGCTGTGACCCCGTCCACATCGCTCATCGAAACCGGCACGATATTTCCAATGCAGCGGCTGATAAACAAATCTCCCGGCCCGGTGCCGAGAATCATATCCGGCACGATGCGCGAATCCGAGCACGTGATAAAAAGCCATTCCGGCGCCTGCGACTCGGCCAGCAAGTGAAACTGATCGCGTCGCCGCGGAAATACCTCCGCCAGAAATTTCTTGTGCCCCTCAATCAAGCGCTGCATGTTCTACCTCAACGAGTATCGAGACTCTATGAAACCAGCCTATCGCACGCCGCTCTATACTCCGCGACTACCGCCGAAGCCATTCACCAAGACGCATAGGCCTTCGGACAGGACGACACACACTCCATCGCTCGCGGTTCGGTGCGGAAGCACGCCCTCACGTAATCATCGGCCGTCAGTTTTCTAACGACAAAACGAGCTTCGTTCCATACACTTATCCAAACATGGCGATCGCAACTCCGCTGAAGATCGAGCCGATTCCCGGAACCAAACCCGGAACGGTCATCCTCCGCCTCACCGGACCACTGACCCTGAATAGCGTTGCCCCTCTGCGCGCTCTGTTCCGCGGCACCGAACCACCACAGCACACCATCCTCGATCTCAGCGGTGTTCCCTTCATGGATTCAGCCGGGATGAGCGAAATCATCAACCACGAGATTTACTGCCGCGACAAGCAGGTCCAGCTCACGCTCGCCGGCGTCACTCCGCGCGTCCTCACCATGTTCCACATTACGCGGCTGGAGCAAGTTCTCACCCTCGCAGCCACGGTTGCAGATGCTGAAGCTCGAACGTAGACGCATCTCCCGCTCCTGCTGCGCATGATCGCCACATCTACACAAAGTCTTCCTGCCCTTACAGCTCTGTGCGGCCCACCTTGCGCGCGCTTGTTACCATTCGAACGGAAGGAGTTCCACTCACCCCGTGATGATCCGCCGCCGGTTTGTCTCCACGCTCGCAGTTCTTGCTTCACTTGCTTTCATCGCTCACAGTCTAGGTGCACAGACCGTCGACACGATCGACACCACTCTCAAGACACGCATCGACCAAATCGCCAACGATGTGCTCAAGCAGACCGGCGTCCCTTCCGCATCCGTCGCCGTCGTTAAAGGCGGCAAGCTTGTCTACACCCACGCCTACGGCAGCGCGCACCTCGATCCGCCCGTACCTGCAACGCCCGAAATGCGCTACTCCATCGGCTCCATCTCCAAGCAGTTCACCGCCGCCGCAATTTTGCTGTTGCAGGAGCAAGGCAAGCTCTCGCTCGACGACGCCGTCGGCAAATACGTCCCCGGCTTCACCCGCGGCGACCAGGTCACCATCCGCCAGATCCTTTCCCACACCTCCGGCTATCAGGATTACTGGCCCGAAGACTACGTGATGACGCCGATGCTCCACGCCGAATCCGCCCAGCAGATCCTCGACACCTGGGCCAAAAAACCGCTCGACTTCGACCCCGGCACACAGTGGCAGTACTCGAATACCAACTACGTCATCGCCGGCGCCATCGTGGAAAAAGTCAGCGGCCAGAAGCTGATGGACTTCCTCGGCGAACATATCTTCCACCCCCTCGGCATGAAGTCCGTGTGGAACTCCGACGAAGCCAAGCTCACCCAGACTGACGCGACCGCCTACTATCGTCACGCCCTCGGCCCATCGCGCGTTGCTCCCAAGGAAGGCCGCGGCTGGATGTTTGCGGCCGGCGAACTCGCCATGACTGCCCACGACCTCGCCCTCTGGGATGAAAGTCTGATGGCTCAAACCGTCCTCAAGCCCGAAAGCTATAAGCAGATGTTCACCTCGGTGAAGCTGAAAAACGGCAATGACACGCACTACGGTCTCGGCGTCGGAGTGCGCGACATGAGCGGTCATCGCGAAATTGAGCACAGCGGCGAAGTCTCCGGCTTCGTCTCTGACAACCAGGTGCTCGTCGATGATGGCGTTTCCATCGCCGTGCTCACCAATGAGGATGCTGTGGGCGCCGCCTCCACCATCGCCCGCCTTGCCGCTCCCGTCATTGCCGGCTTCCCGCCCAGCGACACAGAAAAGCAGGCTATCGACATCTACCGCGGCCTTCAGCAGGGCCGCATCGATCGCTCGCTCCTGGCTCCGAACCTCAGCGACTACTTCACACCCGAGGCAATCGCTGACTATCAATCCAGCCTCGGTCCGCTCGGCGAACCGCTCACCTTTCGCCAGACCAGCGAATCCCTCCGTGGCGGCATGACTTTCCGCGGGTTCACCATCACCTACCCGGGCCAGCGCCTCAGGCTCACCACCTACACCTACCTCAACGGCAAACTCGAACAATATCTGATCGCCCCGGCGGAGTAGCGCGTGACTACGCGAGCGTTGCCGATTCACAGATTCCTATTCACGGCCGCACTCACCTGCACCAGCCGTGTGGTTCAGATACGAGATCGCCTGCTCGGAAGAATTCCTCGCAGCCGGCCGGGGTGCCCTGGAATCTCGGCAACGCAGCACACTATCTCCAGCGGGAAGAACCTGCTGGACGCGGTCTATGTTGAGCCTTGCGCCGGCCCTTCACAAGCGGCCGTGCTCATCTGCCACGGCATCGGCGAAATCGTGCCGCAATGGTTTCCCATTCAGCGGATCTTCGCCGAGAACAACATCGCCTCGCTCGTCTTCGATTATTCAGGCTACGGCCGCAGCTCCGGAACCATTGACTGGACCCAGTGTGAGCAGGACGCGGTCTCTGCCTTCGAGCTTCTCCGGCAACTCGCCCCAACAGTCCCCATATCCATTCTTGGGTTCTCCCTCGGAACCGGTGTCGCACCCGCCATTCTCAATCGTGTAGAAGCTGATCGCCTCGTTCTTTGCGCAAGCTATTCCTCGTTCCGCAAAGCGGCACGTGCCGCCTGGATCCCCGAATTTCTTTCTCCCGTGGTGCCGCCCATTTGGTCCGCAGAAGACGCTCTTCGCAGTTGTTCTTTGCCGATTCTGATCGTTCAGGGAGATCGAGACCGTCTCTTTCGGTTGCCAATGGCCCACGACCTCGTCGCATGCAGCAACGGCCGCGCCGATCTGCTTGTTCTGCCCGCCCGTTCCCACAACGAACCTTTCTACAAGCCGCAAATGCACTACTGGGGACCCATCGTGTCCTGGCTGCTCCAGGAAGATCCTCACAGCCACTCAAACCGCTAACTCGCTGACTCGCTACGGCGCGAAGCGCCGCTAACCCGCTATCCCCAACCCCATCGCAATCTGCCAGGCCCATCCGCCGCTCATAGCCGCCTAACCCTCTCAAAGCCACGCACTTCGGCAGCTCCCTCATCAAGAAACATCCACATGTACTCCGAAACTGCTCTAAAACCTGATCTCTGATCCCTCACCCCTGTAAACTGAAATCGACCTATGTTTGAGAACCTTACAGAAAAACTGCAACGAGCCTTCAAATCCCTCCGCGGGCAGGGCACGCTCACCGAAGAGAACATCCAGGAGGCGCTGCGCGAGATCCGCGTCGCCATGCTGGACGCCGACGTCAACCTCAACGTGGTCAACGAGCTCATTGATCACATCCGCGCCAAAGCTGTTGGCACTGAAGTGCTTACCGCGCTCTCCCCGTCCGAGCAGGTCATCAAGATAGTCCGCGACGAGTTGATTGAAATGCTGGGCCGCGACACCGCCCGCTTCAAATTCGCCTCCCAGCCCCCCACCGTCATTCTCATGGCCGGCCTGCAGGGCTCCGGTAAGACCACCACCAGCGGCAAGCTCGCCGCCTGGCTCAAAAAAGGTGGACACCGCCCCATGCTCGTCTCCGTCGACGTGTACCGCCCCGCCGCGCGCGAGCAGCTCAAGGTCGTCGCCAACTCCATCAAGGCCAAGCTCTACGAGGGCGACACCAAAGGCGAGCCCG
>Ga0209004_1000248_pt1 | contig 11535 bp, 4 predicted proteins | sample TexAe_RefH0_M1_FD_187948 | JGI IMG/M metagenome (GOLD analysis project Ga0209004, IMG submission 187948) | Forest soil microbial communities from Davy Crockett National Forest, Groveton, Texas, USA - Texas A ecozone_RefH0_M1 (SPAdes) (version 2) | ecosystem: Environmental > Terrestrial > Soil >... | reverse complement strand
GGGTTGCCGGTGTCCCTGCCGATGATCACGAAGGGCGGCCTCGAGGCCATCACGCGCAGCCTGGCCTCTGAGTATTCGAAGGAACACATCCGATTCAATGCGGTTGCGCCGGGAGTCGTTGACACTCCCCTTCACAAAAACAACCCAAAGGATTTCCTGAGGACCCTATCGCCTATGGGCACGATCTCCACTTCGGCGGACATTGCAAGCGCGGTCGTCTATCTCACCGAAGCGCGCCAGATCACTGGGGAGGTGCTGCACGTGGACGGCGGTGCGCACAACGGCAAATGGTGAGCCCGAAGGGCTCGCAGGTAGCCAATGCGGAGCGCCGGCTGCGAGACCTCGGGATTGTGCGCCCGAACGCCCCCACCCGCTTGGCGCGTACGTCGAATTGGTGCAGTCGGGCAATCTGTTGTTCTTGAGTGGAATGCTGCCGGTCAAGGACGGCAAGCTCCAATACATTGGGCGTCTGGGTAAAGAACTCGACGAATCTGCTGGTCGGGATGCATTACAAACTGCGACACTGAATGCCCTTGCTGCTGCGAAAGCACAAGCATGGGCCATAGATAGCCCGAAAGACTCGCTCCTCCTCACATGAACTTAAGGTACGGTGCAGATAATTCCGTGAGCCAAGGTGGGATCCAGGCGAAGAGCTTGGCGGCCTGTGGCGCAAAATGAGCTCACAGGATGCCAGAATCAGGAGAAGTCGTGAGTTTTGCTGCCTTTGGAAGATTGGCTTTCTGCTTCATCAGTGCCTGAAACCGCGGGTCATCTGCCAGTTTAGAGAAGCGATCCTGCGAGTCTCGCGGAGAGGCGGAAGTGAACTCGGCTCTGAAGTCCTCAAAATCCTTCTCGTGATTTGCACTGGCTTCTTCGAGAAGCTGAAGCGCCTCGGGTCTTCTACCCAGATCCAAACATTCGAAGGCTCTCTGTTTTCTAGTCTGCTGATGATATGCCCCTGGATACACGGGCGGGCTGCAACTCTCCTCGATTGCAAACTCTGCATTCAAAAGACCGCGCTCACCATCTCGCGCAAAAGCGGCAGACAGCTTTGCCGTAACGTCCTTGAGCCATGGATCATTTCGAAGCTCAGCCGTCGTCTGCGATTCCTTCAGATAGGCGAGATAGTTTCGCTTATGATATTCAACCGCAGCCAGATATAGGTGCGCTATGCTGAGCCGTGGTTCGGAGCGCACCGCCTCCTTCAGGAGCGCGACTCCCTCTTCTTTTTTCCCGGTCCAAAAAAGCCTATCGCCCTTGATGGCCAGAATAGAAGCTGAAGCAGGATCAAGCTCCTGTGCTCTGTTGATCTCTGCAAGGCACTCGTCGTTCTTACCCTCCATCGCAAGAACGTTGGAAAGCCAGAGGTGCGCCAGAGGATCTTTGGGATCAAGCTGGATAGCCAGACTGAGTTCCTTCTCTGCCTCGCCAAAGTTGCCGCTTCTCCACACCGCATATCCCAGCGCACGATGTGCCGCTGACAAAGAGCCGTCCAGTTCCACGGCTTTTCCGGCCGCAGCCATGGCTCTGTCGCGAGCGTCACCATCCTGCCGGCTACCGTAGATGAAGAGCATCTCGTAGGTGTCAGCAAGGGCGGCATAGGCATGGGCATCGTTTGGATTGTGAACGATTGCCTGGGTAAAATCGTCGAGCGCGCGATTCAGGCTGTCAGGGGTTCTCTGGTTCCATTCAAATCGGCCCTTGAGATAGAGGTCGTGAGCCATGCTCTTTTCGACGTCTGAAACCGGAGTAACCACTTGCCGAATTGCGCTTGCCCGGCCAATCCCGGCAAGCGCAGGCAAGCGCCGCTGAATCCAATTACCAAATGGATGTGCAAAACTGGCGTAGATTCCGGCTCCGGCGAACACTGCTGCCATCCCAATTACAGCAAGCCTTACCCGGCGTGCGCTTCCTAGCCTGCCGCTTCGGCCGGCAGTCTCGCTCGGCCGCGGGTCTACGTTACCCTCACTCGCGGCTCCAATCGCGGCGCTGCCAGGTGTCTCCTGTTCGCTGTTGGCCGAGTCGTCGCCTTCCAACTCAAGGGCTTTGCCCCTGATCCAATCTTGCAGTTCGTCGGGATACGCAAACACCCCTCCGCGCTCCCCGCCAGGTATTCGATGAACGGGCAGCCCCCGATCTCTCTCCCATCGCTTGACGGTACTCTCGGAACGATTCAGAAAGACAGCAATCTCTTTCCATGAGACAAGTGTCCTCACTGATTCCGCATTTTCACTACGAAAGGGAGCCATGACCACTTCCATCAAGGGGCGTTGGAGGCTGAGTACGCAAGATCATACATCCGCCAAATCCGTGTGTCCAGTGAGTCCCGATTGCTCAAAAAACCTGAAATGACACGTGTTGACACGAGATGAATCTTGGGTGCAGCCCCAAATAAATGAGAAGAATAAGGGCACGTTCAGGGGAATTCTACGGACAATTTATTGCTTGGCAAAGGGGAGTCTGCTTCAGAGGTCCCCGTTGCGTCCTGTTTCCCACTCTCCTCTGCGGTTTCGCAGAGACGTAGCGATGAGTGATTCAGTTTTGAACCTTCAGGAGGCCTTTCTCGATGACTATCTCGACCCACGCCGGATCCCAAGTAAGGACCAGCTTAAACGGACTCAATTCGCCGCGACTCCCCATACGCCAGCATCAGAGCGAGAAATCGCGAAGAGCCGACAGGCTTGTCCGGCGCCGCCGTTGGGGGCAGTTTCTGGGCTCCTGGCTGCTGGGAATGCTCGTGGCGGGCTTTGCTTCCTCGCCGGTCCAGGGGCAGACCATTGTTGCCACAGTGCCGGTCGGGACATCACCCGGTGCTGTCGCAGTGAACTCTGTCACAAACAAGATCTACGTGGCCAATGCGACCAGCAACAATTTATCCGTCATCGACGGCGCAACAAATACTGTCACCGCTACCGTGACGGTGGGAACGCAGCCGCGCGACGTGCTGGTGAACCCTGCAACGAACAAGATCTACGTGGCGAATGCGCTTGATTGGACAGTACAGGTAATTGACGGCGGCACGAACGCGACGATCGCGACCTTGACTACCGGCGGTGAACCCCTTCGCCTGGGACTGAATCCCACGACAAACACGATTTACTCGGTGGACTTCAACGGGGGCGACGTGACGGCTATCGATGGGACAAAGGATACCGTCATTACCTACATCGAGACCGGGAACAATCCCTACGGAATTGCGATCAACCCGGTAACGAATCTGATTTACGTGGCTTGCGAACAGACGAGCCTTGAGAACAATCAGGGTCTCGTAACCGTGATTGACGGCTCTAAGAATGCTTACGTCACCGAGATTATTGATCCCAGTAACCTGCTCCCTGTCGACGCGGCTGTGAACGCTACAACGAACAAAATCTACATCACCAACGAAGGCAGCAACAACGTGACTGTCATTAACGGGGCCGACAACACCTTCACTACGGTCAATGTTGGGGTGGCGCCTCAGGGCGTGTCAGTGAATGCCACGACGAACAGGATTTACGTGGCTAATTGGGAGGGCGGCACCGTATCTGTGCTCGATGGGACTTCGAATAATGTTATCGCCACGATTTCAGCCGCAACGGCACCGAATAATGATCCGACCGTGAACAGCGCGACGAACACGATCTATGTGCCCAGTCGCGACACAAACAATGTGGAAGTCATTAACGGCGCGACGAACACAGTCACGGCCTTATCGAATTCCAGCACGACAGGACCAGTCGCCGCGGCGTTGAACTCCACGACGAACACCTTGTATGTGGCCGATGCGTTCAGCAACAGCGTAACGGTGATCAGCGGCCCCGTGAGCGGCCCTGTGTTCTCTGCTGCACCCAGCACACTTGCCTTTGGGAACCAGACCCAGGGGACAACCAGCAACGCAATGACGCTGACGGTGACAAACACCGGCACAACCAACCTGACCATCACAACCGTGACTCCGGGCGGCACCAACATGGCGGATTTCGTCGTCGGTTCAGACACCTGCGCTGGCTCGACCGTTGCGGCCGGAAAAACCTGCACGCTAAGTGTCGAATTTGCGCCGAGCACGACAAGTGCTGAATCGGCAACGCTCACCTTTGCCGACAATGCTTCAGACAGTCCGCAAGCAGTGACATTAACCGGCACAGGTGTCGCTCCGGTTGCGACGGCGTCGACGACTGCGCTCTCGGCCTCGGCAACTTCCGTCGTGGTTGGCACGAGTGTGACATTCACCGCGACCGTGACACCGGCCTCGGGCACGCCGACACCCACAGGCACCGTCACATTCAAAGATGGTGCGACCACACTGGGCACTGGCACAGTCAATAGCTCTGGAGTGGCCACCTACGCCGCTGCATCTCTGGCTGAAGGCACGCACTCCGTTACGGCCAGCTACGGTGGTAATTCCCGCAACCTCGCATCCAATTCGACCGCCATCGCTGTTACTGTTACCGCTGCATCAAGCACTACTGCGCTTACCTCCTCGGCAGCGTCCGCCGTGGTAGGCTCGAGCATTACGTTGACGGCCACCGTGGCAGGAGGATCCGGTGCGCAAGCACCCACCGGCACTGTCACATTCAAAGACGGAACGACGACACTGGGGACTGGCATGCTGAACGCCTCGGGCGTAGCAACGTACGCCACGTCTGCGCTGGCAGCCGGATCGCACAGCATCACCGCTAGCTATGGAGGCGACGCCAATAATGCGTCGTCAACGTCTTCTGCTGTCGCAGTCACAGTGTGGCCGGGTGCGCCCGCCTTTACGCTGACGCTCGACCCGGGAACCGGCTCTTTCAGTGCCGGCAAGAATGCGGTCGTCACGGCCACTGTCACCTCGTTGAATGGCTTCGATGCCGCTACAACCCTGGCATGCAGCGGCCTTCCGAAGAACGCCACCTGCACCTTCTCTTCGTCGAGCATCACGCCAGCCGTCTCAGGGACGGCAACTTCAACACTCACCATCACAACGGACGTAAAGGCAACCTCTGCCGCTCTTGGATCGGAGGCCGCGCGATCGACATCTGGCCGGTCGCCTTCACAACATCCGATTGCAATTGCAAGCGCTCTGGCGGCGTTCCTGCTGCTCCCACTCCTCGGCGCGAAGAATCGGAAGCTGAGGAGACTCCTGTTGACGGTAAGCAGCGCGATCCTGATCGCAACGCTGGCGTCCCTAGGAATGACCGGTTGTGGCGGAGGTCCAACAACGCCTAAGGGCACCTACGCGATCCAGGTGAATGGTACCGCCGGATCGCTCAGTCAAAGCGCGACGTACTCGCTCACGGTTCAGTAGTTGTTTTAAAGTTGGAACCCCGTGAAGGCTGTGCAGGTTTCCCTGTCCGGCCTTCACAGACCCGTTCGCACAGATTGATCGCGACACCGTTCCAGGAGTTGAGGTACGAGGTGCACATGGGGAAGGCGTCTTGCGATTTGGGCACCCCTAGCCCCTAAAGTCGAACTCTTGCAATAGAGAACGAATCTGAGATCAGCCGCACGTCCACCATCCCGTAGAGATAAGACTCTGGCAGGATGTGCCCACGCGCGAGCGCGAGATAAACGTGCCCTTCCACCCCTCGCAATCCATGCGCGTATTCAGCGAGCGAAGGAGTCAGCTGCATTCCACCTGACCGTGCGGAGTAGCGAAAACCGTAGAAAGCCCAGAGCACCACGATGGCGATGGTTGACGCAGCCAGAAACGCGCCAATCAGGCGCGATGCTACTTTCCTTTTGTTGGTTCGCGTCTCGGGCGAGGGCCACAATATCTCGGTAATAATGAGTGCCAGGCCGAATGGGAGGAGAAGCACACCTGAGTGTTTCGACGCCAGAGCGAGTCCAGTGGCCACGCAGAGAACCGTCAGCCTCCCGACCGATGGCGCCTTTACGTAGCGGTATAGGGCATAGATGCTGGCGAACATGATGCAGGAGATACCCATATCAGTTGTGACATACGCGCCGTGCGCAATCATGTTTGCCTCAAAAACTACCAGCGCCAATGCGAACAGCGCCGCATTGTTGCCGAACATCTCTCGCGCCGCCAGGAATACGAGGAGTCCCAGCAAAAGACTCAGAGCGGCAGCCGCCATCCGGGCGCGAAAAATGATGCGGTCCGCTTCGGCCTCTCCACCATTACCGAAGATGAAATCCCGTCCATCGAAATATGCTTCGTCTTTGAATGATGCAAGCCCCTTGGGATCTGGCACCTTGAAGTGCATTGGCAGAGTCGGGATCGAGCAGCCTCCAAAAATCAGAGGTGCTGAAGGCTATTGACCTTCGGCACATTTTCCGTTTCGGGCAACATCATCTCCAATTGTCTTACGCTGGATTCTTTCTTCTGAGCCAGCAAAGACCGCGCGTACACTCCATTGTGATCCACGAATTTGCGGGCCAAAGCACTTCCCGTGCGCGCTTCGCCTGCACCCCACGCGAACGAAGATTCTCTCCAAGGCCATGCCGGAACGAACGTTTCGCTTTGCCAAAATGGTTGTGCACAGAGAAGCGGGCAAGGCCGATTTCTGCCGTGTCGATATTGCAACTGTAGATTGCGCTCACAGTCCGCGACCAAAAACCTAAGGCTCAGTGAAACTTAGAATGGCGATTTGCTAATATGAGAAAACCAACTCCCCTCTGAGATGCACCGCGTTCTTAGTAAATGAGTCACCGCCAAGGGCAGCGGCACGGCAAGGCAAGGCGTCTCCCTGTACGTGGGAAGACACAAGAAATCCTTATGTACGAGCAATCTGCTTTGGCAGGTTGTTGTGAGATCTTCGCAGTCGATTCGGTATCTAGGATTCCAGTACCGATCGCCGCAATTCCGCGCATAAGCGTACGCAGATGCTACAAGGGGCCATGTATGACCGAACACAAAGTTAAAACCACCTTTCCTTTGCGGCTGCCGAAAACAACTCGGATTCAAGCAGTTGAAATCGCCTCCCGTGAGGGAGTCTCCCTGAATCAGTTCATTGCGCTCGCCGTTGCAGAGAAAATTGCGCGCATGGAGTCAACTCAACCGACACGATCGCTTCAAGCACATCAACGTGATCCAGGTGTTCTTTGAACGTGCCCCAAGAGGGACCCGGCTTAGAGGTGTGCGTGTATAGATTGGACCTTTGCCCGGAACGGGAGCACGCTCTGACCTTGGCCAAACGAATCGAGCATTCGCCCCCCTTACCTTTTGTTGACGGAATCGTAACTTGATCTGAGGAAGAAAACTGAATTGAATCGGGCCAGCCTTGAAGATGCGGCGGCCGAGACCTGAAGACCCAGACACTCCATGTTTCTAAGCCCGAATTTGCGTGGGCTTCCCTAAGAAAAACCGTGCAACAGGAAAAAAGGATGCATCTCCTGTCGGCAAAGGTCAATATCAGAGTCGGAGAAATCGTCTTGTCCCCTGTGCGCTGGAAACTTCGGCTATCAGCGTCGCGCCAACTCGCGCCTGATTGGAAGGACTTGAAACTCGAATGACGAGTCGTTTTACGACCTCACCAAGGTGCCGCACTCCCTGGTTGCTTCGACGGCGAAAGCATAAGGCAACTCTGAAGATCTACATCCTAAGTAATTAGTATGGATGACTCTCGTAAACCCATTACATCTGTTAATTCCTCAGGCCTAAGCGCAGACACGCTACTCTGATGAGGATTCAGAAAACGAAGCAACGATCTCGGGATTACGGTCTGGACTTACTTAAGTACCGTACGAAGTCGTTGCTTTTTGAAAAGGCTTGTCGCGACATTGGATCATCCGCTGTTCGAGCTTTGATTCGGGCTGTTTTGAGGCCTGGTAAGTCCGGATTAAGTAGTTCACTTTTCGTGTTATTACCAGGTCAGCCGCGGTACACCAAGGTTGTATATACCCGGCGATCACAGCCTTGCACACTGGGAATCGTTGCGAAGTCCGGAGGCCGCGCAACAGGTTCCCCTTTCCGCTTCCAATAACTGCGCTGCAATCCCCGCGCGCACCAGAAAATTGAATCGCCTGTAAGAGTCGTTGGACGGCACAAATGACGATTGGGCGTTTCTAAGCAGATTCCTGTCCTAAACGTGCAGTGATGTTTTGACAGGATTGCGCAGATGGGCCAGCAACGGATCATTTAGAGGAAGAGGTTCGCACTATGAAGAAAATCGGCATGTTAGTCAGTTCGATTTTGATGGTTTGCCTTGGTTTCGCGGGTTGCGGTGGCGGCAGCAGCAAGTCGAATTCGCAGAACTCGAATGGAACCCCTACCCTTGCTTCCATCACGGTATATGGCAAGAATGCCGCAACATCGGTTGCCGCGGGAGCATCCCTGCAGCTTGTTGCGCAGGGCAACTACAGCGACGGATCGATCAAGGACATCACGTCGAGTGCGACGTGGTCTACATCGAATGCCGCGGTCGCGACGACGAACGCCTCTGGTCTTCTCACCAGTCTCAAATCCGGATCTGTGATCGTCTCGGCGGCGCAAGGTTCGATCAGCGGGACGATGGTGGTTACGGTTAACGGCGCAGCACTTTCCGCGATTTCAATTGCGGGCGGAGCCTCGCTGGCCGCTGGGTCGAGCGAGCAGCTCAGTGCGCAGGGAACTTATACCGACAGCAGCACGCAGACAATCACCAGCCAGGTGACGTGGCAGAGTTCGGACACGACCATCGCCACCGTAAACAGTTCGGGAATGCTGACATCGTTGAAAGCCGGAACCGTAGCGATCACGGCTACGATGAGCTCGATTACCGGCAACGCGAACGTTACCGTTACATCGGCCGTTCTTACGGCGATCAATGTAGGTACGCCTTCGCCCTCCCTGGCATCCGGCGGCACCGAGCAGCTTACGGCAACGGGTATATACTCCGACAACTCTACGCAATCGATCACAACGCAGGTTTCCTGGAGTTCTTCTGACTCAACGGTTGCCGGTGTGAACGGTGCAGGTCTTTTGACCGCTTTCAAGGCCGGCTCTGTCACGGTGATGGCATCAATGAGCGGCGTTTCTGGTAGCGGCACAGTGGTCGTGAATGCGCCGACTCTCGCATCGATCACGATTTCTCCTCTAGTGTTCACAATTGCTTCTGGACAGAGCAAACAACTTTCCGCAGTTGGCGTCTACAGTGACGGCACCTCGCACGATGTTACGAGCCAGGTTACGTGGAACGCACTGAACGCCTCTTATGCGACCGTAAGTTCGTCGGGTTTGGTGACGGGCGTGTCCGCGGGTAGTTCAACGATTACAGCAGCCATTGGATCGACGACAGGCTCAGCGACAGCGACTGTAACGGCTGCGCAGCTGACATCCATTGTGGTTACCCCCGCTACGGCTTCAGTCGCAACCGGCCAGACGCAGGCATTTGCGGCGAACGGGATCTTCTCTGACGGCAGCACCACCGATATCACCAACAGCGTGACGTGGAGTTCGAACGCCACAAACTTTGCCACGATTGATCAGACTGGTCTCGCGACCGGTGTGAGCGCAGGAGCAGCAACGATCACGGCAAGCTCAGGAACGGCTACTCCCGGAATAGCAGCTCTGACGGTAACGGCGGCAGTGCTGACGGAGATCGATATCTCGCCTGATGGCCAATACATCCCGGTTGGCGGCCAATACCCGTTGACACTGGCAGGCACTTACAGTGACAACACCACGCAAACGATTACTAACGCGAGCTGGTCGTCGTCTGATCCGACGCTTGCTTCGGTCGATCCGAATACCGGCATCGTAACGGGCGTTGCGAACAGCAACAATAACCCGGTCACGATTACCGCGAGCTACGGTGGGATGACAAACACCACCACTGTCTACATCACCGCTGCGGTGCCGGAGTCACTGCAACTCACACCGGCAACTACATCCATTGCCAGCGGGACCACGCAGCAATATACGGTGAACGTGGTTTACAGCGACGGAAGCATCCAGCCGGTTACGGCCGGACTCTCGTGGCTTTCATCCACACCTTCGGTTGCGGGAATCAATTCCAACGGGCTGGCTACGGGTCTCACACCTGGTCAGGCAACGATCACGGTTGGTTACGATTCAATGACCGCGACGGCTACGTTGACGGTGACGCCGGCGACATTGACGAACATTGTGGTCACTCCCGTGACGACGGTAGTGGGCATCAGCGGCAACGTTCAGTTCACGGCGACTGGCGTCTTCACCGACAACAGCACGCAGGATCTGACTTCTCAGGTTATTTGGAGCTCGTCCAATGCCTCTTACGCTTTGATCAATGCAGGCGGGTTGGCGAGCGGCATCAGCGCCGGCGTGACCACGATTACTGCAACGTCCGGTAGCGTAAGCGGTATAGCAACATTGACTGTTTCGACGGCGACGCTGGTGTCCATCACCATCACTCCGTCAAATCCGATTGCGCCGCCGCGCTCGAAGATACAGCTGACGGCGATCGGTATATTCAGTGACGGCTCGCAGCTCGTGCTCTCCGGAGTGTCATGGCATACCAGTTCAGCTCGGTATGCAATGGTGAACGGGAACGGCGTTCTGCGCACCAAGAAGGCTACAAATCAACCAGTGCCGGTCTACGCAAGGCTAAATGGAATTACCGGCCAGACAACGCTCACCATCACGTCAATGACGATTCAGTCGCTTGCGATAACTCCGTCACCGGCGACCGTCGCCATGGGAACCACCGTGCCGTTCTCGGTCATTGGCACCTTCAGTGATGGCGTTACGACAGTGAATCTGACCGCATCAGCACGTTGGCAGACCTCAAACTACCAGGATGCTGTGATCAATCGCCAAGGTGTCGCAACCGGAATAGCAGCCGGATCGGTGACAATTACCGCGTCGATCAATGGCCAGACATCAACCAATGCAACCCTGAACGTAACCAATGCAACGGTTCAGAGCATCACCGTTACGCCGGCGAACCCCACCATCGCACTTGGCTCAATGCAGCAATTTGCAGCGAGCGGAATGTTCAGCGATGGATCGACGCAGGACATCACGTCGAGTGTGACGTGGACCTCGTCAACGCCGACGGTGGCGGTTGTGAACCAGATCGGTGTCGCGTCCAGTGCAACCCACGGACAAACCACCATCAATGCGACGCTAAGCGGCGTTACAGGATCGACTCTCCTGAGCGTTAACTAACCTCGAGGTTGTGCGCGCTCCCCGGATCGCGTTGCAAGACGGAAAGGGCTCACCCAAACCGGAGTGAGCCCTTTCTGTTGTCTGCAGCAAACCAAATCAAATCGGTTGTGGACTAGAACTTGTCGATCAATGCTGCTCGCGGGCTTTCTTGATATGCTGCAAATCATCCGCAAGTGGGCAGCGGCCGCAATTGGGGGTCTTCCCACAGTGTGCCTTTCCTACGGCGACAGTCAGCGCGTGAAACTCATTGAGAAGTTCAACGCGGTTGCGAATTCGATCGTGCCTGAAAGTCTTACGGGTAAGCTGGACAAGCGACTCGTAGCCATTGCGATTCTTTAATGGCGCCGGGCTCACCAGTTCATGCCGGATAGCAATGCGGCGCAGGTATTCGTCAGCCACCGGAACCGCATGATTGAGCGCGTAAAGCAGAATGGCATCGGCCGTCTCGGGTCCCACGCCGGGCAACGCTAGAATCCGATTCC
>Ga0209004_1000247_pt1 | contig 11563 bp, 8 predicted proteins | sample TexAe_RefH0_M1_FD_187948 | JGI IMG/M metagenome (GOLD analysis project Ga0209004, IMG submission 187948) | Forest soil microbial communities from Davy Crockett National Forest, Groveton, Texas, USA - Texas A ecozone_RefH0_M1 (SPAdes) (version 2) | ecosystem: Environmental > Terrestrial > Soil >... | reverse complement strand
CCAGATACTCGACTCTGTCGCCAGATTTTGTAAACGAATTAACGACTCAGGACACTAGTGATAGCTGCAATATATCACCCGATAAGTAAGAAGTATTGGACCGCAAGCCGCACTCAATGCAGACTTGGGAAAGCGTTGTGTATGGCGCACCGTCTGACGCCGTTTTTAAAGACCTCCGCAGTGCAATACAGGAGCAATTCCCAAGATGTGAGAATGTACATGGATCGATCTGTAGAAAAGCTGCTCTATTCCAGGCGTGACACAGCCGAAGCACTCAGTTTGAGCATTCGTTCCATTGACTATCTCATCACCAGCGGACGCCTTCCTGCTCGACGCGTGGGGGGCAAGATTCTTATTCCAGCAAGTGCTGTCCGGCGTTTCGCTAGGGAAGATCATCCAGATTCAGTGCGCTCCGGCAGTCCTCCGTCCTCATCGGGTCAAATGAGAGTCAGCCAAAATTCTTCGGAAGGATCGACGATCCGTTTTCAGCCACAGAGTCAAGAAATCCACGACACAGTGCCTGAAAGGGCAACTGGCCGTCATTGACTGTCGCGGCTTTAGGCAGCCGCCGAATCAAGCTTTTCGATTGCGGCCTGGTTGTGCTCCGGAGCTAGATGGGCATACCTAGTCGTCATAGAAATTGTTTTGTGACCAGCAAGTTCCTGCACGGTTCTCAGATTTACATCCTTCATAACCAATCGGCTGATGAAAGTGTGCCGCAGATCGTGCCAGCGAAAGTTCTTCAACTTCGCCTCTTCGAGAGCTAGTTCAAACCAAGCCCTCGGATCATTCAGATCACGCCCGTACTTTGAGAGAAACACTCTGCCGTTGTGTGGCCGCAAAGCGTGTAATGCCTCGAGAACCTTTAGGCACGTCCTGTTCAGAGGAATCTCTCGATCGCTACCATTCTTGGTCCTCTCCAAGCGAATGCGTTTACGGGACAGCGTTACCTGGGGCCATTCTAGGCTGAACTGCTCACTCTTTCTCATGCCCGTGTTCAGGGCAACATCGAACTCCGGCAGGTGGGTTGGAAACCGCAGCTTGATCGCCTCTCGAAGTCGCCCCTCCTCGTCTTCCGACAGAAACCGAATGCGCGCATTGTTCTCTGCTCGCTGCTCGACCATCCTTGCGGGATTGCTCGTGACTTTACCGTCTGCCAACGCGATCTTGAACGTCTTCCCGAATACATTTTTATACCGATTCTTGGTTGCCGCCGACCATTTGTGGGAACTGATCCAAGCATCAATGTCAGAGGGCTTAATCTCGTCCGCGACCCGGTCTGCGAACGCCTCCAGGATGAATTTCATCCTCCCTTTGAAATTCCGAACATCCCTGCGGTCATGGTTGACATACCAGTCGATGGCTTCCTGGGCTAGCACGGAGAACTGGACGCCCTTGTCTTTCATGTTCGCCGGCATCTTTACGCCGCGGAGAATGTCCGCTTTGCGAATCTTGTAGAGCTTGATTGCGTCGCCGCGCCGCCCCACCTTTTCTCGATGCTCGACTCCAGCGACCTTGAAACGTATCCACCAAATGTCTGAGCCTGGCACCTTCTCAAAGACGCCTCGTTCTTTGCGAACCACCTTCCTCGGCATAAGTAATCTGCCTCCTGAATGCGATCCTATCAAAGTTGGAACAAAGTGGCACTAGAAGTGGCACCAGCACTCATTTTGTGAAAGTTTATCAATCGGGATATTCTATTGTAAGTTATTGATTCTATGGTGCCCGGAGGGGGACTTGAACCCCCACGCACTGCTTAGGTGCTGCGGATTTTAAGTCCGCTGCGTCTGCCAATTTCGCCATCCGGGCTTAAGGGATGGGACGTGCCGCGCGATCGAAAAGCATAGCTGCGATGTCGCGAGGTACAGGTCCATGGTAAATCGAAACGGGGCGGCCGCGGGAACGATCCGGTTACGCGCGCTGTGGCGGCGCCAGGGTGAGTGGATAGCCGACGGGGAGCGCGAGACGGGGAGGCATCGTCGTGAAACGGGTTCGATGTGGTGCCTGAGTGACACTGCCTGTGGCATTGGGAGCGGTGTTGAGAGTTCTATTGCGGATGCCGGAAGCGAATGTTTTCGCCTTCGAGCTTATATTCCGCCGAGCAGGTGTCTCCGCCGCAGATCATGGCTTCTTTTTCGCAAAGCTGCCGACGCGTGATCAATCCCATGGTGCCGCAGCGCGGGCAGGACATGACGGCTATATATGGATTCTGCGCATGACCGAGCTTGGACTGGTTTTCGAGAAGGAAAACCGTGCCGGGGTCCATTTTTTCGGGGATCCATTCTTCGAGGAACTGCAAGTCGGTAGACATCCTGCCCTCCGGGAATTTGACGTGACAGAGCAAGTTCCGTTGGTGCTGGGTGGTCCGTCTTTCAATTGCATAGTGCGAATGGCCTGACGGAGATTGAAGTCTTTCTCCCGTTGTCTCGTAGTGTTTACGGGCTGCGCGGTATGCGTCAATGAGAATCGGCCCGAGATAGTTGCAAATCAGATTCCTGGCACCTGCCAGGTTATCTGCCACTCGAAGGTTTCGATGCCGAAGTCGCGGTTGTGTTTGCGTCGATCTCGCGATAAATTTCGATGTTGCGCAAAATTGCCTGTACGTAATCGCGGGTCTGTGTGAATGGAATGGATTCGACGAACTCATCGATGCCGGTGTAGGGACCTGCGGCCTGCCAGTCTTCAACGCGGCTGTCGCCCGCGTTGTAGGCCGCCAGCGCGTACTCGGGTACCCCGCCGAAGTGGTCGAGCATCTGCTTGAGGTAGCGGGTGCCGAGGCGGATGTTGGTGTCGGGATCGAGCAACTGGAAGGTTTCAAAATGAGTCATGCCTTCCTGGCGCGCCAGTGTTTTTCCGACTGAAGGAAGAAGCTGCATTAGGCCCCAGGCATTGGCATACGAGATTGCCGAGGGGTTGAACTCTGATTCCTGCCGGATAAGCGATGCGACTAGATACGGGTCGAGATTGTTTTTGGCGGACTCGGCCTTGATGGTCGTCCAGTATGGCTCGGGAAACAGGATATGCCAGTAGGCAAGCGGGATGGACTGGATGGACGCGCTGGCGGCGCCGGGAAGCGCCCGCTTGAGCGCACGCATGGCGCGATAGGCTTCGCCGTACGACGCGTAGATCTGCGCTTCGGCCAGGGCGCTCCACGAACCTGAGTCGGGATCGGCAGCGATTTCGCGAGGGATGTAGTCATTGAGGCCGGCGTTGGCGAGCAGCTTTGCTTTGGCCAGGTGGGGGCTGTCCTCGGGGAATGTTTCGGCAAGAGGCGGAAGATCTGGGGACTTGATACCGTCGAGATCGGGAACGGATGCGACCTCGGTACTGCCCAACGCCGCAAGGCGTTGACGCGCCATCTGCGCATAGAAGAAGTGCTGGTAGACACGGAGAATGGTGCGGTAATTCGCCGCGGCCTGGGCAAGATTGTGATCCTGGCTCTCATAGAGACGGCCGCGCCAATACAGTGCTGAGGCAGTTTCAGGCGTGCCAGGGAAGTTGTGAATCTGCTCGTCGAAGATGCGCTCGGCGTCTTTGAAGTTTCCAAGGCGGTAGTTCAACCAGCCAGCTCGCCAATGGGCAGCGGAGGCATTCTTGTTGGAAGAGAAATGTTCTGCCAGGTAGCTGTAATAGTCGGCGGCGCGCGGATAGTCCTTGCGCAGCAGGTAGAGGTTGCCGCTGGAGAACAAGGCTTCAGCCAACCACTGGCTGGACGGAAAATCGGATTCCATGCGGGTGACGATACTCGTCTGCTCGTCGAGATCGTTGCGATTGCGGGCGAGCTCCATTAGCAGGTAGAGGCGGCGCGCGCCGTTTTCATCGGGAGTGTCGGCAAGGGCTGAGGCCTGGCTCTCGGTGAGGCGCTTCAGCTTTAGGTCACATGCCGCTGCGGCAACTGCGAAGCCATTGCGAGTTTGTGTGTCGAGATTGAACTTGAGGGCGAGAGCGCGATACTGCTCGCTCGCTTCTTCGTAGTGGCCAGCCTTGTAATAGGCATCCCCGAGGCTGCGGAGTTCGTCGCTGGTGAGGGAATCTTCAGCATTCAGAGAGGTGAGCTTGGCGCGCGCGATCGCAGCCTCGGTGGAGAGTGGGTAGGCGAGCAGGAGCGCCTTGAAGATGTGAATGGCCTCCTGGTTCTGATTCTGTGCCTGGGCTACTAGACCGGCGGCGAGTTGATAGCCAGCGCGACCGGCTGCGGGATCGCTGGCCGCGGCGTCAAGAACGCGCTTGGCTCCGGCGGGGTCATGGAGGTCAAGCAGCACGTTGGCTTCGAGCTCGGGAACTTCGTCGACAAAGATGCTGTCGGGATATTTCTCCTTGAAGCCTTTGAGCGTGGCTTCGGCCTGAGCTTCCTGGTTGGCTTCGTGATTGGCTTTAGCGGCGAGGAAGTCGGCGTAGTCGTTGAGTTCTTCGCCAGCTTCCCTTGCCTGATGGAGGCTGGCAACGGCGTCGGTGTAGCGCTTGTCCAGGAGGTAAGCGTGGCCGAGAGCGAGGTAGGCGGCAGCGGCTGGTTCACCGGTATGCGAGTGGGCGTAGGACACGACTCCGGCGTAGGCAGCCGGGGTTCGCAGGCTGGCGAGTTGCCGGGCCATTGGACGCAATTCAGTGGATGCAACAAAGGCAAGCTTGATTTTGTGGACGCGGGCTGTGCGGCGGCGGCGCTCGGCAGGGCTGACATACTTCTTTTTGCCGCGGGGCGCGGTGGCCGACCGGTGGGTCGTGGTCGATGCTTTCCGGGCCCCGGACGAGGCAGGCTTTCTTGCCGTCGATGTCGCGGTGGAGGCCGGCTTTTTGGTCGACGCGCTGCCGGGCTGCTTCGATTTGTGGGTTGTCGAAGTGGTGGTATCCGAGGAGCCAGAGGCTTGCGGGTCGGACCGCTTCCCCTCTACCGGAGAGACTGCCAGCAAGGCACACAGCGCTGCAGCCAGCACCCGAGCCGGTACCTGCGTTGAAAGAGGGAAAAAAACTGGACTCATAGATTCAATGTAAGCCTGAATTGGCTGTGGAGAACAGCAAAGAACCAGTACCGTTACGTTCCCTTGGGAATCAGCTCCAATGGAAAGTTGTTCCTTCAAAGGTCCATGCCAGCAAAGCGGCCCCTGGCTGTCTCCCCGGGCGGGATGCCCCATTTTGCCCGCTCGGAATCGTCTATTACACTTAGATGTAAGGATTCGGCGTTTGATTGGCCGAATTTCCTGCGACCAACCCCCATGGCGACCATCCAACCAATTGCAGGCGAGAACGAGCAACACCCCGATGTGGCCCTTGTTGACAGGGTCCGCAATGGAGACATCTCGGCGTACGATGAACTCGTCCGCAAGTACGATCGCCAGATCTTCAGGATTGCGCAGCATATTACGCAGAACCGCGAAGACGCTGAAGACGTAATGCAGGACGCCTTTCTGAAGGCGTACGAGAAGCTCGATCAATTTCAAGGGAACTCGAAGTTTTATACATGGCTAGTCCGGATCGCAGTAAACGAAAGCCTGATGCGTCTGCGCAAGCGGCGTACGGGCAAGATGGTTTCGATCGACGAGGACATCGAGACGGAAGAGGGCAGCGTTCCGCGCGACCTCGCCGACTGGGCTCCCGATCCGGAGCAGAACTATACGCAGTCCGAGCTGGCCGAAATTCTTCGCAAAACCATTCAGGGACTGCCTCCGGGTTTCCGGATCGTTTTCGTATTGCGCGATGTGGAAGGTCTTTCTACGGAAGAAACGGCAGAGACGCTGGGATTGAGCGTGCCTGCCGTCAAATCACGGTTGTTACGGGCCCGGCTTCAATTGCGCGAACGCCTCAGTCGTTACTTCAAAAAGCGGAAAAAGGGTTCCCGGGAAAAGGGAGTGAAAAGTGACTTGCACTGAGTTTCTGGCGATGCTTGACGACCTGATCGACGATTCGGTGACGACCGAGATGCGCGCCGATCTGCAGGAGCACCTGCGCGGCTGCGAGCACTGCGAAGTCACGTTGAACACCACGCGCAAGACGATCCAGATTTACCGCTCGAATGAAGTGTATGAGATGCCGGCTGGGCTGCGGGAACGACTGCACAAGGCCATCATGGAGCGGTGTAAGAAGGGCTGCTAAGAAGCCCCGGGCACCGCATCGATCCGCGTCCATATTTTTCTCTATCCCCCTTTCCCTCGCTTATGGGCTGTGCTCCTTTGCATGGGCAACTGCTCGCATCGCCGGCATTGGATTTGTCTTCGCCGTCGTGGTTCTACCCGCTCAGATTCCGTCAGAAGTCGCGCTCAGGGTCACAGACCCGGCCGGAGCGTCGATTCCTCACGCCAAGATTCAAGCTCGCACATCGGAATCGCGAATCGTTTCAGAAACAGAGACTGATGCGCGAGGCGATGCGGTTCTGTATCTCGAGCCGCACACATCCACCATTTCGGTGCGTGCTGCCGGCTTTGATGGCTGGCAATACAAGATAGAAGCAGGGAAAGATGTGGACAAGCCGTTGATTGCGGTCCTACGAATTGAATCTTATTATGGCCCCACGCTGGTAAACGCCGAGCCGGAGCTGGAAACTGAGCCTCAGCCGCCGATCGTAGCTGCGATTCCTTTGGAGCCTCTGGAAGCTCTGATCGCTCTGCCTGGCCACAATCTGCGGCATCGCGCGCGTCATCGGCCTTGAAGCCATTCCATGGTCACGTCCGCTCCAGGCCGCGATAAATAGCCCTTTAGAATCATGCAATTCCGACGCCTAATCCGCGGCACCGCAACGCCTCTCAACCGATATGCAGGATTGTTCTGCTTACGAGGAGCTGGCCTCAGGCGCTTCATAGGGATGAAATGGACGAAGCTCTTGATGGTTACGAAGGGGGCGAATGCGCGTTTCGACCACAACTTCCCTGCGAAAATGGAGTCATTCTAGACAGGCTGAACCGCAACGAGATCCCTAGCCATCCTGAGGTGAGCCGTAAATGCAGTTTCTTCATGGACCGCTGACCGCAGTTCTGTGCCTCAGTCTTGTGTGTCCGCAGCTGCTGGTTGCCGATTCGGCGTCCGGCTCCGCGAACCCCGATGCCAAACGCACCACCAGCCGTGCGAGCAACGACTCGAAACAATTGCAGGGTGATGCGCGAATTCTGCATGCATTGAACCGCCTCACCTTTGGACCGCGTCCGGGCGATGTGGACGCCGTGCGCGCGATGGGGTTGGAAAAGTGGTTTGATCAACAACTGCATCCCGCGGCGATCGACGAGGCTGACCTGAAAAGCCGGCTCGCCGAATATCCTGCCATGCAATGGAATCCAGAGGAACTGCTTTTTCGTGTGCCGAGCAATGCAATCATCCGGCAGACACTGGACGGCAAGATACAGGAACCGGAGCGCGGCGCATTACATGCGGTGTATGAAAACCAGATGTATCGCGTGAGCGCCAAGAGGCAGGAGAAGGAACAGAAGAAGGCTGATGAGCAGGCGAAGCCGCAGATGGGGGCAAGTTCTGGCGCGGCAGTGGCGGCCGGCGGTCCTGGTAACGGAGATGGCTCTCAGGCGCAGATGCAGATGAGTTCGCAGCAACAGGGTGCGATGGATGCGAGCCAGATGAATGTTCCCAAGGCTGCGCCGACGACGCCAGTCGATGACGGCCAGTTTCGCCGGATGCTGGACTTGGCACCGGAGCAGCGGGTGTTGCACCTGATGGCGATGCAACCCGAATCGTTCGATGGGTTCTTCAAGTCGCTGAAGCCGCAACAGCGCAACGCACTGGTGAATGACCTTTCACCCGATTTGAAGGAAGTGGTCGCCGATCTTGAGAATCCACAGCGGCTGGTAAACGAGGAGATCATCGCGCAACGGCTGACGCGCGATATCTACGCTAATGCGCAATTGCAGGAAGTGATGACGGATTTCTGGCTCAATCACTTTAATGTCTTTTTGCACAAGAACGAAGCGACACCCTATTACATGGTGAGCTTTGAGCGCGATGTGATTCGTCCGCGGACGCTGGGAAAATTCGAGGATCTGCTCGAAGCCACGGCTCACAGTCCGGCGATGATGCTGTATCTCGACAACGCCAGCAGCATCGGGCCTGATTCGACAGCGGCCGAACGGGCTGACAAGAGGCCTAACAATAAGAAGAAGCGTGAAGGCTTGAACGAGAACTATGCGCGCGAATTGATGGAGTTGCACACACTGGGCGTGAATGGCGGCTACTCACAGGCAGATGTGACGCAGGTGGCACGCATCCTGACGGGATGGAGCGTTGAGCGGCCGGAGCGCGGAGGTGGATTCCAGTTTGAACCGAACCGGCATGAACCGGGCACGAAGGTCGTGATGGGCGAGAAGTTCAAGGATCACGGTGAGCAGGAGGGACGCGAACTGCTGCACATGCTGGCCACACGGCCGGCGACCGCGCAGTTTATCTCGCGCAAGCTTGCGCTGCGCTTTGTAAGCGACAGTCCGCCGCAGGCGCTGGTAGATCGCATGGCGAAGACGTTCCTCAGCAGCGATGGGGACATTTCAGCAGTGCTTGGCACGCTGTTCCATTCGCAGGAATTCTGGGACACGACCGTTTATCGCGCGAAGGTGAAGACTCCGGTTGAGTTTGTTGTATCCGCAGTGCGGGCGGGCAATGCTGACATTGAGAATATGCAGCCGCTGGCCAATGCAGTGCGCGAGATGGGCATGCCGCTTTATGGCTGCGTTACTCCAAACGGGTATAGCTGGCAGTCGGATACATGGGTGAGCACCAATGCGCTGGTGAATCGCATGAACTTTGCGTTGTCGCTGGCGGCGAACCGGCTGCCGGGAATCTCCATCGCGTGGGATCCGACGGAGACCGTGAACAACGATACGGCGATGCTTGAGGCTAACCCGGCTGCGCCCGATCCGCAGGTGGAGGAGACGCGGCTTGAATCGCTGCTGGTCACGGGCGGAGTGAGCGACTCGACGCGGACGGCAGTTCTGCAGCAGTTTGAGCAGCAAAAAAATCAGAATCAGAACGGCGCGGCAGCTATACCGGTGGCGGCAACTGATCGGCAGAAGTTTCGCGCACGGGCAGTGACGGATGCGGAGAAGCAGGACCAGGTGCTGGCAGGACTGTTGCTTGGATCACCGGAATTCCAGAGGCGCTGAAGGAGATTTACCTATGCAGATGAATCGGCGGTTCTTTCTTCACAAGGGTGCACTGGCTGTTGCAGGTACGACAGCGCTGCCCGGCTTTCTGGTGCGATCTGTGCTGGCCGAGACGGCGGGCGCGCCCAATCGTCGGATGGTGGTGATCTTCCAACGTGGCGCGGCGGACGGACTGAACGTCGTGGTTCCCTATCGCGAGAAGAACTACTTTGCGATGCGACCGAGCATTGCGATTCCGCAGAACCAGGTGATCGATCTTGATGGGTTCTTCGGGCTTCATCCTGCGCTGACGAGTTTCAAGCCGCTTTATGACGCAGGGCATCTGGCGATTGTGCATGCGGCGGGGTCGCCGGATATGTCGCGCTCGCACTTTGACGCGCAGGATTTCATGGAGTCGGGCACACCGGGAATCAAGAGCACCGAAGACGGCTGGCTGAATCGCGCGTTGCAGGCGGAGGATCAAAATCGCCGGCGGCAGGAGACGGCGTTTCGTGCGCTGGCGCTTGGTCCGGAAGTGCCGCGCACACTGGCGGGGAAGGTTCCGGCAATCGCGCTGAATAATGTGAACAATTTTTCGGTCGCAGGACGGGGACCTGCGCCGTCGCCTGCCGCAAGTGCATTCGAAGCGATGTACGGCGGCAGTGGAGACCATATCTTTCATGCTGCGGGCGAGGAGACATTCGAGGCGGTGAAGATGCTGCGTGCGGCGAATCCGGCGCAGTATCAACCCGCGCCCGGGGCTGATTATCCGAATTCGGAATTTGGCAATCGCATGAAGCAGATTGCGCAACTGTTGAAGTCCAACCTTGGCGTGGAAGCAGCATTCACCGATATAGGCGGATGGGACACGCACCAGAACCAGGGGAGCGTTGACGGACAGCTTTCGCAACGGCTGCGCGATTTCTCAGAGAGCATTGCGGCTTTCTGGCGCGACATGGGCGACGATGCGGAGAACATCACGGTAGTTACGATGTCGGAGTTTGGACGGACAGCACGCGAGAACGGGACGGGCGGGACGGATCACGGACATGCCAATGCGATGTTTGTGCTTGGTGGAAATGTGAAGGGCGGCAAGGTGTACGGAAAGTGGCCGGGGCTCAATAACGATCAGTTGAACGAGGGGCGCGACCTGGCGCTGACCACTGATTATCGGCAGGTACTGGGCGAAGTGTTGAATAAAACGATCGGCGCCAACGATCTTGATTTAGTCTTCCCTGGTGCTCGGATCGCCCCGAATAGTTTCCTGCAGCTTGTCTAAACCGCCGCGGCCGATAGATCTATTCAGCGCGGAGGGCCTCAGTCGGATTGACGGAGGCTGCTCGATGCGCCGGCAGAAAGCTTGCTGCAAGCGAGGCTGATCCGAGAACAAGGGCAACGGCGACGAGTGTTGCGGCGTCCCATGCCTGTACACCAAACAGCAGCTTACCCATCGCCATTGATGCGCCGACCGCACAAACAAGGCCTATGCCGATTCCCGCGAGGGTGAGCCATCCGGCCTGGCGCATCACCATCTTGTAGACCGCGCTGCGTTGCGCGCCCAGGGCCATGCGCACACCGATTTCGCGCGTGCGTTTGCTCACCGAGTACGCGATGACGCCATAGAGTCCGACCACTCCAAGCACGAGCGCGATCACGGCAAAGCCGCCGACCAGCGACGAGGAGATGCGATGGAGGATTGCAGATTGCGTGCTGTGGATCTGATCCGTCATGGTGATCTCGTTGAGCGTGCCGAGATTTGGATCCATGCCGTGCACCGTTTTGACGAGCACGGGGAGAATAGCTTCTTCGTCACCGGCGGTTCGCACCGCTATAGAAATGAAGTTGTCGGGACCGTAGTACATTGCCTGGTATTCGGCCGGCCAGAGTTCGTCGTCGAGGCCACCTTCGCGGACGTTGCTGACGACGCCGATGATCTCGCGGAACGATTTGGGGTCGAGATCGCCGTTGGCGATCCTTTTTCCGATTGGATCTTCACCCGGAAAATACTTTTGCGCGAGCGCTTCGTTGATGACGATCTTCTGCGACTTCGAAGCATCGTCATCGTCGGTGAAGAACCGGCCACGGACCAGCCGTACCTTGAGTGTGGGGAAATATCCGGGGGTTATGTCGCGCTCGTCCACTTCATTGTGCTCGCCATGAAACGGCTTGCCGATGATGCGGATCCAGTCGGTATCGCAGTTGCACTGGACAGGCAGATCGCTGGTGACGCCAACCGATTCGACTCCTGGGAGTGCCGAGAGACGGCGGATTACCTCGTGAAAAAGAGCAACCTTCTGCTCGGGTTTGACATACGCGTTTTCGGGAATTGCCATCTGCAAAGTTGCAAGGTGTGAGGCATCGATGCCGACATCTACGTGAAGCAAACGATAGAAGCTTTTGCCTAGGAGCCCGGCTCCGACCAGGAGTATGACGGCGATGGAAAGTTCGACGACAACGAGATTCGCTCCGATGCGCTGCCAGAAGCGCCCGGCGGCGGA
>Ga0209004_1000246_pt1 | contig 11606 bp, 7 predicted proteins | sample TexAe_RefH0_M1_FD_187948 | JGI IMG/M metagenome (GOLD analysis project Ga0209004, IMG submission 187948) | Forest soil microbial communities from Davy Crockett National Forest, Groveton, Texas, USA - Texas A ecozone_RefH0_M1 (SPAdes) (version 2) | ecosystem: Environmental > Terrestrial > Soil >... | reverse complement strand
CTGGTTTTGCGCGGAGGGTCGGCGATGGAGGCGATCATGTCGCCACGGCTGAGGTCGATTTCGTCTTCGAGAGTTAGGACCACGGATTGTGGTGAGCGGGCGCGGGCGAGATCGCCGTCGAATGTTGAAATGGTGCGGACGCGGGTGCGGCGGCCGCTGGGGAGCGCGAAGACTTCGTCGCCGGGGCGGATGGCACCGGCGGAGATCTGGCCTGCAAATCCACGGAAATCCTGATTGGGTCGGACGACGCGCTGAATGGGCAACCGGAAGGTTGCTTGTGTGCGATCGATGGCGAGCGGAAGCGTTTCCAAGAGCTCGAGGATGCTTGGGCCGGTGTAGAACGGCATGCGCGTGCTGCGGTGGACGATGTTGTCGCCGTCGAGGGCACTGACGGGGACAGGAATGAGCCGCGGGATTTCTAGCTGGCGGGCGAGGCCTTGCAGGCTGGCGCTGTGGCGATTGAATACTTCTTCGGAGAAATCCACCAGATCCATTTTGTTGATCGCGGCGATGACGATGGGGATGCCGAGCAGGCCGGCGATGCAGGCATGGCGGCGGGTCTGGGCGAGGATGCCCTTGCGGGCGTCAACGAGTACGATGGCAACGTCCGCGGTAGAGGCTCCGGTGGCCATGTTGCGGGTGTACTGCTCGTGGCCGGGGGTATCGGCAATGATGAATTTGCGTTTCGGCGTGGAGAAGTAGCGATAGGCGACATCGATCGTAATTCCCTGTTCTCGTTCGGCGCGGAGACCGTCGGTGAGTTGGGCGAAATCGATGGCGGCGTTGCGGGTGACGGAGCGAATGTGGTCGTCGTAGACGTTGTGGGAGTCGTAGAGCAGGCGGCCGATGAGGGTCGATTTGCCGTCGTCGACGCTGCCGGCGGTGGAGAAGCGGAGGAGGTCCTTGGCGAGTTCGGCTTCGAGACGCTGTTCGATGGGCGCAAGAACCGAATCAGGCGCGATGGCGTCGGCGGATGCGGCTACTTCGATAAGGTTTTCGGCAGTGGCCATCAGAAGTAACCCTCGCGCTTTTTCAGTTCCATGGAGCCGTCCTGGTCGTGGTCGATGATGCGGTTGGCGCGCTCGGAATTGCGGATGGCCATGAGTTCCTCGATGATCTTGGGAACCGTGTCTGCCTCGGAGCGGATGGCCCCGGTGCAGGGGCTGCAACCGAGAGAACGCAATCGGCACGTGACCCATTGTTCTTCTCCCGGCAGGCCCTGGATGAAGGGCTGTTCAAGAGGAATCAGAGAATCGGCGCGGACGAGCATTTTTCGCGGCTTGGCGAAGTAAAGCGGGACGATGGGAATTTTTTCGAGGTGGATGTAGTGCCAGATGTCGAGCTCAGTCCAGTTGGAAAGCGGGAAGACACGGATGCTTTCGCCAGGACCGATGCGGCCGTTGAAGAGGCTCCATAATTCTGGACGCTGGTTTTTCGGATCCCACTGGCCGGCGGCGTCGCGGAAGGAGAAGATGCGTTCCTTGGCGCGGGATTTTTCTTCGTCGCGACGTGCGCCGCCAAAGGCTGCGTCGAAGCCGTGGGCGCGAAGGCCGTCGAGGAGGGCCTGGGTTTTGAGAAGTCCGCAGCAGCGCAGGGTACCCAGCTTGATCGGGTTGGCGCCGTCGGCGAGGGCTTCTTCGTTGCGCCAGACGATGAGCTTAAGTCCAAGCTCAGCGGTGTAGCGGTCGCGGAATTCGAGCATCTCGCGAAACTTGTAACCGGTGTCCACGTGGAGGAGCGGGAACGGGAGGGGCGCGGGGTAGAAGGCTTTCTGCGCGAGGCGAAGCATGACGGAAGAGTCTTTGCCGATGGAGTAGAGCATCACCGGGTTCTGGAACTCGGAGGCGACCTCACGAAAGATGTGGATGCTCTCGGCTTCGAGGAGTTGGATGTGGCTCAGGCGCGCTTCGCGGTAGCGCTCGTCCGGGTCGTGTTCTTCGCCGCGTCTCTCGTCGGATAACGGGACCGGATTTGAATTCTCGGCTGTTGCGGTCGCTGTCATGCGTTTCCTTTTGGTTTTTTGAGGGCAATAAAAAACCCGCTGCGGCAAGAAAAACTGCGGCGCGGGGTATGGGGAATTCCGGTGAGTCTGGTGGTGCCTTATCCCATAGTCCGGCGCGGCGCACAACAACATGCGCAACAAGCGACCGGCATGGAACAGCGACTCATTGGATCTACTATACGGTGCTCCGGATGTGAGGTCAATCACATGTGGCGAAGAGCGAGCGAATGTCAATCCTCGTGAAGCACTTTCAGGGGGTCGATCCGCGTGGCGCGCAAAGCGGGCATGAGACTCGCGACGAAGGAGATGAGCACGATGAGCAGGGTTGCAGAGGCGAAGGTGGCAAGATCGCGGGCACTCACACCATAGATGACGCTGGCAGCGACGCGGCCGAGGGCGAAGGCGGCTGCCAATCCAATCGCGATGCCAATGAGTGTGGGCTTCATGCCCTGGGCGATTACGAGGCTGGCCACATCGCGGAAGGATGCACCGAATGCGAGGCGAAGGCCGATTTCGCGCATTCGGCGTTTTACGGCATAGGCCAGTACGCTGTAGATCCCGATAGTGCAGAGAATCAGCGCGAGCAGGCCGAAGATGGCGAGCAGTTGCATGTTGAAGCTGTGCTGCGTCAATGTGCTGCCGATGAAATCTTCAAGCGTGATGACGTTGTCGACGGGGATGGCGCTGTTGACCTGCGCGACTGCATTTGAGACTGAAGGCGCGAGGGTCTGCGGGGCCTTGGTTGTACGGACGACCATGGACAAACCGTAGGGCCGCCATGGGGCGGTCGACGAATCGCCCTGCTGGGCAAGAGGCCAGTAGAGGGTGGCGATTCCGGCGGTGCTATCGAGGCCCTGCTGCTTCACGTCGCCGACGACGCCAACGACTGTGCGCTCCTTATCGGGAAAGAACGTGAGTTTGAGGTGATGACCGATGGGGCTCTGATTCGGCCAGAACTGATTTGCCATGGTCTTGCTGACGACCACGACGCCCGTTGAGGACGCGGTGTCACTGCCTTGTATATCGCGACCTTCGAGCATGGGGATGTGCATGGCTTGGAGATAGCCCGGAGTGACAACGCGAACGGAGACTTCGGGTTGCTCGGACATGGGGACATCAGGGCGGCCTTCGACGGCGACGGGCTGATTCGATCCGCCGGTGAGAGGGAGATTATCGATGGTGCCGGCCGACTCGACGCCGGGCAGGGAGCGTACACGCTGAAGCGCCTGGTCGAAGAACTGAGACTCCTCGGTGGGCGTTGCGAACTGGTGATGCGAGACTTCAAGCGCAAGCGTGAGCACGTTGTGCGCATCGAAGCCGGGATTGATGGCCTGAAGATTCCACAGACTGCGCAGCATGAGTCCTGCGCCAATGAGCAGGACGATGGAGAGTGCTACCTCGACGGAAACCAGCGCGGAGCGGGTCAAGCTGCCGCCGGAGTCGGAGTCCAGACGGCCCAGTCCCTGCTTGAGAGATTCGTTGACGTCGCCTTTGATCATGCCCAACGCAGGCAACAAACCGGAGAGAAGACCGGTGAGAACGGAGAGGCCAAGGGTGAAGAGGAGAACCGGAGTGCTGAGGTCGATTTCGCCCATGCGCGGCAACTTGTCTGCGAAGAATTTGAGGAGTAGATCGATGCCAAAGTGGGCGAGGACGAGGCCGAATGCGCCGCCGCAGACTGCGATGACAACGGATTCGGTAAGAAGGGGCTGGATGATTCTGCTGCGGCTTGCGCCGAGTGCGGTGCGAATTGCGACTTCCTTGCGGCGGCTGAATGCGCGCGCGAAGATGAGATTGGCGACGTTGGCGCACGCGATGAGCAAGACAAACACGACAGCTCCAAGCATCATGAGCAGTGCTGGTCGGACATCGCCGACGACGTCGTCGCGCAGAGAGATAACGGTTGCGCCCCATCCCTTGTCGTCGGCGGGATATGTCTGTTCGAGACGCTGGGAGATCGTGTTCATCTCGGCTTGTGCCTGCGCGAGAGTGACACCGGGTTTGAGGCGGGCGACGGACATAAAGTGATGCTCTCCGCGGACGGCAGCCTCTTGAGCGGTGAGACCAAGTGGGGTCCACGCCTGCGCGAAGTCAGGTTTCGTCATTTTTGGACCCATGACGCCGACGATAAGGTAGGGCGTGCCATCGAGCGTTACGGTTCTGCCTACGACATTGGGATCGGAGCCGTAGCGGGATTGCCAGAGTTTCCAGGTGAGAATGATCTCCTTGTTTTTGCCGGGCTGATCCTCTTCCGGGAGGAAGGCACGCCCATGAATGGGATGGACGCCGAGCACTGAGAAGAAATTGGATGTGACGGTGCTGGCGACAATCGTTCCCGGCTTTCCCTGTCCGGTGATGTCGTACGAGGTTCCGCTGTAGAGGGCCATCTCGCTGAAGACGTCATTCTGCTTTTGCCAATCGAGGAAGTTGGCGGCGGAGACGGAGAACTGGGTCATGCCGGGAAAGCTTGACTGCGGGGGGACGTGCCAGATCTGGACGAGCCGATCGGGATCGCTGAAGGGCAGCGGTTCAATCAGGACGGCGTGGACGACGCTGAAGATGGCGCTGTTGGCGCCGATGCCGAGGGCCATGATGAGGATGGCAACGGAGGTGAATCCGGGGCTCTTGAGCAAATGCCTGATGGCCAACTTCAGGTCTTGCAGGAATCTGGACACGGTGCGACCTCCGCGATAGATGCGGATGGAGCATTTCAGCGGCCATATTTCTGATAGAAAAGCGATGTAGATTCATTAGGTTGACTGCGCGGTGGAATCGAGGGATGTCCGACTGCGAGAAGCGGTGTTCGGGAGCGAACAACGCCTTCAGGGGCGCTAGTTCTCAGACGGCGTTTCAAGATGGTCGATGACCATGGTCTGGACGGGAGCCTTGACTGGAACGATCTTGAGGCCGAGTTGCTCCTGGATGGCCGTGTAGAGGCCGGGCGGCGCATTGGGATCGTTGCGGGAGCCGGCAGGATTGCTGGAGCAATAGGTTTGCGCATCGTCGAGCGCCCATTTCAGGTCGAAATCGTAGCGACCGTTCAAGCCAGTCTGGTCGACGACAGGTTTGTCGAGGAAGACTTCCTGCATGCCTTTGGCGAAGTCGGAGATGGAATAATTTCGGACGGTGAGAACGGGCGGGCAGCTAAAGGTGAAGTGTGTGCTGTCGCCGGGTTTGCTGGTTGTGGGCGTAAGCTTGGGGCCGTTTTTGGCGACCTGGATTGCGTAGACGGAGAGTTCACGGGAATCGTGGTGGAACGCGAGGCTGAAACGGGAGACGAGCAGCTTCTGGAACATCAGGCGCGTCTGGCTGACGTTGGGATGGCCATCGATGTCGGGGACGCCATCGATATCGAAATGCGTGGCGAGAAGGGACGGAGGGCCGTCCGCGATTTGGCTGGTGTGGAGGCTGTAAGCGTAGGTGATGAGCTGCCCCAGCGACATGTTGTAGGCAATGATCTGGCGACCGTTATGCCGGATGAAGGTGCCATGCGGAGCGGAGGTGTCGCTGGGCTTGATTGTGGCGACTTCGAATGCGGGGTTCGCATCGGCGGGCATGGGTGGGAGCGGGGCTGGTGCGGATTGGGCGGAAAGGGCGGTTGCGAAGTGTGAGACAAGCAGAACCGTCAGAACGGCTGAGAATTCGGGGTTACGGAGAAAGTTCTTGGCTTTGTCGATCATTTGTGAGAAGCAGATATGCACTTTCAAAGAGTCTCACCGCCTTCAGCAGAATCTGTCGGCGGCGGCGGCGAGTTCGAAGTCTTTTGAGGTGATGCCGCCGGCGTCGTGGGTGACGAGGGCGAGGCGGACCTTGTTGTAGCGGATGTCGATGTCGGGGTGGTGGCCAGCAACTTCGGCGAGATCGCCAACCTTGTTGACGAAGGCGAGCGAGGCTCGGAAGTCCTTGAAGAGGAAGGTACGAACGAGCTCGCCAGATTCGATCTGCCAGTCGGGGACGGTGACGAGGCGGGTTTTGATTTCGGAGTCGGAGAGTGCCGGCATGAGGTGCTCCTGCAGGGAAGTTTGAGCCGGACAGGCGGGTGCCGGCGATGCCTCGTACTATATCTGAAAAAAATAAAGCATCAGGACCGAGTGCTAACTAATCCTTTAGTTGTTCGTCTATGATGATGCAAGGACGACTTCCAGTTGGAGTCGGTTCTAACGGAATCAATGGGATAGGGATGCCTCCTAGGAAATCAAACACGTTAACCGAAGCCGAACTGAGGCTGATGAAGATCTTGTGGCGGCGCGGCGAGTCGGCGGTGACCGACCTGGTGGCGGCGATGCCGGAAGGCGAAGAGCTGGCCTATAACTCGGTTCTGACGACGATCCGGATCCTGGAGCAAAAGGGGTATGTGGAGCATCGGCAGGAAGGGCGGGCGTTCATCTACTGGCCGGTGGTGGCCGAAGATGAGGCGAGCCGGAGCGAGGTGAAGCATGTGCTGAGCCGGTTCTTTGGCAACTCGCGGGAGCAACTGCTGTTAACACTGTTGGGCGACGGGGATATTTCGCGCGATGAACTGGAACGGCTGAAAAATGCGATTCGCGACGCTGCACCAGATAATGTGGCTGCACGCAACGGAGTGAAAGAGGTTTAGTCGATGTATCTGGCTGCTCATTTCGGCGATCTCGGGATGATGGCTCCGGCTGTTTGGGCATGGCTTGCTTCGACGTGGGAGGGGTTTGCGCGTACGGCGGGATCCGCACTGGTGACCTCGATCTGGCAGGGTGCGGTGATTGTGTGCGGGCTGGAGATTTGCCTGCGGGTAATGCCGCGAATTTCTGCGGCACATCGGTTTGCGGTGTGGGCGGCTGGATTTGGAGTGGCGGCGGGAGTGCCATTGTTGGCGCTGCTGCACTTTGGAGCGGGCGCGGCGGGAACAGGTGGTGCGGGTTCAGATCTGACGGGGAGTGGCACGAGTGGAAGTTTGGCTGGACCGCTGCTGCAACTTGATGCGCGGTGGGGATTGGCGATCGCGGGAGTCTGGGTGGTGGCTTCGGCGATTCGCGGAGCGAGCCTGGCGGTGCACTCGATGCGGCTGCGGCGGTTGTGGAAGGCTGCGCGGCCGGTGGAAGTGAGTGCAACACTGGTATCGGCGCTGAACGATGTGCGCGGCGGACGGGTAACGATTTGCACGACGGAGATGCTGGACCGGCCGAGCGTGATTGGATTTCTGGCACCGCGGATTCTGATTCCTGCCTGGCTGATGGCGCGGCTTTCGCCTGCTGAGCTGGAACAGATTGTGCTGCATGAGACGGAACATCTGCGCCGCGGCGACGACTGGACGAACCTGGTGCAGAAATTGTCGCTGGTGACGTTTCCGCTGAATCCAGCGCTGGCGTGGATGGAGCAGCGACTGTGCCGCGAGCGCGAGATGGCATGCGACGAGGGCGTAGTGCGAATTACGAATGCTCCGCGTGCGTATGCTGCATGTCTTGCGAGCCTGGCGGAGCGGGGACTGGAACGGCGGGCTGAGGCTTTGTCATTGGGCGCGTGGCAGCGGCGGTCGGAACTGGTGCACCGGGTGCATGGAATTCTGCTGCGGAAGCGCAGGCTGAACAAGGCTGCGGCGGGTGTTTTGCTGGGTGCGGTGGGATGCGCGCTGGTGGCTGGGTCGGTGGAGATGGTGCGGGCTCCGCAGCTGGTGGCGTTTGTGCCGGAGCAGAAGAGTTTGGCGATGACGCCGGCGCGGCAGGAGCAGATGGCCGCGATGTTGGCGCGAGAGAGTGCCGAAGGGAAGATAAGTTTGCCGGCGGGATTTCATGCGATGCAGGCGAAAGCGGTGCTGCCGGAGAGTGGCCGCGCGAGCGTGGTGAATCCGACACGGCATGAGGCGCGGAAGAACTCAACTCCAGCGGCGATGAAGACAGCTGCCACGAAGAATAGGCAACAGCTTGCGCAGGCCGATACTGCTGGAGATCGTGTAAATGCAGGAGCAGAGCAGCAGTGGGTTGTATTAGCTGCCTGGGAAGAGGTGCGGACCGTAAGCCGCGCTTCAGACACCGTTTCGGACTATGACACGGGCACAGCCGAGACGGGCGCCGCGGTGGCGAGCGCTGCTGGGAATGCTGGCAATGGCGATGGGGCAACGCAGACACAACAGAGCGATGGCAAGACGGCGGGAAATGCAACCAACAGGTTGCAGAATCACACGGGTAGTTACACGATTACGCGATTGATTTTGCGAGTGGCGCCCGCAAATTCGAATTCCAATTCTACTCAGCCGGCGACTTCGGTTCGCGGCGGCTGGCTCGTAATTCAAATGTAAGTCCAACTTCAAAACTCAATCACGAGGTAGGTATGACGGGAACAACTAATTCATTAGTATCAAATGCAAAGAAGGTGGTAGCGACGGCCGTGGCCGCAGCGGCGATCCTGTTGGGCGGTGGATTCCTGATCGGACATGCGGCGCATGCGGCAAGTAACGGCGCTGCCGCGTTGAACGGCGGAGCGCCGATGGATGACAACAGAGTGTCGTCGCTGGTGGCACTGGACGATGCTGTGGAAGCTGTCGCTGCGCGCGTGACGCCGGCGGTGGTGAACGTGGCGGTGACGTCCAAGGTGACCGGACAGGACGCTGACAGCGACGATGATAGCCAGGACTCGGGTGGCCAGATTCCGCAGGACGCGATTCCGCCGGAGTTTCGCCGGTTCTTCGGGCCGATGGGGCACGGACAGAATCCGCAGTCGCAGATCGAGCATGGGATTGGCAGCGGCATCATCATCTCGCCTGATGGCTACATCGTGACTAACGATCACGTAGTGGATGGAGCGACTCAGGTCCGCGTGACACTGAACGATCGGCGCGTGTTCCCGGCGAAGGTGGTGGGTGTGGACAAGCTGAACGATCTGGCCGTGATCAAGATCAATGCGAACAACCTGACCACGATTGCGTGGGGAGACTCGACAAAGCTACACCCGGGACAGTCGGTGCTGGCGTTCGGAAGCCCGTTTGGCTACTTCCAGTTTTCAGTGACGCGCGGGATTGTGAGCGCACTTGATCGGCCCAATCCTTACTCGGATGATGCGCGCAAGCCGGGCGACTACATCCAGACGGATGCGGCGATCAATCCGGGCAACTCGGGTGGGCCGCTGGTGGATGCGCACGGGGAGCTGGTGGGCATCAACACGTTCATCATCACGAATAACGGATCGTTCGCGGGGGCGGGGTTTGCGATTCCTTCGCAGATCGTGCGGGCTTCGGCCGAGTCGATCATCAAGGATGGGACGGTGCATCACGGGTATCTGGGCATCAGCATGAACGATGTCACCCCGGATAACGCGAGCTTCTTTAATCTGCAAGATGCGACCGGTGCGATTGTGAGCAACGTAACGCCGGACTCGCCTGCGAGCCGGGCGGGATTGAAGAGTGGTGACGTGCTGCGCGAACTGAATGGCAGCAAGATCCGGAATGGAAGCCAGCTGCAGGTTGTGGTAAGCCAGACTGCTCCGGGAAGCGATATCAAGCTCGGCATTCTGCGCGACGGCAAGGCGGAGACGCTGACGTTAAAGGTCGGCGAATTCAAAGGTGAAAAGCAAGTTGCGGATAACGAAGGTGGTACACAGCAGCACGGCAAGCTGGGACTGGGCCTCGGCGACCTGACACCGAACATGCGTCAGCAACTGAATATTCCGTCTAACGTGCAGGGAGCAGCGGTGGCAAGCGTGCGGCCTGCGAGTCCGGCGGATGATGCCGGACTCGCACCTGGAGATGTGATCCAGGAAGTGAATCGCAAGCCTGTTCAGAATGCGCAAGAGTTTGCGAGTGATGTCCGTTCGCTTCCGGCTGGCAAAGACATCCTGGTGCTGGTGTGGTCGCATGGCGGCGCGAGCTACCGTGTGCTGCATCCTGCGCAGGGCAACCAGAACGGCTAATAAGGATGATGGTTTAAACACGGTGTTGTAAGTAAGGCTAACGGCCGCCGCATCTCCTCGAAGTGCGGCGGTCTTTTTTTGTTCTGATTACTCGACAGTGACGGACTTGGCGAGGTTGCGGGGCTGGTCTACGTCGCAGCCGCGGCGGACGGCGATGTAGTAGGCGAGGAGTTGGAGGGGGACGATCTCGATCAACGGCGAGAGCAACTCGAATGCGGGCGGGATGAGAATGACGTGCTCGACGAGGCCGGCAAGCGTGGTATCGCCTTCGGTGGCGATGGCGATGACGCGGCCGGAGCGGGCAGTCACTTCCTGAATGTTGGAGAGGGTCTTTTCATAGCGCAGCATGGAGGCGGGATCGGCTTCGTCGCGAGTGGCGAGTACGACGACGGGGAGGGTTTCGTCGATGAGGGCGTTGGGGCCGTGCTTCATTTCGCCGGCGGGATAGCCTTCGGCGTGGATGTAGGAAATCTCCTTGAGCTTGAGCGCGCCTTCGAGGGCGATGGGGAAATGGATGCCGCGACCGAGGTAGAGGAAGTCGCGCGCATTGGAGAAGCTGGAGGCGAGATGCTCGCATTGGGCAGAGCGCGACTTAAGAACTTCTTCAATTTTGGCGGGAATGCGACTTAGCTCTTCGATGAGCTGGACGGAGCGCTCCTTGTTGAGCCGGCCGCGGAGTTGACCGAGTTTGAGCGCGAGCAGGAACAGTGCTGTGAGTTGCGCAGTGAATGCCTTGGTGGATGCGACGCCGATTTCGGGGCCGGCGTGAGTGTAGATGGCGCCGTGAGCTTCGCGGGCGACCATGGCTCCGACGACGTTGCAGATGGCGACGGTCTTTGAACCGAGGGAGATCATTTCGCGCTGCGCGGCTAGCGTGTCGGCTGTTTCGCCGGACTGGGTGATGAGCAGGCCGAGGGCGTTGCGGTCGGGGATGGGATTGCGATAGCGATATTCGCTGGCATAGTCAACGTCGACGGGAAGGCGGGCAAGCCGCTCGATCATGTACTTGCCGGCGAGGGCGGCGTGCCAGCTGGTGCCGCAGGCGGCGATATTGATGCTGGAGGCGCTGGCGAGTTCGTCGTCGTCGATGTCCATTTCGCCGAGAAAGATGCTGCCGGAATCGAGGGACACGCGGCCGAGGGTGGTGTCGCGAATGGCACGCGGCTGCTCCCAGATTTCCTTGAGCATGAAATGCTTGTAGCCGCCCTTTTCCGCCTGAATGGGGTCCCACTGAATGCGCTGTAGCGGGCGTTCGATGGGCTTGCCTTCGAAGTCAGTGAGCTTGACTCCGTCGAGGGTAAGGATGGCCATGTCGCCGTCGGCGAGGAAGTAGATGTTCCGGGTGTGGTGGAGAATGCCGGGAACGTCGGAAGCAACGAAGTATTCGCCCTCGCCTACGCCGATGACGACGGGGGGCCCGGAGCGAGCAGCGATGATTTTGTCGGGCTCTGCAGAAGAGAGAATGCCGAGCGCAAAGGCGCCCGTTAGCCGCTTAACGGCACGACGGACGGCATCTTCGAGCAGGATGGGAGTGCCGGAAGCGGCGGCATCGTTCTGGATCTGCTCGATGAGGTGGGCGATGATTTCGGTGTCGGTCTCGGTGACGAACTTGTGGCCCTGGGCGGTGAGTTCGCGCTTGAGGTCGAGGTAGTTTTCAACGATGCCGTTGTGAACGACGACGATGCGGCCGGTGCAGTCGCGATGGGGGTGGGCGTTTTCTTCGGTAGGG
>Ga0209004_1000245_pt1 | contig 11657 bp, 11 predicted proteins | sample TexAe_RefH0_M1_FD_187948 | JGI IMG/M metagenome (GOLD analysis project Ga0209004, IMG submission 187948) | Forest soil microbial communities from Davy Crockett National Forest, Groveton, Texas, USA - Texas A ecozone_RefH0_M1 (SPAdes) (version 2) | ecosystem: Environmental > Terrestrial > Soil >... | reverse complement strand
ACGGGTTGAGTGCGCGGCAATCTCGGCAGCCTCCCTTCCACTGCGTCCGGTACGCTCCATATACTCACGAATCTGCTGACTCCGCGGGCTGGAAGCGTCGAGGTATTCCTGGGTATAGCCCTTGATCTCCGGCGCTCCGCTTCGGCCAACGGTGATTTCATAGCCGAGATTCTTCAAGCGGTAAGTGAGTTCGGATTGATAGACGGCGGTCGCGAACTGCTGCGAAGCGAAAAGGCTTTGCGGCTGGATCGCCCGCGGCTGACCATTCTCGTGTTCGGTCAGATTGAAAACGACCGCATGGGTATGGAGTTGTGGCGCAACATACCCATCCACTGGACGAGCTGTATCGTGCTCAAATTTGGCGGCGATGAATTTGCCCGTAGTCTCTGGCGGATGGTTCCCGCCGATGCGGGCCTGCGTATAGTACTCGAGCTGTTCAAGGGCTGTGGCGACACTCTCCCGGTGCGCCTCACGCACACGATCATCGCCTCCCACGAGAGCCGTCAACGAAACAGACTTTGGAGCGGAAAAGGTAGCGTCCCATCCGGCCCTGTGCTCCATTGTCTTTACGGTCTTTCCGTCGGCATCCTGGTACTCGTAGGACGCTCGCTGTCGAACAAGCTGTTCCCCTGTCTCCGGGTGCTGCCCCTGGCTGAGCTTTTCAAAATCCTCAGCGGAAACTGCACCGGCAACGCCTAACTGTGCAGCGAGCCTGCCTTGCCACTCGCCGACGATCACACCCCGTTGTGACCAGTAATTCTGCTCTTTCGACGTGAATTCCTTCTGGTGATATATCTGTGCCTGACCCGCAGACAATGGCTTCGAAATAGTAAGCATGGCAATTACCCCACCTGGTGCTCGGGCGGTTGGATTGCGTGTTCCGGTGCCAACAAATTCCCCTGCATCTCCTCCGGGTCCGGAGGAAGAGGAGTGCTCGGAATAATCAAGTCGTCCATCTTCCTTTCATCGAATCCGGGGCTCTTCTCCCGAAGAGCGATGAACGGAAACGAGAATCGCGCAACGTGATTCCCGTATTTCAAAAAGCCACGCAGGTCATCAAGGCCTGAGACTTCGGAAGGCAGAACGAGGGGCTCGGTCTGTCGGTCGAGAGCGAAGTTCTTGCCCGCTCTCGAACCGTCGTAGTGCGTCTCCCGCAGCCGCTCAATTTCCACTTCCCCGATGGCTTCACTTACCCATTTGGCAGCACGTGGCTCAGTTGTCCGAAGAAATATCTTGGTGGCTGGCTGTGAGAGCATCGCCTCGGCATCCTGTCCGTAGCGTGCTTCCATTTGGCTCCGACCTTGGAATCCGAGGATGACAGGATTCTGTGATTTCCGATTCTCAGTGATTGCCGTATGAAGCTGCGGAAGGCGCTGCAAACTGGCTAGCTCGTCTATCACAAACCAGACGGGTTTCTGATCGGGCATCGGTTCATTCAGGAGGCGCAAAACAAGAGTATCGATCCATAGACTTATCAGAGGCCGAAGTGCTTCGCGCATTGTCGGACGCGACGTAATGAATATCCACCCTCGCCGGGATTCGGCCCACTGTGTAGCTGTCCAGGCCGAACTTGTCTCATCCTCCTTAGGAAGCAGGCGGAAGCTGTCGGCACTCATGTTCAACGAGCCGAGAACGCCGGTCCTTTGTTGGGGAGCCTTCGGATCGATCAGCATCCAATACTCCGTTCCATTTACGCGGCGATCGATTTCAGCCGGGTCGGACATCCATTTGACCAGGTCTTCGGGCGTCGGCAAATACGTCAACAGATGGGCGAATATCTTCTGCGGGGCCTCAACAAAGAACCGATTGGACACCCCTTCTGGTTGATAAAGCGAGACTGCCAGAGCTTTTGCTTCGGCCTTGCGGCGCAGCTCTTTGGAAGGGTTCCAATACGGCATTCGAGCGTCAAGAGGATTGAGAACAATGTCGCCGCGATGCGGATTGTAGAACTGCTTTACAAACTCACAGGCCGGGTCATAAACAATAGCGCTGTCCCCTCGTGCTTCGACTTGGTAGAGCATTTGGCGTATGACGCTCGACTTGCCGCTGCCGGTGTCGCCGACGATCAAGAAATGCTTGTTTTCGGCGTCACGCGGAATCCGCAACGGCAGCTTTGAATCGTTCGTCGTGATTCCGATGCCGTTGCCGGCCACAGCTTTTGTGAACTGCTTCCCATTCACGAGGACCGGGCCTTTGAGGCGCCGCCCATAACGAAGATCCTTGATTCGCCGAATGTCCTTGCGGATTGAAAAAGGTAGCTGCAGCGCGAAGGCAATGAGGCCAAAGACCAACTGCATCGTGAAAAGCCTATAGATCGGCACATCCTGATAAATCCAACGACCAATCCATGCATGCAGCGCCTTGTTTTGATAGTTCCGCAGGCTTTCTCGCGTCAGGTAAAACGCGCCATGCTTCGCCGCCTCTGGTGTAAGCATCAGAAGCAGCGGCTTTCCTCCGAACTGGGGAGTGGAACCCGGCTGTACATCGCTGTCCAGGGCTGCTCTCACCGGGTTCACGCCGTCCGAAACGTACAGCAGTTGATATTGGCTCACTGGATGAGTCAGACCGGCAGTCTCGGTTCGCAAGTAGTAAGGAAGGTAGTAGCGCTGCAGAGGCAAAAGCCCATATTGAAAACGAATCCAGACGAATATGCCGGTCAGTATGCATGAGAAGATGAACGCTCCCAGGGTGTAAACGTAGCCCCTTGGTGGCCAGATAATCGACTCTTTACGTCCCCATTGTTGAACAGTCGCCATAGTCATTTCCCCTTGTTCTGACCGCGCTTGGCCAGGAGTTCTTGTGCTTGCGTGGTTTTGGTCGCCTGGAGACGGCGATAGAGCGCAGCGAGTTGTTCCTGGGTCATCTTCTCGCCGCGCAGAAGTGGATCGAGGGCATTCATCAGGAGCATCTGGATACCGACTAGCTCAGTGAAGATGTGCATCTCCATCTCTCCACGATTGCTAGCTACTGCTCCGCGCAGCAACAGATCACGTGCCCATTCGCTCGGCGCTTTCCCATCAGCCTCGGCTGCAACCAAGATCTGACGCGCCTCATCCGGCGTCAGCTTCGTGCCGATGCTCTGCGATCGCGCCATTCTTCCCCGGAGGCGTCGCAAATTTTTCTCACTTTTCTCGGCTTGTTCGGGCATGTGTGCTCCAAATTGACTGGTTCCTAGCAAGGAACGTGAATTTCGTTAAGGTCTGAAATTTGATAACGTTCGCAACGAGGAACCAAAGTTCCTTGGCAGTACCCTTTCAGGGGTGGAGTGTCACAGTTCACCCGGTGCGCAGCACCGAACGGGCACTTGCGGGCTGCACGAGAGATTTCGCAAGCGCGATTCACCGGGCGACCCCGGCCTTGCGGGAAGACTTCACGGGCTGCTGAACCGCCTCCGACGTAGCACCATTCTGCTGCGTGCGACGGATACGAAGGCTCTGGGCAACGCTGGCGGCTTCGGGAGTTCGCAGGAACTCCTGGAAGTCGCGGTCCTTGGCGAAAACATATGCCGGGGCCTTGTCCACGACCTCATCGGCTGAGGCGTGGAGAAAAGCGGCGTACTGGTCGATCTGCTCGGCGGTGGTCTCGTCGACGCGGATCGTAGCGGAAATTTGACGGGTCTGGATGATTTCAAGCAATGGCATTGTGTGGCTCCTCTCTGTCGGAATAGTGGTTGGGATCGGAGATGGCATCTGCGCCGCAGACCATCTCATAGTTGAACCTCTGCAAGGCTCGGTCATAGCCGTTCAAGCGAAGGACTTCGCGGATGACGCGCCGGCCCCTCTCACGCGCCACATGGATGACAAAATCGACAGACTCTCCGATCTCGGCTTCGATGTCGGCAAGGGGCGCCTGAGAATGGCTGCGCAGGACGAGATTCGCAAAGCGGCGAAGCGCCTTTGCGGCGGAGTTAGCATGGATCGTGGCAAGGGATCCAGCATGGCCGGTGTTGAAGGAATCGAGTAGCGTGCGCGCCTCAATTCCGCGCACTTCGCCCAGGATGATCCGGTCCGGTCGCCAGCGCAGTGCGGCCTTCAGCAGGTCGTCAAACGTCACCGGCTTCCGGTGCGTATCGGTCTGGCATTCGACGGGCAGGATGTTGGGCTTTTCGATGCGCAACTCGGCGGTATCCTCGATCACGACGATGCGTTCGTGATCGGGAATGGACTGTCCAAGGATGTTCAGGAGCGTGGTCTTTCCGGTTCCGGTTCCGCCGCTTATAAGAACGGTCTTGCCGTCCTCAATCTGGCCGGCAAGGAACTTCGCAAGCGGGCGCGATAGCGTTCCGCGAGCGATCAGATCCTCCACCGTGTAACGTCGGCTCGTGAACTTGCGGATGACCATGGCGGGAGTGTCACGGACCACCGGCGGAATGACGGCTGCGAGGCGGCTCCCATCAGGGAGCTGCGCGTTGAGCAGCGGGTTGTCCTCGTCGAGTTTCTTTCCGAGCCTGTTCGCTACTACTTCAAGACCCGTGCGCAGGCGCGCCGCATCGAACTCGATGCTCGCGTCGCGGCACAGAATCCCGTCGCGCTCGAACCACCAAGTCGAGTCCGGATTGCCCATGATTTCGCTGACGCTCTCGTCAAGCAAGAGCGGCTCGATGGGGCGGAGGAACGGAAGGATTAGCTCGAAGCTCATGGGCACCTCAGAACGATGGAAGCCCTGCGCGAGGCCGGGCCTCCGAAAACGGTGAGGAAGGGCCTTAAGCGGCCTCTTCCTCCGGGTTGATTTCTTCGTGCTCCTGCTCTTCCGGGCTGGCCTTCTCGGCCCGGTCGAGCTTCAGAATCGAAGACACGCGAACTTCCCATACTCGCTGCTTGGCGCTGGTCTTCTTGTTCGTCTGTTCGCGACTACGTAGCTCACCTTCGACGGAGAGATGAGCGCCCTTCGTAAGCGTCTTCGCGTACTCGGCCAGCCGGCCCCAGACGACGCAGCGATGCCACTCAGTATGGCTGTTGTATTCGCCGGTCTTCTTGTCTCTGTAGCCGGACTTGGTGGCAAGTGAGAGTACGGTGAAACTGGCATTGTTGGTGGTGCGGGTGATGGCGTCGTTGCCGAGGAAGCCGATGAGCGTAACGCGATTCTGATACATGGTGAGTCTCCGTTGTTTGAATTCCCGGATTGGCCGGGTCACCCCTTGGCGAAGCCCGAGCGAGAGGCCCGGCTCCCAAGTGCCAAGCCGCGCATTTTGGAGCAGGGGCCCAAACTTGATTTGGGAGAGGAGTCCGGAAAGCAGAGCGGCGACGTGCCGCCGGGCGCCGGATGTGGCCCGAAGCATGTGACCGGACAAGCAAGGGATGGAAACGAGAGGCGAGCGATTCATGATCCGCATATACCGAGGAGTTCGCGGCCTGCCAAACCTGCGCTGCTGACTGCGGGACCATCTCATTGCGGCCTGCTCAAGAGACCTGGACGGCGAACGGACATACCATCTTTGCCCGTATGTTGGCGGGATTCTCCGTCTGCGAAGAAACGAAGGACCTATCTGCCTCGATTTGTGACGGCGTATGGACATGGGAGACGCCTCGTGTGGGATGTGTATGTGTCTTCGGTTCGGGTTACTCGAAGGCCTGGTCGGCCCGGAAGCGGACGATGGTCAATCCAAGAGGATTGACTGTCAGCTCGTTGTTCTTCACGTTCTCCCGGAAGACGTATGTCACGCTGGCTGTCCATCGTTCCCGTTTCAGTTCGGAATGATCCGCAGGATTCGTGAAGACTTTCACGAATTCGATTCGTGCCGAATAGGGAGACTGGCGGAGATCGTCCAGGACGACCTCTTTCACCTCGACATCGACATACGGAAGCGAGCTGTCCTTGATGTAGGTCGGGATGATGTTGTCTTTGCGTTCCTGGTCGATTACGGCGCGCTGAACATCGCTGTTCAAGAAGTAGAGCGCACTGGTCTGGTCGCGCTCGATAGTGAAGCGATTGCGCGCAAAATAGAGTTCCGCGAAGCGGGTCAGATAATACTTGTTCTCGGCCTCCTGCGGGCGGTACTGGAAGTTGCGATAATCAATCACTTCCGCCCTGCCCACGTCGTTGATGCGAACGATCATGGGGTGCATACTCGCGAGCGCACTCTGGCTCTTGAAGGTGAGTCCCGCAAGTACCAGACATACGACGATGAGCACAAGAATCGTCACCTTCAAGTATGTATTCATCACCAGGGGGTCGCCATACTGCTCAAGGTAGCGTTCGGCGGCTCGTGTGATCTCGGGCGTTGTCTTCGTTTGTGCGCTCATCTGTAACCCTCCTTTAGCCGCGGTTATAATGCGGCGCGTACCGCCATCATCAACATGCCCAAGCCGCTGCCGCCACCGCCAGCGTGGCCGCTAAAGAGAGCCTGCGTAATGACCGGGATCTTGAACAGAACGTAGACATTCACCAGGACAAGAAGAATCAGCAACGGCAGTTGCGTGACCATGTTTGCGGGGTCCGAAAACGCGACAAGTTGCGTATAGAATTGGGCGAGAACATTCGCAAGTATGCTGAAAACGGCGGCAGCCAGGACTTTGTAGAAACAGAAGCCAATAAAGGCCCGGAGCCATCCCCAAAACAAAAAATCCAGCTTGTGGAATACGAGAAAAGGGATGAATACGGGGCCGAGCAATCCGATTGCCGCGCTGGCTATTGCGCCGTAAGCGATGATGGCACTCACAACGGCAGCAAGCACCGCGATCAATACCTGAATAATCACGTAGACGATGGCGTAGTAGGGGTTCATCAGCGCCTTCGTTATGCCCGGCCCACTTGTTGACTGCGCCTGATTCAAGGTGTTCTGAATATTTGCGACACCGTCGGTTCCTATGACCGACACCAGATATTGTGCGCCGCCGTTGATAAGACCCCGGAGGGAGTATCCAACGCCAGGTATGGAAGTGTCGTAGAACTTCACCATCGTATAGGCGAAAGTGATAAGGAGGAAGAAGTTCAGGAACTTCCCCAGGTTGAACCCGGGTCCGCCACTCGCGGAGGAAAGAGCCTCCTGCACGCCGAACCATGCAAGCATGATGGTTGCGAGAGCGATGCAGATACGGAGACCGAGCGCATCAATCGACGGAGATGCCGTGCTGGCCAATGTGTCGCAAGCCTGTGTAATCCAAGTGAGTATGCCCATGATCTGCCTCGCTCTCGGTTGTTGACGTCAATACGTCAAAGCTTGGGCTGCACCGCTATAGGCCGGGGCAACCTGAGCCTGGTAAGTGTTGCTGAACGCGCCGGCATCCAGGAACCCAGCTTTCAATGCGTCCTGCTGCTGCTTCTGGGCAATCATCTGTTGCAGCGCAAGATTGGCGTTGATCTGGTTGGCGTCCTGCTCGGTGCGCAGTTGCAAGAGCAGGGCCTGGTTGATTCGTTGGAGCGTCGCCATGACGGTTTGTTGGCTGGGGTCCTGGGTCTGTGAAGCTGATTCCAGATTGGCAATATCCGTCTGCCTCTCCGCCTGATTCGCGCGAATCGTTCCGAGAACCTGAAGGTTAGTGGACATCACAGAATCGCCGATGTCGATGGTGGCTCCCTGTGCAGCAATCTGCTGCTGTCCTGCGAAGCTGGTAGCGCTGTATCCGGGAACCATGCCCGCAGTGCGCGGCACGACCGCCTGCTGGTAAGAGGCTGCTGCTGCGGTGCCCGTATTCGACGCATTGATCCATCCCATTGAGTTTCCATACGTGTTCGAGATTTGCTGCATCAGCATCAAATCGCTTTGGGGTGACAGGAACCGTGAATAGAGCGTCTGTGGAGCGACGATCATCTGGTGAATGAGTTGATACTGCTGGTTGGCTACGTTGTATGCCTGCAAGGCCGTGGTTGCAATCTTGACGGTGTTGGTGAAGATCTGTTGGCCCTGCTCGATCTGCTGGGCCTGGTTGGCAATGGATTGCTCCTCGTGCTCGATTTGCACGATGGCGTGGCCCGATTGCGTCGGGTCGAAAACGATGCCGGAGCCGAACTGCGCGTGCACGGCAGGTGTGCATGCGCACAGGGATAGCGTGACGGTTAACATGAACCGCTTCATGGTCAAGTCTCCTTTTTGTGAATTGAGGAATGCCTCTGGTTACGGTTGTGGTGACTTTTTTGGAGCGGCCTTCTGAGCTGCCTTCGACGAGTCGTAGTTCAGTGCGTCTGCCGCTCCACTGGTCGCAGTGGGAAGATCCTTGTTAGGTCTGTAGGCGTCTTTTTCACCTTCACGGCAGACTGCGACGGCTGTGCCTGACGCAAAGCACTCCTGCACCGCTTTGCAAAGTGTCACTGAATCGCCTGGGGCACACTGTTCCTGCTTCTTGCAACCAGTCAAGGCGACGGTCACTGTCAGCAGAGCAACGAAGGGGAGAGAGACGCGCTTCATAGGTAGCCTCCTCAGAACGTCTGCGAAATGGTGTGGTTCGAGTACGCAGGCAAGAGCATGTCCTGCGTGAAATAAATCTTCATGCGATGTCCCTCCCGAATCGTGATCGTGGGCGGAATCTGCATAAAGCGATCCAGGATGGTGTTTGCCGACTGCGAGACGCTGGCCGCGGTCCCAGTGGTGAAGGCCTGGGAACCGCTGGCCGAAATGGTGCCGCCACCTTCCTCAATCTCGCCCGCGCCGGCAACTACACCCAAGGCGATCGAGGCACCGAAGATCTCAAGGTAGTGGTTGTTTACCTTGTCTTTTATGCCTTCCTCCCCGATCTGGTCGAGACCGTGAAACTGGTCGAGATCGACGGAGTAGCCATCCGGCATAATCAGGCGGTGAAAGACGACGGCCATGCGCCGTTGCTGGCCAAAGCCCGCCGCGCCAATCTTTTTGGCCTCGCCGAGAACGACCGTTCCCTCGGGGATAATGACGTGCTGGCGGTCGTGCGAGTACAGGGGCTCCGAGACGAGCACTTTGACGGGTCCTGTAGAGTCGCCGTCCAGGCGATTCATGAGGACCGTGTCGAGAACAGAACCCTCGTAGACGAGATAGGGCTGGCCTCTAGCCTGATCGATGTTTGCCTCCACCGGGCGTTTGTACCCTCCGGAGGCCTCCAACGGCGGTTCTCCAGCAGTCCGTGGCGTCAGGGGGCTGGACTCATCTTGCCGCTGGGCTACGGGCGAATACTGGGCCGGAGCCGTCTGTCCCTGCACCTGCTGTGGTTTCTCCGATGCTCCGGCGAAGACGAGATTCGATGCGAAGCGAGACTCGTCGGCACGTTCGCGTTCTTTTGCTGCAATGAGCTGCGCCTGCTGTTGTTCCGGCGAGAGCTGGGGCTGTGGATTGGCCGGCTGCCCATTACCGGGCTGACCGTAGCCAGGTTGCTGGCAGGGTTGTCCCGGGTTCGCCTGATTCGGAATGCAGGGTGCGGCAACGCCGGTCGGCCCATAGGCCGCGGCGGCAGCCCGCTGCGCATGCGTCGCTGTCGCAAGCACGGGGTCGGTTGCAGCAGCAGTGGTGGCGGCTTGCTGCTGTGCGTCCTTATCGCGCTGCGCCTTGAGCTGGTTCTTTAAGTCCTGCACGTTGTTGTCTGTGTTGTCCTGGAGCATCGGCTGCGGCGGCTGACCCTTCATTCCAGCCTGCTGCGTGGGCGTCTTCTTGGTGGTCGAACTGAAGACCGCCGCAGCGATGACCAGTAACGCCGCGCCAAGGTAAACGAAGGTCTTGAGATTCTTCTGTAGAACACCCTTCGGATCGATCTTCGTGCGGCGCAGCTCAGGTTCCGACTCTGGCAATACCGGGGGAATGACATTGTTCTCTGTCATGGCGATTATCCCTTCCGTATGAAGTCCATCCGCTTCTTGCCCAGTTCGACGTATCCCGAGTCCATGACCTTGGGGATGATGTACGTCCCGTCGCGAAGGTCATACGTGACGAGATCCGGCTTGCCGTCTTTCATCTCGTAGATGCTGAATTTTTCCGGCGCATTCGTCTTGATATAGGTGAATTTGTCGTCGTGGTAGATCGACTGAATATCGAAGGGCGCCTCATTCGGCTTGAACGTGTAGTCGAACTTCAACTGGACCGGATACGCGCTCTTGAACTCATCGACGGCCTGAGCAACATGCGATTGCAGGGCCGAAAGCTGCTCCTTTGCGTGCTCCAGTTGCGTTGCAGGCACAAATTGCGCCGGCCCGCTGGCGGCCACGATGGAAGATTGGTCGGCAGGCTGAATGAGCACCTTGAGGTCCGGCGCATCGGTCGTGCCGGAAACGTCCTGCAAAGTGAACGAATAGATGTTGCCCTTGTCGGTAATCAGATTGAGATTCGAGCTGATGTCCGCCTTGGCAGGATGCACGAAGCAGAAGTTGCCGACAACATCCACAATCCAGAAATCCTTGTCGCCGGTCGCGGCCTCCATTATCTTCTCGGTGGGTGGTACTTCGATCAATGTCGTGTACCTCAGTTTCGCGTGAATGGGAACAATGTCCTGGGAGTGGTACTGAACAGTGCGTGCCGATGCCTCTTGCGCATCGGCCACGAGCGATGGAAGCGCCATGGCGAGCCAGGCGATGATGATGAGTTTGCGGTTCATAGGGCAGCTCCTTTGGGGTTGGCGGTGATGGCGCCGGCCTGAGAACGAGGCCGGAATGGAAAGTCTTCGGCGAGCCGCCGCAATCCTTCGGCGATGCCGAAACGCTCGAAGTAGTCGCGCTTTTTGAGGTTGTCGCGGGCATTATTGGTCGCCATCCAGTGCGAAACGGAATCGACGTTCAACTGAAGCTTCTTCGAGGACTGCGCCTTCCGGATAAGCATCTGGCCGGGCGGAACAAGCCCGGCAATCAAGTCCAACTCCGTGTCGTTCAGATGAAACGCCTCCCGGTACACGTCGCGATTCATCTCCGGATTGGCAAGGAAGATCTTTGTTGGGCAGCTTTCGGAGACAATCTGCAACATGCCCGACTCCTCAAGCTCCTTGATGGACTGCGTCGCAAGAATCATGGCCGCGTTGTGCTTACGCCAAGTCTTCTGGGCCTTCACGACATAGTCGCGGATGGTTTCGTTCTTGATGAAAAGCCACGCCTCGTCGAGCAGGAACATCTTGAAGGTGGCGAGCTTGACCGGGTCGGCAATTTCGTTTGATGCCCGATGGAGAACGTAGAAGAGCAGGGGCTCCAGAACATCCGGAGAGTCTCCCCAGCCTGCAAAGTTGAATGTCTGGAAGCGGCTGAACGAAAGCGTATCCTCGGTGTTGTCAAACAGGAATCCGTGCTGGCCGCCGCGCGTCCAGCGTTGCAGGCGGTCCTTGAGCTCGCCGATGATGTTGGCGAAGCTGGAAACCGTTCGCTGCTCCGGCTCCAGCACGTACACGCGGTTGATCGCGTCCCACAGCTTGCGCTCCTCGCGGAACTCGAGCCGGTAACGCTGTTCGTTGCCCTCGATGAGCACGCGGAAGAAGCTGAACAGGAATTGCATGTTCTCTTTGCTGGGATTGAGCGAGAACGGGTTGATGGTGAAGTCGCGGGCCTCCTGGCCTACGTTCAAGTACGAGCCGCCGAAGATCGAGGTTAGCGACTGGAAGCTGCTGCCGATGTCGAAGATGAACGTCAGGGGCGCGTACTTCTGGGCATTTTGCAGGATGAAGTTGCAGAAATAGCTTTTCCCCGATCCCGTCATTCCGAGGATGAGGGTGTGGGCAACCTCGCCGTTATGCAGGTTGAGGAAGTACGGCGTGCTGTTGTCGGTCTCAAGCGCGGCAAGG
>Ga0209004_1000244_pt1 | contig 11702 bp, 8 predicted proteins | sample TexAe_RefH0_M1_FD_187948 | JGI IMG/M metagenome (GOLD analysis project Ga0209004, IMG submission 187948) | Forest soil microbial communities from Davy Crockett National Forest, Groveton, Texas, USA - Texas A ecozone_RefH0_M1 (SPAdes) (version 2) | ecosystem: Environmental > Terrestrial > Soil >... | reverse complement strand
CCGCCGTACCTTCCCGGCGCGCGACATGGCGACCACTGAGGCGGCGCTGATGTCGCGCGGCGTCAGCCAACTTTATCTTTCGCTTGGCGATGCCAACAAGGACGGCAAGCAGGACCTTGTCTTGTGCGATCGCGTCAACTCCTACCAGGTGCTTCTGGGAAGGGGTGACGGAACATTCCAGGCGCTGGCAAGCAATCGACTGAACACCTCTGGCGGGTATGGAGCGCTGGCGCTTGCCGACTACAATGGCGATGGAAATCCCGATCTGATCCTCGCGAATGAGGGGGACTGGACCCACTATACCGGTAAGGGAGAGATTCCTTCGCTGCTGGTTCTGACGGGGTATGGAGACGGCACATTTAACAACACAGGTATCGCGGATGATGCGGGCAACAGCGGATTTGGTCTCGCGCAGGACGACTTCAATAACGACGGTCGCCCGGACCTGGTTGTGTACAACGGACTGAGCTCCACAGTGGCGATGAAACTGATGAGTCCCGGCGGTCGTCTGGTCTTTCCAGCGATAGCCTCGTACGCGGTAGGGGGCGACATTGGGAAGTTTGTGACTCTGCTAACGGGCGATACCAACGGCGATGGGAAGCGCGATGTGCTTGTGGTGATGCAGAACGGCGTGCAGGTATTGCAAGGGATCAGCGGCGGATATCTGAGCGCTCCGGACGCTGGCGATGTGCGGACCTATTCGCTCGACCTTAAATCTTCGAACTTCGATCCCATTACCGGAACCGCAGGTGACCTGATGATCCGCGGGCTGGATATCGGAGCGGGCGGTGATTCGCCGACAGAAACGCTGTATATAGCCTTCGGGATCGGAGGAGCCAATCTGCCGCTCAGGAACGTGCATGGCATTTACTCGAGTCCCTCGGGTGCAACGCTGGGGCCATTGGGAATAGCTAATTTTGATCAAAACGGAACCGTGGACCTGTTGATCGCACAGGGTGTGTTCTTCAACAACGGCTATGGCCAGTTCACCGGGCCGAGTCCGGCACCGGCGAACATCGGGCACTCCACGCATTCCATTGCAGATCTGGCGACAGCGGCGGGGGACTTGAATAAGGATGGCTTCGCAGATCTCGTAACCGTGGGGCAGACTCAACTCACCGTGACTTTGGGAAACGGAAATGGAACATTCAAGTCGGAGGTGAACTACAGCCTTGGCGGCACACAGGGTAATGCGGTGGTGTTGCGGGATGTCAACGGCGATGGCAAGCTCGATGCCGTCACTGCCAACTACGGCAGCTCGAGCGTAAGCGTATTCCTTGGCAAGGGCGACGGCACCTTCCAGGCTGCGAAAGAGTATACGGTCACAGAACATCCAATTGATGTAGCGATTGGGGACTTCAATGGGGACGGGAAGCTGGACATCGCCGCTGCCAGCAGCACAAAAATTACGATTTTGCTGAACAACGGGTCAGGCGGGTTTACGACGGGGACGACGTTTGCGGCAGGGACCTCGCTTGAGGGAATTGCGGCGGCATCGCTACGGGGAAACAGCCTGGCCGACCTGATGGTGGTGGATAGCGCGGAGAAATCCTTGCGGCTGTTCTACGCAAGTGGCGGCGGGAAGTTTGGCTCTGCGGCCGTTTTTCCCCTGGGGGATACTCCGACCTCAATTGTGACGGGCGACATCAATGGCGATGGCGCTTTGGATGCCGCCGTGACGTTGAAGGGCTCGACGGCGATTCCGATCTTTCTTAACCACGGCGGGACAAACCCCACAGCCTACCTGGCGCCTGATGGAGCATCTTACGTGAACCGTCTGAGTCTTACGCCCGGCGTTCCCGGGGACCCCACGCCTACAGGTACGGTCACGTTCCGGGATGGGACGAAGGTGCTGGCCACAGTCACGCTGAGCCGGGGGTCGGCGCAGATCATCACCACATTTAGTAAGGGCCAACATGCGGTCACCGGCACCTATAACGGCAGCTCCCGGTACAATCCGCACGTTGGACCGACCATGGGCTTCACGGTGCAGTAAGTGGAGCAAGACGAAAGGGGGCCGCCTTTTCCTGTCGATTGCGGGCTCGAGAGATTCAATCCGTCGGCATTGCATTCTCCGAATCGTCCCTTAACATCAGATCCGAAAAAGACGACCGATGGGTGCTTGATTTCTTCTACATCGCGTCCACAAATCTGTGCATTGCACTACTCCTTTTTCGGAATGCCGACCGAGTCCGGATCAATACCGTCTGAGACTGCCTGCCGAGCCTTCCCGTCCGACAGCCTCACATGTTCTTCGAACGCAGTAATCGCGTCATGCAACCTATTGAACATTCGCTCCGGACCTACCATCTCGGTTAGATGATGCCTGTCAAAGTCGGAACGCAGGTCCCAGGGGGCCCGCGCAAATGCCAGCTCGACCCCAACCTCGGTAAGGTTCTTCTTCAATGCCATCACCACCCGTGAGGCCGTGTAGTCCACATGCGTCATCGCTTCGGCGTCCACAACCACCCAGCGGACCCTTGTCGGCATTGGCTGAACCACGCAGGAAGCCTCCTCAAGAAACCGCGCAGCGTTTGCATAAAACAGTTCCGCACCAAAGCGGTACAACACCAGACCAGGTTGAGTCACTACACCAGGCGCCGCCGGCACCAGCTTCCAGATTCCGTTAACATCCCCCACCAGCACGCCGCTATGGGGGTGATAGCTGTGCTGCACAATGCGCAGCAGGGACACCACCATTGCAAGTAATATTCCCTGTTCCACTCCCACGAGCACCACGACAGCGGCAGTCATCACTGCCAGAGCAAATTCCTGCATGCTTTCAGCCCGAATGTCGCGCAGGCCTTTTAAGTCGATCAGCCGAATCGCAACCAGAAACACCAACACGCCAAGCACACATATCGGAAGGTACTGCAGCGGTCGAGTCAGAAACAGCAGCACCAGCCCCACCACAGCCGCAGTCGTAACCTGCGCTAACTGGCTTTGCCCACCGGCATCTTCCATCATCGCGGTCTGCGTTGGGCTTCCATTCACGACGAAGGCCCCACTCAGCGCCGCTGCAGCATTCGCGGCCGAGAGCCCAAACAGGTCGATATTCTCGTTCACCTGTTCGCGGTGTTTCGTCGCGTAGGTTCGTGAGGTTGCCGCGCTTTGCGTGAGGATCATGACCGCACATGAGGCCGACACCGTCATCAGCAGTTCCACCTCCTTCCAGCCCATACCGCGAAGGCTGAAGACGTCCATCATTCCCAGGTGAGGCAACCCGCCCACGACCGGCCCAATCGTCACAATCCCGTGACCCGCAAAGTTTGTTACTGCGCTTGCCACAATCGCAACCACTACGGCGACAAGCGCGGCCGGTACCTTCGGGGCGAATCTACGTACGACAAACACGAAGCTCAGCACCAAAGCTGACACCGCCACTGTCGGCACATGGACACGCGGTAGTTCGCGGATCACCTCCCAAAGCTGCATCGCCGGCCTGCGCGAAGTTACCGGTTCCCCTAACATCTCGCTCAGCACGGAGATTCCCACCTGAATGCCAACGCCGGTCAGGAAGCCAACCAATACTGTCCGTGAAAGAAAGTCCGCGATAAACCCAAGCCGGAGTAGCCGAGCAAGCAGCAAGATTGCCGCAGTGATCAGCGCTACAATCTCCGCGAGAGCCAGATGTTGTGCGTTTGCCGGCGTTGCTAAACCTGACACTCCGCTCGCAAAGATTGCGGCTGTTGCGGAGTCAGCGGCCACAACCAAATATCTTGATAAGCCGAATGCCGCAAACGCCACAAGGGGTAGCAGCAGCGTGTACAGCCCTGTCACGACCGGCATTCCCGCAATCTTGGCGTACCCCATTACTTGCGGAATGTCCATCGCCGCGAGCACTACTCCAGCCAGCATGTCTCGTAAAGCGGCTGCACGTTGCAGTGGCCTCACGCCTCGGAAAAGTTTCACAAGCTAATATTCCTCTCCAACGTCACCAAGAACTGGCGTCTTCAGTCTGAAACTCACCAAGATCGCTGAGGGAAGACGATTGATATCGCCTAAGCGGAACCCAACAAACTGGTGCTAAGAGAAACCATGGTAAGGCGCGGACCCTCGTGATTGGAACAGTCTTGGTCCTGGGTTGGCAGGCCGCTTTGTGAACTCCAGAATGTTTACCGGAGCGTTACTAATGGGATGGTCCGCCGCCTGAACCTCAGCGGAGGTATTAAGGGGTGAACAGGAGGCGTCGCATGTATACCCACACGATTGCCATAGATCTGGCTAAAACAGTCTTTCACCTCGTTGGGCTAAATACGCACGGTGATGTGGTGGTACAGAGGATGTATTCTCGAAGTCAGTGCTTCGCTTTGCCTCGTACTTTCGTGTTACCTGATCGGCATAGAAGCATGCGAGGGCGCATTTTTCCAGGACGGGCCCTTCGCGATCAAGGGCATGATGTACGCCTGATGCCTGCACGGTACGCGAAGCCGTAAAGACCAACAAGAACGACTACATCGATGCAGAGGCCATCGCTGAGGCCGGTCGGCCCAGGATGCGCTTCGTCCCCATCAAGACGGATGATCAGTTGGATCTGCAGTCATTGCACCGGATTCGCGAGCGGTGGATCGTGCGACGCAACGCAGTGATCAACCAGATCAGAGGATTGCTGCTGGAGCGCGGCATCATCATTCGCGAGGGACAACTGTACATCGAAGCTTCACTGCCTGGAACACGCTGACAATAAGCTCTCGTGCATATTGCCGGTGTTGCTTACATGACTACAACGAATGTGGGCCCTCTTCAGGCAGCCTATGACTTGAGCTGTTAGATATGCGCGGCATTCCTTGACAATCGTTCACTGGGTTCGCCAGTCTCAACCTGGTTCTGCAACCGCAAGAGCACAGTGCTATATTCCACCATCGAGGTTCAAGGTCGGGATGGCATCAATGTACTTCTACAGAAACATGTCAGGTCTGTTAGGGTTTGAATACAAACATCTGTAATCGATTTTGGTGTGGATTTGGTGGTACCAAACTCTGCGGATTGCAGAGCATGCTATATCAAGGGCAACGCAAACGGCCCGATGCGAATCTCACCGACGATTGCAGCGGTGTGCCATGGACCAAATCACTCGCGATCGGACGATTCAAGCCTTAAGAGAGCAGCTGGAGCTTTGCCGACTCCAGGCCGCATCGCTCGATAACGACGCTGACCGCCGAAGTGAAATGGCGCAGTCAAGCTACGCGATTCAGCTTCTGCTCGATTTCCTGGAAAGGAAGGAGGGGTTGTGACACGCAAAAATCTAACCATTCGGCAGTCGTTCGATTAGTTTTCGGTGCGGAGCAGGGCAGAGAACTGGCCCCACAAACCGCACAATATGCCCACCGTACGAATTATCCAATGGTTTCCATTTAATACTTTAGGCTGCAGCCGTTCCGCGTAAGTCCTTGATATTACGTTGATAATTGTTCTGTTAACCGAAGGGGTGTAGGTCCACCTGGATCCACCGTGCCATTTGATTTTTTCGAAAATCTCGACCAGAAGCCTATTCCCACATCACTAGTGGCCTGTCGCAGTGAAAACGTTAGTGAGCGAAAAGCGTGTCGGAGAGCTTCTCTGATCACGTGATTCATTGAAGCCGGTGTCTTCGCTTCTGCGTGGTAACGAACTCTCCGCGACGGGCCACTAGGCGTGGGGAAACGTGGCTTCGCAGGTCATCTTTCGACGATGCGCTCGCCTGGACCTTTTCACTGCCCGGATCAGGGTTGGCTTGAAGCGCTGGAGGCAGATCGAACCGAAAAGCTGGCTCTGCATGCGTCCTCTGCCCGATCACATCGACACCGGATGGGAATCCCAAACCGAGTCTCTTCGCGTTCGCTCGACGTTTTGCCGGCCTTCGGGGAGACCATCCCGTTTGCCGTTACTAATTCACCCGGGAGTCCCAAACTGAAGCTGGAAACGCGCTTTGGCCTGTAGTCCTCAATTGATAGCGCTCAAGATGGCCTTGACGGAAGATGATCGGGCTACCCGCTTTGTGAGCTGGCACGCGCCCGGATTCCCTCCACTATGCAGTCAAGGCCAAAATCGAACGCGGCATCGGGATTCTCAAAAAACGCCCCTGAATCCAACGACGCCACCAAGTTCGGATACCGATGAGCCTCAGGTGTCAACATCTGTGCCAGATCATGAACCCACTTTTGTCCAGACTCATTGCGTTTGGCCGTCCGTTGAAATGTGGCATGCCCGCGCACGTGGCCGATCACAGCGAGAAAGGCGTGATGCTGATCCCGTGGGGTCAGGCTCGATTCCGCCAATATCGCCAGGGCAGCTTCCATCCAGGTAAGCTCGTTTGGACCCATGGGGCTATGGCGAGTTGAAGTCGCCTCAAGGAACCAGGGATGGTTCCGATAGATGTCCAGGCAAAGGCGTGCCCACTTCTTCAAGCGGACGTTCCAGGGCAATGAGGGCTTCCCGAAGTTCGCAGCGGAGTCGCTGGCCGAATCGATCATCATATTGAGGAGATCAGCCTTGCCAGGGAAATAACGATATAGCGCCATGGTTGTGACTCCCGCTTCCCTCGCCACTCGCTGCATCGTGACTGCTTCGAGACCCTTTGCATCCGCAAGTTGAATTGCGGCGCGCGCGATCTGTGATGTGCTCAGTGCGGGTTTGGGGCCGCGACTTGGAGGCGCCTTCTTGCCCCAAGTCAGATTAACGTCACTGTGGTTTCCAGTTGGCATATCTTTTATTTCGAGCCTCTCATCCAAGGTTCGCTTAGATTTCCGCACGAGGAACGGCACCCTTGCGGTCTCTTTGAATCTGTGTATAGTATACACAGTTAGGAGAAATACCGGATGGCCTGGGTTGTTTGCACGGTTGTGCTGTTCGGCGCCGCTGGGTTTCCAGCAGTGCTGCTGATTCAAAGAAAGCTGCGGCAAGCGAGAACGGCGGTGGCGTTACAAATTGAAAGTGCCTGCGGGATTGTAGAGAAGCGATTTGTCAGAATCGGCGGGATAGACCAATGGATTGGTATAAGAGGTGAGGATCAAGATAATCCTGTTCTCCTCGTCCTCCACGGGGGGCCCGGCTGTTCCTACTCCATCTTCACGCCGCATCTGCGTTCCTGGGAGAAGCACTTCACCATCGTTCAATGGGACCAGCGGGGCGGCGGTAAGACCTATGCCCGCATGGGCCCGCGCAGAAGCGGCGAAATCAGTTTCGAACAGCTCACGCGCGATGCGTTGGAGGTTGTGGAGTATGCGCGCGCACGGTTAGGCAAAGTTCGGATCTTTCTCCTGGCGAGTTCGCTTGGTTCGACCTTCGAAATACAGGTCGTGCGTCGCCGCCCAGAGCTGTTTTATGCCTATATCGGCACAGACCAGAATGTCGGAATGCAGCGAGGAAGAGAAGAAGAGTTTTACGAGGTGCTAAAGCGCCTGCGCGCCCTTGGTCTCCGTAAGGGTGTAAGGGCTATCGAGCGCATCGGATCTGATCCCAATGGTTGGAGCCCCGATGATTACAACACCGTTGCCCGCTGGACGATGAAATCCGATCCGGAGGGATTCCGCCGTACCATGAAGCTTCTGAAGGACGCGGTCTGGTACGCGCCAGGATGGACGCTGAGGGACATCCGCGCCTTTGCTGAAGGAATGCGCCACACTCTGGAGAAGCTATTACCCGAGATTACCCAATACGACGCGTGGAAAAGTGGTACCCATTTTGAAATACCATTCTTCATTTTTCAAGGTGAAGGCGATGTGTTGACCACGCCGAAACTGGCGGAGGCCTTCTTCACTGACGTAGTTGCGCCCATCAAGCGCATCACACTGATTCAGGGGGCTGGGCACTTTGCGGCATTCATGCAGCCAAACAGTTTCCTGCGCGAGCTTCTGGTTGATGTTCGTCCATTGGCTGAGATGCGCAACCTGATCACCTCGAACAAACCTAAAGGACAATGCCTGGACTGAGGGAGATTCGAGCATCTACGGAACCTCTAAACGTGCAAAGGAGTGGTGAACCGGGAGTTCGCAAGCAAGATACTGGACTCCGTACCGGACGCTGTCGGTCGGTATTTCAAGCTGCGGGATGGCACGCGCGTGCGAGTGGTGGGTCTGGTCGAAGACGGAAAATACGTGAACCTCACCGAAGGCCAGCGGCCCGCGATGTTCTTCCCCCTCTTGCAGTCGCCGGCCAGTTGGACATGGCTGGTGGTGCGCTCGAGCCGCGACCCGCAGCAACTTGCCGCGGCCATGAGAAGTGTGCTCCGGGACATGGACCCTGCGATGGTTCTGGCGATTCGCCCGTGGAGCACAGAACTGGGCGGAACTTTGTTCCCCTCGCGCATGGCGACAGTATCGCTAGGTGTGCTGGGGGTGATGGGAGGCATGCTGTCGATTACCGGGATCTTCGGAATGGCGGCATACTCGGTGAGCAGGCGGCTGCGCGAATTGGGGATTCGCATGGCCCTGGGCGCAAAGAGAAAGGAAGTGCTTCAGGCCGCGTTGGGACGCGCGGTCAAATTGCTGGCTATCGGTTCGGGGGTTGGATTGGTTCTGGGTCTGCTTGCCACGAAGGTGCTGGTCTTCATCGTGTATCAGGCAACTCCGCGCGATCCTCTGGTCTTGGCGGGTGTTGTCCTGGCGATGCTGCTGCTGGGCCTCGTGGCCACCTGGATTCCGGCGCAGCGTGCGCTAGGGGTCAATCCTCTGATCCTGCTGCGCGAGGAGTGAGTCGGGGTTCGCTTCTACGTTGCCGGACAACGGGCTTCTCGGCCCATTAGCCATTCCAGATGACAAGGAAACCGCGTGTTGACGCTAAATCAGAGATAACCGGCCAAAAAGCTGAACCGTGCCATAGAGGCTGGCTGTAAGAAGCTATATTCTCTTTCAGTTGGATGAGCAGAGTTTGGCCTGTTCACGTCAACGCACAACGAAGATCCACCTTGCGGAGATTGGTTTGTGACCGGTGGAATCCGGTTACCCTTCTTGCCAACCCGGTGGAGCACGCATACCCCAATCCGTCCAATTCGCGTCAAGTCCGAGCTGCGACTTACAGTTCGCGAATCGCAGTTACAGGGTTCCGGCGCATCGCTCGATGCGCCGGAAGGTAGCATGCTGCCAAAGACATTGCTCCCAGGAGCATGACGACGGAAACGACGGTGACCGGATCGTTGGCGCCGATTCCGTACAACAGCCGGACGATAATGCGTGTCAGTCCCAACGCAAACGCCAGTCCTAGCGCCAGCCCGATGCCTGTGAGCCACAATCCCTGCAACAGCACGAGCCGCAGCACGTCAACACGTGAAGCACCTAGAGCCATTCGTATTCCGATCTCGTGGGTCCGCATCTGGGTTCGATAGGCCACGACACCGTAGATTCCGGTTACCGCAAGGACCAGCCCGATCAGCGCGAACGTTCCCGCCAGGGTGCTCTCAATGACGGCGAAACTGTTCGCTATCTGTGTGCTCTCCCGCAGGGGGCGCACATCGAAGACCGGCAGCCTGGTATCGATTTCGTGGATGGCGTTTTCTACGGCCGGAGCCAGGTCGGCCGGATTTCCCTCTGTCTCCACCTGCACGATCGTCTCGTACCCAGCCTGGAAAAGGTTCATGTACACCATCGGCTCTGGCGCCTCATTCACGAATGTATGCGTCGAATTCCTCACAACGCCGACTACCGTGAATAGCCCGTCCCCCACCTTGAGTTTCTTTCCCAGCGGATCCTGTCCCGGCCAGTAGCGCTTCGCCGCGGTCTGGTCCACGATGAGTACCCTCGGGGTCTTTTCATTGTCATCCGGCGTAAACTCGCGGCCTTCCAGAACGGGTATCTTGAGGGATTCGAAATACCGCGGGCCCACCTCGGCATCCAGCACCATCAACGATTCATGGGGGCGCGGTGCATACCCCTCCGGATAAGCATCCACCTTCTTCTGGTTCAGGATCATCGGAATCCAGTCCGTAAGAGTTGCAACCTTCACGCCAGGCAACGCCGACATGCGATCGAGAATCTTGTGGCGGATCGCCTGTTCCTCGTCGCGGCTGTAGCCGGAAATATTCACTCCCACCGTCGCGGTCAGAACGTGGTCCTGCTCAAATCCGGGATTCGCCACGGCGAGATTCCGCAGTGTACGCAGAAAGAGCCCGGAGCACAACAGCAGAGGAAGTGAAAGCGCGATTTGCGCCACCACCAGCGCGCTGAGCAATTTCCGGTTGCGTGAGCCGCTGGAGATACTTGCAGACTCTGCCTTGAGTACCTCAATGGCAGGCGCGTGCGACGAACGCCATGCGGGGAGCGCGCCGCAGAGCATTCCGGCCAACAGGGAAAACACTGCAATCCCGATCACCACATTATGGTCCATGCTGCCGTTCAGGTTGATGGGAGCCGCGCTCACAGGAAAGAACCAGGCAAATGTCTTCGATGTCCACGATGTCAGCACCAGTGCCACAACTCCTGCGACGATGGAAAGCACCACGCCCTCCAGCACCATCTGCCGCACCAGTTGCATGCGATTCGCCCCGAGCGACTGCCGGATCGCAAGCTCACGCCGCCGCGCTACAAACCGCACCAGCGTGAGCGTTGCCAGGTTCGCGCAGGTCAGCAACAGGACCAGACAGGCAAAGGCCAGCAGAATGGGCAGCGTTGCCGCCATGTATCCGTTGGCGCCGAACGGCGAGCGCCACATGGGATCCAGCGTGATCCGATTCTCGCCCAGATGATCGTCCGGATACGCCGCGACAATATTGTGCATCACAGTGTCGAGATCCTGGGCTGCCTGGCCACGGCCCACCCCGGGGCGCAATCTTCCGATTACGTTCAGCCAGACCGGACCACCACCACCGCGATGCGCCATCCGCCACGCATTCGTCCCGAGCGGATTCAACGTTATCCACAGATCGTCACGCAGCCCGGGCATTGCTCCGACAAACCCCTCCGGCGCCACGCCGATCACCGTCACAGGATGCCGGGCAACCTCGATCGACTTGCCCACAATCGCCGGGTCTGCGGCATAACGCGTCTTCCAAATCGAGTAACCCAGGACCACGTAGGGAACAGCGTCGGGACGCGTCTCTTCTTCAGCCACAAAAAAACGCCCCAGCATCGGCTGGATGCCGAGCACATCGAAATAGTTCGCCGACACATTCGCAATATAGACACGCTCCGGCTGTGCGCCGCCAGTCAGCGTGATCCAATCGTGATGATAGGCAAGCATTCCGGTTAAGGTGTGGTTCTGCTCGCGAAGATCGCGATAGTCGAGATACGAGAAGGGCGGAGTCGGGGAGAAGTTTCGTTCCCCTCGCTGCAGGCTGACAAGATCGCCCGTGTCCCGCGCGCCAGGAATCGGACGCAACATTGTGCCGTCAATCCAACTGAATACGGTGCTGTTGGCGCAGATTGCTACTGCCAGCATCGCCGTCGCGGTGATCGAAAAGCCGGGGCTCTTGCGCAGTTGCCGTAACGCGTAACGGACATCCCGGCCTAGTTGTTCAAGCCACCCCTGGCCCCACATGTCGCGCGTCACATCTTGCACTAGAGGAATATTTCCAAATTCCCGTGCCGCCGCTTGTCGCGCCGTCTCTGCCGTCTCGCCTCGCGCCACTCGATCTGCAATCGCCATCTGCAGGTGCGCATCAATCTCTTCCTGCAATTCGCGCTTGCGCCGCTGAAAACCGAAGCTCGGGAACCACTTCATGACTCACTCTCCTCCGGCTTGACGTACATCACCGACCCAATCGCTTCGACAATCCGCTCCCATCGGCCCAG
>Ga0209004_1000243_pt1 | contig 11721 bp, 7 predicted proteins | sample TexAe_RefH0_M1_FD_187948 | JGI IMG/M metagenome (GOLD analysis project Ga0209004, IMG submission 187948) | Forest soil microbial communities from Davy Crockett National Forest, Groveton, Texas, USA - Texas A ecozone_RefH0_M1 (SPAdes) (version 2) | ecosystem: Environmental > Terrestrial > Soil >... | reverse complement strand
CCGCAGCTGAGTCGGTTCCTCACTCTTACCGGCGACTATCGCGATTTGGATCTCACGGCTGGATTCGCGCCCAAAGATCCCGCCAAGAAGGAGTGGGTGGCACTCGAGGCCAGCTACGGTAATGGCCTGATGAAGCGGCTGGAGCACCGCATGCAATTCAAGTGGAACGCGCAGCGCGTCTTCGACCCCGGCAAACACAACATCACGCTATTCAGTCTTGGATATTGGGGCAAGTCGCACGAGGGCAACCTGATTCCGGTTGGATTCGGCCGGCAATTGGAAGACACCATCGACCCACGGCAGCTTGATCAGACGCATTCCTCCATCCAGGCCATCGACGACGTCTGGAAGATCAGGCCCAGCGACGAAGTCGCCTTCTCCGGATTCTTCCGTACTTACAACCTGGCGCTCTATTCCAACTTCGGCGAGGGGCTGATCCGGCAGAGCGAGTTCCGTACCGTCGAAGGCGCGGAGGCGCGCGAGACGCACACTTTCGCGCCTTGGCTGCAAGCGATGGCCGGCTTCGACTACCACGAAGACGACATCCACCGCGACAACCTGGACCACTATCTCTCGGACAACGTGCTGGTCTACGGACCTTTCCTCAAAGTTCTATCCAGCAACGTGACCATACGCGATGCAACACCCTATGTGGCCTTGCACAGCGACATGGGCAAGCATTTGCGCTTCTACGCCGGCCTGCGCCCCGACACGATCGAGCTGAAGAACACTGACATGCTCAATCCCGCGTACTCGTTCGACACCTGGAGCACTTTTCTCGCACCCAAGGCCACGCTGGCCTGGACGCCCAGCGGCACTGGATCAGAAGCTGGTGCGGTCCACTGGCTGCCCTCGGCTTCGTTTAGCATCGGCCAGGCGTTCTTTACCGAAGATCCGCGCATCGCTGCCGGCAGCAAAACCGCAAGCAACCCCACCGTTGCAGCGGCCTTGCCTTCCCCTTTCGAACGCTCCCACTCCGAGCAGATGGTTCTCGAAAAGGAAATCTCCGCAACCGATCTGCGCGTGACCGTGGGCCGGACGACGGCCACCGATACCCTGGGCAAGATCGATCCAGACAACGGCACACAGCAGCCACTGGGGCCCGGTACCCTGAAGTTTTTCACCGCCAGCGTGCGTCGTCACTTCGGCAGCTTCGGCACATTGCAAGGGGTGCTCTCAAAGGCCAACGCGCGTTTGTCGGGCGGCTTCATCGACGGCCAGAAGGTCGTCGCGCAGATCACGCCCGAGGCGCCGCGTACCATCTTTGACGCCCTTGCAACGCTGGACAAATTGCCTCTGGGCCTGCGCGGACGAGGCGAGTACGAGTACGTGGGCCACAAGCAATTGGACCTGGGCAACGCGCAGCACCCAGGCGCCTACGATGCGATTCCGGTCGGCGAGACGCGACTGGCGGTGGTCCGGACCTTCCTGAACGGTCGATTGGAAGTGGGCGCGAACGGAATGCTGGCCAGGGGCTACACGGGACAGACAACAGAGACCTTCGATCCCGGTTGGCAGATGGGAGCAGTTCCATATTGCGCACCTGGGTCCGGTCCGAGCGGCGCTCAGAACGACTTTGACTGCGGAACGAGTGAGCGAAGCGTCGGCATACGAATGGTCTCGTGGGTGGGGGGATCAATCTCCTGGCGGTTTAGCGCAGAGAAGTAAGGCGCAATCATTGGTGAGATCTTGAGGAATATTTATGACGTCGTCGGATCGGCCCGGAATCCTGAAGCGATCCGCTACACGACACGATTCTCGATGACCCGATTCTCTGGTGAAGTCATCAATAAAAACAGACACCCGTTATCTGTGAAGGTCTCCCCGTGGATCGTACCGAAATCCGCCCGGCAATAGTCGCCTGCGCGCATTACCTGGTTCTCCACGTGAAGGTCGCCGGAGAGAAGGAAGACCTCCTCGATCGCGGCGTGGTGGTGGCTTGGAATGTGAGCGCCAGCATCCATGCGGACCAGCGAAGTATCGTACTTGCGGGCTTTGTCTTCGAAAAGTGGCTTCAAGTAGACGCCGGACGCGATGGGTTGCCACGCGAGTTCCGCCGAACGGGCAATCAGGATTCCGTTCTGTTCCAAAACGATTCCTGGGACTCGGGGACTATTGGCAATTCCTGATAGTAGTCGCTTACGTAACCGCTGAGGAGTGGCAGCCGGAACAGATTCTCCAATAAGGTTTGCAATCTCCTCAAATGAACGCACATCACTGGCACAGTCATCGCAGCCTTGGCGCAAATGCTCTTCAAATGCGACTTTATCGTGACCTTCTAGAGACCCCAGAGCATGCAGAACCGAAAGCTCATGCAGGTCGCCCTTGGAAGCTTGCTTTTTGTTGTTCACAGGCCCTCCGCATAAGGTCCAAGAAGTTTCCGCAAGTGTATCATTCCGAGCCGTATACGTGTCTTCACGGTACCCAATGGCAACCCTGTTCGCTCTGCCATCTCAGAGTGGCTGAGCCCTGAGAAATACGCCAATTCAATAACCTCCCGCTGATCGGCGGTAAGATCCGCCATGGCTTTTTGCACTATGCGGGACCGCCCAGATTCCAAGCTAGCCACTTCCGGAGTGGGCCGAGAATCGCGAAGGTTGGGCACGTCGTCAACATTCTCCTCGAGGTCGGCTCGACGTGCCCTACGGCTACGCAAACAATCGAGCGCCCTGCTGCGCGCCAGCATGACAAGCCAAGACGTCACCGTGCCGCGTTGATGGTCATAACGAGACGCGGTGCGCCAGACCTGGAGGTACACCTCCATTGCTACGTCCTCTGCGGATGACGAATCTCCTAAAATCCGCAGAGCGAGGCCGTAGACGATTCGGTTCGTACAGTCGTAGAGTTGCGCGAAGGCGGACTCATCCCCAGCAGCCAGCCTCGTGACCAGTTCCACCAATGCGTGATCGCTATTGGTTCGTTCAAATGCTGATGAGGTTTCCACCACCACTTTCTGAACAGGCCCCACGGGCAAAACAGACCCGTTCGACCAGTTCCGGATTTGGGAAACTCTATCCGCCCCGAAGGGGTTCCGGCTCGGGGAGCGCCTTGAAGATTGCTCCCATCCTACCTCACCCTCGCACGAACATTGATTGAAATTCAGCAAAGATCTCCTGATGGCTCAACCATATGCTCACCCATTGCCAAAAGCCCTTTCAGAGCAGGCCTTTCTTGTAATACGGCGGACCGCGGGCAAAAGGATTCATGGTTGGCAAAAATTGTTGCCCCTTTGTAGAAGCACAGATCGGTTAAGCCTACCGAGCGCCCTGAATCAGATTTCCGCTCCTGCTCAGATCTCCAGAAGAAGGCGGGGGCAAGGGAAGAAGGCGAGTTAGAGATCAAGAGATGGGTTGTGTGGAATTCGTTCGGCCATGGATCGCGCTTCCTTGTATTCGGATAATGAACTGAGACTGGCGTCCCCGCGGCTAATCGACTGAGTTCGATTCGTTTGATAAGTAGCAGTGCAATTCGAGCCAGCCCTGCAACCTCTCGATCTCCCCGTTCGGATCCGATTCAGACCTGGCGCCAGACACAACGGATGCGGTTAAGCCGAATGGGAAAGCCCCTTGTTTCGTTGGCCTAAGCGAGGTGTGAGGTGTCTCCACCATACATTAGCTTCCTGCTCTGAAGGGCCGCCGCTGTTAACGGCGTGCGCCACGTGGCCACCCAAGAGTAGATGGAAAAAACCGTAAGTGAATCGGAAGCAAATCGAGACTGCGGTCATTCCAACTTCTCGAGAGAGACGAGGGAGACAGCAGCGTCCAGGACGAGTTGTAGTTACGCTTCAAAGTTCCAGAGGCAAAGGAACACTGTATGACCTTCCTTACCCTGTGATAAGCTCGGTCGCCGTGGCTGATGGGCGTTTCTGTATCGGGTCTATCTTGCCACAGCACATTCCTCGCCAACTCTGAATTATCACGATTCCCATCGTGGCGGAGCCGGCACTGACAGAACCTTTTGCTCAATGCGACAAGGAGAATCGAGATGCGAAAGATACTTACCCTGACATTGCTTGTTTTGGCGGCCACCTTCACGGTGTCCGCACAAGGCGCAGACAACTCCCTTGGAACTTGGAAGGCTAATATCGCGAAGAGCAGGTACACGCCTGCGCCTTGGCCGGTGAAAAGCCTCACAGTCACGCGCGAAGCGGCACCCGGCGGCGTCAAGGTGACCAACATCGGCATGCGCACCGATGGCTCGGCGATCAACGCTAGATATACCGCAAAGTACGATGGCTCGTCGTCAGAGGTGACGGGCGAAGGGTCGCCGTACGACAGCATCTCGGTCAAGCAGGGAGACGCGAACACTTTCACCTACGAAGCGAAGAACTCAAAAACGAAATATCGCGTCAGCGGACGCGTGGTGATTTCCAGCAATGGCAAAACCATGACCACCACTGCGTCGGGCGCTGACGGCGATGGAAAACCGATAACATTGAAGCTGGTTTACGACAAGCAATAGCCCCGCAATCGAAGTCAGGAAACAGACACCGGAAGGCAAACGAGAACTAGAACAGATTGTTGGAGTCTTCGTGAAGTTCGAAAGGGCACTGCCTGCTTTGCGAATAGAGAAATCAGGGCATACGCCGCCGATTTTCAGCAGGAGAGAGTTTTCTCCCGTCCCTTTCGGTGCACCATTCTCGCTAATTTGCCGAGAATTCCTGATAAACTTTAACTATTTCTCTCAGGATGCTTATTGTAAAGACTTTATGGCGGAGCGAGAGGGATTCGGGCATTCGGTACCTTTACCTGGTCCCTTTTCGATCTGGAAAGGGACTGCCAAATTCTCATGGAGAGGAATTAGCCGACATCTCGTCCAGCATCCTCTTGGCGTTCTGCCTCCGCGTCTCCGCGCTCAACCCATCGCTCGCTACCTATACGAAAGTATAATTGGCATCTTCCACGATGACGGCTAGATTAGGCCGGGACCGGTATAAACGAATGCCGAGGAAGTTTCTCGGTCCCAATCCTGACGCTTGGCAATAATCCGGCGATTCGCTTGTGGACGTTCTCGCGCTCGATGTTCGATCAGCGACACAAAAGGACAACTCACACTTAATGCCAGGCCCCAACTCCTTCAAACTGAGATGCGATTCTCGGACCAGTCATCGATCAGGAAACTGACTGCTCTGGTCGATCGCCATTACGCCGGAGATTTTCGGCCTTTCGGCCGGATAAACAACGATGTTTTGGCCCCCGAAAGGAGCAGGAAACTACTACAATGCCAGTCTCAAGCTGCTGAGCGAGTTGCGGGCCATGGTCGTCACAAATCGATACAGTGAGAAATCTGACCGTGAAAGCACATCATACACAAATGCTTCTGACGGCATTGGCTCTCGATGCGGCGTTGTGTTGCTCCGTGGCTGTCGGTCAACAGGAAACTGCCACATTGAATGGCCAGATCACGGATCATGATGGCCTTGTAGTGGTTGGGGCAAGGGTGCAGGCGCTCAATGCCGGAATCAACGTTTCGTATTTGGCGGACACAAATGAGAGAGGACGCTACAGCTTCCCAACTCTCCCTGCTGGGACGTATAAGGTTTCGGCGACGAAGGACGGGTTTCAGGAGGCGGTAAGGCCGGGCGTGGAGCTTCACGTTTCCGATGTCATCAGCTTGAATTTTTCGCTACGGGTTGGCTCAATCGCCCAAAGTGTGACTGTAGAAGGCGGGGCGCCTCTGGTAGAGACGACGAGCGGGGAGACCGGCGGCTTGGTAGACGGTAAACAAATCGAAGATCTGCCGTTAAACGGCCGCAACTACATTGACCTTAGCTTGCTGCAAGCGGGCATCACGAACAGCCAGAATAGCACCGGCACAAATGGATTTGGAGGGATGACGGGCACGGTTTATAGCTCCAACGGAGCGCCCGTTATCTCCAACAACTTCCTGTTAGACGGGACTCAGATCACAAACCAGTCTGATTGGGGCACTGCCAGTTTCGCTGGAACAACACTGGGCGTTGATGGCATTCGGGAATACAAAGTGTTGACGAGCGCGTATGACGCCTCGTATGGGATGGCCATGGGCAGCCAGATGGTGATGATCAGCAAGAGCGGCACCAGCCAATACCACGGGGATGTCTTCGAATATCTCCGCAACAGCGCCTTCAATGCGCGGAATTATTTTGATGGTGCAAAGATTCCGCAGCTGGAGAAGAATAATTTTGGAGCTTCGTTTGGCGGACCCATCGGGAAGGAAGGAACTTTCTTCTATGCGGTATACGAGGGATTACAGGAAAACTTAGGGTTCACAGCAAACGATCAGGTTCCGGCGCCCGGCTGTCACGGTACGGCAGGAATGGTGATAACCGAAGCTGCTTGCCCCACGCTTGGTCTCGAAACGGGGAACTCGGTGACGATCGCCAACACGGACATTGCAGCACTTCTTTCTCTGTATCCGAATCCAAACAGCGGCACCAATAGCTACTTATTTGGCCCGTCGACGAGAATCGGAGTGAACTTTGGGCAGATTCGATTTGACCAGAGTTTCTCGTCATCGGATTCCTTTCTTGCCCGGTATACGATCGATTCCGCCAACATAAACTCGGCGAGCAATCAAGGTACTCCGATCACTTCAGGCACGGCCTTCCCTCAATTTCGAGGTGGTGGCTACGATCTTGATCAGTTCATAACTCTCTCGGAGACACACACTATCTCTCCGAGTATTTCGAACACAGCACGGCTTGCCTTCAGCCGGACTGACTTCGGCAGTTTCCCTATCGAGGTGGGTTCGCTGCCGGCAGGAATTGAACCGTTTATAGCCGGACGCCCATTTGGTTCCTTCTCGATTCCGAACTTGACGCCAGTCGGCATCGGCAGGTTAGTGGGCCCGCCAGATTCTCTGCACCTCCAGAACATCTATTCCTTCGGGGACGATCTGTACTATCAACGGGCAAAGCACAGCCTGCGATTCGGGACGCTTTTGAACAGGTTCAATGAAGCATTGACGGTGCCAGTGGGCTACGAAGGCAGCGCATCCTATGGCAGTTTCGCTAACTTTCTCCAGGGGATACCTTTGTCGTACGGGGGCCCACTTTCTGGAACCGACATTAACCGCTATTTCCTTTACAACACCTTAGGATTCTATGCGCAGGACGACTACCGCATAACCTCGCGACTTGCAGTGAACATGGGGCTGCGGTATGAGTTCATGACTACTCCTCGCGAGGCAGAAGGAAGGCAATACGCGATTCGAAACTTGACAACCGATTCCACGGTTCTACCAGGCGGCGAGCTGGCCGCATGGATCCCAGGACCAGTGATGCAGAACGGAACATACTGGAATCTCAGCCCTCGTTTCGGATTTGCCTGGGACGTCTTCGGAGATGGCAAAACAGCAGTTCGGGGCGCCGGCGGAGTTTATTTTGACGTCGGCAATTTGGGTGGTGCGTTCATTAACGAAGCCGACGGGTCTTACCCGGCGATATTCGATACCTTCACGAATCCGAATAACTCCGCAATTAAATTCCCAATCACGCCTCCAACCGCAGCCTCAGTCCTTAGCAGCAATCTCGCGAACACCGTGGTTACGGTCGACTATCATGCCGGCCAGCCATACAACATCCAATACAACCTCTCTGTTCAGCGCGAATTGGTCAGAAACACAGAAATCAGTGTTGCCTATGTCGGGTCGCGCGGCGTGCACCTTTGGCAGCAACTTGAAGGAAATCCCACGATCCCGACCGCTGTCTTGAACGGCGTCCAGTACTGGTCCAATTCAGTTCCGCGCTGTCAGCTTGGTGCAATACCGACGTGCCGTATCAATCCGAATTTTGGGTCGGTCAATACAAACAACACCGTCGGAGTGTCTTATTACGATTCGCTGCAGGCAGTGTTAGTCAAGCGGTTGAGCGGCGGTTTGGAAGCGCAGGGGGCCTACACCTACGGTCATTCCCTCGATACGCCTATAGGCCAACTCGTCTCCGCCGATTGCGCGGGTGCTCCCGGAATGGACATCGGCGTGAGTTCAAACACCAGGACGAACGATTACGGACCATCCTGCTTTGACGTTCGTCATAATTTTCGCATGAGCCTTCTGTACCACTTCCCTAATTTCAAGTCGAACGGCGCGCTATCAAAGCTTTTCAGTGGCTGGTGGATCGGCAACATCATCGCCCTCCAGACCGGGCTGCCTTTTACCCCGATTCTGGCAAACAACAGGTCTAATTCCGGCAACCTCAGCACCATGCCAGACCGTGTAGACATCAACACTCAGACCATAGCCCAAGGAACGGTATTGACGAACGCAGAAGGCGGCTCTTACATGGCCGCCGCGAACTTCATTCCCTACAATCCGAGGACAGTCATCACTGGAAATCCAAACCAGTGGTTTAATCCAAACATGTTCCACATGGAGCCAATGGTGCCGTGCCCGAACGACGCGGCGCTTACGTGCGGGACTCTGGGTGATGCCTCGCGTGGGATCTTGCGCGGGCCGGGGCTCTGGAACTGGGATTTTTCGCTCGACAAGGACACCGAAGCTTCATGGTTGGGCGAACAAGGAACGGTCCAATTCCGCGCGGAGATCTTCAACATCCCTAACCATACCAACTTTGGTATGCCGGCGTCCGCGACTGTATTCAATGGGGCCACATCTGTGCTGGGAGCGTATCAGCAAGCCCCGCTATCGGGCGTCGGGAAGATCACTACTACAGCGACGACATCAAGACAGATTCAATTCGCACTGAAGCTGATCTTCTAGGGGAAGAGAAGATCAATCGCCGAGATCTCCGATTTTGAGTGCTTGGTGACACGCGCGGGGGCGCCGCAATGAAAGGTTCCCGGTTAGTGTGCTTTCTCTGTAGGCGAAAACGGATGGAACCAGCGACTGTCACAAGATCGCAAGATCGGGACGGTAAGCATTCAACTAGGGTCATGAACGAAAATTGTTGCAGAATCCCCGCCCAGCGCCCAGAATCGTCTCAGTTTGTTCAGCAAATTGAAGGGGCCATCCCCTTGGATCGGAGATGAGAGTGTCCAGCCTCAATCGTCGTTTGTCGTCCAAATCATCTCCGATTTGGCGTTATGGGGTTGCTGTTCTTTCCGTTACCACGACGATGATCCTTTCACGATGGTTGACTCCTTATATAGGTTTTCCTGGAACATTGTTTCTCTGCGCCGTTATGTTGAGTGGGTGGTACGGCGGAGTCGGGCCAAGCTTGCTCGCGGCGGCGCTCTCTGCCCTAGCGTTTCATTATTCCTTCCTGCACCCGATCTCATCGCTGGCTCCAGCGCCTCGTGAAATGCCCCGACTTATCCAGTACGTTATCTCCAACCTTCTTTTTGGATTGCTGAGTGCTGCGCAAAGGAGCGCCAAGGAATCGGTTAGGCGCGCGCGGGATGACCTGAGACGTTCAGTTCAAGATCTCCAGAGCACCAACGAAATGTTGCAGGCAGAGAGTTGTGAGCGCAAGCTCGCTGAAGATCAACTGCGACGCAGTGAGGCTTTCCTGGCTCAAGGGCAGAGCATAAGCCACACCGGCAGCTTCGGCAGAAGCATTCTCGGCGGAGAAGTCTTCTGGTCGGAAGAAACCTACACGATCTTTGAACATGATCGAGCTGTTAAGCCAACGCCGGAGTCGGTGATTCAGCGGATTCATCCCGAAGATAGAGAAGCGGTTCAGCAGACAATTGACCGCGCGACCAATCAAAGAACGGGCTTTGATGTTGAATACCGTTTTCTGAAGCTGGACGGTTCCGTCAAGTACCTCCACGTTGTGGCTCGCGCGTTGGAGACTTCGTCAGGTGACCTCGAATTCGTGGGAGCAGTCACGGATATTACTGAGAGTAAAACGGTGGAAGAGGCGTTGCGTCGAAGCGAAGCGTATCTGGCGGAGGCACAGCGGCTCTCGCATACGGGCAGCTGGGCCTGGCGAGTTGCGGATGGACAGGCTTTGCATCTTTCCGAGGAATGGTACCGCATAAATGGCTTCGATCCGGACAAGGTTATGCCGACGATGAACGAACGGATGCAGCGCATTCATCCTGAGGATCGAGCAGAGTGGCAGGGGGCGATTGATCGGGCGATATGTGAGAAGTCAGACTACCAAGGGGAATTTCGAATCCTTCTTCCGGACGGTACGGTCAAATACATCCATACCGTCGGTCATCCTGTTTTTGGGTCATCCGGGGATTTGATCGAATTCATGGGTAGCTCGACGGACGTTACCGAGCGCAAGCAAGCCGAGCAGAAATTCCGTGGGCTTCTGGAATCCGCTCCGGATGCGACGATCGTGATGAATCGCCAAGGCAAGATTGTGTTGGTCAATGCCCAGGTGGAGAGGCTGTTCGGGTATCAGCGGGGCGAGATCCTGGGGCGAGAGATCGAGATTCTGGTACCGGAACGATTTCGGAGACCTCACCCCAAATACCGCGATGAGTTCTTCGCACAGCCTCGAGTCCGGTCGATGGGTCAAGGTCTGCAGTTGTACGGACGGCGGAAGGATGGAACCGAGTTTCCCGTTGAGATCAGTCTCAGTCCCCTGGAGACGGAGGAGGGCACACTTGTCTCAGGCGCGGTCCGCGATGTTACCGAACGCACACGGGCCGAGGAGGCGTTGCGCCAGGCGCAAACCGATCTTGCGCACGTCAACCGGGTGACAACTATGGGAGAGTTGACGGCTTCCCTGGCACATGAAGTGAATCAGCCAATTACCGCAGCCGTTGCCAATGCCTACACCTGCCTGCGATGGCTCGGCCGCGATCAGCCCGATCTCGAAGAGGCACGCGCGGCTGCCACGAGAATAGTGGGAAACGGAAGGCTCGCAGGCGAGCTCATCACCCGAATCCGCTCGCAGTTCGAGAAGGGCGCCGTGAAGCGGGAGGCAGTCGATGTAAACGAAATCATTCGAGAGATGATTGCACTCCTGCGGAGCGAAGCAATGCGACACAAGATATCAGTCGGGACGGAACTGGCCGCCGACCTTCCTCCGATCATCGGAGATCGCGTGCAATTACAACAGGTCACGATGAACCTGATCGTCAACAGCATCGATGCGATGAAGGTTGTGGAAGGACCGCGGGAACTGGCCATCAAGTCGCAGCGCACGGAAAACGAGCAAATACAAGTGTCCATCAGCGATACCGGCATAGGGCTTCCCCCGCAGCAAGCGGAACAGATATTCGATGCCTTTTTTACAACCAAGCCGCACGGCACCGGCATGGGGCTTCGCATCAGCCGATCGATCATCGAGTCGCATGGAGGCCAATTATGGGCTGCCGACAACTCCCCGCGCGGCGCAACCTTTCAGTTCACCCTGCCCGCCACCGTCTCGGTTGGGATAAAAGGAGAGGTTGCCGAAGCGAAAGCTATCCAAGCAGATGCGCCGGCGTGATGCGACGGGCAATTGACACCTGATCGAAGCCGAAAGCCAGGTTTGCTCAATTATCTGAATCCGCCCGAACACGCCGCGGTGTTCTGCGTCGATGAAAAGACCGCGATTCAGGCTCTGGATCGCCTCGATCCCGTGTTGCCGCTCTCGCTAGGACGAATCGAGCGCCACGGTTTCGAGTATTATCGGCACGGAACGCTATCGCTCTACGCTGCCTTGGAAACCGCCACAGGTCGCGTGCACGGCAAGACCACGGCACGCCACACCAGCCAGGATTTCGTGGCATTTCTCGAAGAAGTTGTAGCCCATTGCCCAGCCAGGCAGCAGATTCACATCATTCTCGACAATCTCTCAGCGCACAAAACACGCCTGGTCGACGAATTTCTACACAA
>Ga0209004_1000242_pt1 | contig 11754 bp, 10 predicted proteins | sample TexAe_RefH0_M1_FD_187948 | JGI IMG/M metagenome (GOLD analysis project Ga0209004, IMG submission 187948) | Forest soil microbial communities from Davy Crockett National Forest, Groveton, Texas, USA - Texas A ecozone_RefH0_M1 (SPAdes) (version 2) | ecosystem: Environmental > Terrestrial > Soil >... | reverse complement strand
GCGCTAACTCCGCTAGCTCCGCTAAACTGAACTTGTGCGGTCGACCACCTTCCACATCGAAAACTTCGGCTGCCGTGCTGCCCGCGCTGACGGCGAAGCCATCGCCGCGCTTCTTCGTGCCTCTGACGCCGATGAGAGCCAGCCCACCGAAGCCGATGTGGTTATCGTCAACACCTGCAGCGTCACCGCGGAAGCCGATCGCGAAGCCCGTGCCTACATCCGCCGCGTTCATCGCCTCAACCCCGAAGCCCGCATCCTCGTTACCGGCTGCTACGCCCAGCGTGCCCCCGAAGAACTCGCGGTCATTCCTGGCGTCGTCGCCGTGATCGGCAACAGCCACAAAGCTCTTGCTCCCGGCATCGCGCTCAAATTGGCTAAGGCGCCCACCCTTCAGCAATACGAACTCAATGGGCTGATCCAGATTCAAGCGGCGCACGCCGGGATGGCCCCACCGCAGGTGGTAGCCGACGACACCTTCGCTCACTCGTTCCTCGAAGAAGCTCCCATCACTCCCGGAGCCCAAACGCGCCCCAACCTCAAAATCCAGGAAGGCTGCTCCAACCGCTGCTCCTTCTGCGTAATTCCGCAAACCCGCGGAAACTCCCGCAGCCTCTCCGGAGCGTCGATCCTCGCGCAGGTCCGCAGCTTTCTCGCAGCCGGCGGCAACGAGCTGGTTCTCTCCGGAATCAACCTTGGCCGCTGGGGCCGCGATTTGGAGAATAAGGACTTCAGCCCGTACAGCAACGATGTTGAAGTAAGAGGGACTTTAGCCCTTGGGAGAAGAGCCCCCGGCACCCTCGCTGCCCTCGTCCGCGCCATCCTCGAACAAACCGAATTGCCGCGCCTCCGCCTCAGCTCCATCGAGCCCATGGACTGGGATTCCAATCTGATAGCCCTTATGAAAGACTTCGGCGGAATCCGCCTTGCCCGCCACGCCCACCTGCCGCTTCAATCCGGTTCCGACGCAGTCCTGCGCCGCATGCACCGCCGCTACCGCCCCTGGCACTACGCCGAAAAAGTCGTCGAACTCCTCCGCGCGGCGGGCCCAGCGCTCACCCTCGGCGCCGACGTTATGGTTGGCTTTCCCGGCGAGACCGACCGCGAGTTCCAGCAAACCTGCGACTTCATCCGCTCGCTTCCTTTCGGCTATCTGCATCTTTTCCCGTTTTCGCCGCGTCCCGGCACACGAGCCTGGGCTCTTCACGCAGAATCACCGGTCCCCACCGCCGTCGTCAGCGAGCGCATGACCGTCCTCCGTGCCCTCGCAGCCGGAAAGACCTACGCCCACCGCAAGCAGTTCGTGGGCACAGAACTCGACGCCATCACTCTCCACACGCCGCCGGCCCTCAGCGCAAACGGCTGCAGCTCTGGGATCACTGAGAATTTCCTTCCCGTGGAACTTGCAACCACGTTTCCCGCCAACCAGCTCGTCCGCATCCGCGTGAACGCCCTCGACTCCGAAAACACCCTCCACGCATCACCTGTCCTCTCTGCCACTTCCACGACCGATTCCCAGTTCAGCCCGCTTCCCGTTCCTAGAGAGCCAATCCTCGAAACCGCCTTTTAATCCATAGCGCTGCGGTCGGCTACGGCATCAAACCAGTGCTATACTCAGGGTGCGTCCGCGCGCCCCGCAAGAATTCCGGAATGCTCCGGATCCAGGCGTACGACCCCTTTGGAGGATGTACCATCGCACTCGACAAACGTTCGGCAAAGTCTTTTATCCGCATCAACGATCGCATTCGCGCCCGCGAAATCCGTGTGATCGACGAAAACGGCGAACAACTCGGCATCCTGGCCCCATTCGAAGCGCTGAAAATCGCTCGTGAGCGCGGCCTCGATCTGGTCGAAGTTTCACCCAACGCCATCCCTCCCGTTTGCCGCATCCAGGACTACGGCCGCTTCCTCTACGAGAAGGAAAAGTCAGAACGCGCTGCCAAGAAGAAACAGAAGATCATCGTCGTCAAGGAAGTCAAATTCTCTGTAACCGTCGATGAGCACGACTACCAGACCAAGAAGAACCAGGCCGTCAAGTTCCTGCAGGGCGGCGACAAGGTGAAGGCCAGTCTCCGTTTCCGTGGCCGCCAGATGGCCCACCGCGACTTGGGCTACAAGATTATCAACCGATTCATCCAGGACGTCGGCGAGAACGGTATCGTCGAGTTCATGCCGCGTATGGAAGGCACTATCCTGCACGCGATCATCGCGCCCGCCAAGCGCCCCGAAGGCCAGAAGCCCAAGCCGCCTGCACCGCCGCAGCAGCCCCAGCAAGCGCGCCCACCGGCACCGCCACAAGCGTAATAAGCACCTGGTTGAATCGAAGGCCGCCTCCCGAGGCGGCCTTTTGCTTTCGCGCAACCCTTGACTCGCGAGCGCGCGAGCTTGCTAATTTCCGCTAACTTGCTAAGCGCGAAGCGCGCCAACCTGCTATTTCCCACATCAGGGCTTTTTCAATAGCAAACTGAGCCACGCTGTTTCCTGACCACTCTCCAGCTCCGCGAATTTCGCGAAGCGCAGCTAACTCCGCTAACCTCGCTCAGTCGTTGTATGCTGACGCCATGCTCCGATTCAGAACGCTGGTTCTTCCACTTGTCTGCTTCGTCCTCGCGGGAATCCCGCTCCACGCCGCCGCGCAATCCAGCCCCGCTCCCGTCGCAGCTGCGACCGCGCAGCACTTCCCCACCAACGAAGATCTGCGCCACATCAAAGCGCTCTCCAGCCCGCTGCTCTCGCCCGACGGCAAGAAGGTGCTGTTCACCCTGACCCATGCCACCGCCGATGGCGCCGCAAGCCATCTCTGGATCGTCGCAGCCTCCGGCACCGGCGCCGACAAGCCCCGCCAACTCACGTTTTCGCCGCCTGCTGACAAGCGTGGTGAGCACAATGCGCAGTGGGCGCCCGACAGTTCCGCCATCTTCTTTCTTGCCAAGCGCGGCGACCACACCCAGCTCTTCCGCCTAGATCTGCGCGGAGGCGAAGCCGCTCCGTACGACCTCAAGATCATGCCCCCGGTAGACGTGTCCAAAGACAAGGACGCCATCAATCCGCCAGCCGCTCCCGAATCGAGCGAGAAGAAAGATGACAAAAAGCCCGCCGATGCGAAGCCGGAACCGCAGCCGATCGACGTTGCCGGCTTCTCGATCAGCGACGACGGCAAGTACTTGGCGCTCTGGGCGCATGATCCCGAAACTCCCGGCGAAAAGAAGCAGAAGGACGCCAAGATTGACGCTTCCTGGGTCAACCACGAGAAGCATCTCACGCGCCTCTACATCGCCGCGCTTAAGTCTGACGGTGCCATTGACGGCCCACTCAATGTCGTCGATCTCCCGCCCGATGTGCACGGCGCTGTCTGGTCTCCAGTCGCTGACAAGCTTCTCGCAATCACCGAACCGCCCAACGATGCTTCCGACCTCGGCCCCGCCAGTGCCGCGTGGATCGTCGATGCCGCTGCCCCCGCCAAGCCCACCAGACTCGATTCGGTCCCTGCAACCGTTGGCGGCGGTGCGTGGAATGCAGACGGCACATCCATCGTCTTCGCTGCTGCCACTTCTGAAGATGCGCCTCCGGGCTACGACGACCTCTACGTGCTGGCTCCGGCTGCCCCCAATGCAAAGCCGCTAGATCTGACTCGCGGCTTCGCCGGCCAGTTGCGCGCCCAGAGTCTCTACTTCACACCGGATGGCTCGTTCGTTGCGCCCGCGGCCGTCGGCACGCGCAATGCAGTTGTGCGCATCGCCCTCGACGCCAAAGCGCAGCCCGCACCCATCGACCTCGGCGCTGCCGTCGTCTCCGGCCTCAACACCAATCGCAAACAAACCGGCTGGGTCTGGCTTGCGGACTCCAGCGGCCATCCCATGAAGCTTTGTTACGCCGCCAAACTCGGCGACGCCTGCACCGCACTGCCCGAGCCCGAACTCTCGCCCGCCAATCTTCGCACCGTCGTGCCGCAACTCGTGCATTGGAAATCCGGCAACTTCACTATCGAAGGCCTGCTCTATCTCCCACCCGACACCGGCTCAGCAAAGGTTCCTCTTGTAGTCGATGTGCACGGCGGTCCCTTCGGCGCGTGGGAAGATCGCAATGATCCCTTCGCCGACTTCCTGATTGGCCACGGATGGGCGGTGTTGCGCCCCAACCCGCGTGGCTCCTCCAACTACGGCGTCAAATTTGCCGCGGCCAACAAGAACGATCTCGGCGGCGGCGACTATCAGGACGTAATGGCGGGCGTCGACTACGTCCTCGCCCACCATTCCATTGATTCGACGAAACTCGCGCTCATGGGCTACAGCTACGGTGGCGAAATGGCCGGCTTCGTTGAAGGTAAGACCGACCGCTTCAAGGCTGTCATCAGCGGTGCGCCCGTCATCGATCAATTCAGCGAATACGGCACCGAGGGTGGTTCGTGGTACGACCGCTGGTACTTCGGCAAACCGTGGGAGCACATGAATGATGCCTGGCGCCAGAGCCCCCTCGCCAATGCCGCCCACGCCAAAACACCATTCATGCTACTGCAGGGTGAAAGCGACACTACCGACCCGCTCGGCCAGGCGGAAGAGATGTACCGCGCGCTTCGCCAGGAAGGCGTCCCCGTCGAACTCGTCACCTATCCCCGCGAGAACCACGGCCCGCTCGCCATCGGCATGCTTGGCCACCCCTCGCCAGAACCCTGGCATGGTTTCGACGCCCGCCAGCGCATCATCACCTTCATCAACGCGGCGTTTTCACCAGCACCGCCGCCATCGACGGCGTCCGCCAAACCATAGGGATTCTCGGTACGACCGGTTCGCAGTAGCTTGATTCCAATCGAGATACTAAAGCTGCGGCTATAAATACCCCACTCTCCAGCCGCGAAATCGATCATGATAGGCCTTCAAGTGTATTTGCGTTATACTGTTTAGAGCCTCTCAGGGGCAGGGAAGCCCCTGTTCCGCGAGGATTTCGGTGTGGCCCTCAGGCCTCATCCAAAACGAGAAAAAGAATGCCCAAGTTGAAAACCCATACGGGCGCGAAAAAGCGCTTCAGCAAGACTGGCACCGGCAAAATCAAGCGGCACCAGACCAAGACGCGCCATATCCTTTCGTCCAAATCGCCAAAAGTGAAACGCAAGCTCGGCAAGATGGTGCTTGTCTCCGATGGTGACTACGCGAAGGTAGCGCGCATGATTCCTTACGCCTGATGCGGCACTCCGTGCTGGAGTGTCTTGGATTAGCTTCGTGCATAACGAAGTCCCGGGTCGAAATTTAAAGGCCCCCGCCGATAAGAAATGCGTCCTGACCGGCGAGAGATTCAGGCTTGAACGAGCGAGTGAAGAGGTTTACCGCCAGACCCGAAGTCCTGGCCTCCTGCCTCCAGCCGCGATGACCAACGAACGCAAAACGGAGAACACCAATGCCCCGCGTAAAACGCAGTACCAAGCGGAGTGACCGCCGCAAGAAAATCCTGAAAAGGGCGAGCGGATACTTCCTTACCAAATCCAAGCTCTACCAGGCAGCTCAGGAAGCCGTCGAACGCGGCCTCAAGTTTGCCTACACCGGCCGCAAACAGAAGAAGCGCCAGTTCCGTTCCCTCTGGATCGTGCGCATCTCAGCCGCTGCCAAGCTCAATGGCACCAGCTACTCTCAGTTCATCAACGGACTGAAGAAGGCCGGCATCGAGCTCGACCGCAAGGTCCTCTCCGATATCGCCATCCACGACGCAGCAGCCTTTACCAAGCTGGTGGAGCAGGCCAAGGCCGCTCTCGCCAGCTCAGCCGCCTAAAGCACCGGCGCTCGACGCACATCAACGGCCCGGAGCTTAGCTTCGGGCCGTTTTTCTGTTCGCGTCCGAACCAATCCCACGCTGCTCAATACGATATTCTTGGCTTTCGCAATGACAAACGAAGATATTCCGAATTTGACGGAGTACACCGGCTCCGCTCTCGATCAAGCCTTTGCAGCTTTAGCCAAACAGGCCACCGACGAGGCCGCTGCAATCACCGGCAACGACGATCTCGAAGCCTTCCGCCTGCGCTGGGTCGGCCGCAAGCAGGGACGCCTCAACGAGGTCTCCGCGCGTTGGCTCAAGGCCGCTCCGCCCGCAGCAAAGAAAGCCGTCGGCGAGCGCTTCAAGACGCTGAAAGAACTCGTCGAAAGCCTCATCGAGACAGCCGCCGGCTCCGGCCCTAATGACGCTGCCCTTGCAGCAGAATCCATCGATATCACCCTGCCTGGCACGCGCCGCCTTACAGGCGCTGAGCACCCCATCACGCGCACGATGAATGAAATCGTCTCCGTCTTCGCGGCTCTCGGCTACTCCGTCGGCGTCGGCCCCGAAGTCGAAACTGACTTCTACAACTTCGAGTCGATGAATTTTCCGCCCGGCCACCCCGCGCGCGACACGCAGGACACTCTGGTCGTCGCAAATCAGGAGCGCCGGCCTCAGCGCGAACGCCTGCTCTTGCGCACCCACACCTCGCCCGTGCAGATGCGCACCATGGAGCAGCAGCGGCCGCCCATCCGCATCGTCATCCCCGGCAAGGTGCACCGCAACGAAGCGCAGGACGCCACGCACTCCTCCATCTTTCATCAGGTAGAAGGCCTCTGCGTCGACACCAACATCACCTTCAGCGATCTCAAAGGCACGCTCGACCACGCCATGAAGGCGCTCTTCGGATCGTCCGTGAAGACGCGCTTCTTTCCCTCGTTCTTCCCCTTCACCGAGCCATCAGCGGATGTGCAGATCAGTTGCATCTTCTGCGGCGGCAAAGGCTGCCGCAAGTGCAAGCACTCCGGCTGGATCGAGCTTCTCGGCTGCGGCATGGTTGACCCCGCCGTCTTCGCCTTCGCGGCAGAAAAACAGCCAGCCTACGACCCGAAGAGAATCAGCGGCTTCGCCTTCGGTATGGGAGTGGAGCGCATCGCCATGATGAAGTACGGCATCAGCGAAATCGGCCAGTTCTACGCCGGTGATATGCGGTTCCTGGGGCAGTTCGCATGAAAATTCTGACTAAATGGCTTCGCAGTTATCTACCTGAGTTGCCCGTTTCTGACGTGCAACTCGCCGAAGACCTTACCCTGCGCGGCATTGCCGTCGAAGGCATCTTCAATCTCGGCGCGGGCAACGGTTCGCTCTACGAAATGGACATAACGACCAACCGCGTCGATGTTATGAATCACTACGGCATAGCACGCGAAGCTGCAACCATCTACGGCGTTGATCTCAAGCTTCTCGACACGACACTCCCCGTCGCCGGCCCCGCCGCGAAGCCATTCTCGGTGAAGATTGAAGCCGAAGACGCCTGCGGCCGCTTCACTGCCCGCGTCCTCCGCAACATCACCATCGGCAACTCGCGCGACTGGTTTCCGGGCGCGGAAGTCTCCACCTACTTCGGCCTGCTTGAGCAGAAGCAGATATCCAACGCCGTCGATGCCACCAATTTCGCATGGCTTGCCATGGGCCAGCCCACGCACGCCTTCGACCTCGACAAGATCGAAGGCGGCGTTATCGTGCGCCGCGCCCGCAAAGGCGAAAAGCTCAAGACCCTCGATGGTATTGATCGCACCCTCGATCCCGAGGATCTCGTCGTCGCCGATCACGCCAAGCCCCTCGGCCTCGCTGGCGTCATGGGTGGCTGGGACACGATGATTACTCCCGACACAAAGAACGTCCTCGTCGAAGCCGCATGGTTCGAGCCCATGGCCGTGCGCCGCACCGCGCGCCGCCACGGCCTGCACACCGATGCCAGCCACCGCTTCGAGCGCGGTGCCGACTTCAACGCGGGGCCAGTGGCGTCAGCCGTCGTCACCCGCATCCTGCTTGCCAACGGCGGCAATGTCGAGGGCGACCTGGTAGACGTGCATGTGCCTGCATGGAAAGCCCGCACTGCCAATCGCCAGCCCATTACGCTCGCGCTCAGCGAAGTCCACCGCATTCTCGGCAAGACGGAAGACAAGGAAGGCATTACCGCGCCTTTCGTCGAATCCACACTCACAGGTCTCGGATGCAAACTCTTCACCAACTCCTCCCAAGCATTCGTATGGCATGTGAGCTTGCCAAGCTGGCGCCTCGACCTCGAGCGCGAAATCGATCTCATCGAAGAAGTTGCCCGCGTCTACGGCTACAACCGCTTCGCCAACACGCTTCCCGCCTTCGGCGAAGGCGTAAAAGCACTGCCCTGGGCCGAAGCCGAATCCACTGTCCGCCGCACTCTGCTCGCTGCCGGATTCCACGAATCCATCGCCAGCACTTTCTGCTCCGCCGCCGAAGCCGCGCTGACTGCGCCGATCCCCGGCCAGGTTGTTCCGATCGGCAATCCGCTCAGCGAAGAGGCCGGCGTGCTCCGTCCATCGCTCGTGTCCGGCATTCTTTCCGCCGTAGCGGGCAATCTTCATCGCGACGTTAGCGACGTGCGTTTATTCGAACTCGGCACCGTCTTCAGCGGAACAACAGAAAAAGTCGGAGAACGTCGTGCTCTCGCCTTCACCGCGGTGGGCACTCTTCCCGACCAAAGCGCCCTTCATCCCGGCCGCGCCGTGGAGTTCCACGACCTCAAAGGCGTCGTCGAGCAAATCCTCTCGCGCTTCCAGATGAGCGCCACCTACTTTGACCGTTTTCCGCCCGAGTCCGGCCTCGCGCCCGCATGGCTGCACCCGTACCGTTCCGCGCGCGTGGTTGCGGAAGGCCTCACCGTGGGCTGGTTCGGCCAGCTACATCCCAATCAAGCCACCGCCCGCAAGCTCAAAGATGCCGTCTTCGTCGGCGAGCTCTATCTCGACCGGCTCTACAGGCTGCCCCTGCTCAAGCCGGCCGCGCGTGACATCTCCCGCTTTCAGCCCGTGCGCCGCGATTTTTCTCTGGTTTTGGATCAGAGTATCCCGTGGGAAGCAATTGATCAGGCGCTCGCGTCTTTGCAAATTCCCGAGCTTGTGGAGTGGCGCGCAAGCGAAGTTTTTCGCGATGCACGGCTCGGCGCACACGATTATGCGCTGCTCGTCAGCGCCACTTTTCAGGCTCATGACCGCACCCTGCGCGAGGAGGAACTCCAATCTTTCCAATCGCGCGTAGTCGAGGCCGTCAGCAAGGCCGGTGCGCGCCTCCGAACCTGACTCTTGGCGTGGGAGTTTCAACGGAGTTTCCCTCAGCTTCCGACACTCGCTAATGGAGCTATACTTCCCGAATAAGCGCATTTTGCGCGGAGGTTATCTTTCATGTCGCCATCATCCCTGGAATCCCAGATCGCGGAACATCCCGGCACCGAGCAGCCTCAAGTGCACGACCACGAAACCACCGGCAACCTCGCCCTCAGCAGCAGCGATTTTTCCGCTCTCGAAGAGCGCGTCGCCCGCACCGTGAATCTGGTCAAGTCCGAACGCCAGGCGCGCGCCACCGCCGAGCGGCGTGCAGAGACACTCGATACGCTACTCAGCGAGCAACAAACACTTGTAAAAAGTCTGCAGGAAGAAATCCGCACCCTTAATGCCGAACGCGAACAGGTGCGCCAGCGTGTCGAGCGCCTGCTCACGCAACTCGATGCACTTGAAGTGTGAGGTCTTTGATGGCCAAGGAAACTCCGCCCAGCGCTCCCGGTTACACCAGCGTCAGCATCTACGACCAGATGTATCACTTGCGCGGCCAGAACTCCGACCACATCCGCCAGCTCGCGGAACTGGTCGACAGCAAGATGCGGGCGGTGGCCGCGCAGGGTCGCACCGTCGACTCCCTGCGCGTTGCCGTCCTCGCTGCCCTCAATCTTGCCGACGAGGTCTCGCAGATCTCCGGTGTCGACGCAAATGAAGGTCGTGCCCGCGCCGCCCACCTGCGCCACATGCTCGACGAGGTCCTGGAGGACGAGCTCAAAACCGGCTAGCAGCGACTCGCTCGAAGCGCACCGGCCCGCTGGCTCGCAATCGCGGGCAGCCAAAAAACTCGCTCTGTCCAGCGAACCAAACGCTGACCTGCTAACTCGCCATTCCGCATAGCGGAAGCTTACCTCTGCTTTGTCCAGATCCAACGAAAACCTTTCCCAATCGGTCTCATTCCGCGAGACCGTCTGCAGATTGGCACAAAGTCGTCATCCCATCCTCCCGGAAAACTGCGGTACACTTGCTTCCATCCTGCCGTCGCCAATCGCTCAGGGGGAGCGCCCATGTTCGGCATCTCGACTCGTCTGCTTATCAGGTCCAGCCTCTTAGTCACCGCCTTGCTCAGTCCCGCACTAACTCTCCACGCCCTCGACGCGGCTAAGTCCGACGCACCCAAGCCCGGTACGCCCACCAACCCCAAAGCAATGAAGACCTACCAGAATGCCATCGACTGGCTCAAAGCCGGCAAGCGTGAGGAAGCGATCGACTCATTCCGCAAAGCCGCGAAGCAGGATGGCCATTGCACCGAGTGTCTGCGCGAGGCGTATTCGCTTGCCACGGGAACAGGCCAATACAAGCAGGCCGAAGAGATAGCCCGCGAATGGCTGCCCATAGCCGCCACAGATGTGGAGCGCGCCGCGGCTCACTATCGCATCGCCCTCGCGCTCCAGCAGCAGGGAATCAACGACAAGAAAGACAAATGCTTCGACGAAAGTTGCGGCGAATTCAAAACTGCGCTGCAACTGGAGCCGAAATTCACCGCGATCCATTACGCCATGGGCGTTTCGCTCGCCCACATGCGTCAGGACGATGCGGCCCGTGCAGAGTTCTCTACGTTTCTCGCCAGCGACACCGCTACGCCCAATGTCCATGAGCGAGCCCAGCGCTACCTGGATCGCGTCGATCTGGCGCGCGCTCGTATGGCCCCACCCTTTTCCATCACAACAATCGATGGCAAGCAACTCTCTCTAGACAGCCTCGCCGGCAAAGTTGTGCTCATCGATTTCTGGGCCACATGGTGCGGCCCCTGTCGCGAGGCCCTGCCGCACATCCGCGAAATCGCTCATCGATTCCAGGAGCAGCCACTCGTCGTCATCAGCATCAGCCTCGACAGGGATGAGGACAAGTGGAAAGAATTCGTCGCTAAAAACCAGATGACCTGGCTGCAATATCGCGATGGCTCATTCAACGGTGCGATTGCGAAAAGTTTCGGCGTCACTGCGATTCCCGCCACCTTCACCATCGATGCCGACGGAGTTCTTGAAGACCAGCACGTCGGCGACGCCAACATCGAAGGCAAGCTCAAGAAGCTAGTTGCCAGTGCGACCGAACTTGCCAAACGCAAACCGCCGGCGCCTGCCCTTGAGCAGCGGCCCGTCGATACGCCAGTCGCGGACAAGTCCCCCGGCGGCCAAAACTAAAAAGGGATTAGCGCTCGTCGTTCGTTTTTACCAAAAATTCGCAAACGATCGGGCTAAGTCCATGCATCTGCAATGCGGCTCGCCTGAACATGCTTTGACGCCTGCCCGGAATTCATGGTCCTTTCATGGAAACTGTGCCGCTTGCGACCGGCATGGTTGCGAGTTCCCTTCCACGCGCAAGTCGGCTCCTGAGCTTGATTCCAGCATCAACAGCCCCTTATACAACGCAGAACCTGTACGTGCGCATCGAATTGGGGCATCCCCTGGCCCGTTCGCTGAGCTCATAGTTCGTCAGCGAGACCAACCAAATCACCGCAAACATTCGCGCCCTTTGGGGTGCACTCGGCCCGTCCTAGGTCCCCTCGGCGCGCCGGTTTGGAGGCTTGCTTGAAGATAGCGTTCGTAGCATCCTGCTTATTCGTCTGCGCCATTGGCGCTCCAGTCTACGCACAGCAGAACTATCAGTCCCAGCAATTTCCGTTGCCTGTCCTGCG
>Ga0209004_1000241_pt1 | contig 11767 bp, 12 predicted proteins | sample TexAe_RefH0_M1_FD_187948 | JGI IMG/M metagenome (GOLD analysis project Ga0209004, IMG submission 187948) | Forest soil microbial communities from Davy Crockett National Forest, Groveton, Texas, USA - Texas A ecozone_RefH0_M1 (SPAdes) (version 2) | ecosystem: Environmental > Terrestrial > Soil >... | reverse complement strand
ATCCCAATGCAGTGAAGGTCGTGACGGCGCTTGACGGAAAGGCGCTGTACTTCTCGCGCGCGACCATTCCACACGATCGTGACCAGGGGGGATTTGCAGGATATCGAAAACACCTCGGAATCTACGCTTACACAAAAGCCGCGCTGGAGAAATTTGCGGAGTTGCCGCCGGGGTGGCTGGAAGCGGTGGAGAAGCTGGAGCAGTTGCGCCTGTTGGAAGCCGGAATCGATATCTACGTGGCTGGCGCGCCGGCGGACACGATTGGCGTGGACACAGAAGAGGATCTGCAAAGAGCCGAGGCGTTGCTGCAAGACAGAGAACAGGGATTAGGGAACAGGGATTAGGGAAAACAAAGCGGCTTCGTTGCGTTGAAATCGGAATTGCGCGCAAGAACCGGAGTGTACGTGAATCGCATTTCGTCCAAGATGAATCCATGAAGAGCAATGTTCAAATCGCAACAGTGGATCAGGCAGTGAAGGCATTCGACGAGAATCAAGCATGGCAGCAGCTTTGCGAACGCGATAGTAGCGCGGAGTTTTTTTACGCGGTGACAACAACAGGTGTGTTTTGCCGGCCGGAGTGCAAAAGCCGCCGCCCGCTGCGTGAGAATGTACGTTTCTTCGAGTCGACAGCCGCAGCGCATGGCGCAGGTTTTCGTGCCTGCAAGCGCTGCAAGCCCACTGCGTGGGGCAGACCTTTGGAGAAAGTACGTGCTCATATAGAAGCGAATCTCGACCGCGCGGTTCCGCTGGCAGAGCTGGGGCACGTCGCGGACATGAGTCCATTCACGGTGCAACGGCTGTTCAAACAGAGGATGGGCGTGAGCCCGCTGCAGTACCGGCGATCGCTGCGTGCAGGCAGGCTGCGCGACGCGCTGAAGCAGAACGGCCGCGTGACGGATGCGATTTACGAAGCTGGGTTCGGTTCGTCGAGCCGTGCGTATGAAGGCTCACAACTTGGCATGACACCGGCGCGATTTGCCAAGGGCGGCAAGGGCGAAACGATTCGCTGGGCTACCGCGCGCTCGCCGTTTGGTTGGGTCATTGTTGGGAGTACAGAGCGGGGATTGTGCTGGCTTTCGCTGGCGGGTACCGCTGCCGAAGCCGAGGCTAGTCTACGCGCGGAGTTTCCGGCGGCTGAGCTGCTCCGGGATCCTTCGCTTTCGCGGCTGGTGGATGCGGCGTTGCAAAGTGTGCGTGAAGGATCGGACCTCTCCGAAGGCCGCGGCCTTCCCGGTGCACTAGATCTGCGCGGAACGGTGTTTCAACTGCGCGTGTGGCAGGCTTTACGGCAGATTCCCCGGGGCGAGACGCGGAGTTACAGCGAGTTGGCGCGCGAGATGGGCGAACCGAATGCGACCCGTGCCGTGGCTCGCGCCTGCGCGATGAACCGCGTGGCGCTCGTTGTCCCCTGCCATCGCGTCGTTGGTGCGAGCGGCTCACTTACCGGCTATCGGTGGGGAGTAGAGCGGAAAAAGCACTTGCTGGAGGCTGAACGAGGCTGACTTTCTTGCTTTCCCGCCCATGACACGATGAAGCCGTGTCATGGATGGGGCACCCGCTTCATGGCTGATCGATGCTTGTTTCCAGGTCTCAGAAGCGAGATCCCCCGAACGAAGACCTGTTCGGGGGAACCCTGGACCTGGGGCACCACAATTTCTAGTGGACCGACGTTAGGTGCGTGCGCCGCCGGAGGCCTTGATCGTCTGGCCGGTCACCCAATAAGAGTCGTCCGACGCGAGGAACGCGGCGATTGAAGCGACGTCCTGCGGCTGACCGATGCGGCCGAGCGGGGTTTCAGCTTCGGCCTTCTTATGGAAGTCGCTGCCGATGAAGCCCGCAGTGTGCGTGCCTTCGGTCTCGATCATTCCGGGATTGAGCGAATTGACGCGGATTTTCTTCGGACCAAGTTCGCCGGCCAAGGCTACGGTGATGGAGTCGAGCGCCCCCTTTGTGGCACTGTAGACCGAGGCCGAGGGAATTCCGGATGCGGCAACCGAACCGATATTAATCACGCTGCCGCCCTTCGGATCAAAGTTCTTGAGCGCGGCCTGCGTGGTCAAGAGTAGTCCGAGAACGTTGACGTTGAACTGCTTGTGGAAGTGCTCGGGCGTCACAGTCTCAAGCGGGCCGAACTCGTAGATACCCGCGTTATTGACCAGAATGCTGATGGGGCCCAGCTGCTTGACGACTGTGTTGACGAGGGGTCCGATGGTGTCGGGATCGGCCACGTTGGCTTGCACGGCGATGGCCTTGCCGCCGGCCTTCTTGATTTCGTTGACCACCTTCTCTGCGCCGGCCTTGCTGCCGGAATAATTGACTGCGACGGCAGCGCCCTGCGAAGCAAGCTCAAGCGCGATGGCCGCGCCAATGCCCTTCGATGCTCCTGTTACCAATGCGACTTTGCCCTGAAGTTTGCTCATGATCTCTGCTCCTTGCCGGTCCGTCATCATTTCGACGTTTCGACAACTATCGAATTGATTAACGGAGATCGAAGAAGGATTCAGGATGATTGTGGAAATCGCTTCGTGCGTGGCCTGTCAAACACATTTATGGACAGAGTCGAAAGAGTTTCGGAGCGAAAGCAGCAAGTTAGCTCCGCTTCGCGGAATAGCAAGCCAGCAAGTTAGCGATGACAAGGTGTTGCATGGTGTGGATACATTAGCGGATCGGGCAGGAGGTGGGGCTGAGAGCTTGCAGGCTGGCTGCGAGCGCCTCAAGTATGCCGGGCTTGATGGAGAGGAAGTGGAATTTGCCTTCGCGCCTGATGAGAATTAGCCCTGCGGATTCAAGCTCCTTGATGTGATGCGAAAGTGTGGCGGGTGAAATGGCCAGCGATTCGCGGGCATCCGTACAGCCGAGAGGACAGGAGGACTTCGCTATGCGCTCAAGCAGTTCGAACCGCTTGGGGTCAGCGAGGGCCTTGAGGAGCACGGTCCGCTGAGCGCGCGTTAGGCGTGTGGGATTAGCGGAGCGAGTGGGTATTGCTGTTGATGGGGTCGGCGACATGCTGATGTGCTCCGCTTGTTGGATGCAATGGTAGCGTACAGGCTTCACTACGCGGGCTTATGAGCCACGGCCAGCAGCGTTTGGAAGTGCGGCGGTTCTGTTTCCTTTTGCACTACGGAAGTTTGAACTTTTGCGAATCCGGCACGTTGCAGCATCGATTCAAGTTCGGCTTCGCCGAATCCCAGCCACTCATCGGCGTACATCTCGCGCGCTTCTTCAAAGCGGTGCTTGGCTAGATCGAGAATGGCGATGCGGCCGCCGGGACGCAGTATGCGAGCGGCCTCGGCAATCGCATGCTGGGGATGCAGCGCGTGGTGCAGCGACTGCGAAAAGAAGGCGAGATCAACGGACTCGTCGTCGATGGGCAGTTCTTCCATATCGCCGAGACGGTAATCGATGTTTTTCAGGTGATGGCGGCGGGCCTGGTCGCGGGCGAATTCAATCATTTTCGCGGAGGAGTCAACGGCGATTACGTTTTTGGCGTTTTGGGCAAGAAGGAGTGAGAAACTCCCGTCGCCTGCGCCGAGGTCGGCGATGACCATTGGGGGCATCAGGCGGAGCAAAGCTTCGGCGAGGCTCTTCCAGGATTTGCCGGGAACATAGTCCTTGCCGAGACGGCCGGCCACGCTGTCGAAGAAGGCGCGCATTTTGTCCTGGCGCTTTTTCACTACACGGCGGGCGCTGGTTTTGTCGTGGGCAGCTTCGGGGATCTCGCGCTCGGCGCGAACGAGCAGGTTGGCCAACACGTCGTTTCCATTGCCGGTGGTGAGTCTGTAAAGACTGTTTTTGCCGATGCGGCGGTCTTCCACAAGGCCAGCTTGCTTAAGCTGCGAAAGGTGCGTGGAGATGGTGCTCTGGCCCATGACCAGGATCTCCTGCAGCTCGGCAACCGAAAGCTCTTCGGCCTTGAGCAGCAGGAGGATGCGGAGCCGGTTAGGATCGGCTACCACGCGAAGGATTTTCACAATTGACGTGGCCATGGGTTTCTGGTACACATCAATATATCACGATGCGTCGATATAAGGAGAATTGAATGGCTTCGTCAACCCTCGAACTGACCGAATACAAAGTTGCAGATCTTGCGCTGGCCGATTGGGGCCGCAAGGAAATCTCGATTGCCGAGCACGAGATGCCGGGTCTGATGTCGATCCGCAACAAGTACGCAGCAGAGAAGCCGCTGAAGGGCGTGCGCATCACCGGGTCGCTGCACATGACCATTCAAACCGCAGTGCTGATTGAGACACTGGTTTCTCTTGGCGCTGAAGTGCGTTGGGCGAGTTGCAACATTTTTTCGACGCAGGATCACGCGGCTGCTGCGATTGCGGCCAGCGGCGTGCCGGTGTTCGCCTGGAAGGGCGAGAGCCTGGAAGACTACTGGGATTGCACGTACAAGGCGCTGAGCCACAAGGGCGGCAAAGGACCAGAGATGGTCGTGGATGACGGCGGCGACGTGACGCTGCTTATTCACAAGGGCTATGAACTTGAGAATGGCGACAAGTGGGTTGAAACACCTTCGGGCAACCACGAAGAACAGGTCATCAAGGACCTGCTGAAGAAGGTTTACGCCGAAGACAATCAGCACTGGCACAAGGTGGTGAAGGAGTGGCGCGGCGTTTCAGAAGAGACGACGACGGGCGTGCACCGGCTCTACCAGATGCTGGAGAAGGGCACGCTGCTGGTTCCGGCGATCAACGTGAATGACTCCGTTACCAAGTCGAAGTTCGACAACCTGTATGGCTGCCGCGAATCGCTGGCCGACGGCATCAAGCGCGCAACCGACGTAATGGTGGCGGGCAAGGTTGCGGTGGTTTGCGGATATGGCGACGTGGGCAAGGGGTGTTCGCACTCGCTGCGCGGGATGGGCGCACGCGTGATTGTGACGGAGGTCGATCCGATCAATGCGCTGCAGGCGGCGATGGAAGGCTTCGAAGTCACCACGATTGAAGACACGCTGGGACGCGGCGATATCTACGTGACCTGCACAGGCAACGTGGACATCATCACGCTCGAGCACATGAAGAAGATGAAGGACCAGGCGATTGTCTGCAACATCGGTCACTTCGACAACGAGATCCAGGTCGACCTGCTCAACGCGGAAAAGGGCGTGGAGAAGCTGAACATCAAGCCGCAGGTGGACAAGTACCATTTCCCCGACGGCCACGAGATCTTCATGCTGGCCGAGGGACGCCTTGTGAACCTGGGGTGTGCGACGGGCCACCCGAGCTTTGTGATGTCGAACAGCTTTGCCAACCAGACGCTGGCGCAGCTTGATCTGTGGAAGAACAAGGACAGCTACAAGATCAACGTCTATACGCTGCCCAAAAAGCTGGACGAGGAAGTGGCGCGGCTGCACCTCGAAAAGATCGGCGTAAAGCTGACGACGCTTTCGAAGAAGCAGGCGGACTACATCGGCGTGCCGGTGGAAGGGCCGTACAAGCCGGAGTTCTACAGGTACTAGAGAACAGTGGTCAGTGAACAGTGGAAAGTGAAAAGCCCTGGCGAATGCCGGGGCTTTTGCGTTTGGTGTATCTGGATCGATCTGTTCCAATCACTGTTTGCGAACGAAGAGGCGGTGGTAGAGGCGCCAGGGTGCGCTATGCATCAGGCGCGTCTGTTCCCCCTTCAATGCGGCGTAGGAGCGCTTGACGTACGCATCAAACTCGGGCGGCCAACCGATGGTGGAGCGACGTTCGCCGTAGTCGCCGTCGGCCCACCGGGCGAGAACTGCCTTGTATCCGACGACGTGGGTGACGAAGTCGAGGAGGCACTGCGGCATCTGCTCTTCGATGATGAGGTGCGCCTTCTCGATGATGACTCTCTCGCGAATATCGTTCAAGGGCATGAAGATGGTGGTCATCCAAAGCGTCCATTCCTTCATCTCCGAGTCGAGAATGGGTTCGCTCTGCTGCTTGCCTTGTCGATTCAGCAGAGAACGGTAGGCAATGTTGCCGGCTTCCGATGCGACGTAGAGCGGACCATAGAACTCATTGATGCGCTTGTTGACCAGATCGAGCTTGTCGCGGCGGCGGGCCAGCATGTGGGCGCTCAACGACGTGATGAGATATCCGCTCAGCGCGAGGATGACCGTGAGGATGGCCGCATTCTGCAACACGGTGGGAACCGACAACAGGTCCATTGGAAGCACTCACCTCGGCGGAGAGTATACGCGCGCCTTGGGCGGACGTTCTGTGACCGCCGACAGATGCGAGCGGGGATTCCGTTTTGTCTATTTGGTGTGCCGAACGGGTACGAGTTTGGCCTTTTCCGGAACGAGGGTGATCTCGAAAATCTTCGGCCAGAGCTTTCCAGTGACCAAGAGCCGGTCGTGTTCGGCGTCGTAGGCGATTCCATTCAGAACGGCTTCGTCGTCGGAGAGCTGGCTGCGTGGCATCAAGCCTTTCAAGTCAATCCAGCCGATCACGCGGCCGGTGGCCGGCGAGATGCGCGCGATGCGGTCGGTATGCCAGACGTTCGCGTAGATTTCGCCATGGATGTATTCGAGTTCGTTGAGCTCGGTGACAGGCTTGCCGTTGTCTTTCACGGTGATGCGGCGGACTTCGTGGAATGTCTCGGGATCGAAGAAGCGCAACGTCGCCGTGCCATCGCTGAGGATGAGCGACTTCGCGTCGTGCGTTAGACCCCAACCTTCTCCGGTGTACGAAAACGTGCGCAGCAGTTTGAAAGTGGGTCGATCGTAGACCAGCGCGACGTGCGATTGCCAGGTGAGCTGAATCAGCGTGTTCTTCCAGTCGGTCAGGCCCTCGGCGAAGTATTGATCCGGCACTTCGTGGAACTGGAGGATGCGGCCCGTGTCGAGATCCTCTTCGCGTAATGAGGAGCGGTCCTTGATGCCGGTGCTTTCGTAGAGATGTCCATCGACGTAGATGATCCCCTGCGTAAAGGCCTGCTGGTCGTGCGGATAGGTGTGGACGATGCGGTAGGTGTCGGCTGATTTTTCGACCGGACTCGGCAAGGAGGTCGACACCAGGACAAGAAGCGGAACGAGGGCGGAAAGACGCATCGAAGATGATTTTATCCGGCGGAGACCGTGCGGCCTTGCAGAACGGTGTATAGTCGGCTTGAATTTTCAGATCAACGGAGAGTTCAAAGAGATGAAGGGCGGCTGGCTGTTCGCAATCGGTCGAATCTGCATGGCGTTGGCGTTCGTGTTTGCGTGTGAGGCATGGTCAGCCAAGACTGCAAGGACGATCAAGCCGGACAGTCCATCCTTGGCGCAGTGGAAGGCTCGCGCGTCGTCGATTCAGAAGACCTTGGAAGAAAGCGACGAAGAAAACTGTCATGGAGCTCCGGCGGCCGGTATTGTTGATGCCTTTGGAACAAGCGGCGACGCGCTGTCGGTTGCGCTGGTGGACTTTTGCGGACCAGGCGCTTACACCGACTCGATTGTGGCGATGCGCATGGATCACGGAGAGCCAGTGCTGGCGAAATTCCGCGATGCAAAAGGCAAGGAAGTCGGAAACGGCTTTGCAAGCGACGCTTCGGTAATGCATACAGTCGGTGTGAAGTTGATAGCCGAGAAGAAGGCCATCTACGATTTTTTCGCGGATAACGATGCCGAGGGCAAGCCGGCACAATGCGGTGTGAAGGCTTATGTCTGGAATGCACGGAACATGACCTTCGACCAGGACTTGCGGCTTTCAAAGACCGCGAGCGCGGAGTATTGCCGCAGTTTGCGCGGGACGGTAGGAGGAATCCGCTAGCTTGCGCCGAGATAGACGAAGCGCAGGGCGAAAAGCACGGCGAGCGTGTAGAGCAGCCAGTCCTGCTTGCGCCAGTTGCCGGTGGCGAGATGCAGCACCGCCCAGGCAATGATGCCGAAACCTAGACCGTTGGCGATCGAGTACGTGAGCGGAATCAGAATGAGGGTTAGAAACGCCGGGACGGCGACAAGCGGTTCGTGCCAGCGGATCTCGGTGATGGTGGCCAGCATCATCGAGCCGACAAGAATAAGCGCAGGTGCCGTTGCGGCAGCGGGTACTACGCCGACAAACGGCGCTGCACCGACGGCGGTGAGGAAGAGCAGGCCTGTGACGATGGCAGTGACACCGGAACGGCCTCCGGCAGCAACACCGGCGGTGGATTCGACGTAACTGGTGACAGTGGAAGTGCCGGTCATTGAGCCGAAGACGGTGGCCGTGGCGTCGGCGAAGAGAATGCGGTTGAGGCGCGGAATGGAGTGATCGGCGGCGATTAGCCCGGCGCGCTTGGTGACGGCGACCAGGGTGCCAAGGTTGTCAAAGAGGTCGACAAAAAAGAAAACGAAGATGATTTCGAGCAGGCCTTTGCTTAGCGCACCGCGAATGTCGAGCTTGAGAAATGTTGCGCCGAGCGCCTGGATGCCGCCGCCGGTTGGCGTCCAATGAACCAGCCCTAGAGCCCACGCGATCGCTGTGGTGGTGACGACTCCGATGAGGATGGAGCCGCGGACTTTCTTGATTTCAAGCGCCACCATGAGGGCGAGCCCGAAGAGCGCGAGGGCCGTGGTGGGATTGCGGATATTGCCGAGGCCGACAAACGTCGCGGGATCGCTGACCACGATGCCTGCATTGCGGAAGCCGATGAACGCAATGAAGAGGCCAATGCCGCTGGCGACTGCGGCGTAGAGTTCGTGCGGGATCGAGCGCAGAATCATCTGGCGAATGCCGGCCGCAGTGAGCGCGAGAAAAATGATGCCGGAAAGAAACACTGCACCCAAAGCCGTCTGCCACGGGATATGCATTTTGATGCAAACCGTATAGGTGAAGTAGGCGTTGAGGCCCATGCCGGGTGCGAGCGCGATAGGATAGCGCGCGACAACTCCCATGAGAATCGAACCGAACGCAGCTGAAAGGCAGGTGGCCGCGGTAACGGCAGGCAGAGGGACACCTGCTGCCGCAAGAATCGCTGGATTGACGAGCACGATGTAGGCCATCGTGAGAAATGTCGTTACGCCAGCCAGGATCTCGGTGCGCCAGTTGGTGCCAAGATGCTTGAATTCAAAATAGCGTTCAAGATATGCGAGCATTTGCGGTGCTCATAGAAGAGCACATGCGCGGCACATCGCAAAGTGATTTGTGTGCATAACGCGCAGATCGGCGCCACGAGATCGAGCTAAGTGAAGCTCGAGATAGTGCTGAGCAGAGAACGATTCTTGGTACTATTGAAAATCCATGGAGAAAGAATCAAGCAGCGGCAGACCCACGAAGGTAGTGCTCCGCGCCGTCCTCGAGATGGCGTTCATCATCTTTCTCTTCTATTCGAACCTGCTGATGGGAGAATTCACCGTGGCCAACGGGCACGGAAAGACGCTGGCAGCGGCGGTTTACGACATCTTCACGGGGGCCAATTTCCTGATCGCACTGGTCGCCGCTGGAATTGGCTATGGTGGGTTCGAGTACCTGCGCAGGAAGTTCTAGGTGCGCGCCACAAAGTTCTACAGCAGTTTTGCGGCGTCCTTGGCGAAGTAGGTGACGATGAAGTCGGCGCCGGCGCGACGGATGCCGATTAGCGACTCAAGCATGGTGCGATCGCGCTCAAGCCAGCCTTTTTCAAATGCGGCGTGCAGCATCGAGTACTCGCCGGAAACCTGGTAGGCGCCGATGGGCACGTCGAAGTTTTCGCGCGCCGCGTGCACCACGTCGAGATAAGGCATGGCCGGCTTCATCAGGATCATGTCGGCGCCTTCTTCGAGATCGAGGTCGATTTCGCGCATGGCTTCGCGCAGGTTGGCGCCATCCATCTGGTAGCTTCTGCGGTCGCCGAATTGCGGAGCGGAGTCGGCTGCTTCGCGGAATGGTCCGTAAAAGGCCGACGCGAATTTCGATGCATAGCTGAGGATCGGCGTGTTGGCATTGCCGTCGGCGTCGAGGGCTTCGCGGATAGCGGCAACGCGGCCGTCCATCATATCGCTCGGAGCAACAATATCGGCGCCGGCCCGAGCAAGACTTGCACCGGTGCGCGCGAGTAGTTCTAGAGAAGGATCGTTGTCGACGTCATAGCTGCCGTCCTTGGTTTGGATAACGACGCCGCAGTGGCCATGGCTGGTGTACTCGCAGAGGCAGACATCGGCGATGAGGACGAGCTTCTTTGAGGCCGCGCTTTTCTTGATGGCGCGAAGCCCCTGCTGTACGATGCCGTTGTCGTCCCACGCGCCCGTGGCTTTTTCATCTTTGCTGTCGGGCAAGCCGAAGAGCAGCAATCCGCCAATGCCTAGTGCCGCAGCCTCTTCGGCTTCCCGCACGGCCTGATCCACAGAAAGGTTAAACACCCCGGGCATGGAACTTACCGGGTTGCGCACGCCCTCTCCGGGGCAGATGAACAGCGGATAGATCAGGTCGCCGGGGTTGAGCGTGGTTTCGCGAACCAGCGCACGAAGCGACTCAGTGCGACGCAAACGGCGCAGGCGCATTTCAGGAAATGGCATGACTAAATTGTATGCCAGAGCGGATTGCTATCGGAGTGACCAATCCCCTTGACGAAGCACCGCAATCCGAAAATACCGCTTCGCGCGGGCCACGTCCTTGAAGATCTGGGCCTTCAAGGCATCGGTCGAGGGCCACTGGATTTCGCCACGCAGGCGCAGCAGGAAATCGAGCGTTAAAGGAGTTTCGTCGCTGAGTTCAACGGGCTCGAAGTTGAGTATATGTGTTTCTACCCCGAATCCCACACCTTCAAACGTTGGCCGATTGCCGACATTCGTTACCGCCTCAAAGCATTTGTCGCCAACGGTCAGCCGCGTAACGTAGACACCGAAGCCCGGCAGCAGGCCCTCATAGGTCGCGAGATTCACAGTCGGCACCAGCAGCTTCGTTCCCACGCCGCGGCCCTTAGCCGGATTCGAGAGCACCCCAAAGACGCGCCCCAGCATCCATCGCGCGCGGCCCACATCGCCTTCGGTAATCAGGTTGCGGATGGCCGAACTGGACACCTCCAGTCCATGGACACGCACGGCCGAATGCACCTGGACCGTGAACCCAAACTCCTTGCCAAAAGCACGCAGCTCGTTGATTCCGGCCTTCGCGCCATGTCCAAAGCGGAAGTTGCCGCCTTCATGGATGCCACGGAGTTGCAGGACGCCGACGAGCACGTTGCGCACAAAGTGTTCCGCCGTCACGCGCGAAAGCGCTTCATCAAACGGCAGCACAAGGACTGCATCAACGCCGGTCATCGCCAGCAGTCGCAGGCGTTCCGGGAGAAAAGTCAGCAACTTCGGTGCTTCCTTGGGATAAAGAAACTGTGCCGGATGCGGATGGAATGTAATGGCAATCGACCGCATACCGCGCGACCTGGCTTCCGTCGCGACTGCCGCGAGAATCTGCTGGTGGCCGCGATGCACGCCGTCGAAGTTGCCGATGGCCGCGATCGAGGGACCGAAATCCCTCGGGACTTCTTTAAGAGAATGGTAGATGGGCACCGTTGCGCTTGGAATCGAATGGGAGCGTTCGGGGCTGACCGTATTGCGGCCGATTGATTCCGTCCGCGTCAGATCGATGGGAAAGCTCAACCCGTCATAAGCCAGCCGGATGTTGTCCGGCAGCTTCGCATTCGTTTCTTCGTGCCCCAGTTCGTGCGCAATATGGGTCAGCCAGGTATGTTTCGCGCCGATCCGCTTCGCCCATTCCACCGCCTGCTGAAGGGTGGCGTGGCTGGGATGCGGCTTGTGGCGCAGCGCCGACAACACCACGTGATCAAGGTCCTCAAGCAAGGCGAAGCTCTCATCGGGAATGGCGCTCACGTCGGTAAGATATGCCGCGCGGCCG
>Ga0209004_1000240_pt1 | contig 11832 bp, 6 predicted proteins | sample TexAe_RefH0_M1_FD_187948 | JGI IMG/M metagenome (GOLD analysis project Ga0209004, IMG submission 187948) | Forest soil microbial communities from Davy Crockett National Forest, Groveton, Texas, USA - Texas A ecozone_RefH0_M1 (SPAdes) (version 2) | ecosystem: Environmental > Terrestrial > Soil >... | reverse complement strand
AGTTGCATCAATACAAGCGGCGCCACGGTGACCTCTGGAACGAATGTGCTCATCGATTCCGTGCAGGCGAATTGGAACAACTGGGGCGGTCTGGGAGTGTTCTCGAGCAACGATGTGACCGTGCAAAACTCAGTGGCAAGCTATAACGGCGGCGTTGGATTCCAAGGCAGCAGGGATCAAAACAGCCTCTATCAGTTCAATGAAAGCGATTACAACAACTGGCGCGGCGCACAGGCTGCCTTTTATGAGTGGGCAATGGGTGGAACAAAGTTCTTTCAGATGCGCACCACCACCGTTCAGGATCACTTCTCGTATAACAACCAGGCAGAGGGGCTCTGGTTCGATACCGACAACAAAAACATCACGATCAATAATGCGACACTTGTCGGCAACGCGACGGCGGCACTTCAGATTGAGCGCAATGAAGGACCTGTAACGCTCGAGGATAGCCATCTGTGTTCGAGCGGTGTGGGTATAAATCTGTTGACCAGTGAACAGGTGAAGATAGAGAACAACACGCTCTACAATAACGGTGCGACGAACAAATACCAGGCGCAGATATACCTCGCCGGACAGGCGGGGGGAATCGACATTACCGACTGGCAGACCGGCCAGACCTATGACCTCTTTACAAAGGGACTCGTTCTCACCGGGAATGAATTTGTCGACGGCGGGACGGGGCAGAACGTCTTTGGGACCTATCTGAGCGGAAGCGACTGGTCGGATTTCGCCAGCACGCTGAATGCAAGCAACAACGTCTGGTACGATCCCTTCGTCACCAACTCATTCCAAATTGTCAACGGGCATCTTGTGAATCTGGCAGGATGGCAGAGCACGGTGGGTACGGATTACTCGTCGAAGTGGGCATCGCCGTCCACATCGCCAGCAGCGGCTTGCGTCGCCCCAGCACCGAAATACGCCGACTTCAACATCGTGATGAATGCAGGCGCCTATACGATGGCTTCCGGTTCGGTGGCAGCTACGGCGAGGGTGTCGTCATTCAGCTTTGGGGCGGTTAATCTGAGTGTGAGCGGACTGCCTGCCGGGGTGACTGCGAGCATCAGCAATGGCAGCCTGGTGAGCGGAACTGCGACGATTAAGCTCTCTGCAAACTCGTCGGCAGTTAATCAGACTGTACCGGTCACACTATGGGCGGTGAGTGGGAGCAGGGTCCACAGCGCAACGTTCAATCTGCACGTTGTCCCGCTCTAAAAAGTCATAGAGAACTACAAGTCAGGCTCTTTTGATTTCTTTTCGGCAAGGCCTTCGGAGCGGAATATGCCCGAAGGCCTTTTCTTTTGGTCGTTTGCCGCGGAAACTGCATCCAAGTTGATACGTTGTCAAATGCAGCTATCGACGCAAACTTTCTGGGGTTAAGTCCCGGGTGGGTATTGCGGGTTGGGCACAGTTTCAGGAACGATTGGGTATGAAGATCCTTTTGTCTGCCTATGCTTGTGAGCCAAACAAGGGTTCCGAACCGGGCGTGGGATGGAACTGGGCGCTGGCGCTGAGGCAGCGTGGCTATGATGTTCACGTTCTTACGCGCAGTAACAATCGGCAGGCAATCGAACGAGAGCAAGGGCGGCCAGATTCGCGATTGACGTTCCACTATTACGATCTTCCGCAGCGGTTACGATTCTGGAAACACTGGCCCGGAGGCATCTACCTCTATTATCTGCTCTGGCAAATGTGCGCTTTTCGAGTCGCGAAGAAACTGCACTTGAGAGAGCGGTTCAATCTTGTTCAGCACATCACCTTTGTCTCTTATCGGCAGCCATCTTTCATGGGAAGTCTTGGCATTCCGTTTATTTTCGGACCTGTGGGCGGTGGTGAAGCGATGCCGATACAGTTTCGTAGGTCTCTCCCGCTCCTTGGCCGGTTGACGGAGTGGCTGCGGGACATTGGCAATCGTCTAGTGGGGCTAGATCCGTTGATGCAGCGGACCTATTCGAGCGCTCACATCATTGCATGCGCGACAGAGGAAACATTGCAGGCAATCCCTGCTCGATTCCGGAGCAAATGCATTGTGCAGCGCGCTATAGGAATCGGCGCGAGCGATGAGTCGGACCTGCCCGAGGTGCTGCATAGGACAGAGCCATTCAGACCGCAATTTCTGTTTGTGGGGCGCCTGCTCTATTGGAAAGGACTGCATCTCGCGCTTCGGGCGCTGGGGTGGGTCAGACATGAGATCCCGGGCACGAGACTGCGCGTCGTTGGGGAGGGAACCGACGGTCGCTGGCTCAGGGAAGTTGCGAAACGTTTGAAGGTTGACGACCTGGTGGATTGGATCGAGCGGATACCGCACGAGGAAATGGTGAAGGAATATCAAAACAACATCGGGTTCGTCTTTCCGAGCCTGCATGATTCCGGAGGCATGGTGGTGCTGGAGGCGTTGGCCGCAGGTCTGCCTGTGATTTGCGTGGACGCTGGCGGACCGGGTTCCATCGTTGATGCTTCTTGTGGTTTCTCGTTAAAGGTGGGACAAAGGCGGGAGATCGAAATCATCGAAGAACTTGCCTCTGCCATGAGACAGTTGGCCGCGGATCATGAACTGCGAAGTCGGCTGTCTACTGGAGCGCGAAAGCGAGCATGCGAACTGACGTGGAGCAAAGCGGCAGAGGCAATTTACTCGCTGCCATCTATTGCCGACCAGAAGGACACGGGAGTGGTTGTATAGATTGTTGTTCTGATTGCGTGGATGGTAGTTAGGGGAGATTGCAAGGTCGAGAATCTGTGCTGAGATCTCGCCTAATGTTGTATTGGGCTGCATTGGATTATTTAGTGGAAATTGTGTGACTGGATATCAGCAGAGGTAATGTCGACAGGTCTTATACGGTGAGCCTTCACGTGGATTACACCATTCTGAATTTGCAATGTACCTTCTATCTCAAGAAAGCGGTTGCGAGTTACAACGACGCGCTCCTTTTCGAATAGATCGGGCGTAATTATTACATTTGCGATTCCTGTTTCGTCTTCGAGAGAGAGGAAGACGAATCCTTTAGCCGTGCCGGGGCGCTGACGCGCAATTACACAACCAGCTATCAGGACGAATCTGTTATTGGTGCAGTGGGAAAGATCATCTGCAGATAGAAAACCTCTGCGTTTGAAAGCAGTACGATGATAGGTCATTGGGTGGGGGCCGCAGGTTAGCCCGCTTCCGGCGTAGTCGGCTGCAAGGCGCTCGTCGGTGGTCATCTTTTTCAGAGGCATTGATTCTTTGCTGTCTTGCTTTGTTGTTGAAGAGCGCAGCAACGGTCCGACTGGACGGCCTGCCTGCTCCACTTGCCAGAGCGCATCGCGTCGATGCTTTACTTCGCCAACTGAATTCAGCGCGCCGATCTGTGCCAGGAGAACCAGCTCTTTTCTGCTCAATTCGGGAATACGCTGCGTCAAATCTTCTACTGAGTGAAAAAGACCGTCCCCATTGCGTGAAGCCAGCAAGGCTTCGGCGGAGGACTGCTTGAGTCCTTTTGCATAATTGAGACCTATACGGATGGAAAGGCTGCCATCGGACTCATGCTCGATGGAGCAGGGCCAATCGGAATGCTGAATGCAAATGGGACGGACGCGCAATCCGTGCCGTTGCGCATCTTTCACAAGCACTGCGGGCGAATAGAAGCCCATCGGCTGGTTGTTGAGCAGTCCACAGGTGAATGCAGCGAGGTAATGAACCTTTAAATAAGCAGAGGCGTAGGCAATAAGCGCGAAACTGGCGGCATGGGATTCTGGAAATCCATACATGGCGAACGACGAGATACCCTGAACAATGTTGTCTTGCTCCTGCGGGTCGATTCCATTGCGGGTCATACCCGAGCGCAGGCGGCCTTCGAGGTCGCGCATCCGCTGCATGGAGCGACGCATGCCCACTGCGCGGCGTAGTTCTTCGGCTTCAGAGCCGGTAAAGCTTGCGACGACCATGGCCATGCGCAGCAGTTGCTCCTGGAATAGTGGTACACCAAGCGTTCTCTTCAGAACAGGCTCCAGTAATGGATGGGGATAGGACACTTCTTCCTGGCCCTGGCGTCGGCGCATGTAGGGGTGCATCATTTTTCCGACAATGGGTCCAGGGCGAATGATGGCGACCTGCACTACGACATCATAAAAACATCTTGGCGCGTTATGAGGGAGGGATGCCATCTGTGCGCGGCTCTCGACCTGAAACATTCCTACGGTATCGGCTTTGCAGAGGGTGTCGTAAACTACTGGATCCTCGGGCAGGGAAGCCAGATCAACGTCGGTCCCATAGTGGTGAGGAATCAATTCGAGCGAATCTTTGAGTGTCGCCATCATGCCGAGGCCGAGTAAGTCGACCTTGATGAGGCCCAGATCGGCGCAGTCTTCTTTATCCCATTGCACTACCGTTCGACCAGGCATGGACGCGCGTTCGATGGGAACGACGCGATTCAGCATGCCAGCACAAATAACCATGCCGCCGGAATGCTGCCCTAGATGGCGCGGCAGATCGTACATGCGCATGCACAGGTCGAGATATTTGGCGATGGTGGGATGACGTATGTCGAAGCCTGCCTGATCGAAGTGTTTCGCCATGGTGTCGTTGGCTCCTCGCCATTCCCAGTGACCTACAAGGCTGGAAAGCTTTGCTAACTGCAGCTCATCGAAGCCGAGTGCCTTGCCGACTTCGCGAGCGGCGGAGCGGCCGCGATATGTAATAACGTTGGCAGTCATCGCCGCACCCAAAGAACCGTAGTGTTCGTAGATGTACTGAATGACGCGTTCGCGATGATCACCGGAGGGAAGATCGAGGTCGATGTCAGGCCATTCACCGCGGCTTTCGCTTAGAAAGCGCTCAAATAGCAACTCCATTCCGATGGGGTCGACCGCTGTGATTTCGAGTGCGAAACATACAACGGAATTCGCGGCGGATCCGCGTCCCTGTACAAGGAATCCATTCTGCTGGCAAAAACGGATAATGTCCCACACGATAAGGAAGTAGCCGGCGAATCCCAGTTTCGCAATCAATTCGAGTTCGTGCTGCGCCTGTTTGCGGGCTCTCTCGATCAGATTCTGTTTGAGCTTGCCTGCATAGCGTTTGCGGATACCTTCATCGACGCGCTTGGCGAGAAAGCTGTCCATCGTTTCGCCGTCGGGGATGGGGTACTGAGGAAATTCATAGCCAAGATTGTTTAACGTGAATTCGAGCCGTTCACTCACAATTCGAGTATTGGCTATCGCTTCTGGGATATCGCGGAAAAGCGCAGACATCTCCTTTGATGAGCGCAAGTGACACAAAGCATTTTTGCTTAGGAGCCGTCCGGCATCGTGGACAGTCGTGTGATGGCGAATCGAAGTGAAGATATCGAGAAGTTCACGATCGCCTGGTGTGGCGCAACGGCCGCCGTTGGTAGCGATGATTGGCAGGCCAGCGCGTGATGCGATGTTGAGCAATGCGGCATTTCTAAATTCTTCTTCGCGCTCGTGGTGACGCTGGAGCTCTATATAGACATTACTGGCGCCATAGATGGAGGCTAGCCGCTCGAGTGCAGTGTGTGCTCCGGCTTCACCTTTGTGACTGAGAGCTGCAGCGAGCGGGCCTTCCTCTCCGCCAGTGAGGCAGATCAGTCCGGATGAAAATTCTTCAAGATCGTCAAAGGTGGCTGCACCCTCTGCCTTGGTTGCTTCGCGCATTTTGAAGCGAGTGATGAGTTGGCAGAGATTCTGATATCCGACCTGCGATGCGCATAGAAGAACGATACGAGGAGGTTCATTTGGGCAACGATGGGGAAGCCATTCCGATGGAATGAGTCGGTGGCCGAAGGAGGATACGGCAATCTCAGCGCCAATGTGGGCCTTTACTTTGTTTTGCTTTGCTGAGGTGTGGAAGCGAGCAACTCCGTAAAGTCCGTTTCTATCGGCTAGCGCCATCGCCGGCATTTCGAGTTCAACAGCGCGCTCGATGAATGACTCAGGTGCAGATGAGCCAGCTAGAAAGCTGAACGCGCTGGAAGCGTGAAGTTCTATGTATTGTTCAGAATGTTTGCGTGGTGCGTGATCGCAGATTGTGATGCCTTGACCGTCAATCATAAAACGCATCCAACAGCCATCTGTCATTCAAATGGTCATGCACGATCAGGCAGCCGATTGAATCGCCACGATTGTTCGTCGCCATGACGTCCCACTCTTCTACATCCCATTGATTGACCGACCACCAACAGCCGCTGGAGTGCCATGGACCGTACGCAACCTGAACATCGTAGCGATCCGTGCCATCGCGGAATGAGGACGGCTTTTGGAAATGGATTTGAACGCGCACAGGATGAGGCGGACGCATACGCCGGAACGATATGCGCGCCGTTGCGTCAGAATGAGGAGATGATCGACTGGGTATGGCGAAATTCTCCATGTCGAAGCTGCCACTTCGATGTGAATCCTTAAGCACTGGAGAGCCGACACGGTCATCACCAACCAGTGCTTTGAGACGCGCGAGAGTGACATCAAGGCGCGATGGTTCTGGAGTCTGTGGCGCAAAAAGGCCAAGCTGCACTTTGCTTTGTTGTCCAGCTTCAGCCGTCAATGTCAGCGATGCAATGGCTGCCTGTGGTGGATGCGCCGCTATCTCAAGTTGCAGTAGTTTTAAAAGGAACTTGCGGTCGTTTGATGGAATGGCAGGGCGAATCACGCGCTCATAGACGAGATGTTTTTCAAGAGACATCTGAACCGTCAAGGTTGCCAAAGACAGAGCTCTGCCTGTGGCGCGCGAAACGAGATTGTTGATCATGTTGGCTCCGATGAAGAGGAGGGAATCGAGCTGCTCAACATGCGTTTCGAATTCGATATGTTCCTTTAATTCGAACTTTGCTTCAATGGGCTGGAATGTATGTTCTGCCGTACCGCGGGAAAACTTGAGCCATAACGTTGATTGCTGCCCGAGACGCGTGATCAATTCTTCTTCAGGCAATTCCGCCAGTTCGCCAAGGGTACGAATTCCCCAGAGCGCAAATGTGGCGATATGTTCCGCGGTAAGCGGTAATGCTGAAATTGGAATGGAGGCAATGGTGCTCGCTTCCTGTTCATGGGGGATGACATTTATTCCCCTGATGAATTCGGCGTTCATGCGCGCTGTATCGAAGTTGTGACTGACGGATACGGATGTACGAAATCCCGCTGTGGCCATTGAAGCACGCAGACTCCTTGCTATGGCCACTGACGGACCAAACAATCGCTCGCTACCGGAGATGTCCAGCACAAATCCGCATGCGTCTGTACTAAACGTCTCTTCAATGCGAGGGGAAAACTTTGATACGCACTCGAGAAGAACAGCACGGGCGGCCAACTCGGTATCGACTGAACGCGATAGCACGTATGTACCGTTGAGCTCTTCCACTTCGAGGCGTTTAAGGCCATGTATGACGCCGCGATTTCTGGCATGAATATTTAGAGAGCAAACTTGTTCCTGTGGCGCGACGCCATCGAGTATGGCAACTGGATGAGCTTGCAGATCGGGCCGTAAGCGCAGTATTGCCTGGGCAGGGAACTCCGCTGCGTGAATTGCGGCATAGAGCGCATTGGATTGATGAGTCATGCGCGCTTCTCACGGTTCCACGGCGCTTGTGTCGACCACGAGGCAGCAGGCGGTTTGCGATTGATGGTGGTGAGCGGTGAGAAACGCTCTCTTCCGCGATTTGCGTTGTATCGGAATCCACGAATTACGGTTCCAGAGGCGTCATCCATATGATTCAGACGACACTCAAGTACGACAGCAGCACTCGATTGCGCGTAGGCGGCTTTGCCGAGTACAACCAGGCTGCATCGGGTGCGGTCGGCAGCCTGACGAAAACGGAACCATGTCGCTAGCGGAATACGACGGCAGTGTTCTATGGCTTCATCTGCCAGATCGAGGACGATGGCTGCGAAGCCACCGGCTTGCAAGATCTGATCTGTAGCGCGGATTGCCTGGTCGAGACGCGTCCAAGGTTGTTGCTTTCTGTCTTGCAGTGTATTGCGCACGTTGGGAGGCTTTTCAATTGGCGCATTCCTGCAGCGGACCCAAAGCAGATGTTTTAGGCTTATGCCATTCGCTGCTGCCGATTGTGGATCCAGCGTATCGCTTGCATCGATCCACGCGCAGACATTTTCATCTTGTGTGCACGCAGAAAGAAACGCCAAGGCGATACTGGTCCTACCTGAGGAGGCCGGGCCGGTGATCTCACTGATCGCGCCAACAGGTAGACCGCCATTCAATAAAGCGTCGATTTCGGCAATGCCGGTTGCAGCTACTTCGCGAATGGTTCGCGAACCAGGGGTGAGAACAGAGGGATAGCGATGCTGGAAATCACTCTCGATCTGTTTGCGAAGTGCGGATGAGGAAGGCATGTATATTCGCCTTTTGTTCGCCTTAGATTCTTATAGTGGTGGCATGGTTGTCAACTGCTTTGTTTGTGGGAAATCATTGATTTAAATGTCGAAAACCGTGCACGCGCGCCAGCGAGTAAATACATATATTGCAATATATTAGCGATAATAATCGCCTTGACGCTTTAGTTATTCAATGGGCGCAAGGTGGGCTGTAAAATGACGCAAAAAGGGCGCTTCATACGTCAGGCCCATGCCACGAATCTTTTCGCGGTTTCTGAAAACCTCGAGAATCACCTCGACCAGATAATCGACATGGCTTTGCGTGTAAACGCGACGCGGCATTGCCAACCGGACAAGATCCATTTGTGCAGAACCGGCAAACATCAGGGTTCCGATTTCAACCGAACGAACACCGCCTTCGAGGTATAGCTCGCAAGCCAGAGCCACTCCTGGAAATTGATCTGACTGAATATGAGGAAGGAACGCGCGCGCATCGATGTAAATTGCGTGCCCGCCCGGAGGCTGAACGATGGGAACCCCGCCCTCCGCGATGTGGTTGCCAAGATAAGCCGTCGACGTGATCCGGTAGCGCAGATAATCCTCTTGTAGCGCTTCCTGGATACCTACGGCTATGGCCTCGAGATCGCGCCCTGCCAATCCGCCGTAGGTTGGATATCCCTCGGTCAAAATCAACAAATCTTTTTCCTGTTGTGCGAGCAGGTCATTGCTGGTGCACAGAAATCCACCGATGTTTGCCATGCCATCTTTCTTGGCCGACATGGTGCAGCCGTCGCCATAGCGAAACATCTCCTGGGCGATTTCTTTCGGAGTTTTGTCTGCGTAGCCCGACTCACGCAGCTTGATGAACCAGGCATTCTCTGCGAAGCGGCATGCGTCGAAATAAAGCGGAATTCCATGACGCTTGCAGACGGCGCTCACCTGGCGTACGTTTTCCATCGACACGGGCTGGCCGCCACCGGAGTTGTTGGTTACCGTAAGCATCACTAGCGGAATGCGCTCGCGGCCGACTCGCGCTATCAGTGCCTCAAGCGCGGCTACATCCATGTTTCCCTTGAACGGATATTGCAATGACGGCTGACGGCCCTCGGGAATGAGCAAGTCCACGGCTTCGGCGCCGACAAATTCAACGTTGGCACGGGTCGTATCGAAGTGCGTGTTATTGGGGACGACATCGCCCTTCTTGCATGTCACGCCAAACAGAATCCGCTCCGCAGCCCGACCCTGGTGAGTGGGAATTACGTGCGTGTACCCAACGATGTCGTGGATGGAGTTGCGGAAACGATCGTAGCTTCGGCTTCCGGCGTAGCTCTCGTCGCCTTCCATGATGGCGGCCCATTGATGCGTGGACATGGCGCCGGTTCCTGAGTCGGTGAGCAGATCGATGAGGACGTCGTCGGCATGCAACAGGAAGAGGTTGTAATGCGCGGCTTTCAGGAGTTCTTCGCGTTGCGCACGCGTGGTCCAGCGGATCGGCTCGACGCTCTTGATCCGAAATGGTTCGATGATTGTTCTTACTGGCATGTTATGCCCAATTCTACTTCTCCGCTGCCAGCTTGCGCAGACGAGCGTAGACGTTCCAGAAAGCTCGTCCATCGTGGTAGGCGGCTTTCCAGATTGAACCTTTGTCCTGGGTGACGGGCGTGCCATCGGCTTCGGTCAGGTTGAAATCTCCATGATGCTGAGCATCGATGGTGTGATCGCGGATGAAGGTCCACTGCTCAAGAAACCGCTGGAAGTAGACTGGTTCCTGCTTGCCATAGCGTTCGTGCATCATCAGCAATGCGTTCAGACCTTCCACCTGCACCCACCATTCTTTCTTGGTGTCTTCAGGTTTTCCAAAGGTGGTGCCTTCGCGGAAGAAGCCGCCATGTTGCCTGTCCCATCCATAGGCGAGCGCATGATCGACAAGCATCCTGGCCATGCGCTCGGTTGTCTCAGAGGCTTTTTGATGCAGAGCCTCGTCGGTCTCCAGCATCAGGTAGGCGGTTTCGACGTCGTGCCCGTAGGAATCGTGATCGGGAATCGGTTGCCACGCGTTTGTGAAGTAAAGATTCATCACGCCAGGTTCGACACATATTTTGTCGCGGACGATTGCCAGCAATTCTTCCAGCCGCGAACGCAGAGTAGGATCAGGCCACACTGCATAAAGCTGGGTGAACGCTTCGAGCAGGTGAATGTGGGTGTTCATGGATTTGAAGTTGATGGGGCCGATGGGATTCGTTGCCACCGTTCCATTTGGAATCTGTGGCACAATCCGCGTTCCATCGCGGGAGAGCCACTCAAAATAGCCGCCATTCACGGGGTCATGCGCGTGTTTGTCGGCCCACAGGAAACCATTTTTGGCGATTTCAAGAGCCTTAGGATCACCGGTTGCCTGGTAAGCGGCGGCTGCGCCGTAGATGCAGAAACCTATTCCGTACATTTCTTTTTCGTCGCCGAATGCGGGCGTGATTTTGCCTTCGTCATCGAGGCCCCAAAAGAAGCCGCCGTCCTGTTTGTCCCACATCACGTCGGCGAGAAAATTGACACCATCGCGAACGATTGGCGTGAATTGATCCTTGAGCGCCGGTTCTCGCAGGACGACCTGCGCCGCGACCCAGGTCATGCGTCCTTGAAAGACAGAGAACTTGCCGTCACTTGGCAACTCCTTCCAGTCGCGCGCGTAATGTGAATGAAAACCGCCGTGGATGTCGTCTACGGAGCGGGGAAACCATACACCAAGCACGTCGGTGTGCAGGGCATTGTCTACTTCCGCGGCCAGCTTCAGATAATTCTCGTGGGTTGGCTGGACTCCCGTCGTGACGGAACGCGGTAACGATGGCTGCGCGGCAAATGGCGTTTCGAGACTTGACCAGCCCAAGCACATCAACAACAGAGCGAAAGGTTTCATTGGATAAGGAGCACTCCACGCGAATGCTACCACGGCGAATCGTCGTGTCCCGAAATGGGAAGGACCTGCAATTATGGCGTTGATTGCGTTTTCGCTTCTCGAGAGAGAACTTTGGCGCAGCTATCGGAAGGCGTGGATTCCTGCTAGTCTAATGGCAAATAACTTATTGACTGCGGGTCGGCAGCTTCCCTGGAAAAGAGCAAGATGGGCACTGAGAAGCTGTGCGCCTGCGACCGGACCTGTGAAAGCCTGATCAGAGCAGATATTGAATTTGTCGATACCGTTAAGCTGCCATTCACAGCCCTTTTGAAAGACCTCTCGAAGGCTGATAAAGACGGTCTCTGGTTGAATCCTTTCCGGGGCATTCCACCGGGTTCGCATCTCTCTCGATTTGATGTTATCTATCTTGACGAGAACTGCAGAGTGCTGGAGTTCGCTGAAAATTTCACCGAGGTCGAGTTTGAACCATTTCATGGGGAGGCGGCCAGCGCACTCATTCTTCCCGCGCACAGTCTCGGTTCCTTTCAAATCCGAAAAGCAGATCAACTCAGGATTTGTCGAGGGGAGAAAGTGCTCGCCGGGTCCGATGAGGCGGCATTCTCGGCGGG
>Ga0209004_1000239_pt1 | contig 11911 bp, 9 predicted proteins | sample TexAe_RefH0_M1_FD_187948 | JGI IMG/M metagenome (GOLD analysis project Ga0209004, IMG submission 187948) | Forest soil microbial communities from Davy Crockett National Forest, Groveton, Texas, USA - Texas A ecozone_RefH0_M1 (SPAdes) (version 2) | ecosystem: Environmental > Terrestrial > Soil >... | reverse complement strand
TGGTGTCATCCTGACGAACGACAACCTCAGTCAGGTTGCAGAAGCCCTTGGGGCGGAGCAGAATCTCTCCACAGGGGTTGGTGCCGAAGTCGATGCCTTCCCACTTACGGCGACCATAGAGGGCGACGTGCTTACGGGCTCCCTCACGATTGAAGATGCCGCGTTCACCAGAGCGGGACTCGTACAGCGTCATCCACTCCTTCATGAAGATGCCAATCTCGGGCTTCTCTGTGTAGGCGACGGAGTTGTTCGCCAGACGACGCTGGTCATTCTCAATCCACCATTGGCCGTTCTTTGCATTACGCATACGGTCATCGGAAAGATTGGAGAGTGAAATCATGGCGGAACGACGAACGCCGCCCGATACCACAATGTCCGCGACCATACACATCAGGTCGTGGCACTCCACCGAGGTCAACTTGCGACCGGCTGCATTCTGAAGCAGACGGACAGTGAATTTGAAGAGACGGTCGAGAGGTTCAGGACCTGATGCACGACCACCGAAAGTCTTCAGTGGGGCTCCCGCTGGACGGATGGCCGACATGTCCCACTTGGGGATGGAGCCACCGTAGAGGAGAGCGATGAGTTGGCGAAATGCGTTCGCCCAACCAATCTTCGAGTCCTTGACTTTGATAACAGTATCGCTTGGGTAGAATACCTCAGCGACGACCGGGAGTTGGCTCACATACTGACGCTCAACGGAGAACCCCACCCCGGTTCCACACATGCTGATATACATGGCCTCATCGAAGGCACGAGTGTCATCGACGGCGATGTAGGAGCAGTTGTAGCCAGCACAGTTGTCCTTGTCGAGGGCAGGGCCAGCGGTCATCATGGCACGCATGGAAGGCATGACTTCCATGTGCAGGATTGCGTCTTCCAGTTCGTTGGTTACCGTTTCACGGTCTTGTTTTGGTATGCGTGATGAGAAAAAAGAAATATAGCGATGGACGGTTTCCGTCCAGTTTTCTCTCCTGTTCAGTTCTGGCATCCACCGAGCATACCTGCTTTTGTGAATGTATTCCTGATACGGAGACAACTTTACCTTACCCATGGCGTAGCGTTTTCCTTAGAGTTGAATTTCGGTTGATTTTTACCGCGACTTGAAGTGAGTCACTGCATAAACCAGAGTTCAATAACGGCGAACTCCACTTACAAGCGATTCACTGCGAGTCCTCAATTTTGCAGTAGGATTGAGGATTCCCGCTTTGCGATAATTGGCTCTAACGGCCAGTTTTCTCAGTAGCACTGAGGTTTCTATTTTGCGTTGGAAAAATACCTACTTCTTGTCGGTGTACATCCCAAAGTAATCACGAACGTGTGTCCGTTGAATCAAGCGTCGGGCGATAGTTTCTCCTGTGCTCTCTGTTTCCTCATCCTTGGAAATGGCTTCGATGAACTCAGAGAATTGAAGGTTACTGGTTATAATCAACTGACCTTGGCAGTTAATCATCGCGTCAAGCAACTGGAACAGGTACTTGACTCTGTGTTCTGTAAGTTTGGTCTTATCCACTTCCTCAACGATGAGGAAAGGGGTGTGACCTGCTTCTTTGGCGTCAATGATTTTCTTCGGAGTCACGTAGGGCTCTGGTGCATTCTTCGTATCGAAGATGGTGGTGTTGTGTTCCTGCAACAAAGCATCGAAGTTGGCACGCCAAATCCAGCGAGTTTTGTTGTAGGGCAACGTCGCCCCATCCTTCCAGAAGAAGTCCATGTCACGTTGATATGCATGACGGAACAAGGCACAACTAATCGTGCTCTTGCCTGTGCCCGGAGGTCCGAAGATGAGGAAGCTTCCATCCGGGTTATCGCGAACATACTTGAGTTCCTCCGCCTGTGCGGCCTTGGAAAGCATGTTCTGAAAATCCGGTTGAAGTGTCCAGAGGTTTACGTACTCGTACAGCGGTGGTAGCTCTTTCGCTACGAGTGAACGTAGGTACTTCCAACCCCGGCAGCGACAGTAGGGACGCTCCACACGAAGGATGTTGTGTGTAGCCTCTGTCTTGCCTCGTTCGGTGATGTCATAACGTCCAACACCCAAACAAGCAGGGCACCGCTTCTTACCACGTGCAATGGCGTCTATCTCCACCGGGTCGAAGCCGCCGCGTAACAGATGTAGCTCAAGCGACCGCTGGCGTCCAATAATCTCCCACCCATCTGCGGGGACTGATGCCGCTTCACGGTACCGTTCATCTTCATCCGGCACTGCTTCGCAGTATTCCTCGAAGGAAAAATATTTGATGGGCTCTGTAGACCTTGGCTCAGGCTTAGCCTTAACTTCGGTAGACTTCAGAGTAGTAGACTTCTTAGACATAAGCACCCTTTTTAATACTCACTCCAGCATCCAGAATGCGACGGTATTCGTTGAACCGTTCTTCCCACTCCCCCTCTGGTACAGGCTGTGATTCCCAGTCGAGCCCATACCATGAGCGGCGGATGGCGTTGAGCTTATCCTGCCACGTTGTGAAGCCACCAACAGGTGCATTGACTCCGGGGCCGAGCATCAACCACGCAGTGACGTTGTAGGGCAGCGGACGAACAATCCTCTTTCGAGATGAGTCCGTGCCCGGTGTCCAACCCACTGGAGTATCCGCGTTCAGTTTTCGAACGAAGTTCTCTCTCCCCATGGATGCGATGGAGATACCCGACTCGCGATACCAAGCGTTCTTGGCGTAATCGAGTTGGTAGATGATGCAGTTGCGGAGACGCTCTCCGGGGATATTGAACTTCTCCTCGGACCAATCCCGGATGTTGTCCAAACCCCGCCTCACGGGAGAGGAGGATGCGACAGGTTGCGAGGACGAAGACGACTCACCCGAGGGTTTGTTGTCGTACACTTCGTTGTACCAAGCGGCCTTCTCATCATCGCTCATGCTTTTCCAGTTCGCTGGTTTAGTTCTTACAGGCATAGCTCATCCTTGTGCTTGGCTTGAAGGTGGTTTTGCATGGCGGTCTTACCCCGAACAAAGGCTGAGCAGAAACGGCAAGTGTAAGGGCACTCACACTCAGCGGAAAGCTCATTACACCCGAGGCAGGAGAACCATGTGACAGACGAGAGCCACTCTTCCCGAGTGATAGAAAGTGGGCGAGTAGGGTTGTAGTACGCTGCTATATCTGTCTTATCTCCTTCTCCCTCTTGTTCTCTGTCTCTGTCTGTATTTTTCGGAACGACCACTTTTCCCTTGTTTATTGCTAAAAAGTGGAGTTTGCCGTTGACTAGCTTGCAGCACGTTTGTTGCACACTTGTAGGATTTTTCGACATCCATGTAGCATCTATGTCACATCCATGCTGCACACGTGCTACATCCGTGCTACATGGATGCTGCAAGCATGTAAATATTGTGGAGCCCCATTCTTGGAGAAAAGTCCGTGCGGTGCGCCTGTCCATCTTGAGTTCCTTGGCGAATTTCAGGTAGCTGGAAGGTAAATACCCGTCACGCCACTGGACCGCCAAGGCGGTGATGTAGATGCCCCGCTCCGCGAGGGTCATAGCGTTCACATCGTCCGACGTGAGCCAGTTGTTAACATCGAATGGGAAGAATGACCATCCACTGTTTTCGATGAACTCGAATTGCGCCCATGGGCCGTAGAAAATCTCAGCCTCTTGGGGTTCTTTCTTCTTCGGTATTGCCATTTAAAGCTCCCAATTTTCAACTTCAATGGTTGTGGTTGTCGTCACGTAGAGTGACTTATCAATGTCAGCGTCGGACATGTCAGCAGCCGTGCGTTCCGGGTCTAGTCTCTTGTCCACATCATCTAAGTCGTACAGCAACCCGGACTCAGGTGAGAGAGCGAGACGGAACTTAGGGAACTTCATGTTGAATCGAGCCTTGAGGCAGTAGACAATCATCTGCCTCGGGTCGGAGGCCAAACACGTGTCACCCTCGTGCCATAACCCAATAAGGCAATCCAAATCGTGTGCGGCCTTGGTGTAGAAGTCAACCGCAGCCGGTGAATCATACACACCGTAGTTGTCGCCTTCTTTCTCTCGCACAGCTTCCCAGTGCTTCTTACCGGCTTGGAGTGGAGTGATGACCACCAACCCGGTCTTGTCGTTGTCCACACCATCACGAGCGAGTTCCATCGCAGCCGAGAAATCCCGGTTGTGTTTATCGGTCTCACTCTCACCCTTGTTGCCACCAACCACGTTCAGGTGACCGATGTAATCGACAGCGAGGACATCGTACTTATTTCGCTTGTTGGTCAAGCGGAGTTTGTCTTCAACATCTTTCCACGACTTCGCACTCTCGATGACTAACTTACCTTTGAGTGTCGTACCGTGTCGCAGGTCTTCAATAATCATCTGCACGGTCTTCCACACATCGTGGCCGACTAAACTACCCAACTTCTGCCACTCCGACAAGGGAATGAGTTTTCGGTCGGGGCACACTTTCCTGTAGTGCAGCCACACGAAAGACATGTAGGTGTAGTCGATGGTCTGCTCCAATGGGCAGAGCATGACGTTTGCCCCTTGGCAAGCCATGTTATACAGCATGGTATTCAACAGGAGCGACTTACCGTGGTTGGTGTAACCTAGAATTCCAATCCAGCGGATGGGTTGCTTGCGACCTATCAGGGTGATGTTGTCGATGTGCTTGAACCCAGTGTACAAACGCTTGGTGTCACCGGCTTTGATGTAACTGTTAATCTGCTCCTCGACGTAATCGAGGTTCTCTTTCAAGTCACCGTGGACATACTTAGCCCCTCGGACGTAGAGGTTGGCCTCTTCCTTGTGGATGTATTCTTTCGCAGCTTCAGGTCCGGATTCTTTGGTGTGGGGATTAGTATGTGCCCCGACCGCAATCTTCGAAGCTTCCAGATGAATGAATGCGTATCCCTTGTTGTAGGCTCTGGTGTAGATGTTATCAATCAGAGTAGCCGCACCAAGTTCAAGGTTGTCTTCCTCAGACTCAATGGTGTTCAACTCCGCAATGGCATTGAGTTGTTCCTCATACCCTGCGGTTTTCTCATATTCTTTTGTGAAGTGTTCGTTGTTCTGGATGAATCTAACTACAGTGGCGATGTTGGGGGGACACTCACCTGTCTTGTCGATGCAGTCCAAAACTGCTTCGAGTGCCTTGGTGGAGTGGTCTCCCTCCAGAACTTTATTGGCGAAGTTTAACTCTCCTCGGCTTTCGAGGAGCAGGTCATACGGTTTCTCCCGAATGATAGCTCTGACTAGCAGACCTACTTCATCCATGGGTCACCGATGAGGGAAAATGTTTGGGTTGTGGAAAAGATAATCATCCCATCTCTCTCCCCATCTGAAAAAGCGGTAGGCAGTGATGGGGTAACTGCCTACCTTAGGTGAAACTATCTGGTGTACTGCCAGACTCTTCTTAAATACTAGATTCCGGGACATTCCGGCGTATTAGACAAAGACACACCGATTCTTTGCCAGTGATTTCGGCAGAAGTGGCTTTCGGTTATTCAGGTGTATGCAACCAGTGGAACAAGTTGAAGTAAAGTTGCTGAACTATACTTTCAAGTTCAAGCGAATGCGTTGGCGGGAAGATTTTGCCATAAAATTTCCCTCGGGCAAGGACCCTCAAAGGGTCATGCTGGCTCACGCCTTGTTGGAAGTCTCCAACCTGAAACCGAAGGATAGTGAAGAGGCGATGCGGGTCATGGATGCTATCCCCGCTGCCATCATCAATCGCGTGTTTCGTATTTGGCGTGGCTCATTTCCACCATCGCAGCGTTTCACCGTATCCAAACTCTACAAAGCCCCTGCCCCGGCAGCTTATGTGAAACGGATTGAGGAAGATGAAGACCGGGAGAACGTCGCTCACGATAAAACCGTGCGGGAGATGGAAAACAAGTTCGGAATGCAGGATGTTGAAGACGCCCGTGAAATTGACAATCGCATTCTTGCCGCCGCCCGTCGTCGTGAAGGTGGGTTCAAAGGGGCAGTCCCTGCGACCGAGGACAAACTGTAATGGGTGCCTCGAAGAAGCAGCTACGTGAGGCAGCGGCAGCATCCCGGAGTCTTCCCTCCGGTATGGACTTGATGCGGAAAATCAACGATGGGCTCGTAGTTAAGGCCCCGACAGATTACCTCAAAAAGGTTCGAGCTTCGGTAACTGACAACTGTGACGAGTTGATTGAAGTTGGTGCTCGTATCCGCCCTTTGATTGTGGACAACCAGCAAATTGGTTGGGTGCGTGGAGTACACCATACGGAACGACGCAGGTTATCTCGTTGGGTTCATGAGCCGAATGAGTTCATTGTAAGTGTACTTACTCTAGCCACGTCATTGAGCAAAGATGAAATCGAGCAACTAAGTTCTGTGGAAATCCACAACCTAGTCGAACTTATCCAAACCATGACAGAGTTTGATGTCTCACTCTACCCATACCTCACCGCTTTCTCCAGCACCATGACCTCGGAAAATCTCTGGCATGGTCGCGGCGTGCAGCTTACCTCTTTCGAAAATAAGAAAGTGGAGATGCCAGACGGGAAGGTCATGAAGATTGTAAGCCCATCGGAGCACGCCCGTCTGTGGGCTACTCTTTGTGTGTATCGGGAACAAGCCAAGGTTCGACTGGACGCCAACTGGAATGCGGTACTACAAGTCCGGCCTCTCGCCGGTAAAAGCGTAGACCCGTTGGCGGCGGAGTTGAAGACACTAGCTCGACAATTGGCGACCGACAGCATGGAGCCATGGGAGGCAGTGGTTAAAGTCAAAGCCGAATCGAATCTGGAAGATGGTTGGGCTCACCCGGAGAATCTTGAAACACAGGAAGGTATGCTCAAGGAACTTCACGGAATGCTTTCCGGAGACCGTCACGAGCAGTTGATGGCGAAGTTCGAGAAGCAACAGATTGACGCAGCGGAGAAGAACCGGAAGGCTCTTGAGACGCTCGTTGCCCGTCGCGGTGGACCGGGCATCAACGAAGAAACCGTTGAGATACACACCGAAGCCGAAGTACGCCAACGGGAGCGGGATTTGAAGAAGGGTAATCTTCCCCCGGCTCCGATAGACCGGAACAAGACGGAAACCGTCGCTGACCCGGTTGAAAGAATGAAGCGATACAAGTGAATTTAGGTTTACCGACTGGGAGACCTACAGATAGAGGTAAGTTATGACGGAGATTCTCATTAACGGTGTACCAGCCCTAGCCGCTGGCACGCAGAACGTTTACCAGAAGGACGACTCCCTTGAGGGGTTGTTGAAGGACCTCAAGGGTTATATCGAGGGCGACCATCACGAGCGCATCATGGATGCTTTTTACCAACAAAATAAGGCGAAATCACCTGCCGAGTAGGGGTGGGAGGTACTCCGGCTGAACCTTGATGCGGCGGCTCCGCTGCTTGCGAATGGGTTTGGTCGGAGGCTGCACACGGGCAGCAAACAGGGTTGACATTCTCGGTTTGAAGATGCCGATGAACAGGAACCAGAAGATGAGCCAATAGATTCGGTAGGGGTGATAGATGACCATTACCTGCTCCAAGAAGCCCGGAATAACCCCGAGGCAAATGGCGAAGGTAACCGTGGCTGCAATCCCGACAAACACGGTGTAGAACGGGGAGCGCACGAGTGAGGCAAGCAGCATAACCACCAACCCCGCCGCTATCCAGTCAAGGGGAGTGGTCGGTTGGTGAGTGAAGACGAGGTAGAAGGGGTAGACGATGGAGGCCACTGCGACAAGGGCGAAAAAAGCCCACATCTGCAAGAACCCCAATACGAACCGTACAGGTGCGGTGAGCATTTTGAAGAAGAACTCTTGATACATAGCGTAACCTCCAATCCGAATAATACACGAATTTGGTGGAATTTGCAATAAATTTTTAACTAACAGAAAACAGGAGCTTTATGGACAACAACATTTATGTGGCCCCTCGTGAACGAATCGGAGACGAAGAGTTGACACCGGAGCCCGTGAGCACCGCCGTACCCACCCCGATTGTTGTGGAGCCACAACCCACCGCGACGGCGGCAGAACCATCCTCGTTGGAGGATGTGATTCTCGGCCTGAAGGGCTTCGGTATTGAAGAGAACGAGGAAATCCTCACCTTCATCGCATCCGGTCGCACCATTCGAATGCGTATCTCGAACATCCCCACGGAGCAGGAGATTCACGCTCAAATCGCCACCGAGGATGTCAAGGGTTACGCATGGGTGCAGCGCATCCGCTGCGAAATTCTCTCTCGTGCGATTACGTGGATTGATGGCATCAATATCCGCGAACTCACTGATGCACAACGGATTGTGCCTGACCCAACGAGCAAGGAAAAGGCGAAGCGGGACATTCAGGTAGTGCTGCGCAACATCTTGATGGGGTGGGGACAAGAGATTGTCCAGACCCTTTGGAAGATTCTCATGGTTCACTCCGACAAAATCGAGAAGCGGTTGAAGCAGAGCTTCCCGGAGTCCACAATTCTCACCGAAGTTGAACGCCGTTTCTTCGACGTGGCCTTGAAGGAAATTGATGACCAAGCTAAGGCTGTCGTAACTGACACCCTCGCGGAGACGTTGGAAGGTGAACTAACTGATGAGGACAAAACCGAGTTCAAGGAACTCGTGAAGAGGGGAATCTAACTAGATGGCCGATACAAACCCACCTACGGGAAATCCGGAAGACCTAAAGAATATTCTTTCAAGTCTGAACGGAATGGTTGACCTCCTAAACAAGAACATGGATAGGTGGTCATCTACCCTCGAAGATTCTTTGGGGCCGACCGCGAAGCTGAAGTCAGACTTTGACAAGATGACTCTCAGCATCCGGTCGATGGTGGATTACGTCGGCGATTGGAAAGAGACTCTCTCCGAGGCAATGGCTATCAACAAGAAGCTTGCCACCGGAGGCATCTATGACGCGAAGACCCTGAAGGGTGCGAAGGACCGCCTGTTGGAGTTCAACGGAGCACTCAAGGATTTGAGTCGTCGTTCTGGGCAGAGCAAGGAACAGCAGTTCGCTTTCAAAAAGATGCTCGATGGTACTGCTAAGGCTCTCTCTGAAGTTGAACAGCGTGCGAAGAAAGCGGCTAAGGGTCTCGATACGGCCCTCGATTCCAAGGCAGTTATCGCCATTCAGCACGAACTTAGAACAACCATTGCCCTTGTGGATAAGTACACGGCCTCCCTGAAGAAGGTAGACCACAGCCCTATGACGCACGCCGTCAAGTCATTTAACCAACTGACTGGACGCAGTGGTGCTTTGGAAAAAATATTGGCTCACGCCGAACGAGCGAAGCAGGTTCGTACTGGTGCTACCGAAAGAATGCAGTCTTCTCATCAGGAACACAGGAACTGGATAGAAAACAAAACATACAAGGTGGGAAGGAAAACTCTATCCGCTTCTGAAATTCCAACGACCAAGGAAGGACTCGGGGCACTCGGAAAAAGAGACCGCACCCGCGTAGCCAAAATTGCCAAAGCCGCTCAAGATAATCTCGACGCCGAAGTGGATGAGCTTGCTCCGAAGGGTGCTCTCAATCGCTACATGACCCGGAAGATTCTCAGCAACCGCAACCGGGCGGCGATGGGCGAGATTGACCCCAAGACAGGTAAAGCATTTGAGATGCCTACCGGCCTCACGGGTGAGAGGGGACTCAAGGCTCTATCAGCAGGTGGGGGTAACTTCCTCAAAGGTGCTGGTGCAATGTTGGAAGAGGGTGCTGCTGGTGCTATAGAAGGAGCATTGGGAGCCGCTGCTCCGGTTGCCGCTATCGCCGCCCCGATTGCAATTATCGGCACACTGGCTAAGAAGATGTTTGACGCAACTGTCGAACGCAATAAGGATGTGTATGGAAAGTTGGGTGGTGCTGGAATCCTCAGCGGACCTAACTCAGGGGAGATGGCGTTTGAAAACGTCAAGAGCAACCTCACGCCCGGATTCGGGAAGGGTCTCTTGTACAACGCTCTTGGTTCAACCTACGAGAACAACCTAAAGATGGCCGCAGCCGTTTCGAATTCCGGTGTGAGTATGGCTGAGTTGTCTCGCGGCGGTAATGGGCTCGACAAAAATTTCATCGGCAAAGTGGGCAACACCGCTCTCGTCGGTGGTCGTCTTGCGGGTATGGATGAGACTCAGGCCACAGACCAGATTATGAAGTTGCTCCAGAAGTACCACATGTCCTTGGAATCCACTGACCAGTTCTTCTTCCAGTTGAACAAGGATACGAAGGCAGCGGGAATCACAACCACGAAGTACATCCAAATCATCGACTCCATCACTGACAGTTTCGACCACATGGCTCGTTCGATTGACGACGTGACCGGCGTGATGCGTATTCTCGGCTCGACGGGAACTCAGACATCAGAGATGGTAGCGGATGCATTGAAGGCTCTATCAGGCGGTCCGGACAAGTCGATAGAGCAGAAAGCTTTCATCGGCACGGAAATGATGCAGAACCCGGAAGTCATGACGCACATGTTGAACGCCCGTAATAAGGAAGTGGCGGAGGGTGGAAAGAATATTCACGACACACTCCTCGGTGTCGGATTCTCTGAAGGCGAAATTTCCAAAATGGGAGACCTCGGTACTCCGGCTGGTCTTCAAGAAGCCAGAGCACAACTGAACGCGAAGATGTTGGAGCAAGGACCAAACGCCCGTTCCGCTGGTCAGGCTCAGGCAGCGGGTGCCGCGATTGGTGAACAGCAGATGAGAATCAACCGTCAGCAGAACATCGCTGGTTTCGTTGGTAATCGTACATCTGAAGGTGCCATCAACTATGCCTTCGGTTCAGGCAACACGCCGACCGATTTTCTTGACAAAGCTTCACAAAACATTGCGGCCATGGAATCGGTGTTGAAGAACTCCGGAGTAAAGGGTGGTTTGGGTGCGTTATTCAGCAACCCCGGTGCGGTACTCAGTGGGAAGCAGGGCGGCTTGATTAACATGACCTCTGCTGCTGAGGGATTGGACCCACAGATTTTCAACAAGCTGATTGAGTCCATGGGGGTTGGTGGAGCGAGGCTTGCACAAGCGGCGAACCAAGGAGCACCGGAGGTCACCGATGAGCAATACAAGAAGTACGCCGCGTTGTTGGGTAAGAGTGGGTTGAATGCTCAGGATGCGAAGAAGTTCATCACCACGATGGGGCCAACTGGTGTAAAGGACCTCGGCAAGGCTCTATCAAAAGACACGGACACACTGTGGCAGATGATTGATGGTACCTCCGCCCTGCGTAAGGTCATGGAGGAGCAAGAGACTGCGGAGAAGAAAGCAGCGGAAGTAAAGAAGGCCACAGAAGTCGCTGTCTCAACTCGTCCGACGGCTGATATTTTCGCGGCAGCGTTCACCAATCTGTTCAACACAATTTCTCGTCCACTCGTACGCCTAGTGGACCTTATTGAAGGTGTGTTCGGTGACGGTAAGGCATCCGGGCAGGATATTGAAAACCTGCAAGGAAGAATGGCGAATGGTTATGGTGGTTCAGCCAATGTAGATTCCGACTTGAGTAAATTGACCGCAACCCGTGATGCCTTCAAGGGTGTCGCCAGCCAGATGGATGACTTCATCACGACTGCAAGCCAGAAGACGAATCAGACGGATGAGGACAAGAAGAAAATCGCTGATGCAACCAAGTTGAGAGACGAAGCGAATTCAAAGAGTGCCGACCTCGACACCGAGATTCAGAAGATAACTTCTATTCAAACTCAGGTTGCTTCGGGGGATGTGACGAACAAGGAAGTGAAGTCCATCAATGCGGCTCTAGGAGACCTCGCGGCTCAGGCATCAAGCACAGACCCGACCAAGGGTGCTCTCGGGAAAGCTGTAGCAGACGAACAAGCACGTATGGCCGCTATCACCCAGAACCCCGCAGCCGGACCAGCAGCCACGAAGGTTGCCGGTACGGGTGGCACAGGCACTGGAACGGGCACGACTATTGTTGACCAGCGTCAGTACACCAACAACACCGTTGGTACTAGTATCCTAACGCCTCCCAATAAACCAAAAGATGG
>Ga0209004_1000238_pt1 | contig 11913 bp, 7 predicted proteins | sample TexAe_RefH0_M1_FD_187948 | JGI IMG/M metagenome (GOLD analysis project Ga0209004, IMG submission 187948) | Forest soil microbial communities from Davy Crockett National Forest, Groveton, Texas, USA - Texas A ecozone_RefH0_M1 (SPAdes) (version 2) | ecosystem: Environmental > Terrestrial > Soil >... | reverse complement strand
TGTGACACCGGATGTGACTCGCGACGCGATCCGACTGGCGCGCGGTCATTTGCTGCTTTACTACCAGGCGCGGCTTGACGACATTATCGACCTGCTGACGACAAGCGCGCAGCAGCGGCCGGTAAGCAATACGTTGCGCCAGCGATTGGATGCCTACGTGGCGCTGGTGCACACGCCGGAAGCGCAAGTTTTCGGCGCGCAATATGAGTTCGAGTACTATCGCCGCTTCATCATCTGCGTCAAGGCGCGCATCCAGCGCACTTTGGAACAGACCGGAAGACAAGGCGCAGCGCTACCGGTGATGCCCTACACGCTGGCGCAGGGGCAGGACAAGCTTGCGCAGGTGTTGCCGGAGTATTGCTCGGTTGAGGAATTTCTCGACGACCTGGAAACGCTGCGGGCTTCACTTGCGGCGAATGCGGGATTGCGGATTGCGCGGACGCTGATTGATCCGCTGATTCTGCAGGTGCGCACGTTTGGGCTGCATCTGCACACGCTGGATATCCGGCAGCACGCGCGAGCGCATGCGGCGGCGCTGCAGGAGGCGATCAGCGATACGATTGCTCCGCAGTTGCCGGCGGGAATGTCGGAGGAGACGACGTCGGTGCTGGAGACGTTTCGCGTGGTGGCGGAGATCAAGCGGGGCTGCTCGCCGGAGGCGATTCGGCACTATGTGATCAGCGGCGCTTCGAGCGTGGAGGACGTGCTGGCGGTGGTGAGGCTGGCGCGGTTGGGCGGCGTCACGGTTGAAGGATCTGGTCGCGACCCGGGGTTGATGCCGGTTCCGCTGTTTGAATCAATTGAGGATTTGCGGCAGGCACCGGCGATTTGCCGGGAACTGTGGAGTCGCGCGGATTACGGCAAGCTGCTGGCTTCGTGGGATAACTGGCAGGAGGTGATGCTGGGGTATTCCGACTCGAACAAGGACGGCGGAATGCTGACCAGCACGTGGGAGATTTTCCGCGCGCATCGCGATTTGCACGTTGTGGCGGGCGAGTGCGGCGTGAAGCTGCGGCTGTTTCATGGGCGCGGAGGGACAGTGGGACGCGGCGGCGGGCCTACGCATCGGGCCATCTTTGCGCAGCCGATGGATGCGTTCGAAGGACAGCTTCGGCTTACGGAACAGGGCGAAGTGCTGAACTTCAAGTACGCCGACGAGGTGCTGGCGGAGCGGAATCTGGAGTTGATGATTGCGGCGTCTCTCGATGCTCTGGCACGGCCGAATGCGCGCGATCCCGAAGGGCACTTTACCGGCATATTGAAACCGGAGTGGGAAGCTGCGCTCGATGAGTTGTCGGAGATTTCGTTCGGGTTTTACCGCAAGCACATTCTGGATGATGCGGATGTGGTGACGTACTTCGAGCAGTCGACGCCGACGGGCGAGCTGGAGCACGCGAAGATCGGGTCGCGGCCGTCGCGGCGGAATAAATCACCAAAACTGTCAGATCTGCGGGCGATTCCCTGGGTGTTTGGGTGGACTCAGTCGCGACTGCTGGTGCCGGCGTGGTTTGGCGTGGGATTTGCGATCGAGGAATTTACCAAGAAGCCCGGATCGCTTGATCTGCTGCACGTGATGGCGCGGGAGTTTCCGCTGTTTATCGACCTGCTGCGCAACGTGGAGATGGCGCTCGGTAAGGTGGACCTTGCAACGGCGCGGTTGTATGCGCAACTGGTGACGGATGCGAAGCTGCGCGAGCGGATCTACGACATGCTGGAGGCGGAGTTTCATCGCACAGTGCGGGCGGTGCTGGCGATTACGCAGCAGAAGGAATTGCTGGAGACGAATCGGGTGCTGGCGCACTCGATCAGGCTGCGCAATCCGTACGTGGACCCGATGCACTTGATCCAGGTGGATATGCTGCGGCGGAAGCGGGCCGGGGAGGATACGCCGGAGGTGAACCGGGCGATTGCGGCGACGATCAGCGGGATTTCGGCGGGACTGAGGAACACCGGCTAGGGCCGACGTTCCAGTTCGCACTTCTGAGTTCACAAACAGTTTTCAGTTGTAGTCTTCAGTCGTCAGCGGAGACCGTTGCTACTTCGAGTTGATGAGGCGGAGGCGGGCGGTCAGGGCTCGACCGAAAGGCTCCGTAAAGATTCCGTATTGGGGAGAATCGACGTTGTTGTTCACGACGAAGTAGTTGCCGGAGTCGGTGATGTTCTCGATTACACCGCGGAGGCCGAAGTAGGAGCCGCGAAAGTGGAAGCGCCATTCGAGGCCGGGGCTGAAGTTCGTGTTGTTGGGAAATCGACGCGAACCGGCTGCCCCCGCCACGAGATCATTGACATCGACTGACGTGTAAGGAAAGCCAGTGTGCCAGTCGAGCGTATAGACGAAGTCCCAATTCTTTTTGAACCAGGGCACATCGAAGGGGAGCCATCCCCAGGAGAGGACGCGATTGGGGCTGTCCCAGGGCAGCGGACCACTCTGCTGCGGGCCGAGCATGGAGATCGTCGGCAGGTAATCGATTGCGGAGTTGGTGTGAGCGGAGGAGTGGGTATAAGCGCCGAACAGCGTGTATCCGTGGGCGAAGGTGTGACGCGCGTCGATCTCTTCGAGGGTGTCGTGGTCCTCGCGGGTGTTGGTGAGTGCGTAGTTGCCGGAAAGCGCAGCCGGGCCGCTCTGATTCACATACGCGAATCCGTCGGAGACGCGCTTGCGGATGAGGTTCGCGGTGAGATAGGTAGAGCCGGGGAGTTTCTGTTCGATGCCGATGCTCCAGTTGAGGGCGCGGGTCTGGTGCAGTGATGAGTCGGTCGCAGAAAAGGTTGTGAGCTGAGGGGGGCCGGTGGGAGTGACGCCATCGGCTGCAAAGTATGTGTCGGAACGGATTCCGGCAAGGGCGCGCTCGAGGAATTCCAGTTGCGTGTGCTCGTAGTACAAGCCGATACCGGCGAGGACCTTGGTAGAGCCGTGGAATTGTTGTGGCGAGTAGGCGAGGGCCAGCCGCGGTGCGAAGCTTGGACGGCGGATGATTTCATCCCAATCGAAGCGCAGGCCGGGCTCGACGATCAGGCCGGAGCGTAGTGCCCAGTGATCCTGGAGATAGGCACCGATCTCGACGTTATGGCGTGTGAAGGGAGACGTTGCAGGGAAGGCGCTCATGCGCGAAAGCGTTCTGTTTTCGCGGAGGTAGCTGACGGGGGTACGAAAGACGGTCTCGTCGAAGCCGATGTGGTCGAGATCGATGCCTGCTTTGAAGTTGTGGACGCCCATCCAGTGTTGAGGCGGCAGGTAGAGCGCGGCATTGGCCTCGATGCGTTGCGAGCGGTCGGTGGCGCTCTCGAAATAGCTGCCCTGCTCTTGTTCTGGAGTGATCGCGAAAGGGAGCGTCCCGTTTGGCTCGTAGCCATCCCGGATCCGCTGAATTCCCAGTCCCGCATCGAGTACGGCGCCGTTGTGAAAGTTGAACTGGTCGCGAACATAGGGGAGCCACGCGATGGTGTTGCGCTTTGTGGTGCTCTGCTGCGGAACGAGCGAGGAGATGCCGTCGTAGGGCGAGTGGTAGTTGTTGTAAAGCAGGCCGAGGGAGAGGATGTTGGCGGGTGTGGTGTTCACCTGAAAGCGAAGGAGATTACTGCCGCGAATAAGGTGGTCGGTGTCTGCCGACGGAGGTAACTCGCGGATGTAGATGTCGTCGTATTCGACTTCGAGTCCGTCGAAGAACCAGGCACGGTTCTGGACAAGCGGACCGGAGAATGTGACGCGCGGAACGAACTTGTCGAAGCGGATACCGTTGATATTCTGGAAGGACGGGATGAAGTCGGTGGTGTTGAAGCGGAATTTGTTGTCGCCCATTCCGGTGGAGAAGGCGATGACACCGCCGGTAGCTCGTCCGTATTCGGCGGGATAGCGAGTCGTTTGTTCATCGATGGAGCGCACTGCGTCGGCGCTTACGCGCATGGCGAGGTTTCCGCTCACTGGGGAGCGGATGTCGAATCCATCGAGGGTGTCGAGAGTGGCATAGGTTTCAGAACCAACCAGGTGCACCTGCCCAGAAAAGTCGGCGATCACGCCGGGGTAAAAAGGGAGCAGGTTGCGGATATCACGCGAGGTCGGGTAGGGCACGTTGATGATCTCTGGCACATTCATCACGCGCGAGTCGGAGGTTTGCTCCTTGTCGATGCCGGGTATCGACGCAGAGACATTGACCTGCTGGACGAACATCTGCTCGTGCTGCAGCACGACACGGATCTCGCGAAGCTCCGGGTCGGTGCTGTTCATCAGGGTTTGATAGAAACCGGGCTTTTCAATGCGCAGCGCGTAGGGTTGATTTCCCTGCAGAGTGAAGCTGGTGCGGCCTGCGTAATCGGATGCGAGCCGCTTTTCACCGTGACCCGACTCCTGAACCGTCACCTGCGCATCGGCGACGGCTTCTCCAGTTTCGTCCACGATGGAAATCGCTATCGTGCGAGGTGCAGGCGCTTGTCCAGACAGAACAGACACGAAGAATCCAAGTGGCGGAAGGAGAGCGATCAGCGTGAAGGCGCGAATAGGGAACCGCATCGATTCACCCAGGTCGACACTCCATCGTCTCATGGATTTGCGGACCTGATGCGGCGCCGCTGGAGCGAAGGGTCGCAATGGGTTTGACTATTTCGCGCGGTCTTCGGTGATGGAAGCTTTCCAGACAGGAGAGGGGCCCGAATGAGACTTCGAGCCCCCCGATGGTGCTGCTATTTGTGGTCGTTATCGCCCGCAAACAGGTCTGACATGACGCTGACGTTCGAGTCGCAGGCGTGGTTGAGGCAATGCAGGCCGAAACCCGCTTCGAGGGACTTCAGCAACGAATAGCTGTTGTAGAAGGTTCCGCTTTGCACACCGTGGGCACCGTAGTTTGTCTGAACGGTGAGAACCACACGGTTCTGGTTCTGCGATGGATACAGCCCGGTGAGCTGAGTGGTGCTGCCGCTGTAGTCGTTCTCATCCCAAACGATCACAATGGCGCTGCGCTTCGACTGCCACGCTGGAGACGCGTGGATGGCCTGAACCAGCCGTTCGATCGTTGAATCACCCTGCTGAATCAGCCCGGGATTCAATCCAACCTGGGTGCCGTACGTATAGCCGCTGTTGTTCTGGCCATAGTCAAAGGCGCAGAACGCATCACTGTTGCTTCTGCCGTGCTGGTCATCGCACTGGTTGGGCACAATGAAAGCAAACTCCGGGACATCGCCGCTCTTGAGATCGGCATAAAGCCCACTCGGTCCATCGAAACCGACCATGTTGGCCAGGCTGCTGTCGCGATCAGAACCTTCCTGGATGCTGGCGAAGTAGGCGAAGGGATTGTGCTTCACGGCGTAGAGCTGGACGACATTGGCGGAGGTAAGTGGGGCCAACTTCGAGAAATCCGTCAGGTTTGTCGATGTCCCATTGCTGTAATCCACGCCATAGACCGAACCGAGCGGCAGGCTTTCCTGGTAGGATTTCCATCCCATGCGGGCGTCGTCGAGCTGGTCAGCAATGGTTTTCCCCACGGTGGGCGCTGCGGGAACTGACTTCACTCCATCGATATCAGCGAGGGCAACGAACGGACCCGCAACTTCGTTCCATGTATCAATCGCCGGCGTTGCGGCGTCAGTGCCGGTGCCAGAGATCGGACAGACATTGCCAGTGTCCACCGTAACGGGGGCATTACCACCGCCATTGTCCGCGTTCACGATCTTAGTGGCGATGTTCGGCGAGCAAGATGAGTTTCCCCAATCCGGGGAGTTATCGCTGCGGACGCCGAAATTGGACCCGCCCACGATTTCCAGATAGTTTGTCAGACTCGGATGTCCGACCGCGAAATAATTTGTCGCGAGATTGACTTTTCCGCTTGCGATCAAACTGTTCAGGTAAGGTTCATTCGGATTGCCGAAGACCTGTTGGTAGCCATGGTTTTCCATCATGATCAGAAACACATGATCGAGACGCGGAATGCCGGTGGGAGCATGATCAGCCTGGGCGAATCCTGTAGTTGTGAGCACTCCGGCGACAACGCCCAGTGCCATTGCTTTCTTGAGCATGGGACAGACCTCTCGAATTTGAGTTTGGGGAGTGGCGGGCTAGAGATTCAAATTAGACCCGCCAAGGACACTCTCAGCCGCGAATGTGAACAAGTCCTTAACGTGCGACGAATAAATGTGGAATCTGGCTTAGATCCGCCCGAGACTGCTTCAAGGTCAGGCGATCGATCACCGTGTGAGTTCGCAGAAGCGTTCGCCAACATCCTGCGTCGGCGGGCTTCAGAAAGTAACTCTTGGTGCACGTCAAGGGGCGGAAAGGTCTTTCGAGCCGAAAAATTGCGGTGGCAGCCCTCCGTGATGGAGGGCCGCTGGCGTTGTGGGCTATTTGCCGCCGTCTTCGGTGTTTTTGATGAAATCGGCGGTGGCGTCGTGAAGTTCTTTCAGCGCGGGGGTGGTGATGTAGACCATGTGTCCGGTCTGGAAGAAGTGGTAATTGATGTTGCTTTGGAGCGACTGCGGAATCTGCAGGTGCTTGTCTTCGTAGGTCGCGCCGAAATAAGTGCAGCCAAGGTCGTAGTAGCCGCCCATGAGCAGGACTTTGAGTTTCGGGTTGCGCTTCATAGCCATGGCGAGGTCGGGCATGACGTTTACGCTGGAGTCGTCCCAGCCCTGGCCCATACCGGGCGGCACATGCTTGAGATCCCAGTTGAAGCCGCCGGGTTCGCGCGCGCTGGGCTTGTAGGTCAGGTTCTCGCCGTACTTGAGGGTGTCGCGGGAGTACTGGTTGATGGCGGTGTTGTAGGCGGAGGATGTAGCCGAGCCGAAGGGATCGTATCCGGCCTCTTCGCTGAGTGGATCGAGGTCGGGGCCCTCGTAGCGGGTGTCGAGGCGGCCGGTGGTGATGCCCATCTCTGATTGAAGTTCCTTGGAAAATTCACCACCACTTACGCGGAGGTTGGCCTTGATCCAGTAGGCTGCGGGAACGCCGGTGTAGCTTTCAAGTTTCGCGGCGACATCTTTTTTCTGGGCATCGGGAAGTTCGGCGCCTTGAAGAAGAGCCGTGGCGTAAGCGCCCAGGGAGAATTGCTCCACTTCTTTCAGTAAGGGTTCGAGGGTTGCGGGCTGGTTGGGGACGCGGTGGTGGTACCACGCGGTTGCGGCCATGGAGGGCAAGGCGAGGAAGTATCCGTTGTCGGTGCCGGGATTTCCCTGCGGGCCGTCGGCGCTCGAGTCGAAGCTGAGGATCTGGGAGAGGAAGATGGATCCATTGAGATCGAGATGGCGCTGCAGCAGGTTGGTGAGGATGGCGGTGCGGGTGGTGCCATAGCTTTCGCCGAAGAGATATTTCGGCGAATTCCAGCGATCGTACTTCGACAGAAAGCGGCGAACGAAGCGGTCGAAGGCATGCGCGTCGGGGTCAGTTCCGTAGAAGGCTTTCGCAGCATCTTTGCCGTAGATGCGGCTGAAGCCGGTTCCGGGGGCGTCGATGAAGACGAGGTCGCTGACATCGAGGAGGCTGTATTCGTTGGGCACGATCTGGTAGGGCGCGCCTTCCTGGTGGGCTAAATCCTGCGGAAGGACGAGACGCATGGGGCCGAATGCGCCCATGTGGAGATACATGGTGGCGCTGCCGGGTCCGCCGTTGTAGAGGAAGGTGATGGGGCGGTTCTTCGCGGGGCTTTTCTGGAAGTAGGCTGCGTAGAAGATGCGCGCGGTGGCGGGACGATCTTCGGGCTTGGCGTTGAGATCGATGGAAGCATCGGGCAGGTATTTGCCGTCGAAGCCGATCATGGCGTCCTGGGGATCAGATGAGCCGACAGTGAGAGTGCCAGCGACGGCGCGATATTCAATGGACTGGCCGCCTACCTTCAGGGAGCCTTCGGTGGTGGAGTCGGCGGGGGCGTCGGGGGTGTTTCTGGCTTCAGATTTGGCTTCAGGTTTGGCGGCGGATGGCGCGGGACTGTTTTGTGCGATTGCGAAAGAAGCGGCAACAAGGCCGATCATGAGCGTGACGAGGTAGCGACTGCGTACACGATGCAGCATAGAACGGAATGACCTCCTGGGATGATTCGTCGGCTCCCGGAGTATACCTGAGCGGCAGGATAAATCGGGAAGCAACAGGGGCAGGAGGAAGCGGGCTCGGCGAGGCCTCGGAGCCGCGCGGGAAGCTGAGAGTTCGACGGGGGCAACACGATCAACAGAGGGACGCAGAAGCGCACCGCGATAAATAGCCGTGGACATCAAGCGACGGCAAATTGTGACCTGAGCTAAAGGGAAGCAAGACTGAGACGCCGGCTTGCGCCGGCGCACGTCCGCAACGAGCAGGCCCGTAGTTAGCCGGCGATGGCGTTGGCGGTCTGGTCGCTGTTCTCAATCAAGGGACGAAACGCATTGATGAGGTTTTCGACCTGAGCTTTTTGCATGCGGAGGAGATCGAACTTCCTTGTGATCTCGTTTAGTTCCGTCATGGCTTGTTCGTAGGCGACGCGATAGGGATCCATGTTTATCTCTCCACTTGGCGAAGTGTAGCATTGGAAAACTGCAGAAAATCAAAGGTATGGTGCAGTTAGCCATCCCAAAGTAATGGTTGGACTTTTGATGTGAGGCTGAGCAGACAAAACCTGCAGGGGCCAAGGGTTACAGGGAAAATGGATCACGGGCTGGGTGGAATCGGCGCACGCAGCCCGTGACGCTAGCCACCCCCAACTCAGCTTCCCATGTGGTTTCGGCTAGACACCTGAACAGTTATTGAACCCTGTGGTCCGTTGTTGTTGACTCATATTATCCGCAGTCGGACGTAGAAATAAAGGATTGTGCTGCAGGGCGGGTGACGGAAGTTTTGCTGCAGCGACGAGAGCGGTTTGGGAATAAATTCCGAGAACTGCTGTAGTGGGCGACAAGGTGCATTGATGGCGATCTCGATTCGAGCGGCGGCGTTTGAGGATGCGGGAGCAATTGCGCACGTGCACGTGGAAAGCTGGCGGACGACGTATGCGGGAATTGTGCCGGATGCATATCTCGCAGGCCTGGATGAAACACTCCGAGCCCAGTTGTGGCGCGAGTGGCTGAGCGGAGAGGCCCTGGTGTTTGTGGCCGAGTGGAACGGACGGGTGGTGGGGTTCGCGCACGGCGGAAAGAATCGGGAGGCGGTGGAGGCATGCGATGCGGAACTCTACTCTCTCTATCTATTGAAGGATGCGCAGAAGAGAGGGATTGGCACCGCGCTGCTGCGGGCAATAGCGGCAGCGCTGGTGGAGCGCAAATTCAAGAGCATGTCAGTGTGGGTGCTGGAGCAAAACCGCTCGCGGAGCTTCTATGAGAAGACGGGTGCGCAGCTTGCAACGTCAAGCGTGATTGACGTGGGCGGGGTGAAGCTGATGGAAGTGGCCTATGTGTGGGCGGATCTCAAGGTGATTTGATTGCACGCGGGAAAGTTGAGCCGGAATTTGCCTGCTGATTGAGGCGCGGCTGGGCCGCATTGGGTAAAGATTCTGAAACCCCCAAAAGCCAAGGGCCGGGATTGCTCCCGACCCTTGCTTCTGTCTGCTAGATTCTGCCAAAATCCGGTGGCTTACAGCGGCTGGACGTCCGCGGCCTGCCAGCCCTTGGGCCCTTTGACAACGTTGAACTGCACGGCTTGGCCTTCCTGCAGACTCTTAAACCCGCTCGAGTTGATTGCAGAGTAGTGCACGAAGACGTCCTCACCGTTCTGGCGCGAGATAAAGCCGAAGCCCTTCGCGTCATTGAACCACTTCACAGTGCCTTGTTCCATTTTCTTAGCGTTTCCTGGTATTGAATTGCGCTGGATGAATCGGAGCGACCACTGGCAGAATCTTGCTTGGTTCGGCGTCTCAGGAAAATCGATGCCTTTAACGCTATGGGCGAGCTACTGCACACGCCCGGTTCGACTCTAACGCTATACCTAGTGTAACATCGCACTCCAAATATTTCAGGCGGAATCAAGGGCAGCGGGCCGTGCTGCTGAATTTCAATGTCCCTGAAAGCATTGAAACTTGGCGACTTACAGGAGCACCTTTGACTGTGATAGCGTGAAGGGTCGATATGCCATACGATCCTGTCCCTGCCCTGCTGGCCCGCGCCACGGAAGTGCTGGAGCGCGAGTTTGGCGCACTCCCCGGCTACGAGCCTGCGCGGCCTAGCGATGCCGATTCAGACGCCATGACCGCGGTTCTGGAAGAGACGGCACACCGGCTGGGCAACAACTACCCCTACTTCCATCCCCTGTATGCGGGGCAGATGCTGAAGCCTCCCCATCCGATGGCGCGGGCGGCGTATGCGCTGGCTATGACGATCAATCCGAACAATCACGCGCGGGACGGGGGCCGGGCCAGTTCGGCCATGGAGATTGAAGCCGTGGCGGAGATTGCGGGGATGTTTGGGTGGACCGAGTACCTGGGACATCTGACTTCGGGCGGCACCATGGCCAACCTTGAAGCGCTGTGGGCGGCGGGACAGATTGCGGCGGCTAAGCGCGGCAGCATGAGGATTCTGGGGTCGGAGCAGGCGCACTACACACACCACCGCATTTCCGCAGTGCTGAAACTGGAATATGAGTCTGTCGCCGCCGATGCGCGGGGGCGGATGCGGCTGGATGCGCTCGAATCAGAAGTGCGCAAAGGCGATGTGGGCACGGTGGTGGTGACGCTGGGGACTACAGGGATCGGCGCGGTCGATCCCCTGCCGGAGATCCTGGGACTGCGGGAGCGCTACGGATTTCGGGTTCATGTGGATGCGGCGTATGGGGGGTACTTCAAGCTGATTGAAGATGCGCTGGATGAGCCGGCGCGAACCGCGTACAAGGCGATGGGGCGGGCGGACTCGATTGTGATCGATCCGCACAAGCATGGGCTGCAGCCGTATGGGTGCGGGTGTGTTTTGTTTCGCGACCCGGGGGTGGGGGGGTACTACAAGCACGATTCACCGTATACCTATTTCACCTCAAAGGAGTTGCACCTGGGAGAGATCAGCCTGGAGTGCTCGCGGGCCGGGGCGGCGGCGGTAGCTTTGTGGGCGACACAGAGGCTTTTGCCGCTCAAGCCGGGTGGGGAGTTTGCCCAGGGACTGGCGGCGGGCAGAGCAGCGGCATTGGAACTGGATCACAGATTGCGGGCGGATGAGCGATTTGAGGCGCTGACGGCGGGCGGGCCGGAACTGGATATCGTGGTGTGGAAGATGAAGGCCGCCACCGCGACGAAAGCTTCTCAGCTGGGACAATCGATTTTTTCGGCCTGCGCGGAGCACAACCTGCATCTGGCGCTAGTACAATTGCCGCAATTCTGGTTTGCGCCTGCGGGCGATGGCAGTGCAGTGGAAGGGTATGTGACCTGCCTGCGGTCGGTGCTGATGAAGCCAGAGCACGAGGCTTGGATGGACCGCATCTGGATTGAGTTAAGCGCGGCGTGTGAGGAATTGGGACAGAGCAAAGATGGCATTATCTGAGTCTTTCGTCGGCAGGATTGAAAACGTTCTCATTCGTGCCGGGGAGTGCACCGTGACAGTGCTTCCCCGGTTTGGCGGGAAGATCGCTTCGATCCGGATTGGGGAGCGGGAGCTATTGCAGGCGCCGCTGGCTCCGATTGCGCCGCGAACGCGGACTATGACGTTTGATGCTGGCGACGCGAGCGGATGGGATGAGTGTTTGCCGTCGGTGGCCGCGTGCACAGTGGAGACGGAAGCGGGAACGGCGGAGATTCCGGACCATGGGGATCTTTGGCGGACGGAATGGAAAGAACAGGGATTAGGGATTAGGGAACAGGGAACAAAAAGCAGGGATCAGGGAGTAGGGAGTAACGAGCGGGCTGGTGCTTCTTTGTCCTTGATTGGGACGTGCTTTTCTTTGCCGCTGGAGTTGGAGCGGCTACTGGAATTGCAGGAGGCGCAGAACGGATGGCGTCTGCGGCTTCAATATAAGTTGATCAACACGAGCTCGAAAACAGTGCCCTGGTC
>Ga0209004_1000237_pt1 | contig 11920 bp, 7 predicted proteins | sample TexAe_RefH0_M1_FD_187948 | JGI IMG/M metagenome (GOLD analysis project Ga0209004, IMG submission 187948) | Forest soil microbial communities from Davy Crockett National Forest, Groveton, Texas, USA - Texas A ecozone_RefH0_M1 (SPAdes) (version 2) | ecosystem: Environmental > Terrestrial > Soil >... | reverse complement strand
CCAGCCGGGTGCGCTGGCGTTTGTGGCGTCAGCCTTCACCATCCTGGTTGCGGCGGTGATTGCTTCAGCGGTTCCCGCGGCGCGTGCCGCCAATGTGAATGCGGTTGAAGCGCTCAGAGCGGAGTGACGCATCGCTGCATCCGTTCGATGGAGCGCCGCCGTCAGTGGGACGCGGCTTCGATCTGGAGCTGGTAAGGGCTGATGAGGTCACCGGTGGCGTGGCTGATGGCAGTTAGAGCAACCTGGTAGTTGACCTGTGCCTGGAGCAGGACAAGTTCAGCCTGGGCAAGGCGCTCCTGCGAGTCGAGGACGAAAAAGTTGGTTTCTGCGCCAAGCTCAAATTTGCGCTGATCCGCAGCAAGAGATTTTTTGGCAAGGTCGAATGATGTGTTGGCCGCGGAAAGCGAGAGGCGGGCCACGTCGAGCTGATTTACAGCGTCGCGAACCTGGCGCGTGATCAACTCCTGAACCTGCTGACGGCTATAGAGATCGTGAGTCCTGGACACGAGTGCATTGCCGACGCGAGCCTGTCCAGCGCGGTTGCGGACAGGGAGGTTCAGCGTGAGGGTTCCACCGTATCCGGGATAGCCAAAGCCGAAAACCTGGTTGAGGGAAGAGCCGAAGCCACCAGGTGACGTGAGTTGGCCGGTTGTCAGATTGTATTGATTCCCTCCCAGGCCATTGCTTGTATAGAAGCCATTGATCGAAAGATCGGGCTTGAGCTGATTGCGCGCAAGGCGGATGGAGAGGTCGTCGCCAGCCAATGCATCGCCCGCAGCGGCGACTTCAGGCCGTTGGCCAAGTGCCTGCGTGAGGGCTGCATCAAGCTGGGTGGTTTGCAATTCGCCAGTTGGCTCCGGGCTTTCTGTGAGATCAAAGGGAAGAGAGCTAAACTGGGGATCCTGGTCTGCGCCAATGGCTAGGCGCAGTGCTTCTTCTGCTTGTTGCAAGGCGTAGGCTGCTTGAATCTGTTGGACGCGGCGTGCAGCCACTTCCGATTCGGAACGGCTGATATCGAGGGGAGGCAGAGCACCAAGTTCCAGGGCGCGTTTATCCCGTTTGAAGCTCACATCGGCGAGGTCAACTGAGCGATTCTGTACGTCAAGTGCGCCTCGAGCCTGAACTGCAACCCAATACTGACCGACAACCTGCTGGATGAGGTCATTAACCTCTGCCTCGAAACTTGACCGGGACTGGGAGAGAGCCTTGCGCGCGATTTTGATGGGCGCTGTGTTTGCGAATCGGCCGCCATTGCGAAGAAGCGGCTGCGTGAATTGGAGAGTGAGGTAAGAGGTGTAGGAGGGATTAAAGAAGTAGAAAGAGCTGTTTGTGGAGAGGCGGCTGCTGGTGACGTTGGCCTCGACGTTGGTTCCAGTCGTGAACGTCTGGGTGTACTGCACTTGCCCGATCTGGTTCAACGAGTTGAGCACTGCGTTGCCGGATTGGCCGACGCCCTGGAGTTGGTAATAACTGGGAGAAGAACTGCGGTTGATGTTGAGGCTGCTCTGAACCAGCGGATCGAAGGGCTGAAAGGCTGAGAGCAGAAAGAATTTGTTGGTTTCAATTTGGGTTTCTTCAATCTGGATTTCGCTGTTGTTCTCGAGCGCGAGCAGGATTGCGTCGCGAAGGCTGAGGCGAAGTTTTCCATCCTGGATGTAGGCCTTGAGGTGGCTGGATGGCGGCAAGCTCTGCGAGCGAACGCGCGCGGTGAGCAGGCTGCGGTAGTTTTCGCCGGATTGTGCCTGCATTGTGCAGGAAAGTGCCATCGCCAGGAGGAACAAAAAACCAAAGCCCATGAACTTCATTCAATCTCCGCAGTAGCGCCGGTTATTTGATGAGACACTTTTCGGTCCCTTCAGTGTCCCGACGTTCTCGTTTTCAAATCACTCGTAGCGAATTGCCTCCACAGGGTCGAGGCGAGCTGCTTTTGTTGCGGGATAGATTCCAAAGATCAAACCAACCGAAATGGAGACGAGGAAGGCCAGCGCGATGGAACCAAATGTGACGATCGTTGACCATCCTGCGAGCCAGGCGATGGCGCGAGAGATAAAGAATCCGAGCACCACGCCGATGCTGCCGCCGGCAAAGGAAATCATCATGGCCTCTACAACGAATTGACGCACAATGTCGGACTGGCGCGCTCCGACTGCGCGCCGCAGCCCGATTTCGCGCGTGCGCTCGAGAATGCTCGCCAGCATAATGTTCATGATTCCGATGCCGCCGACGAGCAGGGAAATGGAAGCGATGGCGACCATGACGATGCTGAAGAGGTGTTCGGTTCGTTTTTGCTCGGCGAGGAGTTCGGCGGGAACAATGATGCTGAAGTCGTCAGCGCCACGGTGGGAGGAGTCAAGGATCGCGCGTGTAACTTGCGCCGCCTCGGGAATACTGGCGCTGTCATCGAGTTGCAGATAGACGCCATCGATTTCGTCGCGCATATCGCTGTAGCTGTCTTCGAGGCGCTGGAATGCCGACTTTAGCGGCACGTAAATGATGTTATTGGTGTCGACAGCTGGTGCGCCGGCGACGGAAGTTTCAGAACTCAACTGCGGGTTCACAATACCGACAACACGAAACCATTGCTCGTTGACCTTTACATATTCACCGAGCGGGTTCGCAGAGCCGAAGAGGCTCCATTCAGCCGCGGCGCCGAGCACGCAAACCGGCGCGCCGGAGTCGTCATCTTCCTGATCGAAAAACCTTCCGTTCGATATCTGAAGACCGGCGATCTTCTGGTATGACGGGTTCACCCCGTAAACAATTGGCATATCCTGCCGCGCTTTGGGAATGATCTTGGAGGGAGTAAGGCGCTTGCGGGGGGTGGATGCTGCAACTCCGCCAACATCATCCAGAATTACGCGGTAGTCCTGCAAGGTGAGGCCGGGTGAGATCTTGCGCAATTTGGAATGCGCCTGCCACTCGAGCGTCTCCTTGGCTTCGACAATGAGATTGTGTACGCCCATCTGCTCGATAATTGCCATGACACGCTGGCGGGCCCCGGCTCCGATGGAAAGCATGGCAACGACCGCGGCAACTCCGAAGATCATGCCGAGCATGGTGAGCAGCGAGCGCGTGCCGTGGAGAAGGAGATTCTTCAGGCCAAGCTCTGCGTCGCGCGTCCATTGCTGGGTGACGGAGATGACGAGAGCCCGTTTTTCCGAAGCAAGGATAGGCATCAGGGAGCCCCCACGGTGCTGGCGGATCCGGAGCCTGACGAACCCGATTTGCGCGCGACTGTTGGATCGAGGAGAGCTATCTCGGTTCCGTCAGGGAGGCCGTCGATAATGGCACGGGTTTCACTCTCGCCCTTGATCTGGACTTCACGTTGTTGATAGCTGCTTCCGGTTCTGACATAGACGACACGCTTGCCGTCCTTCATAAAAAGAGCCTGACGGGGAATGGAAAGGACTGCGGATCGGCGTGGACCCTGAAAGACAATCTCGGCGGTCAATCCCGGCCGCAGCCCGGGATCGGGGTCGACAAGCTGGATCGTGACTTCGAAGGTATGCGTAGATTCAGAGTTGAAGAATGATTGTATCGACATGCCTGCGACTGATTTGACGGTTCCGCGAAATGTTTTTCCACGAATTGCGTCGAAGTTCACGTCGACCGGTTCGCCGACCTTCACGTTGTCATGCTGATCCTCTTGAACACGGGCGGTTAGATTCATTCCGCCGGGGTCGAGAACCTGCACAATTGCGCTTCCCGGTCGCACCTGGTCGCCTGGTCTGAAATCGGGCAGCGACATGCCGCCGAAGAACATACCGCCCGAGGCGTCCATATTTTTCTGGATGGAAACGAGGCCATCCATGGGAGCAGTTACGTGCATGTGGTCGAGGTTTTGCTGGGCCTGATCCATGGCGAGTTTGGCCTTGTTGTATTTCTCCTGTGCCAGGAAGATCGAGGCTTTTCCAGAGGCCTGGTGCGATTCGATATCTTTCTCGAGTTCGGCGAGCACACGTTTGTTCTGCTGAAGGGTTAAATCGTTCTTCTGTCCATCAATTTTGCTGAGTAGCTCGTTTTTCTCGACGTCCAGTTCCGCGCTGCGGACGTTGTAGCGGGCTTTGAGCAGGGCGACTTTATCTTCAGCGGAGAGCACGAGCGCGTCGTCTTTGGCCTTGGTGATTTCCTGCTCGGCCTGCATCAGTTCAGAGCGGTTCTGCTCGAGTTTATAGTGCTGTTCGCTGGGATCAAACTCGATGACAACGTCACCTTTTTTTACGCGATCGCCCGTTTGCGGGAGCTGCGTAATCTGGAGTGCATCCCCGCCAATGGTGGGAGCAGCGAGCATGGTGGAAAGTGCAGCACTGACTTCTCCGCGCGCATGCACCGCGATGGCAACATCACCGTGTTTCACGGCCGCTAAAGGAATCTCATCTGCGCTAGCCAGTGGACTCTTGCGGTTCATTGCGATGACAGCCCCGAAGCCGCCGGCGAGGAAGAGACCGACAACGATCCAAATGCGGGTGCGCGATTTCTTCATCGAGTCACCGTCGGATCTTTCAGAGCGACACGGTCGCCGGGGCGCAAACCGGTGGAGATCAGAGCGCGGTCGCGACTTCTGCGTTCGATCTGGATTGTGCGCTCTTCAAACCTGGAGCCATTCCATACGTAGGCGACGGTACGTCCGGCCTTTACGAAAGAAGCTTGCGTGGGAATGGAGATCGAGTTTGGAATGCGGTCGATGATCACCGTGATCTGAACCGTCATTCCGGGGCGGAGGCGCGGGTCGCTCTGGTCGATAGCGAGATCGAGAGCGAAGTTGCGAGGGAACGGCCATCCCGCAGAAAAGTCGGTCGCTGCAATGGTTCCGATGCGCTCGATTTTGCCTGTGAATTGCCGGTCGGCGATGGCATCGAGTTGCAGCGTCGCAGGCTGTGCGAGAGTGAGGCGGCCACGTTCAGTCTCGTCAACATGCGCGGCGATGCGCAGCGATGAAGCGTCAGGAAGCTCTGCGATGGGCGCGCCGGACCAGACCTGGTCTCCGGCCTTGAATGGGCCTTCAGAGCCGTTGTGCCAAACAGGAATAAGGGAGACTGTGCCGTCGGACGGAGCTTTCAGTACCATCGCATCGAGTGAATGAGCGGCTCGCTCCTCGTCAAACTTTGCCTTGCTGCTGGCGTGACGGTAGGCACCGATTGTCGCGTCAGTCTTCGCCCGATCAGCTTTGAGCTTATCCCCGGCCTGGCGCAGCGACTGCTCGGCGTCAGTGACCTTCAGTTGGGATTCTGCACCATCAATTTTGGAGAGGATTTCGCTCTTGCTGGCGTCCAGTTTGGCCGATTCGACGTCGAAGCGCGCCTTCATGACAGCGGTCGTGTCTTCTTCGTCGGTGAGTTTTCCTTCTGCGCGCGCCTGTTCGATCTGCGCATCTGCGGATTTGAGAACCGACCGATCCTGATCCAGATCCTGCTTGGTCTTTGATGGATCGAATTGCACAAGAATGTCACCTTTTTTCACCTGCGAGCCATCGGGCGCAGTCTTGAGAATCTGCAACATGCCGACATCGGGCGGGGCGGAAATGGTGACGGACTTAAGGGCTTTCAGGTCGCCGCGGAATTGGAGGACGTCGAGGAATTCCGAGCGTTCCACCTGGTAGGCAGGAAGATTCGGTTCATTGCGAGTGGAGCGAACGTATGCGAACAGGCCAAGGCTTGCAGCCAGAAGTACGCCTGCAACGCCGATGGCCCGGCGATTTTGGGCGAGACCAGGCGCGGTCCATTTCATTGGGACGAACTCATAGTGTTGGCCTGTTGCGCTGCCTGCATGTCCACAGCGGCGGAGAGATCGGGCATTAGTCGCGGATCAGTACCCTTGATGGAAAACGTTGCGGAGAAGGTGCGGATCCGGGACGAAAAGTCGCCGGGTTTGCCCATCGGGTCGATCGACTCAATCCGGCCCGTAAAGGCGAGATCGGGATAGGCATCAAGATGGATTTGCGCTGCTTGACCCAGGGCAAGCTTGGCGAGGTCTTCCTGGTTCACCATCACGTGAACCTGCATAATTGAAGGGTCAACGACTTGCATGAACGGTACGCCGGGGCGTACCTGGTCTCCCTCCTGCACCTCGCCCATGTTGCCCTGTTTCCAGATGGTGTTGAAAACGACGATGCCGTCAATTGGCGAACGAATCTGCATGAGCGAAGCGTTGGTCTGGGCATGCAGCATGGTTTCGCGAGTGCGATCGCGTTGAATTTCGAGAACGCGGATGGCCGCCTGTGCGGCTTTGCGTTTCAGATCAAAGGTCTCTTTCAACTGAGTGAGGGTGGCGCGAGCTTCATCGAGGTCTTCGCGGGCTTTTTCGGCGTCAATCCGGGAAAGCAGTTCGACCTTCTGCATCTCCAGTTCTGCCTTGCTCAGAGCGCTTTCGGCTTGCTCGATGTCGGTTTCATCCTTGGATCTGGCGGCAACTTCGGCGGCTTGCGCCTCCATGACCTTGCCGTTCTGGTCATCACTTTGCGCCTTTTTGTCGACGAAGTCGCGAAGTTGCGCTTCGCGATCGAACTCGACCAAAAGATCGCCTTGCTTTACGCGGCTGCCGCTGGGCGCCAGCTTAACGATTGTGAGGGTGCCAACTTGCTGTCCGGCGAGGAGCGGCGCGAGGATGGCCCGCGAACGCGCAGCCTGGGTTTTGCCTGTAAGGCGGACAGACGATGGGCCGGCAGCGGGAGCGGACGCAACCTGCTGAGTTGTGCCGGCGCTGTTCGTACGAAAGCGCGTGGCCACGACGAGAAGCGTTGTAAGAACGATGAGGAGGGAGACGGAGATGAATCCCCATCGCGCCCGGCGCGGGGGAGACGGAGGCGGCGCTTGACCACGAGCCTCTTCGGACTTGGTTTCAGGTGCTGCAATCCCGCTATTCACTTGAGCCTGCTTCAACAGAAGGTGAATATTGGTGAACCTACTCAGCGTTTCGAGAGTCGCCCTAACTATAACTCATGGGAAACGTTCTATGGAGTAGCCGAAGGACCCTGACCAGGAGTTAGGGCGTAATCATTGGGACAACTTGCTTCTATAGACGGATGGCAATGCAATTCCGCTCCAGGGTTATTGCGGGTTTTTTAAAGGGTATGGCTGGCGATCGCGGCGGTCTAAAGCCGTCCTGGTTGAGCCGGGTTGACGGGCGATGATTCAGGCTCTAGCCAAGTCGTCCCGCTAGAGGGACGTGATGCGTTGGTCTTTCCTGGAGGAAACTTATCTATCCAGAGGGAGGGATGCGAACAATTTTAATCAAAAAATGGTTATAAGTGCTCTTCTGGAAAGTACCCCCCGAAGTGCACACCTGATTTCAGACCCCCGGATCATCCAATTGTGGCAACGCAAACGCTGTTTTACTGGGTAGTTGTTTCAGGATCGACCACTAACCGGACGGAATGTCAGTATTGTTCGTCCACTCGAAACGGCAGGTGCAACAAATCATCCGCCGACGTATAGGTGGAAATAATAGGATCGTCCGATCCACGCAATGCTTTACGGATTTCCTGCGCAGCGGCGCTTGGAATGTCCAAAGGCATGAGCGTTCCCTTCTTTGCCCGGGCAGTCAGGGTATTGTTTGTCTGATCGTTCATCTTCCTGCTGGCATTTAGCAGCTTTTTGAAAAGATGAAGCCACGCTACAGGATCGTCTTTCTGCATGTCGTTGAGAGACAGATAATCCACCTCCGCGTAGACCGCCTTCTCCAATTCGGAGCCGGGCGGGAGCAGTTGGACCAATGCGGTCAGCAGTCCTGCCTTTTCTTCAAAATCACAAACCGGGCACTCATCCGCGGCGGGTTGCCGAGAGACGGCGTACTTAATTACGTCATCCGCGTCTGAAGCCTCTGGGATAATTGTGCTCGGCTGGTCATTGCGGTACACCTCCGTAGACCCTGCCGCCTCGGCCGCCGCGATGCGGTAGAGCCTTGTCATGATTTTTGGATCGATGATAGCGCCAGGCGTCGGAGCGGAGGCTCCCTTCGATCCAGACTCCAATTGCGCGGCGGTGAGCGGTGCGAGGTCAGCTGAACTTTTGAGTGAGTCCGGCAGCAGCGCATTAAAACTCCTCGCGATTACGTTTCGGTCAAGGGAATAGTCAGAGCAACTCTCCGGAGTCAAGCTTCGTAAGAGGAAACTGCGATAGGCTGTGAGCAGCCGCCCTGGGTTAATACCCGCCTGTGCAAGCTTTGAAGAAAGGTGATGAATAGCTTGAGTTAAGTTGCCACCCTCCTCCGCGGCCGTCATCTCCCGGTCAGAGGCTGTGATCCTGTTCAGTGCGGAATCAAAGACGCTCTCAATCTGGCTCAACTGATCAGGAGCGAGACGGGCCGCGGAGATCAGGTCTGCGAGGGGGGCAATCTCAGCGGGAATTTTCGTATTAGAGACCAAGCTCAGCAGGTACGGTTCGTTGTCCTCGCCGAAAACGGTCTTGATCCTTCGGTCTTCAATGATTTTTGCCGCGACAGTATAGAACGCCGATACATCTTCCACATTGGCGTCCGTGCAGAATGCGCGATCCTCCTTCAGGCTCATTTCTTCGAACATGCGCTCGGCAAATTGTGGTGACAAGGGCAACGCGCGCTCAACGGATCGAGCTTGGATCTCCAACGCGTCCAGTTTGGAATTGCCAAGCATGCCTGCTACCAAATCGTTGTGCATCGGGCTTGAGGCACCTGCCAGGCCATAGGGATAATGAGATCCCGCAGCACTGTGAAAAATATCTTCAAGCAGGGATCGCTGTTGACGTGGAGAAAGCGAAGGGGCGGCCCCATCCAGGATGGTGAATCCTAAGTCTGCCTTGTACTCCGGCGGGAGCGACGAGACCCGGTCCAACAGATCTTCAAGCTTCATCTGATGTGGTGTGGTGATGGCGATCGGATTCGGAGCAGATTCCTGTGCTAACCCGACGGTTGCGCAAAGCAAGAAGAGCAGCGACAAAAGGATCGATTTGCTCATTTCTCCCTCGGGTCGAATGCGCCGCCGTTCAAGTTCCTTATGCAACAGTTCACCGCGTCTTACAAGTTGCGAATATAAGCGAAAACCAGATTTCGGATGGACATCCCGTCTCGATCCATCCCAATCTACACTCGTGCAGTGCGGCTGTATGTGATGAGGAGACTGACTCACGGGTGATGGATGTGAGGTGAAAGTTCCCGGGTTCCGGGCGGTTGACCGCCTTCTATGAGAAGGTCAAAGAAGTCAAGGCCGTAGCAGCAGCCTTCAACGTGCAACCTCTCTGCATAGCCATTTTCAATAGAACATGATGTTCTCTTGCTGCCTGTCATTTTCACGGCCTGAAGGCCGCTGCTCCTGACCAGCGTTCTGACAGGTGTGTGCCGGTTGAGGCATGAGGAGGACGAATGCGGGTTTACACTCGGAGAGAGGATTCCGATATTGTTTGGGGCTTTGCGATTTCTTTGGAATGCGACGCGGGGGCATCGCCTGGCGCCATGGCGGAGTGAGTTTCTTCGCTGGCGGGTGGAAACATATTCGGGGAAACCGGCAGAGACGTTGAAGGCACGCGATGTGTTTGGCTTTATGTGGGAGTCGCGATGGGAATTGCTGAGTTTCCTTTTCTGGACAGGAACCCTTGAGCGCGAGGCGCGACGGAAGCCTTGATGCGGACGGGTTCGAAAGCGCTCTTGATGAGGGTTTGCGCAGGACTGAATTCGTGCCCTGATACGCGGCTGGTTTGTCAGCGACCACGAGCGGTGGCAAAGTTTCTATGCTCCTTAACGTGTGACTGGAAAACTTTGGAAGATTTACTATGCAGCGGATCGGAACTCGATCCGCACCGCGAGGCGATATGACAAAAAAGGGCAACGCACAGTGGACGCGGCGGGCGTTTGGACGGGCAGTGATGGCCGCTGGCGTGATGGCAGAGATTCCGCGATGGCTAATGGCCGAGCAGGCTACAGCAGTTAACGTGACGGGGCCGGACTCGTTGCAATCACATGCAGCGGCTCGCGGGCTGATGTATGGGACCGCGGTGGTTCCGCAACTGCTCGATGTGGACGGGCTGGCGGCGGGTAAGACGACGGACGGATACACGCTGCTGATCCAGGCGCAGGCAAATATCCTGGTTGCCGAAAACGCCATGAAGTGGGGCGCGCTGCGGCCTTCGCCGACTAGCTTTGACTTTACGCGGGCGGACAAGCTGATGCGTTTTGCGGCCCTCACGGGACAGCACGTGCGGGGACACAATCTCTGTTGGCATGAGGGCAACCCGGCGTGGCTGAAGACAACGGCGACGAAGGACAACGCTCGTCAATTGCTCACAGAGCATATCGAGACAGTAGCGGGGCACTTTCGCGGGAAGTTGCACAGTTGGGATGTGGTGAACGAGGCGATCAGTCCCAAGGATGGACTGGCGGATGGACTGCGCAAGACGATCTGGTTCGACCTGATTGGTCCGGAGTATCTGGAACTCGCATACCGAACAGCGGCGACAGCCGATCCTATGGCGAAGCTGACGTACAACGATTACGACATTGAACTGGACACACCGGAGCAGACGCAGAAGCGGGAGCAGGTGATGGGACTTCTGCGGCGCTTCAAGGCGAAGGGTGTGCCAATCCATGCCGTCGGTGTGCAGAGCCATCTGAAAGCAGACGAACCGCAGCCAGGCGCGGGGCTGACGGCGTTCATTCGTGATGTGGCGAAGATGGGGCTTGAGGTTTACATCACGGAGATGGATGTGAACACGCGGAAGATTGAGGGGGGAGCGGAGGCACAGGATGCGGCGGTGGCGCGGGTGTTTGGCGACTATCCGCGGCTGGTACTTACGGAGCCGAATGTGCCCATTCTGCTTACGTGGGGAATTACCAGCGCGCATTCGTGGCTTACGCAATCGAAACAGCCTTGGGCGATGCGGCCGGATGGTGCGCGACAAAGGCCGTTGCCATTTGATGATGAACTGAAACCGACGGCGGCATTTGCGGCGCTGCGTTCGGGGATCGATGGCGCTCCAGCGCGAAACGCTTAAACTGCGGCGAACTGCAAAGAGTGAGAAACGATTATTGCTGAAGATAAGTCCAAGAACACAGAAGCTGTGTGTTTGCTATGCGATGCATGTTCGCGCGAATGGAAATTCAACTACTATGATCGAGCCAGGGAGTTGGTTGAGAGGATGAGATGCGGATTGGATCGATTGGCGCGGGTCGCGTTGGCGGCTGGTTTGTTGCTGGTAACGATTGCACGGGCGCAGCAATTGCCGCCGGTCGAACCGCCGAAACCGATGCCCAGCTCCCACCCCAACGACAAGGGCCCGTCGTTGGGGACCCCGGGATCGCAGTCTGACTCACCGACGATTCGCGTGACCACGAATGAGGTACTGGTACCGACGCTGGTGGAGAAACCACACGGGGGCGGAATCGTCTACGGGCTGAAGCAATCGGATTTTGTGGTGGAAGACAACGGGGTGCCGCAGAAGATTCATGTGCAGGAAGAGTTGGATACTGCGCCTGTGGCGTTGGTCGTGGCGATGGAAGAGGGACGAGCGGGGGCGCTGGAGTTTCAGAAGCTGGAGAAGCTCGGGCCGCTGCTGGATGTTTTTCTGACTGATCCGCGAAGCCAGGCGGCGCTGGTGGGATTCGGATCGAAGCCGCGGCTGATGCACGACTACACGCACTCTGAAGAGGAACTGGCGGCGAGTTTACAACAGCTTGAGTATGGGGACGGTGGGGCAGCGATTTTGGACACGATCAGCTATGGCGTGGATCTGTTGGAGGATCAGCCAAAGGAGTATCGGCGGGTGCTGCTGCTGATAAGCGAAGAGCGCGACCACGGAAGCAAGCGGACCAAGCCGGCGCAACTGGTGAGCAAGATCGGGCGGTCGGATGTGCTGGTACTGAGCATTTCGTATTCGCCATCGAAGGCGGAACTGGCACATGACATCAAGGACAGTGGCGAGGACCGCACGCTGAATATGGTTTCGACGCTGGTGAT
>Ga0209004_1000236_pt1 | contig 11974 bp, 5 predicted proteins | sample TexAe_RefH0_M1_FD_187948 | JGI IMG/M metagenome (GOLD analysis project Ga0209004, IMG submission 187948) | Forest soil microbial communities from Davy Crockett National Forest, Groveton, Texas, USA - Texas A ecozone_RefH0_M1 (SPAdes) (version 2) | ecosystem: Environmental > Terrestrial > Soil >... | reverse complement strand
TAGACACCACGCTCTGCGCTCCCGCCTCGATAAACGCATTCACAATGTTTGCTACGCCTTCCTCGCCGACGGGGCCAACGCCTGTGTCACACGCCGAAAGCGTCACGAGCTCAGAGTTCAGCGGCAGGTCCCTAATCTCCCTGACCTGGAGAAGACCGTCATCCGCGGGCGAGGATTGAGGCGCGAAAACGAGGGCTGATCGATCAGGAAATTCAGAGTCGGCGTATCCATGCAGGGCGAGGTGTATCACTTTGTATTCATTGAGTGGGAGGTGCGTGAAGGCCGTCTTTGTCGCGTGACTTCCGAGGAGAATCGTGCTTGGCTTCGGGAGATCGGTCCCAATGGTCTCCACTTCATTGCGGCTCTCAGGCAAAGCGACCATTTCTCGGCGGTCAGGCCCTGAGACGGCGCGGCGGATTGTGGCAAGCAATGTGGTCGGTGGCGGTTTGGAGATCCACGCGGCAACCCCCACATACGGACGATCGTCATGACTTGGCTGATCGACTCGGTGCTGGAGTATGTCAAGCACTGTTCCGGATGGGGCCACGGTTACGAGATGAGACGCCAAGATGTATTGCCCGGAATCGGCCAGCGCGGAAAATGGTAGAAGATGTAACTCTCCGTCAGGAATAACGATCATGTTCGTCTTGTCCTTGTAATGGGGAATGCGGCCAAGCAGTTCGTCAAACAGCCTTTGAGCAAGTGGGAAATCTACCTTTTTCTGTATGATCTCGGAACGGTACTGCGTTGCCTGTTGCTCCAGTTGGCTTTTTGCAGGCAATTCATAGCAGTGAACATCACTCTGGGTCACGGCCAGAGCGTAGGATGCCGGATCATCCAGCACATATTCGATGAAGAGGTCGGACGGGCGCAGATCGCGCTGCAGCTTGTCGAGAGCCAAAGGTACAGGAACGCCTTCTGGACGGTCACCGCTGAGCAGCTGCTCGGCTATGTAAATCGCATCCAAGATGCTTTTTCTCTTGGTTGGGTCGTCAGTGTCGAGCAACTGCAGATTCAAGCTCGTTAAGTGCAATTCGGCGGGAGTGATTTCATGAGGTGAGATTACCTCGTGATCCGAAAGCCCCTGCGCTTCTACGCGCCCGCGTGCCCGTTCGATTACACGGAATGCGTCAGCAATTCTGCCCTGCTTGTTGAGCGAAGCAAAATACCCTGAATACACTGTGCTCAGATCGCTCAACAGTTGCCGTTCTATCGTGGGCGTCGGAACCTTGCTGAGGAGCGCATCGAGCATATCGGCGCTCTTTTCGAAGAGACTGTTAGACGCCTTCGCGTCCCCCATGCGTGCAAGAATCTCTGCTTTTATCCCCAAATTCCTTGGAACTAGGTACAGCTCATCCGGAATCTTCCTGTTGGCGTCGATGGCTTCATCGATTGTTGCTAAAGCTGGTTGTAAAGCGCCTTGATGCAGATACGCTTCTGCCAGCAAGCCGTCTGCCAGGGTGATACCGCGCCAATATGAGAGCAGCTTTGCGTATCGAACGGCCTGATTGAGGTCCGAAATCGCTCGGTCCCAATCGCGCATCTTTTCGTATACGCTTGCCCGCGTCTGGTGGAGCTCATACAGATGACCAGCCAGGTGGAGAGCGGCAACCTTCTGCAAAGCAACTGCGGCCAGTGCAAGCGCCTGATCACTTTGACCCATACCGGCAAGGGCCTCGATTTTTGCGTCGATAGCAATTGAGGGGTACGCCGCGCCGCGGGTCTTCGCCGCAACCCTGATTGCTTCATCGAGCGGGCCCATCGCCTCTTTGTACTTGTGGAGTTCAACCAGTCCGGTGCCGTACACGCTGGCATATCGGATGTGAGCGGCAGGGTCAGCAACCTTTGCGACAAACCATGCTCTTTCCACATCTTTCTTCGCCGTTGCGATATCGCCCAGCAAGAATGCAGCAATTCCTTGTTCCCCAACGGCACGCGACGCGAGCAGGTAATGATGCTGCTGCATTGCGAGTGATTCGATCTCAGACCACGTATGACGGGCCATTCCGGCATCGTAGTTGGTTTCCAACATCCCGAGGATCGTCAGAACGCGAAGGCGCGTTTCAGGGTCGCGGGCCTCCGGCAATTCAAGATCGTGCCGCAATGTTGCAATCTGATTGGGGAGTGTGGCCGAAGACTCACTCTGCGCGGGAATCTGGCTTACGCGCGCATAAAGCGCCTTGCTGGGGTCGTGCTCTTCGAGGAATCCAAGTTCGGCTTGTCGGTAGACAGGTTCGGCTGCGATCCAGCTATTGAGCCACGAGAGATCGTCGGCTCGCTTCAGCAGCGCCTCTGGAGAGTGAGAAGTGCGCAGGAAGACTTGATACCCGACAATGCTCAGCAGGGCAGCCAAGAGCAAACCGGTAGCGATGCGAAGGCTTGGGGGAAGTGCAATTCGCATGGCGGACCGTTCACTTTGTGATCCATCATGCCAGATTGTCGTTTAATGTTCAAACGTTGGTGCAATAAATCGAGCCGAATTGCGGGTCCGATAGGTTGTTTTCAGCGGATTGTAATAGTTGTCTATCAGAAATCTATGATTCGCTCGGCGGCTGAGCGCGAACTTGGTCATAGACTTGCTTTCGCAACCATTCGCTGACAAGCTGCTGGAAATCTTTGTCGTTCATATAGCGGGTAAAGATCTCCTGATTCTGATCCATGCGGTCAATGAACTTGTCTTCTAGCGCCTTGTCGAAAACGTATCCGAAGTTCTCCAGCGTATTGGCCTTCGCGGCCTGTTGGATGGAAGTATCCGAAACTGATTCCTCCTTGAGCTGTTCGAAAAAGAGTTGGTCCGCCGGTTTGAAATCCGTTCCGAAGCGATCATTGATTACGTCGATGAGCCGTGAAAGTTCGACCTCTTCGCGCCGGTTCTGACCCGTGCCAACGGCCGTTGGCGCGAGTAAAGAACCTCTTTCGCCGGCTGACAACGCAATTGAGCCTTCGCTCGTTTGCTGTAAGCGGTAGTAGCGAAGTGCAACCTCGTCGTCGATCACAACTGTGGGGCCGATACCGCGCTTGGGAAGCCGGGGGATCAGTAGCCGAATGAATGCGTAGAGCTTTTCAAGATCAGCGTCTTGAAACGGAATGACCTGCGACATGAACGAATACAGGTTCCGATAGGCGACGAGGTTGCTGCGGAACTGCTCCTGCTTTTCTTCACTGAGCGCCGCGAACCGCTCGACCGGGCCATTCAATATGCGATGCATCGCAGCGTGGTCGGTCTGTGACTGGAACTGCTTTGGCCTGAAGAAGACCTTTGCGAATTCTTCGACCTCGTTTGCCCAGTAAACCTGCTCATCGGCAAGGCTCTTCTGGAGCCCATAGAGCTGCTGAACGTCGACCTGCTGATCGATGCCCGGAACCTCGTAGTAGGGCTTGAATGCTTCGCGAATGTCCTCTGCCTCGTTGACGAAATCAAGGATGAACGTATCCTCCTTACCGGCCTGGGTTCGGTTCAGGCGCGATAGAGTCTGAACAGCCTGCACGCCATCGAGGCGCTTGTCCACATACATTGTGTGCAGCAACGGCTGATCAAAACCCGTCTGGTATTTCTCCGCAACGATCAAAACCTGATACAAATCCTTGGCAAATTCTTTGGGCAACTGGCTCTCGCGCAGGCCATTGTTCATCCCGACTTCGGTATATTCGTCACCAGTGTCGAGCGCAACGGTGCCGGAAAACGCCACCAACGCCTTGATGTCGTCGTATCCCTTCTCGGCAAGGTATTTGTCGAACTCCTGCTTGTAGCGAACCGCATGCTCGCGGGAGCCCGTCACAACCATTGCCTTTGCACGACCGCCGATTTTTGCCTTCGTGAACGTACGGAAGTGCTCGATCATGACCTCGGTCTTCTGCGCCAGATTGTAGGGATGGAAGCTGACGAAACGCGCCAAAGCACGCGCGGCCTTCCGCTTGTCCAGCTTCGGATCGTTTTCGATTGATTTGATCAACCGGAAATAGGTTTTGTAAGTCGTGTAATATTTCAGTACGTCGAGGATGAACTTTTCCTCGATAGCCTGACGCATGGAATAGACGTGGAACGGCTGCGGCTTTCCATCCGCATCCTTTCGTCCAAACGTCTCCAGCGTCTTGTACTTTGGCGTGGCGGTGAAGGCAAAGAAACTCAAATTTGGCTGAGGGCCACGCTTCGCCATCGCCCTAGCGATTTCTTCCTCGTAATCGGGCAGCCCTCGCTCTTCCGCCTCCCGCCGCGCTCTTTCCTTGAGCGCATCACCGGCCAGCACGCCCTTCAATTCCGCTGCTGCTTCGCCCGTTTGCGAACTGTGTGCCTCATCCACGATCACAGCGTACTTCCGGTTGGGCAGCCCCCCGACTTTCTCGGTCACAAATGGAAACTTCTGCAATGTCGTGATGATGATGGGAACGCCTGACTTCAACGCGTCGGCCAACTGCGTCGAATCTTCGTCGATCTTCTGTACAACGCCGCTCTGGTGTTCGAACTGATAGATCGTGTTCTGCAGTTGCTGATCGAGGACGCGGCGGTCGGTCACGACGATCACCGTATCGTAGACCCGCTCATCGTTTTCACTATGCAGGTTAGCCAGCCGATGCGCGAGCCATGCAATGCTGTTGCTCTTTCCGCTGCCGGCCGAATGCATAATCAGATAGTTCGAGCCCGCGCCCTCATCGCGCGCTGCCCGCTCCAGCTTGCGCACGGCGTCGAGCTGGTGGTAGCGCGGGAAGATCATGGTCTCCTTCCTGATCTTCCTGGCGCCGATTTCGGTTTCCATTACCTCCAGGTGCATGAACCGGCCGAGAATGTCCAGCATGCTGTCGCGCTGCCAGACCTTCTCCCACAGGTATGAGGTCCTATACTTGCCTTCCTCTGCCGGAGGATTGCCCGCTCCCATGCCGTCGCCTTTGTTGAACGGCAGAAAGTATGTCGACTTGCCCGCGAGCCGAGTGGTCATATAGACGAGGTCGGGATCGACAGCGAAGTGAACCAGCGCACGCTTTTTGAACTGAAAGATCAGGTCATTCGGGTCGCGGTCGTTCCGGTACTGCAACATCGCGTGCTGAACATCCTGGTTCGTCATCGGATTCTTCAACTCAGCCGTGACCACCGGAATTCCGTTCAGGCAGAGCGTCAAATCAAGCGCCTGAGAACTTGTGGCTTTGAAGAGCAGTTGCCGCACGACGGTGAGGCGGTTCTTCTCGTAGAGCGCCAGTTCGTCCGGATTCATGCGTGTGGCAGGCTTGAAATAAGCAGCCTTCACCGGCTCGCCGTAGCACTTGAACCCATGGCGCAGCACGTCAAGTGAGCCACGCATATCCATCGCCTTCGCCAGGTCGTCGAGCAGCGTTTCTTCCGTGCGGTCAGCCAGCAGCTTCCGCAGCCGGGCCCAGGTCTTCGGCTGCGTCTCTTGAACGAAAGGAAGGAACTGCGCCGGGTCAAGCGCCCGCTCCTGATGGAAGCTGCCCTGCTCGGCTTTGACGTAGCCGGCGCACGTGACCAGATGATGCTCAATCGCCGACTCGAAGGCTCTTTCTTTATGGTCTACTGGCATACGGCAGGAGCCTCCGCGGGAGGGTAGTTGCGCACATCAATTTGACCTGTGACGGCTGCGGAGATGAGTGAGGCGCGTCGCTCTTGAAGCGTTGCAATAGACGAGTTCGATGCCTCAGTGAGCTCGTCGAACTTTTGGTTCATCTTTTCAATGCGGGCAAGGATCTTCTCTTGCTCCTCTTTCGGAGGCAATGCGACGCGAATGATTTTGAATTTGTCCCAGTAAAGGCGCAGACGGAAGTCTGTCACGCCGTATGAGTGACATCTGATCTCCTCAATGGCTTGCGGCGTTCGCAAAAGCAGCTCGACGAATCGTGAGGAAATCTCGCGCTTGGGACGTGCCACCACGTAAGCCGGGCTAATCTGGCCGGGCACTGTCACGGTGCCGAATCCGCCCTGCCACGCGCGCATCATGTTGTAAACGAGATCACCTGGCAGAACCTTTTTGTACTTTCCAGCATCTTCGCTGCGATTGACCTTTCGGTCCATTTCCTCATCATCGAGCTGTCGGTCCGACACGCCACTGTGAATCGATACGCTGAGAATCGGAAGCTCACCATTTCCAGCTTCGATGATTTCTCGATAGAGACTTGTAAGGCGATAGACTTCCCAATGTGCAGGTACTTCGCCTAGCCATTTGACACCGGATGGCTTCATAACCGCTTTAGGGTTGAGACCCTTGGTGACGGCGTGGGAGATGCTCGTCTGACGCTTCTCCTTCAATAAACTAATCAGTCGCTGCTGCTGGATGATGAGTGCATCGATCCGTGAGGTCTCCACGTCTATGAAGCGAAGGATTCGTTCTTGCTCGCTCCGAGGTGGGATAGCAAATGGAAACGACGCAATTCGTTCCTGCGAAATACCGAAAAAGGTGGTTCCCGTTCGTTCACGGATCATATACCCGTTGAAATCTGGTCCGCCCAGAACATAGTAGAGGAACCTATTCTCGAAACGACCATCCAACGGGCGAAAGAGCAACAAGTGACTGTTGAGACAAGCTGGTCCGGGGAGGTGATCCACATACGCAAGTTTCCCCATCGCAGCGCCATCCTTCATCATGAGAACGTCATCTGGTCTCAATTGAATTTCTGGTGCGATTGCATAGCGATCCTCTGACACATGAAAGCAGCGATTCCAATCGACTCTGTCGTTCGTAAAATGCTCACTCGTCACTAAGAAGGGACCTTCTTCGGTGTATTCATCCGATCGCAGTCCCTGCCACCCCAAGCGCCCCTTCATTGATGCAACGTACTTAAGTCGAATGACCTCCCAATGCTCTGGCACCTGACCCAGCCACTTCACTCCGCTGTCTTTGTACTTGGGATACCGTGGCAGCTTCATGCCTCGTCTCCTTCCGGGGCATTGAGCCGGTAGAATTCATGGAGCTTGGCCTGGAGCAGTTGCTTATCGGGCAGCATGGTCTGGTATTCGGCGACCAGAGCGGGGCTCAAGGTCCGGCTGAGGGCATACTCGACCACCTCGTCGTCCTTGCTGGCGCAGAGCAGGACGCCAATGGAGGGCCGCTCGTGCGGCTTGCGCACGTCGCGGTCCAGCGCCTCCAGATAGAGATTGAGCTTGCCAAGATATTCTGGCTCGAAGCGGCCAACTTTGAGGTCGATGGCGACGAGCGCATTCAATCCGCGGTGGTAAAAGAGCAGGTCCAGTGCGAAATCCCGCTTGCCTACCTGCAGCGGATACTCGGAGCCGGCAAAGCAGAAATCGCGGCCCAACTCCAATAGGAAATCCTTCATGCGAGCGACGAGGCCGTGGTGCAGATCGGCTTCGGAATACCCCGGTGGGAGGCCCAGAAACTCGAGCGTGTAACTGTCGCGGAAAATCGTCAGCGCCTCGGGGTGGGTCTGTCTCACCACTGGCGAGACTTTTGGCGGATTGAGCACCGCCTGCTCGAAGACCGCGGCTTTGAATTGGCGTTCGAGCTGGCGTTTTGTCCAATGCTCCTGAACCGCCATCCGGAGATAAAACTCCCGCTCTTCCGGCCGTTTGCTCTGCCCCAGAATGATGAGGTGGTGGCTCCAAGGCAGTTGTCTCACCAGTGGCGAGACAATTTGGCTGTCCTTGTAAGCCTCATAGAACTGCCTCATTCGGAAGAGGTTGGGACGAGAAAAGCCGCGGACGCCCGGTATTTGCCGGGCAATGAATTTGGCCAGGCGATCCACGGTGCCTTCGCCCCACTCAGACGCAGCCAGGCGGCGGCTGATGGACTCGCCAACTTGCCAATATAGATCGATCAGAACGGTGTTGACGGCCTGGAGTGCGCGGCCCTGACACGCGTCGATTAGCCGCACGATTTCAGCAAAGCTCTGTTCCTCGGGTGTGCCGCTGCGTTGATTGAGGATTTCGCTCATTCGGCCAGTCCTTCCAACATGGTCATGATGCGGCCGGCGACGGCCTTCAACTCGGCGTCGATTTCCTCCAGCGGGCGAGGCGGCTTGAAAACGTAGAAGTGGCGATTGAAGGGGATTTCATAGCCGACGCGTGTTTTCGATTCGTCGATCCACGCGTCGGGGACATGCGGCAGAACCTCGCGCTTGAAGTAGGCATGAATGTCCTCTTTCAAGGGCACATTCTCATAGTCGCGCAGCTCGGTGTCTGGTTCAGGATTGCCGACGGCGTCGCGACAAATCTCAGCGGAATCGTCCCGCTCGGACATTGCGCTGAAGATGGCCTTGCGCACCGGCGTCGGAATCCTGATTCCGGCTTGGTCGATGGCAGAGGTCAGACGATCTTCGAATGCCGGACGGCTCTTATGCACGACCGAAGAGTCCATCGTCTTCAGTGTATGCTCGATTTCGAGCTGTAGGGCCTGCCCTTTCTCAATTTCACGCTGGCTCTCGCGGCCTTTCTTCTTCGAGGTTGCCAGCTTTTGGAAGGCGCTCTCTTCCTTGAGCGCCTCAACGCGTTCCGGCGTTACCTGGAATGCCAGCTTGAGCGGTCGCTCGACTGTGATCTGGCTGTAGCCGAAATCCGTATTGTCGAAGAGCTTGGAGCGCCCGTTCTTTGTCAGATCGCCGTAGAGATCGACAATCTCGGCGATATTGCCGTCGGAAAGCTCGTTGCGCTTGTTGCCGAGGTTCTTGCGCATCTTCACGTAGAGATCGATGGCATTGATGAGTTGCACCTTACCCCGCCGCTCGCGGCGCTTGCGGTTGGTGAGCACCCATATATAGGTGGCAATGCCGGTGTTGTAAAACATCTCGGTCGGGAGGGCGACAATGGCCTCAAGCCAATCGGACTCGATGATCCAGCGGCGAATCTCACTCTCGCCCGATCCCGCGTCGCCGGTAAAGAGCGGCGAGCCATTGAAGACGATGGCCAGGCGCGACCCTTCCGGCTTCATCTTCGAGATCATGTGCATGATGAAGAGCAGCGAACCGTCATTGATCCGTGGCAGGCCCGGGCCGAAGCGGCCATCGAAGCCACGCTGCTCGTGCTCGGCGATGATCTTGTCTGCCTGGGGTTTCCACTCGACGCCGAACGGCGGATTGGCAAGCAAGTAGTCGAATTTCTTGCCGGCGAGGCCGTCATCGGTGAAGCTGTCGCCGAACTTGATGTTGTCAGGATGCTGCCCTTTGATCATCATGTCTGAGCAGCAAATGGCAAACGCCTCATTGTTGTAGTCCTGGCCAAAGACTTCGAGCTTGGCATCAGGGTTCAGTTCGCGTAGGAATTCCTCGGCGACACTGAGCATTCCGCCCGTGCCGCATGCCGGATCGTACAGGGTGCGCACTGCACCGGGCGTGCGCAGAACCTGCGAGTCCGGCGTGAAGAGCAGGTTGACCATGAGGCGAATCACTTCGCGTGGCGTGAAGTGGTCGCCGGCAGTTTCGTTCGACGCTTCGTTGAAGCGCCGGATCAGGTCCTCGAAGATCAACCCCATCTCGTGATTGGGCACGGCGGACGGGTGGAGGTCGATTTCGGCAAACTTGGAGACGACCAAATAAAGCCGATTCGCCTCCGCCAACTTGGCAATCTCCTTTTCAAACTCGAAGTAGTCGAAGATCTGGCGGGCCTTGGAGGAAAAGTGCTTGATGTAGAAGGCCAGATTGGCGGCAATCTTGTCGGGGTCGCCCTTGAGGCGCTGGAAATCCCATTTGCTGGTGTTGTGAAATTTCTGTCCCGCAGCTTTGTTGAGGATCGGTTCGGGGTCCTTGATTCCGCTGGCTTTCAGCGCCGCCGCTTTGTCCAGGACCTTCTGTTTGGTCGATTCCAAAACGCAGTCGAGGCGGCGAAGCACTGTCAGCGGCAGAATGACGCGGCCATATTGCGCCGGTTTATAGGGACCGCGAAGCAGGTCGGCAACCGACCATATGAATGAGACTCGCTCACTGAAGTTCGACAAGATTCTTCCTCAACGTGCGACCCGAGGCGGAGTCCCTTAGATTCTGAATACACGCATCTTTGGGGTTTCACGGTGGCAGTTAGGTGGTAGCACTCGGATCAACATTTCAAATGGCTTACAGGCAAGTGTCGCGCAGGGGACTTTCCCGTGTAAAGAATGGCCTGAGGCACGATTGAGATTGAGCTTGCCACAAATTCTTGCAATAGGCGTTTGGCGCGCCGTTCCGCAGCGCGCCCTGACCGTCGGGTGGGAGGAGATTGCCGCTTCTGCCGCTCAGGCAGGAGCCACACAAAGGGAGGGAAGACGGGCAGGTAGATACAAAAATGCGAGGTCCCCGATTGGGGACCCCGCGCGACAGCTTGCCTTATGCGGCTGCTCGTTTTCCAGCCTTGTCCTGCGCCTTCGCAGGCTGCTTTGAAGCTGGCGGCTTCGCTGCTTTCGCCTTGTCCTTGGTTGCGAACTCCTGCTTGACCTTGGCGGCGATCTCGTCGGTATCCACCTTGTAGGCCGTAGCTGCTTCGCGCAACGCCTGCGAGGCATTGCCCCGCGATGCCGTCAGCAGAATCGCTGATTCAACCAGAGCGCGGCCCAGGGTGTTCTCGTCGGCGCGGCGAAGGTAGGCGGCAAAAGTCTTGGCGATGCCACCGTCGTCCCGCTTCTCACGAATGCCATGCTGCCGCGCCAGCATTTGAAGGCGGGGTTCTTCCAAGAGGCTTGTCAGCCGCTCGACGATAAACAGGAGGTCCCGCTTCATCAGCCGTACCGGGACTGCCGCGCCAATCGCAGCCAGAACTCGAAGCCCCGTGACGTTGGCGATGGCTTCCTCTCTGCGCCGCTTTTCCTGCTCGGCCTTGAATCGGGCGTCGCTTGCGCCTCTTCCGGTTTGCTGCTTCGGATGGTGGACGGGGCAGGCGGGATTGGCGCAGACTTTGTGGATCGTGCCCACATCGGTGCCTTCCGTGATGATGGCCTCCGTCGTAAACTTGCACGCCTTGAACTCCGGACGTTTGGCGTCGTCTTTCGACTTCGGCTTGTCATCTCGGATCGCGGTGTACTTGTTGCGCGGCAAAACCGGACTGCCTTCCTTCTGCCCACCGTAGGCGGTGCTGATCTGTACGATCTCGGGCTTGGCGGCAACGGTCTTGGCAACGTGGGCGGCGAGTTTCGACTGGTAGCACTTCGGATCGGTGCAGCGGTCGCCCTGCTTTCCGAGGTCATCCCCGAACAGGAGTTTGTTGTGGCCCGTCCGCTTGGGGCAGTCGGCGCAACTGCCCGCAGAGGGCAGAAGCTCGGCATCGCGCTTGTCAAAGGGCGCGTCTTTCAAGACAAGCAAAACGTTCGATTCAATCCAGAATTGGAGGTTGCGCACGGGCAGGAGAATTCGCGCGGGTTTCTGGCTGCTGCCGCTGTAGACTTCCTTAAAGCAAGCCGGAAGCGCCTGCGGCTGCATATCGGCGGGCAGCTTCGCAATCAAGAGCGCGTGGCCCACGCCGATGTCGTTCGCATAGAAGGCCTCGACCACGGCGGGCACAAGGTCGGTCAGCTTCAACCGCTGCACGATAAACGCGGGCGACTTGCCTACGCGGGCGGCGATCTGCTCGATGGTGTACTTCGGCTCTTCAAGACGCAGGAGCGCGGCAAAGCCTTCGGCCTCTTCCATTGGGTGAATTTCGGCGCGGATCAAATTCTCAACCAACTGCGCCTCGATCACTTCGGCGTCGGTCATGTGCTTGATGCGAACCGGCAGAGTTTCCTGCTCGGCAAGCTGCGCGGCGCGATACCGCCGCGCTCCGAAAACAATTTCGAAGCCGTTCTCGGTCAGCGGGCGCACAAGCAAGGGCGACAAGACGCCCTGGCTGCGGATGCTGTCGGCCAGTTCCTTGAGCGCGGCGTCTTCAAAGACGTGGCGCGGGTTAGTCTTCGATTCGTTTAAGAGCGACAGCGGAACGTCGCGGTATTCGGTGGCATTGATGACGGTGGTTTCCATGTGAATATGCTCCTTTCGAGCGGCGAATGAGTGAAGGCGCACGGAGCGGGTGACACTTGCGACACGATCCGCTCCGCAGGGAGCGGACTAGCCGCGA
>Ga0209004_1000235_pt1 | contig 12013 bp, 12 predicted proteins | sample TexAe_RefH0_M1_FD_187948 | JGI IMG/M metagenome (GOLD analysis project Ga0209004, IMG submission 187948) | Forest soil microbial communities from Davy Crockett National Forest, Groveton, Texas, USA - Texas A ecozone_RefH0_M1 (SPAdes) (version 2) | ecosystem: Environmental > Terrestrial > Soil >... | reverse complement strand
TCAGCGAAGGGAATGTCTTCACGTTCTTGGACTTTACTCCAAGCACGGATTCGGTGTTCGCCCCATCAATGTATTCCGGCATGACAGAGTAGGCACTGCTGCCTTCGCCGTCATTCGAATCCATATTGGGGAACTCATGCTGCGAGAACGGCGTCACCTTGTGAGTGGCAACGATAGTCATCTGACCGGGAACCGGCTTGTACATATTGTCCTTCTCTCCTTGCACACCCAACAACTTCAATTCAGCCCCTTGCAATACGCGAATTTCATTCTCTTCCGGGTCGATGAAGTTAGCTCGAATAGTCCCTTGCCAGTCAACGTCGTCCGGGTGTAGCACCTGAGCCTTAATGGTAACAAGTTCACCCTTCTCTCCCCCAGAAGACCACATAGACGAGCCGCCGTAATATGCCTGAGCAGAGTCTTCCACCCATGACCAGTACACACCTGCCGAATCAAAGTTGAGCGACTTCCCGGAGGGTACTTCCACTTGACGGTAGATGGTTACCGGGAAATTGATTGAACCAAAGTGTTCAACGTTCTCCTCATACTCTATCTCTTTGCGTTCTAGTTCCTCACCGTCCATCTCTTGAGCGGCGTCCATTAGATTCTGTTCTTTCAAGAACTCCTCGAAGGATAGCGGCTGGAAATTCTTTTGCTTCGGGGGTTGAGTCACCGTACGACGATGCCATGGTGCTACATCCGCAGCCCTCACAACTTTCATAGGATTCATGGGAGGGGCGTCTTCATCCTTATACTTCGGGCCAACTGTCTTAACAACCTTAATATTGTCCGGAGGAATTGGAGTTTGTGTAATCCAAGCATCATAAATGTCGTTTATTTCGGGGTGTAAATCCGGTTCAACTTCAATCCCAGATGGAAGCTTTACTTCCCAAATATCCACTCTCCCACCATAAGTTTGACCAAAGTAGAAAGCCCAGTCAGAAGCCTGAGCATAGGTCTCAAAAAGATAGATTCCCGGTTTGCGGTTGAGGTCTTTATACTCCTTGATTAGCGGCAAAAGACCCTTGTTAAGGATGTAGTTGCGATTACGGAAACGAGAAACGTGGTACATGGTGTGCGTCGGTGGAATTGACGCAGCCTTTGGCTTCATGTTGAACTCACCCACCGCTTGGATGTAGGCTTCCTGCCCCTTGTCGATGATGTTCTTCAACAGACGAAGGTTGTTGATAGCTGCTTTGAAATTACGCTGTCCCAGTTCGATGGCCGCATCACGAGCGAGGCGTTGTGGGTAATTGAATACACGCAGCTTGGAGTGAGCCATAGCGTAGTTGTCCCACAGCTTGAAGAACTCATCCTTGACTTCTTCAAAGGACCGTCCCTTCAACTTGTCGTCCTTCAATGCCTCATAGTTGTTTGTGACGTTGCCCATCAATTCGCGTTCGAATCCGTAATCGTTGGTGAGCCAGCGGAGAGTCTTCTCCACCTTGTCCCGAACGATGCCGTACTGTCCCTTGAACGCATTGAAGTGCTGAGCCATGCGGTTAGTCAGGTCACCTACATGTTCGAGCGTATGCGGACCGACACCGGCACCCAACGGATGCATCTGAACCTTGAGCATGGCATCCTCTGGGGCACCACGTTGCTCGTCAGCCAGTTCGTTGAACTTTACTTCGCGTTCATCCTCGGCGGCTGAAGACAATTTGATGCGGTAGCGGTGAGTTGGGTGAATGTTCTTGCCCCCAATTTCGTACGATGTTGCTTGCCCCGCAAGGTTCTCAACCGGGTACCTCTGCTTGAGACGAGCCCATGCCCTCTGAGCCTCAGGGGTGAGGTCCTCATCCGAGTAGAAGTATTCAGCTTCGCGATTCTTGGCTTCCTCGATTGCCTTGTCATAAAGCATTTGACCCAGACCTGTGCCACGCCAAGTTTTATCCATGATGTTAATGGCATCCACGGTGTAATCAGGGTAGTTCCAGTTACCACCCCGCTCGACATGAGAGGTTATCCAAGCAATAAGCTTTCCCTCGTAGTTAGCATCCACCTGAAACGAATTTTCAGAAACGTTTGACAGGGAGAATTCCACCTTGGACAATTCAGCTTCTCGGTCGTTGAATCGAGAGTAGCCGAAGTCCTTGGCATCCTTGTTCAAGAGAGAGGAGAAGAATCTCGGACGAGAATCTTTGTACCTTGGCAGCAAGTCGGGGGAATTCCACGCCTCCTCACATGCCTTATCCTCATCAGGAGTGCGAGGATAAGACCAGCGTGAGTTGTCGAGACGAGCACCGGCTTTCAAAAACAGGTTGGTGCTCACCACCAGCTTGGCTTCCGTGCGGTCAGCAGCCACCATTCGGGCATACATGCCGAGTTTCTCTTTCTGCTTCTCGCTCAAGTTTGTGGTTTGCTGCCACATGTAAACCCGGCTTCCATAGGTCTGTTTACTGATGAGCACGAAGAATCTTCCCACGGGTTTCGCCGGAGTTTGAACACGGTCGTCAACTTCCTTCTTCCATAGGTCTTCGCCGGTTTCAAACAACTGCTTCGCCTTAGCCACGATGTCCGGTCTATCAAAGCGGGAAGTGTATCTGCCGTCTCCAATTCCTACCTGAGTCAAAAAGTCCCGGTCGCTGGTCTTGAACAAGCGGTACTCGTCAGAGCGAGAAGCTCCGAGAATCCGACCCATGTCCCATAGCTTACGAACGGCTTGAACGCTTAGGTTAGAGGATGAAGCGAAACGTATGATACCGCTGCGGTCCTTCCAGATGACTGTGAAGAACGCTTTCTCATCGTGCTGAACGTCATAGCTCTCATCCGAGGTTCGCGTAATGTACCCCGCACCATACTTCTTGTTCCAACGTTCGGCGATGGCTTCCCAGTATCTACCATGTCCCCCACCGTCCAGTTTGTACTGCTGGACGTAGGACTTATAGGTGGGCATCGGTCCGTAACGACGGAGGAAGTTTTCGTGATGAGCCAACTCGTGTGCAAGGATGCGACGGATGGTGTGCTCGTCATGCGTGATTGACTTCTGTATCTCAACTTTAGTATTCGGCTCCCCGTATCTCCATGTGCAACGACCCAACCAACGAGACTTGAGGTTGTTAACAATTTTGAGCGGGGGTGTCGGAAGGCCACCTTCAACATCGGCCATCATTTCATCGAGGATGGCCTGAATCCGGTTGTAGGGTGCGGCCTCGGCTGTCTTCGTAGAAGCTGCCTTCATGAGGGGCTTGAAATACTTTAGGTCACTGCGTGCGATGGTCACACCTACGGTAGGGTAGCCCAAGTCTCGGAGTACGGAGAAGCGGTGGCGACCATCTGTGAAGCCAACGGAACCTTTGTACTCATTCCAGCCCACGAACGGGGCTTCAATCGGGGTGTTGGGGTTGTCCTTGAGCCACTTCTCGAACCGCTCACGGCGGTCGCTGATAGCGGAAGGACCTCCACGCTTGATGTAGAAGTCGGGCTCCTTGCTCCAGTCGTGGTCGAGCTTATCCGTGTCCACATAGATGAGCACGTAATGAGAGTCAGCTTCCTGCTTCCCCTTCACGAACTTCAGGGGAGGTAGCGGGGTCGTCTGAGGGGCTTCTTGGGCCTTTTTCTGGAGTAGGTCGTTACGCATCATCTATAAGAGAATGCGGTAGTTTTTCCCTATACAAGTGCTCTAATTTCCCGATAGCTCATGAGACGGGCAATCTCGGCGTCGAACTTCGCCCCATGCCTCCGGGAAGGCCACAGCTTGACGTGAACCATCTCGTGCAGAAGAGTGAGTTTGAGGAAGTCTATCCAACCGCCGATACTGGGATTGATGCGAATTTTGAGGGTGTCGCCGACCAAATCGCAGTCGGCATAGGCGGAAACAGGTTCGTAGTGAATGGCAACGTCGGGCAACTCCCCGTCGAAATACTTGAGGTTGAATCGGTTGTACATTAGTTTGAGTTGACGCTCACTCTTCATCATCCCGGTAGCCCTCTACTGAAGGACTCGGTATGACTAGGAGTTTTTCATCGCTGTCAATGCTTTTAGATAAGCTAGACCCGTACTTTTTCCAGCATTCTTGTAAATTTTGTATCCGGGGAACTTATCCTTAAACTCCCGCATCAGGGACTCCGGGATGAAACTAAGGTTGTGGCTGATGTTAGGAGACAGACTTAAGTTCACAGTTTTGGTGCTGTTATTGACCTCGGCGTAACCCCGTGGGGAGTTATCGTAGTCGTTCTTCTTTATGGGACGACCGTTCATGTACCGTGGCTCTTGGAACTTATGGTGGTCAGAATAGTTTCCGGGTAGGATGTAATCCTCGTTACGACCGGGTGAAATCCAGACATACCCCTCCACGGCTGGCTTCTGCTTCATACCATGGGTTGGGTTGAACATCCGCTCGATGGCCGGGTCAAGGGCGGGGGCTGCTGTCTTTTCCTGCTTCTCCTGATGTTCTTCTACGGCGTCGAACAAGTAACGGAACGGAACCTCGTATACTTCAGCCACGTTGTTCTCATCCCAACCTTCGGGGTAGTGCTTCAGGTAGGTCTCGTACGCGGTGTCGAGGTCATCGAACCCCAGAAGGCACTTATACTCATCGAACTCACCTTCATCGTCCAACTGCTCCACGATGTATACCTTGTCCGATTCCCCATTCGGACCTACATACACGTCCAAGTCTTCCTTGTCCCCGGCAGCGGTGGTGTCCGGAACGTAGCCGTAATCGGCCTCCATTTTCCGCTTCCACTTCTTGCCATTCTTATCTTCGCCAGTTCGTACACTACCTTTCGGCCACTCGATAACTATACCCAAGTTACGGAAGTCCGTACTGTGGTGTTGTGGAATCTTCTCGGCGGTGTGAAGAAATTTAGACTCGAAATTCATAGTTCCCTTGTGAAAACGAGGATGTGTCTGTCTCTACTATGAATTTGAAATGTGGAAAATTCTGATTTGTCGGTATTAGAGTTCCAGCGCACCCATAGTAGGTGCGAACTACAAACAGTGAATATCTAGTTCACTTATAGCCGCGCACAGCAAAGTAAGGCTGCGCCCGACTTGGAGGAAAACGCTTTGAGCGCAACGAAGACCAGTAAGAAACAAACCTCTCCCGAGTCCCCCTTAAAGCTTTCTCCACCTTCACGAGACGAAATCATTGCCGACGCGCAGCGGGTCGCCAAGACGCTGCCTGAGGGTGAGGAACTAACCCGAGGGTATTACCGCGCACACAAGAACCCACAATTCAAAGAGAAAGATATCGAGTGGCACTTCCCGAAATTCGGAAGTCTTCCTCTTGCCGCAGGGTTGAAAACCCCGCCACAGAAGGTTGAAGACAACCCTTCGCAGAACATTACCGATGAGGAGCAAGACCTCATCTACAACCAGAACTACGTTTACAACAAGGAATCAGACACCTACGTTACTCCTCTCCCCCGTTCATTGGGTGGGAAGAGTGTAATCTTGCGTGGCGAAATCCACCGCGCAATGATGAGGGCCTATTCCAACTGGGATGGACAGGCCGAGACCATCAATGAAATCTGTCGGCGGTTTCGCTTCCGTCGTGATTGGTTTATGGAGTACAAGTCCCTGCACGGGTGGACGCACGACAAGGAACCTTTCACCAACGAAGAGATTGCCCATCGTGAAACCGATGACATGGGGCAGGATGCCTTTGAGCAGAAGCGTCAGGCTATCTACAACTCTTACCGGAAGAAAGAGTGGCAGGGAACCATCTCGGACGCTAAGAAGTGGGTGAACTTTGAACAGTCAGTGATGCTCCCTCTGAGTGAACTAATTAAACAAACGCTGCCGGATTACAAGCCACCGACGTTGAGTATTCCGAAAACCGAACCTTACGCACTTGTCGTAGCCCCTTTCGACTTGCACTACGGAAAGTACGGTTGGATGGATGAAACCGGAATTAGCTATAGCCGTTCTGAGGCTCGTGAACTGCTCATCGAGAAGACCAATGAACTCGCTGGTTATGTGGCAAAACTTGGTCGTCCTGAACTCATCTTCGTGGCGAACGGTTCCGATTGGTTCCACATTGACAACCAACTGGGTACTACCACGCGGGGAACGCCTCAGGACTTAGATGGGACCCCTTCACAGATTCTGATGGAGGGTTGTGAACTAGCATACGACCACATCGAAATGCTCCGGCAAATCGCCCCCATCAAATACCTCAATGTCCCCGGCAACCACGACTACAACAACGCCGTAAGCATGATGATGTTCCTTTCCGGGAAGTACAGTGATGCCAAGGATGTGGAGATTATACGGTCCAGTAGGAAGCGGCAGTATGTTGGCTATGGTAACTCGCTCCTCGGATTTGGTCACGGCGATTGCGTAGCCCCGAAGGACATGATTGCGGCCATGGTAAAGGAAGCCAAGGAACTGTTCTCTCAGAGCGAGTTCCAGTATTTCTTCTCCGGACACTTGCACCATGAAGTTGCTCGTGAAATCGGCGGCTTGACACATTACCAGTTAAAGAGTCTCTCGGGTCTCGACCGCTACCACACCAAGCACGGGTACATCACTTCAGGCCGTGCGTTGCAATCCTTCGTAGTAAGCCGTGACGGTGGAGTAACAATGCAGATTAACGGCAACGTCAAGGGCGACACGCTGTTCGGCATCAAGGAACGTAACGTTAACCAAAAGAAGCGGAAATAACGATGCTAACCATCAGGACCAGTTATACCCCTGATGATTTGCCTCGGTTGTACGAAATCGAAAAAACCTGTTTCACCCGTTGTTTTCGGTGGAGTAAGGAAGATTTCGTAACCGCTCTCAAGACGGATGATATCTGGATTGCAGAGTATGGGGGCCAAATCGCCGGGTTCATTATCGGCGAAGTGGAAGGCAACATAGGCCATGTCGTCACAGTCGATGTTGACCCAAGTTTCCGCCGCAGGGGCTTCGGTGAAGCCCTGATGGGGGCGGCGGAAAATCATTACCGCAAGAAGGGCATCAAGAAGATGTCCCTTGAAGTACATGTAGATAATCCGGCCCAGATACTCTACTTCAAACTCGGGTACAGAGTTGCAGGGGTTCGAGAAAAATACTACGCCAACGGCTCGATGGGCATCACCATGGTCAAGCCTTTGAAGAAGGAAAAGGTGTGAAGAGAGTAAGGCGGGTTCTCATCTGCTGCATCGTTGGCATCTTCCTGTCACAACTGGGAACGAAGCTGAACCGCGTGGTCATGGTTGCTAATGGTAATCGGATGCCGGTCATGACATTCGGCAGTGAGCTACCGGAGGGCGACAACTCCCACACCTACCTGACAACCACGACACGCTACCCGCTACTTGCCGACATTATCCCGCTCATTGTTCCGACGCAGGTATCCTTCTTCACCTTGGTGGGCATAGCCAGCATCGGAGACCTGTGTGTATTCTCAGGTATCTTCCTGTTCAATCTTGCGATTGTTCTGACTCTGCTTCTTCCGGTGTTTCTGTTGAAGGATTACCTAAAACGGGGACCTTAGCGTTCTCGATGTCCTGTCGGTCCTCATCAGTCAACTGGTTCTTCTTGCCGTTGGCCCAGAACCATTCATCGCCCTTCCATGAGCCTCTCATTTGATTCGCGGCCCCCGGAATGAGAATACGTTGTCGAATCCGTGGTTTTCGATGAGTACCTTGTTGTCGGTGATACGCACCATCTTGGGGCTCTCCCCGGCCAGCACACCACCAACCCACATCGAGAGTTCCTGATACGCCGTGTAGGGGTCGAGAGCCTTCGCAAAGCCAAGCTTCTTGAGACCGTGAGGATTCATCCAGCACTCCGGCTCGTGACGACCGGCTACTTCCTTCTTCAGCACAATCGCATAGCGATTCGCAATCATGAACTCCCGCAAGTCGGCGGGTGCGGAGATGACCTCGAAGTAATCTTCAACCCTGTGTTTCTTTTTCCAATCACCCCAGTAGCTGTGACTCGCCTTTAGTTCCATGCCCTTCTGTGACGCCACCCATGCACACAACTTGTCGGCTTGCCAGAAGTATAGAGGCACAAGGTCACGGGTGATTTCCACGCCGAAGTAAACCTTGTCGCAGAACACCACATATATCCGTTTCATGTAGCTGCTTCCGTAGCCGTTAAACCGAAGGCGATGATGGTCCTCGTACAAGTCTAGGTTTATGGATTGAGGGGTATTGACCAGCTTGGGGTCAATGGCCTCATTCTTACGCACCAGCACCACCGTGGGGTCGGCACCATAGCCGAGCACACAGTCATAGTAATCGTGTCCACCGTATATTCTCATTGGTCAATCCTTATTGCCGGTCGAAGCCGGGAGTTTGGTATTCGGGTGGGTCATAGTTGCTGTACTTCTCTTCAATCAGTACCTCCACCACTTTGTTAACAGACTTCGGTCGCTTACCGGGAATCACGTAATAGTTGGCAGCGAGTTCTTCCAGCATCTCCTGATGGCGTTTGCTAATCTGAATGGTGGGCATCTCTCAACTCCTTCTTAGATTTCTGACGTACCTTCCGCCAGAACCGCTTACGACCGTAGGGGCGAAGGTGCTTCGCCCACTCCGTTGGTGGTACTCCAAATTTAGGTGCGCTCATAGTTTACCTCATCCTCGATTCAATCTCTTACCACAATTTTCTTCGCCCGATAGGGTGTGAGTCTTGCCCCACAGTGACGACACTTGCCGCCAGCCCGTGGGGCGTCTCTATCACATGTCCAGCAGTAGCCGCCACGGATGTGGGGCTCCTTGGACATCTCGCGATTGGTACGCATGTACCCGTCCGGAGTGAACTTCTTCATGGCTCAGTCCCACAGCGAACTGTAGTGCTTGATGAAGAGAGCAGCACCCTCTTGCCAGACTTCTTCGTAGTGCTTGTCGAGAAGCTTGGAACGCTCAAAGCGGTCATCCTTGTTGGTGGCCCACGCTTCAGCGGAGACGCCAGCAGGACGACTCAGCGGGTAGGTGCCGAGTTCTTCCTCGTAGATGCCGTGGTCTTGCTTGCGGTGGGCCTCGAAGGCTGCAATCATCTTATCCATGATGGCGTCCCAACGGGCTGCGGCACGCACGTGGCCTTCCTCTGAGGGGTTGCCTTGCCAGTCGCCTTCAGCGATGCAGTCCTCAGCGGTAAACATGGAGCCCGGAGTACCGTGCTTGTGCTCCTTGAGGTAGCGGAGAGCGTCCGGCATCCAGCCGTCAATGTAGTTGTCGAGGCTCCAAGTATCGCAGTCCGCCCAACCACGACGGCCACGCTGAATGAACCAGCGGAGTTCGCGATAGATGCGGAACGGAGAAATCCAACGGTTGTGGAGTAGGAAGCGACGTACGGAGTAGTAGGCATCGACAAACCACGGGTCGTGGTCTTCGAGTTTGAACATTGGATAGTCGTGAAACATCCAACTCGTGGAGACTCTGCGAGGACGCAGTATTCTCCTCAGTTTCTTGAAGATAGAGTAAAGCAGCATGATGTGTGTCTCCCTTAATGCTTACACAATCGTGACATGCTCACTCCTCCTGAGGTTGGATTGACGGCGGCACCCTAGATTCCACATATTTCGCATGACCTCTCGGCTTCTGCATACGCTTAGGATACCCATTCTAGGGCGTCCGGAGTTGCCAAGGACTTACGCTCACCGTCTACCTAGTGTATCATAGTCCAAATACTGCATTATTCGCACTTCATGGCCTTCGTGTCGAAGAAATCTAGTAGGTCGGCCTCTTGTGCCATAATCAACCGAGCATACCGCGTGCGATGCTGGTTGGACCCCGCTGTACCTTCCTCAAGTCCGCTGCTGTTTTCAACTTCAAAATCGTAGTGCCAGCGCAACTGTTGCCACAATCCTTCGATGGCGTATTTCCTCCGCCCTCGGCTGAGAACAAGGCGTGCCAACTCGACCAGCTTCAGGTACACATGAGGATTTTCTTTATGGAACTTCTGGAAGTTTCGACAGTGGGTGCAGATGCAGGTTAGGACGTGAACACCACCAACTGGAGTGGTCACCGTACCAGCTTCTACAGGTTGAAGTGTATCGGCTCCGGTTAACGGATTCCTCTTCAGGAAGACGCCGTGAGTCGTACGCACCTTATCGCCTTCATCGGCGAGAACTTTTACATGCACGCCCTTGGGGGCACAATAGTATACTACACCTACTTGAAAATTCATACATAAATCTATTACTCAAAAAAATGAAGGCGGAAGGGACAATCCCACATTCCGCCTTCGATAAGGTTATGTATTGGTATGAATTATGCGCTCAGGTACTTTACCCAACGCTTTCTGCTGCCCTCACAAAAATGACGTAGACCTCTGAGGTTCAGCACTTTCATGGCAAGCCGTAGCCGCCAGTCGTTGGCCTTGATTAGCTTCAGAACGATATCTTCTGAGTTGGCCGGTTCAGCCTGACACCATGATGTCACCCACGAGATTTCTGGAGACACCACAATCGGTAGCCCAGACACCACACAATCAGCAGCCACGATGTTAAAAGTCTCGGAGAAAGAAACCTGCATTGCCACGTCCATGTGACGCAGGAGCCTGAGGAACTCATCGTGGGGCATCCAAGGATGCTTCACGAGTTGGTGTTGCGGAGTCGCCTCAAACAGAGCCTCAAGGTTAGTCAGTACCGCACCGCCCTGAGTCTCAACCCTTGTCGCATTGGTGTGGAAACGAAGTGACTTTCCAACCATGTCAGCGTACTTGATTGCAGCCACTGCCTGAATCAACTGATTCTTCAAAGGGCGAATGGCACCAAAGCACGCAACGTCCAAGTACCCGGACTCCCTCTTCTTGTCGTAGGCCGGGTTCTTTTTGTTATGCGGATAGTAATTGGGAAGGTACGGAACCTTCTCACTGACTTTTTCATGTGACCAGTCTGGGTTTGCTGCCTTGATTATAGCCCGGAGGTCACTGACTGAGTGCGATGAGTTGGCAGCAAAGCTGACGTTGTGATGACGAACGTACTTGGTAATCCACTTGATTGCGATGCCCTCTTGTGCTAAGAATGGCAGTTCGCTGTGGCCGCGTACAATCCACTGGACATTTGGGTGCAAGCGTTGAAGGACATCAAACTTCTCTGGTACCACCCACAGTGCCTCGATGATGACATGTGTGGGCTTGTAAATGGAGACTTCACGGTCAATGGAGTTGTTGTCAACGACCTGCACGAGCTTAACGTCGATGTGCTCTTGTTCGAGCATGTCAACGATAAACTTTGCAGAGTTCAGCAATCCGCTGGATAGCTCTTTCTTAGCTCCGACTGCATACCTGTCTTGGTCAGACCAGCAGTTGTCGTAGCTCCCCCCAGAGGCTTCGCGGTACTTCAGGATAAATAGGACTTTAGGATTCACGGAAACAGTGCCCTCGACTTTGGCGTTCACTAACGAAAAGAAAAGTCGAGGTTCGTAGCGATTTTCGAGGGCACTATTTATTTGAAATTAGCTTATGAAACTGCCTCTTCTTCGGTCTCAGCTTCAGTCACACCCGTATAGAGTTCAGTAACTTCCGCCTCATTATTCACCGGAGTTTCACTCACGCTTTCAATTTCCACAGAGGCTGCGGGGGCCGTCTCATCAACTGGTGTGACGGTTACTTGTGGCTGGACCGGGGCGTCTTCGGGCTTCGGAGCGTCCTTGGCCTCAAAGGTGAAGATGAAGGATTCAGCGTCATCCGGCTTCTCGATACCCTCGGGGAGTTCCCACTTGATGTTGAGAATCTTGGTCTCGAAAGCGGTCAAAGCTGCCTTTTGGATGAGGACAGAGCCGCCCTGAGCTTCAATGAGAGCCGCAGCGAGGACCGAGAGCCGCTTGTTCTGGCCGATGGCATCACGCAACTGACCGATGACCTGACCCACAACCGTATCCGGGTTGGTCTTCATCATCTCGTTCTCAGCGGTGAGTCTTTCAATGTGCTTCTGGATGAAAGGGTTGAGATTCTGAGCCATACGAATCTTGGCTTCAATCCGCTTGTTGTGTCCGGGTTTCTTTTGCCGCACTTTGTTCTTGGGCATTACTTTTTCCTCGTGGTCTTCTTGCTGGTTTTCTTTGCTGGCTTGCCTCTCAAGACAGCCTTCTTCTTTTTGGCAAGCTTGAGAACGGGTTTGTGGTCC
>Ga0209004_1000234_pt1 | contig 12141 bp, 5 predicted proteins | sample TexAe_RefH0_M1_FD_187948 | JGI IMG/M metagenome (GOLD analysis project Ga0209004, IMG submission 187948) | Forest soil microbial communities from Davy Crockett National Forest, Groveton, Texas, USA - Texas A ecozone_RefH0_M1 (SPAdes) (version 2) | ecosystem: Environmental > Terrestrial > Soil >... | reverse complement strand
GAGCCGTGAAGGCCGAGTTGGTTTCGTATCCGGCTTCCGCCGTGCAGCGCGAGAAAGCTGCTGCGGGTGTGGTCGCGCACGAGGGAGCCAATGCCGCTGCGGCCGCCGAACGACTGAATTCATCTGACGCCGCTCAATTTGAAGCGCAAAAGAGTCTACGCCAAGAGCTCAAGGGGAGCTATCGGGCATCGTTGAATGGCAGTGGCGCTGCGCTTGCTGCACCCCCGGGGTCGGCGTTGACCGCTCCAGCGCCAAGTGCGCCCGCCGCCTCGCAAGGAAACCTGACCGGTATCGTCACAGACAGAAGCGGGGCTGTCATTTCCGGAGCGTCTGTTGCAATCACGAACCCTGCAAATCATGCATCGTGGGCGGCAGTGACGGGCGGGGACGGACGGTATCGCATCGACGGCCTGGAACCCGGCACGTATCAGCTCGAAACCAGAGCCCAGGGGTTCAACGCCACCAGGGTTTCTGCCGTACAAATCGTTTCTTCTTCTTCGAACATGATGAATGTCACGCTCGACGTAGGTGCGGCCAGCGAGACAGTCATGGTTCAGTCCGCTGCTTCAGAACTCGAGACCACCTCGCCCGAACTTGGCAGCAACGTCATATCTCAAAAACAAACGTCTGCATCACCGATCACTCTGGACAACGCCACGCGAGTTTTCGAGATCACCACCGACACCGGCGACCACTGGACCAGTGCAGACGGAGTGAACTGGCACCGCCAATAGTTGATCTCTCAATTCGTCCAAAAAAATCTGCGGCTCGTATGCAAGATCCGGAAGTACCGGCGTTCTTTCAATAGAGCGTTCTTCCAATTCGCATAGGATGAGCATTTCTCAGGGTTGCCTTTTTGTATTGGCATCGTCTGTCTCAACAGCGCATCCCGGATTGTGCAGCTTGAAGAACGCAATGGAGAAAGCATCGCGCGCTCATGCGTCGCGTGCGAAGGAGCAAGTGTATGTGTCTCTCCCGCACTGGTATTTGCCGTCGCACTTTCTCGGCTTTTGCATTGGTTCTATCCGTTGTCTGCATTGCACAGGGTCACGCCCAACCCGCCACAGCGCATCTCACGGCAACGTATCGGCACGGAGAGTTATCTCTCGCAGTTGGTCATTCTTGGATGCGTCCAGGGTCCGGTGTACTGGTTGCAGAAATTCTCGCTCCAGAGGGCAATGTGTTGGGGCGAGGGGAACGCAGGATGGAGATCGGTAGCAGTAATAATGCGTGGTCACTGACGATCAATCCTGACAAGCCAATCAGCTACCAAGAGATTCCGTGGCAACGCGTCCACTACCGATTCGTTTACGACGACGAGGAGAAAGCATCTCTCGACGATATCGAAACGGTCTCGCAGGTTCTGCGCCGTCCAGTAGTACGGGTTCTCGGCCAGAGTGAATACATGGCTGGCAGCCGCGCGGCCATTCGCGTGATCGTCACAGACGACAAAAGCGGCGCGGCACAAATGGGATCGCTGCGTGTCGAGCTTCAGGAAGCAGGCGAGGCGCGACGGCTGCTCTTTGCAGGAAGACTGAATCGGCGCGGGACAGTCGAAGCGGGATTTCTTCTTCCAGCGGGCCTCACTCGAAAACTCGCCATGCACTTTGTAGCCGAGACGGCCATTGGCTCGGCTGAGTTCACCCAATCGGTTCAGCTCAAGGATAAAGCGTCGATTCTTCTCACCACGGAAAAGCCGATCTATCAACCGGGCCAGACAATCCATGCGCGTGCGCTTACACTTGATCGCGCTACAAACCAGGCAGACGGAAATCGGAAGCTGACCTTTGAAGTGGAAGACTCACGCGGAAACAAGGTCTTTCGTAAGGTCACGGAGACCGACAAGTTCGGTATCGCCTCGGCCGAGTTTACGCTTGCCGATGAGGTGAACTTAGGCGCATATCATTTGCGCGCCTTGATGGGAGATCCGCAGACACCAGCAAATTCTGCTGAAGTGACCCTAAACGTCGAGCGCTACGTACTGCCCAAGTTCAAGGTAGCGATTGAATTTTCAGGAAATGGCGCGGAGAACAAACACGGCTATCGTCCCGGCGATCACGTCACGGGCGCGGTGCGCGCCAACTACTTCTTTGGCAAAGCAGTCGATCATTCCGAGGTTGCTGTTAAGGCTTCCAGTATGGACGTGGAAGTGTTCCAGGCGGCCATAACGAATGGATCTACTGACAGCGACGGTGTGTATCACTTTGACCTGAAGCTGCCGAATTATTTCGCTGGACGCCCGCTGAATCAGGGCGCTGCACGCGTTTTGATTGAAGCGACCGTGAAGGACGCGACGGCACATTCGGAAACACGCGGCGAGCCGATCACTGTAAGCGAGTCGCCGCTGCTGGTCACAGCGATTCCCGAGGGCGGTGCGCTTGTTCCAGAGGTAGAGAACGAGATTTTTCTTGTGGCATCGTATCCCGACGGGACACCGGCGCGCGCCACGCTCATGGTTCATGCTCCCCCAAGTCTTGGGCGGATTCCGCTCATTGGTGAGAAGGCAGCGAAGGATGAGCAACTCGAAACGGATGATTCCGGTGTTGCTGTCTTCCGCATGCATCCGGAGTATGCCATCGACCATGCCAACCCCTTCCTTCGAATCGCGGCCGATGACCATCACGGCAACGTTGCACAGAGTACCGTCCCCCTCGAGATGCGTGCCGGCAGCGATCAAATTCTGCTTCACACGAACCAGGCCGTATTCAAGGCAGGTGACAGCATCAAGGTGAAGGTTTTCTCCACGCGTTCCCACGGCGTCGCGTATCTGGACATTGTCAAGAACGGTCAAACCATTCTCACGCGAGATCTCGATCTTGATAATGGTCAGGCGGAACTGACACTGGCCGCAACACCGGAAATGGCAGGCACACTCGATGTGGATGCGTACCTGTTCGGCCGCGACGCACAGCCTGTTGCCGATCATCGGCTCGTCTTCGTGCAGCCGGCTGAGGAACTGAAGATCGAAACGAAGGCCGATTCAGCTGTCTATCGACCAGGCGGCGAGGCGCGAATCCAATTTCACGTAACCAATGCGCAGGGTGAAGGCGTGCAGGCGGCGCTCGGGCTCCAGGTTGTGGACGAGGCGGTCTTCGCACTGGCCGAAAAACAACCCGGCTTCGCAAAGGTCTTCTTCTATCTCGAACAGGAAGTAATGAAGCCGCGTTACGAGATTCACTCGCTATCGATGACGGATCTGGTGGAAGGGGACGGTATGACCACAAATGACTCGAACAAGCTTGCTGCGCGCGCGCTTTTCTCAGCGACCGAGATGGCGAATCCGGCGAAGCTCAACATCGAGTTCGGCCGTGACCTGCCGCGGGAGAAGTTTGCTGAATATGAGCAACGTTACCGTGAGGTATTTCTCGATCGGCTGCGTCAATTCGCAGCGCGTCTAAGCGAGCAAATTGGTAAGCATCCAACAACCGATACCGAAATAGAGCGCGCTTTTTCGGCCCTAGAGCCTGGCGGGCCGCGCGACTCTTGGAACACCCCGCTGCACATCGAGCGCGTGAGTTGGTATGGGGGCGGAAACCGCTATTTCCGCGTTTCGAGTGCTGGTCCTGATCGAAGGTTTTCGAGTGCAGACGACTTGTCGGCATTCATCGAAGTGCGTTCCGGAACTGTCGCTGGCCAGCCAGGTCAAGGCGGGACACTCGGTCTTCGAATCGAGCACGACCGCGGGCCAGTGAACCGGCTGGCCGAGACTACGGGCACCGTCACTGATGTCACCGGGGCTGTCATTCCCAATGCTTCCATTGTTCTGCATTCACCCGTGGAAGGCAGTCGGCGCTCAACACATTCGAATGCCGAAGGACAGTTCGCTTTTGCCGGTCTTCCTGCGGGCCGGTATGGGATCGAGGTGACTTCGCCCGGGTTCAGAGTGCTCGCCGGCACGCTCAGCCTCGCGCCGCGCGATCGCGCGATTCTCTCCGTGACTCTAGACGTCGGTGCTTCCGCACAGACCGTCGCCGTGGAAGCCGCAGGTATGCCAGTTTTCTCTACGGGCGCTAATGTCGGTGTCGGCGCAGGTTTCGGTGCCGGAGGCGGCGGGCGCGCAGGCGCTGATGGTTTCGTACTTTCACGAAATGCACTCGCGTTTGCAGCGCATAAGAGTCTTCGCCAAGAACTCAAGGGGAGCTATCGGGCAGTGCTCGACGAAAGCGCCGCCAATGCTCCGCACGTCCGCTCCTATTTTCCCGAAGCGCTTTACATCAACCCGGAGATCCTTACTGACGGCAAGGGGGATGCGAGTATCACGATCCCTGTGGCCGATTCGATTACAACCTGGCGCATGGCGATGCTGGCATCGACACAAGACGGGGCGCTGGGTAGTGCGAACTCAAGCCTCAAGGTCTTTCAGGATTTCTTTGTCGACCTCGACATGCCAGTCACGCTCACTCAAGGCGATCGCATCTCCATCCCCGTAGCCGTTTATAACTATTCGGACAAAGCAGGCGAGGTGAGTCTCAAGCTTCAGCCCGAGGACTGGTTCGCATTGGAGGATGACACTACGGAGAAGTCCGTGACAGTCGATTCCGGACACGTTGGCGGCGCGCAGTTCACTTTGAGTGCAAAGCGGATCGGCAAATTCAAGTTGACCCTTGCAGCTCACATGGCGGGCGAAGCGGCGGCAGGCGAGGTTCGCGACGATGTGCTGGTGCGCGAGATCGAAGTCGTTCCCAACGGTCAGGAGCAGGATGTCGTCTTCAACGGAACGATCGTCGGCAGCGTTAAGCACCAGTTGAAGTTGCCTGCAGGCGCTATTCCTGACGCCACGAGCGTCCTTGTCCGTCTCTACCCTGGACCATTGAGCCAGGTGATTGAAGGGATGGACAGCATCCTGCGCATGCCTGGCGGCTGTTTTGAGCAAACTTCGTCGAGTACCTATCCCAACGTTCTCGCACTCGACTACATGAAGCGCACCAAGAAACTCACACCGGAGGTCCACGCCAAGGCCGAAGGTTTCATTGCCAATGGGTATCAGCGCCTGCTCACGTTCGAAGTGCCCGGAGGCGGGTTTTCCTGGTTTGGTCAGGCCCCGGCAAATAAGATCCTGACCGCATACGGACTGATGGAATTCAGCGACATGGCCAAAGTATCCGACGTGGACCCACGCCTGATTGAACGCACCAGCGAGTGGCTCGCCCGCCAACAGCAGGCCGACGGAAGTTGGAAGCCGGACGCGTCGTTCATCAACGAAGGCGCCACGAATCACTACAACTCAGACGTTCTGCGCATTACTGCGTATCTTGCATGGTCTCTGGCGGCGACAGGCTACAAGGGCGTGGCACTCGACAAAGCCAGGGATTACATTGGATCCCATGGCAGCGAGAAAACTGACGCGTACACACTCGCGGTAATTGCGAACTTCGCTGCAGACGATGGACATGACCGTGAATTCACGCGCCGTGCGATGGAAGCGCTGCTGGACGCGCGCAAGGAGCAAGACAAAGAGGTCTTTTGGACCGCGGAAGAAACGGGCATGTACGGTGCAGGCGAAAGCGCGGCGGTCGAAACCACGGGACTGGCCACACAGGCGTTGCTCAAATGGGGTCAGGCAGCAGCACAGGTGCGAAAGGCTCTCGCGTTTCTCTATGCAAAGAAACAGGCTTCGGGAAATTGGGGAACGACGCAAGCGACAATAACGGCACTGCGCGCCCTTTTGCTGGCGACCCAACTGAGCGCATCTGACGTACACGGCATGCTTGCAATCGTCGTCAATGAAAGGAGGGTACAGACTCTGGTCTTGAATGAGGAGAACAACGACTTGCTCCACCAGTTTGTCTTTAAGGACATCGATTCCGCGAATGCCGCAAACGTCGAGTTGAAGCTGGATGGCGTCGGCAGCCTCGCCTATCAGGTCGTGGGTCGTACTTTTATTCCGTGGGAGGCCGAGACTGCTGGAGGGCCGCTATCGATCGATGTGCGTTACGACCGCACCCATCTTGTACAGAACGATGTTGCGAATGCGACGGCCTCCATTCGCAACAATCTGCCGAAATTCGCGAATATGGTAATGGTGGATCTCGGAATTCCGCCCGGATTCGATTTGCTGACAGAAGACTTGCAGGCATTCCAGGAGAAGAGCGCAGGGGCAGGCGGCGGAAGGCTGGAGAAGTTCTCGCTCACAGCGACCCAGGCGATTCTCTACTTCAATTCGCTGGCACCGGAACAAACCGTGACGCTCAGCTACCGTCTGCGTGCGAAGTATCCGATTCGCGCGCACACGTTTGAGTCGCGGGTGTATGAATACTACGAGCCAGAGGTAACATCGACGATGCAGCCGGTCGACTTCGAGGTCAAGGGGCACAATTGATAACAAGATCGCTGGATATTTGCCGGCAAGAATTACGTTGATACGGGTTGATAGATCGGCTTGATTTTTACCGGTCGAAACGGCGGCTAGGTTCCGGCTTTCAAAAGTCTGCATATTTCAAACACGTATGGGCAGTCGAAGCGGACAAAAAGTTTGGTAACTTTCGAATTGGCGGGCAGAGATGGCCACACTTTGCAGAGTTGTATAAGTTCCTGCGCTGACTAACAGTTCCGGCGTTGCCGCCTGGGGGTGGGTTCCTCGGCCTGTGACGCCGCCACGACCGCTCCCGCAACCCACCAGCGGAACAACGCACAAGAACAGTGCGCCCTTTGCCTATCCGATCGCAATGCACTTCACGTTTTCCTTTGCCACTCGAGGGGCGTTGGTCGTTACTGCACTTGATACACAGTTATCGACTCTGCGGGCTCTTCGATGTATAACTTGCCGTCGCTTAGAACAGGGGCAGCGCCAGTTGTCGGAGACTTGATTTTGAATTGAACACAATCTGCGAGCGCCGACTCTGTTACTGGCAATTCAATATTGTTGGTGTGCTGCGCCTTGTTCACAATCATCAGCAAGCGTACATCTGAGTGGTTGGGCGAGCAGCCTGTATTCGCCCGTCGGCGCACAAATGCGGTTATTTCGTCGAGATAACTTTGCGACTCCATCTCCGGCACGAATACTAATTCCGCCATCTCGTCCTCTGTCCTGCCGGAGAACTGCGCGTCCACTTCGCCGCATCCGATTTTCAGGTGCATCAGTGCCATCAGAATCACATTCGACGTTGCGGAGACGACCACCTCCACTTGGAGTCGCTTAATTGAACCCCTCTTAGCAAATGCCAGGATCCGCTCACCAACAACGACGGAGGCGCGAGTCCGGGTTCCTCCACCGTCAATGCCTAAAATGACATCCATCGCTTACCCTCCCAGAAACCAGGCTTCCCATTCCGCTCTGGGTACCCGGACTCCTCATTCAAAATTGTTCAATCGCTTTCGAAACGTCCCAGTTGCCGACTAGTCGGGAGGTGTTGCAACTCTATCCAGCAGGAAACTACCACCTCGTTCACGCTGCTTGCGGAGCGCATCGTCACGTTGAGTGTTGATAAGCGCATGGGTTTGCTGTGCCTCTTGTTCCGCTCTGCCGCGAAGACCAAGATGCTCATAGACACGACTCAACTGGTAGTGTGCGGGCGCAAACTTTGGATTCAACTCGACTACGTGTTCCAGCGCGACGCGCGCATGCGACCAATCTTGTTGAGATCCGTAGAGCTTGCCGAGTTCGAAAAACGGATCGGGGGATTTGGGTTCAACCTGTGCCGCCTTTTCAAGCGCGATAACTGCCTCTTGTTCACGACCCAGGCGACTGGCCAAGAGGCCAAAGTAGTACTCCAACAAGTAGTGTCCGGGCCTTTCGTTTCGCGCCAATTCGAGGATATGGATGGCCTCATTGTCATTGGCTTCTCGGGCGTATGTCTGTGCCAGACCAACATAAGCGACATCGAGTTCTGGATCAGTGGCAAGAACCGCATTGAATGCGTCGCGTGCCTTGTCGTAGTTGCCTTTGATCATCTCAAGCGCGCCCAGCCGCAACTGGAGAGGTGCAGTGGCATCAGTCTGGCCCATCCCCGACTGCACAACCTGGATCGCCTCGTCGTAATGGTCCGTATCCATTAGCAGACGAGTGTAATCGAGTGTTCGGTCAGGGTTAGAAGGATCGGCCAGAAGAGCAGCACGATAAGCTTCCAGCGCCTCGGGCATCTTTTGTTGCGCCTCAAATGCCGAGCCAAGAAACATGAGTATATCCGCATTTGCGGGCCGCTCAGTGCGCAGTGCGGCCAGGAGCGTGGATGCCTCGGCAGGATTCCCGTCGTACAGTAATGCGAGCGCCAGGTTGTAGCGGTTTTGCCAGGATGGATCGAGCTTGGCAATCCGCCGAAAGCAGCGAACTGCCTGGGCATAACTCGCACGCTGGGTAAACAGAATCGCGATCTGATACTCTCGCGCAGCCGTGAGTTGCTCGGCTTCTTCCATATGGTTGGTACGACTGATCGCGTCATCCATCCGATCCAGACGGATATCTGCTTCAATCAGTCCGGCGCCGGCATCAGGATCGTTGTCGACCAGTTGACCGGCGCGAGATGCCTGCGTGAGTGCTTCGGAGTCGCGGTGGGTCGCGAGCGCCAATGAGACTAGATAGTAGTGGGCGAACGTATCGTTGGGATCGAGACGCGATGCTTCGCGCAACTCCGGCTCCGCACCGACATAATCCTTTTGCGTAAGCAGATTGAATCCCAGGTTTCGGTGCGGAGCTGCTTGCGATGGGTCGAGGCGAATTGCATTGCGATAGTGATTAGCCGCCTCGTCCAAGTGGCCGAGCTTGGTCTCGGTAATTCCTAACAGATTTTCAATCGTGGCGTTGCGAGGCGCAATGCGATGTGCCTCCTCGAGCTTGATCAGCGCCTGATCGAAGCGCCCTTCACGAAAAAGACTCACCCCTTCGTCCAGCGCGGCGGATTGCGCCTTCAGTGAAGAAGCAAGCGCAATGAGAAGCAGGCCAGGCGCGACGGTCCGATACCAGATCAACGTTTCGCTCCCTCGTCTGCAGCGTCGCCGGCCGAGGGCGCAGCCATTTTTTCGTTCTTGATGTCGCGCACCTTGGCAAAAGCTTGAGCCGCTTGTGCGGTCTTGCCCTCGGCGCGCAGTACCAAGCCTAACTGGTAATGCGTGGAGCCGTCCGGGTCATGCGCGAGCGCACGGTTCAACACCTCCTCGGCGCGGGCGTAGTTCTTTTCGATCGCATACGCCCGGCCAAGTTGCGCATACGCAGGCCACAGATCGCGCTTGATGTGAATCGCCGATTCGAGATGCGGAATTGCCACCCCGGCACGATCTTCGGCCACCAGGACGGCGCCAAGCTCCCCGTTGGCCTCTGCATTGCCGGGATCAAGCTCCAATTCCCGCGTCAATTCAGTGAGTGCGTGATCCGCATCGCCGTGCTTCCAATAAAGGTGGCCAAGCCAGAAATGAACGCCGGGAAGATCTGGCTTGGCGGCGGCCACCTTGAGATATTCGGCAAGGGCTTTTTCGTCTTCTTCGCGACCAACGTAAAGCTCGCCAAGCAACTGATGAACATGATAGGAATCTGGCGCGACAGCGAGCAGGCGGAATATCTGTGCCATGGAAAGATGTCGGCGCGCGAGGAGCAGATCGTAGCGTGCGTTGCGGTCGCCCGGATGGGCCGCCAGCCAGCGCAGGAGCCCGACCTCGGCTTGGTCATAGTGGTGCTGGTGAAAGGCGGTCATCGCCTGAGTAAACAGATTCGCGGAGGGATTGGGACGGAAGTGCTCGAGATCCGCGACCCGGTATGCGCGCATGGCAGCGTCCTGATCGCTGGCCTCCGCATACAAAGCCGCGAGCGCAACATTCCTGGTTTGACTTGAAGCTGGGCTCGCTTCAAGCTTCTCCGCAGCCTGTCGGCACAAAGCAGAAAGTTGGGCGGTTGCGCCGGCGGCGTCATTTTGATCGAAGCGATCCTCCACTGGAAGTCCCAACACATCGAGTGCCTCACTCCGATCGATTTCAAGTGCCGTCTGGATGCGCGAAAGACCTTCCGCCGGTCGCTTCATGAGGAGAAGCAACTCACCGCCGCGCGCCAGCACAGCAGCAGATCGGGGCGCCAGTGCCGCGGCTTGCTCAAGCTGCTCTTGCGCGGCGGGCAACTGGGCTTGCTCGAGAAATACCTCGGCCAGTTCCAGGCGCGCGTCAAGCGAGTGCGAGTCGCGTTCGATTGCGCGGCGCAGATGGCCCTCCGCCTTGGTCCAGTCGCGCTCTCCGGTATAGATGGCGCCGTAGATCCGGTCGGAAAGGGCTGTCCCCGCGGCCTCTTCAAGAAGTTGCTCCGTTTGCTGCTGGACAGCTTTGCCATAGGCTTCGCCGAGCGCAAAAAGCAGATCGGGATCGTCGGGAAATTGCTTTGTGGCTTTTTGCAGTTGCAGCAATGCGGCATCCATCTGCCCCGTATCCCAAAGCGCCGTTCCCAGCCAGCTTTGCGCCAACTTGTCATGGGGATCCTGGCGAATGGCATCGCGCAACAGCGCGGCTCCTTGCACTGGCCGATGCAACTTTACATCATCGATTCCAAGCCAGAGATTTACTCCGCGCATTCCGGGCCGCAATTTGGCGGCCGTTGCAAGCGCCCGTGCGGAATTGTCGAATTTTGCCTGCGCGTAATAAACCAGGCCAAGGTTTACATAAACCTCGGGCACTCCCGGCTGGAGCCGCAGAACAGTCTGGTACTCCTCGACTGCCGCATCGAAACGGCCTTGCTGCTGATCTTGTTGAGCAGCGAGGAAGTGTTTCTGGACTTCAGAATTGCTCTCCTGCGCGCCGCACGATGACAACAGTACACAGGCAATCGCGGCCGCGACTGGGAACAGCAAAAATCGCCCGGAGAGGATGCGGAGCATGCATTGATCCTAATCTCCCGGAACTCGACTAAGAGGTCCGGGAGATTTTGGTGTTCTAAAACGAGACTCGAAGCTCGGCCTGAATACTTCGTCCGCCGCTTGTGCTGGAGGCTTGGCCGAAGCCGCTCCCGGCGTTCCCTGCAGCAGTCAAAGATGTCACAGTCGTATTGAATCCTGTGAACTGATGTCGGTTGAACGCATTAAAGAAATCCATCCGGAAAATCGTATTCAGTTTATCCGTATACACGGGAATTCGTTTCGAGAAGTTGAGGTTTTCGTCGAGATTTGCAAAGGTGCGAACATTTCCGAAATCTCGCGGTGCGTCGCCAAACGTAAAGTTCGGCGCCGCCGTAAACGCTGCGGGATTGAATCGGGAACTTTGCCCGAAGACGAATTTGTTGTTGTTCTTGACACCATTTGGATTCGCGCCCGAAACGAGATTGGGGCGTGGTGAGGCGCCGAGATTCGCATCCCCCGCTGCAAAGACTCCAGAGGTCCAGTTAGACGTAGTGAAAGCGAGCGGGTTTCCGCTTTGGTATGTCTGTGTGCCAGCAACTTCCCAGCCTCCTGCAACCGCGTTCATCAAGCCCCCCTTATTGGCAAATTGCCTGCCTTTGCCGAATGGCAGTTGGTAGGTGTAACTCAGAACTACGCTATGCGGTGTATCGAACTCGCTAAGTCCCTTTTCCACTTTCAGGTTATAGACGTTCAGAGCTCCTGTGGCGCCATTTGCTTCCCATGCCGCTTCGGTCGGATACTCCGCGTCGGCATTGGTAAGGGTCTTCGACCAGGTGTAACTTGCGAGTACGGTAAGACCCATCGAAATGCGCTTTTGAAGCTGAGCCTGCAGGGCGTGATACGTATAGACGCCGAACGGATCTGCTGACGTCACCGTATCCACCTGCGCACTCTCGTACTGAGGAAACGGTCTCAGCGCCTGGGCAACCGTGCCGCTGAATCCCGCGTACGGTGCCGGAACATTAGGTTGACCTGCGCATGCCGGATTGGTCGCTTGCGCGCTGATGTTCGCCTGGAGACAATAGCCCAACACCTGGTTGGCGGGATTTCCTTGATTGGGGTCGTGCAGAAAAGCCTGCAGGTGATCGCCATGATCTCCGACATAGGCCACGTTCAGAATCATCTTTCCGGGAAGCTGCTGCTCCACGTCGAGAGTCCAGGTCTGCGTGGTTCCGGGGCGCGCAACTTTAGACAAAATGACCGTAGGGTCCTGGCCGTTCCTTACTGTCGGATCGATGAACGGCGGCTGTGGTCCAGGGTAAGACTGGATTTGGGAGAGGACGACTGCTGGAGCTTGCGGGCTGGCAGGAGTCGGGTAAGTGTAACTGCCGGTGAA
>Ga0209004_1000233_pt1 | contig 12168 bp, 8 predicted proteins | sample TexAe_RefH0_M1_FD_187948 | JGI IMG/M metagenome (GOLD analysis project Ga0209004, IMG submission 187948) | Forest soil microbial communities from Davy Crockett National Forest, Groveton, Texas, USA - Texas A ecozone_RefH0_M1 (SPAdes) (version 2) | ecosystem: Environmental > Terrestrial > Soil >... | reverse complement strand
AATGCTTAGCCGTTGGTGTAGCCGAGCCATGACGGGTTCTTGATCGTACCGTCATAGTGCGAACTGGTTTTGAAGAGCTCAAATCTTCCCGTCATGGCGGCGTCCTTTGTCTTCGCGAGAATCGCGGCGACTTGCTGTGGATCCATGGGGCTGAAGCTTTGCACGGCCTCGAACGCCTGATCGAGGATTGCCGGAGAGTCGATCCCAGTGATGACAACCGACGCCGGGGAATTCAGCCCAAAATGCAACGCCTCCATCGGAGTTACGGTCTTGCTGCGGAGAATGTATGGGTCACCAAAAGTCTTCATGGCAAGAATGGCGGTGCCGTGATGCAGCGCTACCGGCGCAACCCCATTCAGAAACGAACGGAAATGCGCATCCATCACGTTGATCGGCATCTGCACGGTGTCGAAGTGAAAGGAGTGCCTGTCGGCGGTTTCAAACATGCGCAGGTGGACACTGGGATCCTTGTGACCGGTGAAGCCGATGTAGCGGATTTTGCCCGCTTGTCTGGCTTCCCGAACTGCCTCAATGGCCCCACCTGGAGCGAAGATGACATCCGGATCGTCGAGACGAATGACTTCGTGGAATTGCAGAAGATCGATCACATCTGTTTGCAGTCGCCCTAACGATTGCTCAATCTGTATGGCAGCGGTGTTCTTATCCCTGCCATCGATCTTTGTCATCAGGAAGACCTTCTGCCTGTAGCCATCGCGGAGTGCCTGGCCCATTCGGACTTCGCTGATGCCGCCGTTGTAGTCCCAGCAGTTATCCATGAAGGTGATGCCGCGATCGATTGCGGCGCGAAGCAACTGGATGCTCTCTTCAGGATTCTGCTGTTTTCCAATGTGGTAGCCACCGATTCCGATTGCAGAAACACGCTCTCCCGTGCGGCCAAGCTCGCGATACATCATGTTCGGGGATTCAGGTCGGCGGGTAGCGGGAGACTGAGTGCCTTGCGCGCCCGCAGATGCAACTGATCCCGCGGCAGCAACGGTGGCTGTTTTCAAAAACTTTCTGCGATCCATGAGCGACTCCGATCAAGAACGTTTCGTTCATTGAGATGCATGTGAGCCCGCTGAGATTCCCGACACCGTCCAACGGATGCGGTGTAGGGCGACTCCAACCTGAGTGGCGTGGATCGACTCACTCAGGTAGCAAGTCAGAATCGCACCCAGACTTTGTCGACTCTCCACAACTTAGATTGAAGGCGCGTAGCCTAGACGGTCGTCCGTTGGCCGTTGACAAACGGGGCGACAGCGGCCAGATCCAGGTCGCCGCTTGCGGAGACGCTGGAGGCAAGTATGGATTGGGCGACAGACGCTGCAGGCAAATCAGCACCGGATGTTTTCGCGGCATCCATTACCAGATCCATGTCTTTGCTCATCAGGCGCAATGGAAATTCCGGAGCGTAGTCACGGTCTTTGATCTTCCTGATCTTCCCCAGCATCGCAGGAGCGACCACGGCCGTCTTGGATAGGACCTCGAGCAGCACCTTCCGATTGATCTGAAGATGTTCTCCGAGCGAGACCGCTTCTGCAATTGCCTGCATATTAAGGCCCAGGAGAAGATTAACGACCAACTTCATTTGAATGCCGGAAGATCCAGGTCCAATCCGGAACCACTGCCTGGCAATGGACTCGTAAATGGGGACGCACTGCTCGAAGGTGTATTCATCACCGCCTGCAAACAATGTAATCGTTCCGGCCTCGACTGCTGGTGTTGATCCAGAGATCGCCACATCGAGCAAGTTGACACCGCTTGCGAGGGCCTCTTTATGCAGGCTGCGCGATAGTTCCGGCGAGATTGTGCTCATTTCGAGGATGACGGACCCGGGCTCTACCGTGGAAAAGACGCCGCCTTTGTCGAAGTATACGGAACGAACAGCTGCATCATTGGCCAAGCAGGAGAGAATCACATCTGACTCAGCCACGAGATCCGCAATTGACGCTGCAACGGCAATCCCCTCTTTCTTGAGTTTCTCTGCCGGTGGTGAACTGCGGTTCCATGCTTGAATATTCCAGCCGGCTAAACGCAAGCGACGAACGAGCCTGCTTCCCATGAGCCCAAGGCCGATGAATCCAAACTTAGCGTCTAGTTTATCGAGTATTTTTCCTGGCATATTTGTGATGGTTTCCTCTTCTATATGATGCGGCATTCTCGTCAAGCGGCGATCGACCCGCAAGTATTGCATTGCACGTGCCATGCCAATTCGAATCACTTCAGACACAGTCACTACGTGAGAGTTACTCGCGGCATGAGACGAACTAATGTCAGCCCTTCGACAGTTGAAGATGAATAGGCGTCACATACGACCTTGAGCGAAGTCGAAGGCAATGTAACACTCGCTGCAATTTCGGGATCGAACAATGAGACGCTTTGCGCATCGATGGCGCATGGTCGGACATCCAAAGACAGTTGCGATTAGTGGAGACCAAGTGACAGCCATCATCAATGGCAAGGAACAAATAATTCAGGCTGGAGAACGTCTGATCGATTTGATCAATCGTTGTGAGATCGAAGTACCGCAGGTTTGTTATCACCCGCAGATTGGATCGATCCGAACCTGTGACACGTGCGTGGTTGAAGTCAACGACAAGCTTGTGAGAGCATGTGCCACCCTAGTCGAAGATGGCATGAACGTCGTTACATCCTCAGAGCGAGCAGATGCAGCGCGAAGCGAGGCCTTTGACCGCTTACTCGGCGATCATCTGCTGTACTGTTCGGTGAACGACAACGGCAGGTGCGCCGGAGGCACAACTACCGGTCTGCGGCGCTTTGAGCACCGGGAGATTCCTCACACGCCAAAGCCCTTCGAAGCGGACATATCCAATCCCGTCTATCGATATCATCGCGGCCGCTATATCAAAGTGTGGCACTGCTGAACGAATTCCTGGGGGCTTCAGCAATCAGATCAAGCTGAGAGGCAGCAGCCAATAAACGCTGGACTTTTTTATGAATCAGCATTGGAGGAAGAAGTAGATGTCGTACACAAATCGCTGGGGGTTAGCAGCGGCGGGTTTCTTGATGCAGATGGCCCTCGGCGCAGTTTACGCATGGAGCGTTTTCCGGATTCCCCTTGCAAAACAATTCCACTGGTCGAACGAGGAAATAACTTTTACCTTTACCGTCTCCATCTTTGTCCTTGGAGTGGCATGTTTTTTTGGCGGACTATTGCTCAATAAGAAGGGACCGCGCTTTGTCGCGCTTACCGGTGGTTTTCTCTATGGTCTCGGCGTTTTTCTGGCAAGTTTCTCTGCTAACAAGTTATGGTGGCTTTATCTGAGTTATGGTGTTATCGGCGGAATTGGGGTTGGATTCGCTTATATCGTTCCGATTGCCGTACTGGTGAAGTGGTTTCCCGATCGACGAGGGCTCATTACCGGCCTTGCGGTGGGCGGCTTTGGCGCTGGCGCGCTGGTTGTTGCTCCGCTCGCAACTCGACTCATTCAGAGTGTGGGCGTCTTACACACTTTCGCCTATCTAGGCATTGCCTATCTCGTGATTACGATGGGCACAGGCAACTTCATGCAGAACCCACCCACGGGATGGAAGCCGGAAGGCTGGGTTCCGAGCGTTACGCAGAGCGCCCAGCGGGCCGGCAAAGACTATACGCTGGGCGAAGCGCTGAGGACCTGGCAGTGGTGGGCGTTGTGGCTGCTTTTGTTCCTCAACACTTGTGCGGGTATCTCGATCATCTCGCAGGAGTCGCCAATGTTTCAGGAGATTGGCAAAGCCAGCGTAATCGTCGCCGCCGGCATGGTGGGGATTGTCGCTATTGGCAACGCCGCGGGTCGCGTCTTCTGGGCCTGGGTTTCGGATGCGATCACCCGGAGATGGACTTTCGTGACAATGTTTCTTCTGCAGGTGGGCCTGTTCTGGACGCTGCCGAGTCTCTCTTCGATAACCGTCCTTACCGTCGTTTCCTTTATTGTTCTAATGTGTTACGGAGGCGGGTTCGGCACCATGCCGGCTTTCACTGCCGACTACTTCGGGGCGAAAAATTATGGGCCGATCTACGGCCTCATGCTGACGGCCTGGGGATTCGCCAGCGCATTCGGTCCGCTTTTGATCGCTCATATGCGGCAAACCAGCGGATCCTATACAAGCGGTCTCCATGTTGTCGCGGGTATCATGGCCGTCTCGACGATTTTGCCGATCCTGGTCAGCCCCCCCAAAGCCGCGGTTTCAGAGGCAATGGGTTCGAGCCGCGCCGCCTCGGTATTACAGGCTAGGAAACGGGCGTAATCTAGAGTAGGCGCCGCAATTGGCTCTAAACTGCGGCGCTTCGGAGCAATTACGCGACTGCGCTCTTTGTTGCCGTTTTCCCGGTAGCTCGCGGCATGAAATCCATGCCTCTTGCTAAAAGGAATCTGCGGAAGGCGCCAACATTTCCAGTGGGCTCAGGACCAGCGGGATAGACGATTGAGAACATACGGGACAGCTTTAGGCCCTGGACCCTTGCGAGTTTTAGCGTTCCGAGTGCAAGCTGGTTGCGCACAGTCCATCGTGAAACAAAGGTGACGCCAAGTCCGGCTTCGACCGCGCTGAGGAGCCCCTCGGTCGAATCCAACTCCATCCTTGTATGCAGTTCCTTCTTCTTGATGCCCGCTCTTGTCAGGGCATTCTCCACTACCCTCCGAGATCCGGATCCGAATTCGCGCATCAAGAGTGGCGCATCCTGCAACATGGAGACATCGATCTCATGATCTGCCCATTCATGGCTTGCGGGAACTACCAGAACCATATGGTCTTCCATAAACGGTTCGACATGGACGTCTTTTCGATTAGTCGGACCTTCAATCAGTCCCAGCTGGATTCGATGCGAGTTGAGGGCATCGAGCATCTCATCGCTGTTCCCGCTGGTCGCGGTGATGGTGACACGCGGATTCTCACGAAGGAACCATGCTACAAAATTGGGCAAAAGATATTGTCCGATTGTCTGTGAAGCTCCGATCGCCAGCAGCCCCGCATTTGCGCCAGAAGCAGTTGCGACCGCTGCCAATGCCTCATCGGAGATGGTCTTCAACTTTTCCGCATAAGGCAAAAGGGCTAGACCGCCAGGAGTCAGCGTAATGTGACCACCACTGCGATCGAAAAGTGGGACGCCGCATTCTTCTTCCAGGGATTTTATCTGCTGGGTCACCGCCGGTTGCGTTAGCAGCAGCTCCTCGGCTGCGCGGCTAAAGTTCAGGTGATGTGCGACAGAGCGAAATACTTTGAGCCTGAAATTCTCCATCTCATCTCCCCAGGGCTTCATGACTCTCAGGAATTTGATCGAAAGCCCGTCAATCCTGCTATTCACCCGCTTCGACTGTTTCCATTAGAGTCATTTCCTCGCGCTGACGATTCAGGCTAGTCTGTGGACCGCCTTCAACGGTCTCGCCTGCCGGGTCAGGGGTTGCAATCGCATATAGCGAATGCTGAGAGATTTTACGCGCAATTGCCCAGGCAATGAAACCAGCTAAAAGAACGTAAGGTGCCAGTGACCATTGCCCCGTCAACTCCACGGACATAAAACCTGCCATGAGTGGCGCATGCGTTGTTGAAGCCAGCAAACATCCCATGCCCAAGAGGGTAAAGAAGACAGGGCTCGGCACATGGAACAGAAGCGCCGCGAAATAGCCAACAGCGCCGCCCGCAAAGATTGTGGGTGTAAAGACTCCCCCTACTGTGCCGGTGCCGACGCAGAAGGTGGTTGCGCAGAGCCTGAGAACCAAGACGGAGAACAAGGCCCATTGGGCCGGAGTTGATTGCGTGATCTGAACCAGTGCGGCGTCGCCGTTTCCCCAAACCAATGTGCTCTTGAGCGATAACAAGCCCACTAGTGCGCCGCTCCAAAGAAGCGGCAGCGGCCACCTGGAGGCGCTTCGCAGGCTGTGAATGAGCTTGTAATACACAGGTCCCAGCAGTCCCATCAATGCGGGCAGGAGCAGCGCCAAGGCTGTGGAGCGATCAAACCCAAAGCGGATCCCGAGGTGCAAAGGCATCGCAAAAAGTGGTCCTTTCTCAAGAAACCATGCCCCGGTCGCTGCACCTGTCAAGGCTGAGATCAGGAGCAAGGGAATGCTGCGCACTACGATTGGCCCCATCACGATTTCTGCAGCAAAGAATACACCCGCGATCGGAGCTTGATATACGGCAGCCACTGCGCCGGCGGCGCCGCACGCAACCTGAGTGGACAAGGGGATGCGCGAGAATGTCGCATGCTCACCCAGCCACGATGTTGCGGTCGCGGCGAACTGAATCATCGATCCCTCACGCCCGATAGCAGCACCTGTAGCAACTGAGAATCCCGAAGAAATGGTTCTCCACAATGTGGGCAGAATCGCAATGCGTCCGCCATTCAACCGCACTGCTTCAACATATTCCTGGAACTTACCCGACTTTGAAAACCGACGCGCGCCCCATGTCAATGCCATTGCGGCAATTGCGCCAAACATGGGAGTGGCAACGCGATGCAAGGGCGTCAGGTTTTCCGCGGCATGGGAGAGCAGCCCAGACCGGCCGGTGAAAAGCCATTGCAACAAACGAAAGAAGAGGCGCACAGCGACGCATGCGAGACCGCTGACAAGACCAAGCGCCGAAGCCCACAGTAGATCACCGATGGCGAGAAGCAGTGTAGTCCGCCGGTTCATATGCCAATCGCTACGCTCGTTCTTGGAAGCGCATCTGGGGGAGGAGTATTAGTTTCGTCCGCACTCTGTGGATAGGCGGCTAGCTTTCCAACGAGAAATTCGGCCATGTCCACCGCTTGACGACGCAGTTCCGGGACTGCAATCGATTCGAGCAAAGTACCTTGTCTTCCAGGTCCTACATGGAAAAGAACAGTCGAGAACCTGTCATTTTGACTGCGGAGCGCACCATTTTCGTTGGTCCAAAGCCCGAAACCGTGAGGTCCTGGAACGATCAAGCCCTGCGAGAAAAGGCTGTTGAGTAATGGAGAACCAACCCGGCGATAATTCATGTCCGGCCCAGTGCAGTTGATGACGCGCGCCGCATTGATCTCCTTGATTTCTCCGTCATTGGTTTGGAATTGAACCCGTGCTCCATGCGAAGACGGAAGGACAGCCTTTAAGCTTCCTTTCAGTCTGATCAAGGTGCCAGATTCGAGTTCGGCTTCCAGTTGATCGGCAATCGGAGGCGCCATCCGATGCCGTACAATTTCCCACCGACGCTGCAGGTGTCGACGGAAGCGCCGCTGTTCGATGAGTGGGAGCGCTGTCCACAGTTCATTGGTCCTCTCCCGCAGGCTGTCGATGACTGCGCGCCATTCCGCACCTGTTTTGATAGCCCGGTGCACAATGTGCAGCAACTCACGCACTTTGCCAGGTGGTGTTCCTGCGACCACAGGGGTTTCAAGTGGAGCGTAGTGCGCGTGACGGTGCGGAAAAACACCATGGCGCGAGATGGCAGTGATCTGCCCACGATGTCCGACTTCCCGAAGGCGCAGAAGTACATCAACAGCCGTCAACCCTGAGCCAATCAATGCGACCGGGGCATCGGAGGGAAGATTCGCATATGTCGCGGCTTCCCATGCGGAATGGCAATAGGTGCCATTCACCACCGTCTCTTTGGCGACCCCATGCAGATGCGGGGGATTGAAGTTGCCCGTTGCGAGCACTATGGCGTCAGCGACAATCGTCCTCCCATCGGCGAGAACCAGCGTTGCCTGTTCATCTGCCACATGGCAATCCCATACTGCTGTCTGGCGATGATCCAGGTCGGGAGTTGTCTTGAGAAGAGACTGAATGTAGCGACCAAATACAGCACGAGGAGCAAAGTCTGTCTCCGTCATACCGACGTCAAAGTTTTTTTGCAGCCAATCGAGAAAGTGATTGGGCTGATCCGGGAGAGCACTAATCTTGCCGGCAGGCACATTCAGCAGGTGACGATAGCTTGGCGTTGAGTAAGCCAGCCCCAGTCCCAGATCTGCACTGGGGTCAATCACCACCACCTTCGAGTGCACTCCGAGACGAATCAAATGAAATGCAGTAAGCGTTCCGCTAACCCCGCCACCAATAATCGCTATTGTTTTTCTCAACCTCATGATTCAACCGTAGTGCTCATCAAGCGAGTTGAGAACTTCCAAATTTTTATCGGCTATAAGACGGCCTAATGCATCTCTTTTTTAGTGGGTACGCTATTCGATTTCAACGCGAACTACCTCGGTTAGATTAAAAGCAAAACACTCAACGGGCACATACAACCGACTTAACGAATCAAATCGCATTCTTTCGCAAACGGGCCCGCAACGGCTTTGTGGCCGTTGCCAATTCGTCACTCCATGTCGGCATTCTGACAGCGGTTGACGTCGGAGGACCAATCTGCGGAATGTAGCTAGTGATTCTAAAAGAGAAGCCAAATGGAATTGATCGTGCTCTAACACTGTTTGGGAAAAGCCAATTGTGCAGCAACTAATAAGTCCAGCGACGCCGCGAACGCGGCAGCAGGGAGCGCTATAAGGACCGTATGGGGATAGTCAAACTTGCTCTCAACCGACCGTACACGTTTATCGTTCTTGCGTTGTTGATCCTCATCGCTGCGCCGGTGGTCATCTTTCGTACGCCCACCGACATCTTTCCTGTCATCAACATTCCTGTCGTCTCTGTTGGCTGGACATACACCGGCCTCAATCCTGAAGAACTAGAAGGACGTTTGACGGAGCCCTACGAGAAGGCACTCACCACGCTGGTTGACAATATTCAGCATATTGAGTCGACGACTTACAACGGAACGGCAACCGTCAAAGTGTTTCTTCAGCCTGGAGCATCGCTCGACACAGCCAATGCACAGGTGACCGCCGCGTCGCAGTTTTTGCTTCGCCAGCTTCCGCCCGGAACCCTGCCCCCGGAAATCATAAATTTCTCCGCTTCGAGCGTGCCTATTCTGCAGCTGGGGCTCTCTGGAGATGGATTGTCCGAAGCACAGCTGAATGACTACGCAACCAACTTTGTCCGCACCCAGCTCATTACAATCCCTGGAGCGGTGGTGCCGTCGCCCTATGGCGGCAAACAGCGTCAGATCACCGTGGACATGGAACAGGCTGAAATGCAGTCCAAGGGCATTGCTCCAGGCGACATTCTGAACGCATTGGCGCAGCAGAACGTAGTCATGCCCGCAGGCACGATCAAGATCGGGCAGACGGAATTCGACGTGAGGCCAAACAGCGCCCCGCGCACCGTTCAGGATCTCGCTGATATCCCGATCAAGCAGGTCAATGGAGCAACAATTTACCTGCGCGACGTGGCCAGCGTGAACGACGGTTTTCAGGTGCAGACCAACATCGTGCGCCAGGATGGTCGCCGCGGCGTGCTTATCTCGATCCTGAAGAGCGGCACCGCCTCGACTCTGGATGTCGTCAAGGGAATTCGGGGGATCCTGCCGCGCGTGGCGAGCACGGTTCCACCGCAACTGAAGATGACGCCGCTTGCGGATCAGAGTGTCTTTGTACGCGCGGCCGTGCAGGGAGTCATCCGCGAGGCTGTGATTGCCGCCGCGCTTACGGCAATCATGATTCTTGTTTTTCTGGGAAGCTGGAGATCGACGCTTATCATTGCGATTTCCATTCCTCTTTCGATCTTGTCGTCAATCATTATTCTTGGACTGATTGGCGAGACCATCAATACCATGACGCTCGGCGGCCTGGCTCTGGCTGTCGGCATCCTGGTCGACGACGCCACCGTCACCATTGAAAACATTGAGCGCTTCATCGAGGAAGGCCGCCCTCTGCACGACGCCATTCTTGAGGGAGCTTCGCAAATCTCAGTGCCCGCTCTGGTCTCGACACTCTGTATCTGTATTGTGTTCATGCCAATGTTTTTTCTCGGCGGCGTGGCGCGGTACCTTTTTGTGCCATTGGCCGAAGCGGTCGTATTTGCTATGCTCGCCAGCTATCTGTTGAGTCGAACCCTGGTGCCGACGCTGGCTATGTATCTGCTGCGCGTCAACGAGCATGGCGCAGCTGCCGCGAAGGGAATCTTCGCACGCTTTCAACATGGATTTGAACGGGTTTTCGAGGGCGTGCGCAAGCGGTACCACTCGTTGCTGCAGAGCCTCGTCTTTCGCCGCCGCATATTCATCCCCTCGTTCCTCGGGCTGTGTCTCGCTGCTTTCATCCTGGTGCCGTTTCTTGGCGAAGACTTCTTCCCTCAGACCGACAGCGGCCAGTTTATTTTGCACGTTCGTGGCCCGTCGGGGTTGCGGATTGAAGAAACCGCTCGACTCTTCGATCTTGTCGAAAACGAGATCCGCAAAGAAATTCCACCGGCGGAGATTGACAACATTCTCGACAACATCGGCCTGCCTTACAGCGGCATGAACACGCAACACCTGACCGACGGTACGATCGGCGCCGGCGACGGCGACATTCTGGTATCACTCAAGGAGAATCATCGGCCCACCGCGAACTATGTAAGTGCGCTACGCAAGAACCTTCCGCGCATGTTCCCCACCGACACCTTCTATACGCTTCCGGCAGATATCACCACGCAGATTCTTAACTTTGGATTGCCGGCGCCAATCGACGTGGAGTTTGAAGGCAACGATGCGAATGCCAGCAAGGCTCAAGCCGACAAGATTCTTGCCAAGCTACGCGAGGTTCCCGGACTTACCGACCTTCGCATTCAACAACCCTTCGACTATCCCACGCTTTCGCTCGACGTAGATCGCACCAAGGCCTCCCAAGGCGGATACACCGCGCAGGACGTCTCTACCAGCGTTCTCAACACGCTGAGCGGCAGCTTTCAGGTGACCCCCATGTTTTTTCTCAACTGGAACAACATGGTGAACTACGACATCGTGGCACAGACGCCGCAGTACAAGATGGACACGATGCAGGATCTTCAGAACATCCCAATCAACCGCACCACCAGCGGTGCGGCTCCGCCCACTGCGCAGTCGAATCCTGAGATTTTGAGCGACCTGGCCCAGGTGGGCCGCGGACACGAGATGGAAGTTGTGAACCATTACAACATTCGCCGAGTGGTGGATATCTATGCCAATGTGCAAGGGCGGGATTTGGGCGCCGTAAGCAGACAGATTACGAGAATTCTCAACGCGAGTGCGAAGTCTCTTCCGCGAGGCACCTTCGTCTCCCTGAAGGGCCAGGTCGAGACCATGCGCAGCTCGTATACCGGGTTGCTCGGTGGTTTGATCTTTTCCATCGTACTGGTCTACCTGCTGATTGTCGTCAATTTCCAAAGCTGGGTTGACCCATTCATTATCATCACGGCGCTGCCTGCGGCCCTGGCGGGTATTGTGCTGTTCCTTTTTCTCACACGCACCACCCTGAGCGTGCCGGCGCTGATGGGCGCGATCATGTGCATGGGCGTGGCAACGGCTAACAGCATCCTGGTTGTGTCCTTCGCCAAAGGCCGTCTCGAGGAGCATAGCAACGCAGTGCGGGCGGCCGTTGAGGCTGGAACCACGCGCTTCCGGCCAGTGATTATGACCGCTCTGGCAATGATTATCGGGATGGTTCCGATGGCGCTTGGTCTCGGTGACGGAGGAGAGCAAAACGCGCCATTGGGCCGAGCAGTCATCGGTGGATTGCTTTGCGCCACGGTCGCCACCTTGCTTTTCGTTCCAAGCGTCTTTGCGCTCATTCATGGATCAGAGAAGAGCGAGCAGGCGCGGGAGAAAAAACGCCTCGCTGAAATGAGTGTGAATTGAGCTCCAACAGTCGAATGCTTGACGGAGAGAAACGATGAACACACAGGAACAGAAAGAATCGACAACCGGGACAGACGTCGTACCCGCACACACGGAACCACCGCTCGCCGACGCGCCTGCTGAAAACCCTGGCGGCGTTCGCACAGGCGTCGTTGTCCTCGCCGTTGCTCTACTTGTTGCGATTGCCTATGGACTTCACTTGCGTTCCAGCAATGAGAGAAGGTTGGCAATCACAACCGAGGAAGCTGCCATCCCAACGGTCAATGTGACCCACCCGACTGCCGGCTCGCAGGCTGACGATCTCGCCCTTCCCGGCACGGTGCAGGCGTTTACCGATACGCCAATCTACTCGCGCACTAATGGTTACCTGAAGAAGTGGTACTTCGATATCGGCTCGCGTGTGCACAAGGGAGACCTGCTGGCCGTAGTCGAAACCCCAGAGGTCGACCAGCAACTGGACCAGTCGCGCGCAGAATTGGAACGGATGCAGGCAAA
>Ga0209004_1000232_pt1 | contig 12238 bp, 12 predicted proteins | sample TexAe_RefH0_M1_FD_187948 | JGI IMG/M metagenome (GOLD analysis project Ga0209004, IMG submission 187948) | Forest soil microbial communities from Davy Crockett National Forest, Groveton, Texas, USA - Texas A ecozone_RefH0_M1 (SPAdes) (version 2) | ecosystem: Environmental > Terrestrial > Soil >... | reverse complement strand
CCCCGCTCGACGCCCGCCGCATCGTCGGCACCGATCTCGCCTTCGGTCTCTGCCTCTCGCTCATCGGCGGCACGCTTCACCTCAGCAGCGCCGGCCTCGACTCTGCATTGCTCATCAACCTGATCGCCGGCGGCATCCTCGGCGCCCTCGTCGGCACCGGTCTCGCATCGAGAATCCCCGTCCGCACCATGCGCCTCGCACTATCCCTCTGGCTCTTCGTTATGGGCCTGCAACTCTGCTGGCACGCCCTCGCTTAAAGCACGTTCAAATATGGTGTGAGTGAGAGCGCAGTCCCAGTCCATGGGTCTTGATCTGCGGACTGCCTTGCATTCCGCAAACTTCCGTGCCTTCGCACCCAAACAGATAAAACAGACATCTATATAACGGGCTATATACTTTCCTTGGTTCCTTTTTTGGACCTCATCCCTTCTGCAAGTGAGACTTTACCTTGGCGCGTGAACTTTACACGGCACGACTGGAAAGCAAAACGTTAATTTCTGAATCGGCCCAGTGTTATCACTTCGATTTCGTTCTTGACGATCTGAAAGCTTTTCCCTTTATCTCAGGCCAATTCCTCTCCGCCGTCGCCCCTGATCCCAACGGCAAGCAGCAGACGCGCGCTTACTCCATCGCCTCCGCTGCCAACACAAACCACTTCGAGCTCTGCGTGAATCGCGTCCCGCAAGGGTTTTTCTCGAATCACCTCGCCGACCTCACCGATCTCCCTCCCGGCGGCAAGATCCAGATCCACGGTCCCCACGGCCACTTCATTTTGAAGCAGCCCGTCACCGATTCCATCTTTATCTCGACCGGAACCGGAATCGCCCCGATGCGTGCTTTCGCGCAGTGGCTCTTCCCTGAAACCGGCCCAGACGCCGGCATCGATCGCAGTGAAGGCAAAGAGATCTGGATGGTCTACGGTACCCGCTACGAAAGCGAGCTCTACTACCGCGAGGAATTCGAAAACCTCGCGGCGCGCAAGCCCAACTTCCACTACCTGCCGACTCTCAGCCGCGCCGACGATAGCTGGAAAGGCCTCCGCGGTTATGTGCAGGAGCACGTGGCCCTCATCGTCGAAGAACGCGCCGCCCGCCTCGGCCAGGCGCTTCCTGTGCCTCCGTCCGACCCGTCCGTGCTTCCGTCCGAACTCAAGTTCGACATCTACGCCTACATCTGCGGCCTCAACAACATGGTCGCCGGCGTCCGCGAAAAGTTAGCGTCCTACGGCTGGCACCGCAAGCAAATCATCTTCGAGCGCTACGACTGATCCCGTTTCAGTCGCATGAATCTGCCCGTGAATGTGGTTCGGAGAGCAACACGCTGGCGCTTTTCCCTCTGCGGACGCTGACCTGCTGACTTGCTATTTCCGCGTAGCGGAAGCTGACTTGCTGCTCTCAAAAACATCACCATTGGTTCGCAACCCTCCTAGGGAGAGAGAATTGACCGAGGCTCCTGGACGGTATGGGCTTCAGCCCGTACATGAGCCGACCAAATATCAGTGAGGGGCTTTAGCACCTGAGGACTTATGCCCGACACGCTTCTCTCGGAAACCACTCCACAGCGCACCCGTGCCATCACGCTCGCCCTCGCCGCCCTCCTCGCCCTTTACGCCTTCACCCGCGTGCTCCAGATCCTGCCATCCAGCACCCCCTCCACTGCCATCGTCGCCCTTGAAATCCTCTCCGCCCTCGCCTTCGCTCTCGTCCACGGCGCGCAACACTACCGCCTTCGCGGCATCCTCGTCTTCATCGCCATCACCCTCGTCATTGGAAATATCATCGAAAGCATCGGCGTCCACACCGGATTCCCCTTCGGCCACTACGAATTCCTCCCGCTCATGGGCCCGCAGCTCAACCGGGTCCCCATCCTGCTCGGCCTCGCCTACATCGGCATGGCCTATGTCTCGTGGACACTCGCCCGTTTGATTCTTGCAGCAACCGCCCCAAAACCTGCAGTTCCGCAACTCATCACGCTGCCGCTCGTCGCCGCCGTTATCATGACTGCCTGGGATTTCGCCCAGGACCCCGTTTGGAGCACCCTCCTCCACGCCTGGCGCTGGCGCGATGGCGGACTCTGGTTCGGCGTTCCCCTCAGCAACTACGCCGGATGGCTCCTCACCGTCTTCCTCATCTACTTCGCATTCGCACAATATCTGCGCCGTTCCGCGACCACACCCCAGCTCGCATCCCCGCACTGGCGCGCCGCCGTCCTGCTCTACGCCCTCTGCGCCTTCGGAAACGTCCTCCAGCTTCTCCGTCCGCAATCCCTCGACGTTGTCGCAGACCCCGCAGGCACACAATGGCCCACCGCGGCCATCCTCCGCGCCTCCGCCTTCGTCTCAGTTTTCGTTATGGGGTCGTTCGCTGCGCTTGCTTCCATGAACCTGAGGAAATGGGACAATACAGAAACTGAGGCACAATCATCACGGTAGCCCCGAAGGATTGGCGCTAACCTGTTTTCATGTTTCTGCCCGTGCTCCTTCTCCTCTGGTCGTTCCAGTCTCCCGCGCGATCTCAAACCGGTTATGTGTGCGGCGATCGAGATGCGCACACTGAACCTCTACGAAGCACCTCGGGTTTCAGCGCGTATCTCACAATGCACAGCGAAGACGATCACGGCAAGAATACGCACCAATGTATGGCGGATTACGCGCTTCATATCATCCGTCCCGATGGGACCCGTACCATTCCTCCCGTCAGCTCTGAGCCTCTTGGATTTTTTCCGAGCGACGGAGACTGGTATCGTTCACTCGTTTTTCGTGTCGATGGTTATTCGACTGACGGAAAGCGCGTGTTCGTCTTGATAGCGGAAGGCGGCCTATATCCTCTTATCGAAGCCGAAGAATTCGATATGATCAGCGGATCCCGCGTGCGAGCTGAAGGCGGAGGTCGGTCTTTCTTGAATAAGCTTGGCGCGGCGTGCGTCGCTTCACTTCATATTTCAGGAACTACGTCCACGGGACATATCGTGGTCGAAACATATCCGTCGAATGGCTGTTTGCGCGCCGAGTCGTGGCAGCTGAATGTCTACAGGCATCTCAAAGGATCGCGGGGGAGTGTGCCAGGACCTTCGAGGCGCATCGTGCCCGGCACTCGAATCTTCGCTCTCGATCCTGGCGGACCGATGCGTCTACCTACAGATTGAACAACTCCCGAAGCCGCTTAGTCTGCGCCCGGCTCACAGGAATTTCCGTCTGCTTCTTGTCATTCATGCGTAGCTGATAAGTCGACTTGAACCATGGCACCACTTCGCGAATCTGGTTGATGTTCACCACGAAGCTCCGATGAGCCCGCCAGAACACCGCCGGATCCAGCTGGTCCAGCAGTTCTTCAATCGTCCTGCATTTCGACTGCCCCTCGAACTGCTGCGTCACCACGCGAATCACGCCTTCTTCAATCTCCGCAAAGCAGATATCCGCCTGGTCCACCAGCAGCAGCCTGCTCCCCGCCTGCACAATCAGCTTCGCCGGCTGTGCCGCGCGTGCAACGCTCTGCGGACTCTTCAACAGGCTCAGCAGCGCATCCAGTTGCGATTCGATCGGCGAATCACTCGCCGCTGCAGTGCCATTCGTCATGCGCCCGCGCACCCGTTCCAGCGCTTTATCCAGGCGCCCGCGATCAAACGGCTTCAGCAGGTAATCCACCGCGTTCACATCAAACGCGCGCACGGCATACTGGTCATACGCCGTTGCAAACACAAACTGCGGCAGGGCCCATCCGTTGCCGTCCTTTTGTTTGCGATGCCGCTCCATCACCCGCTGGATCACCGCAAACCCATCCAGTCCCGGCATCTGCACATCCAGAAACACCAAGTCCGGATGGTGCTCTTCAATCAACTCCACAGCCTCAATGCCGTTTGCGCCCTGCGCCACCACGTCAACGTCTTTCGCCGACTCCAGCAAGTAGGCAAGCTCGTCCCGAGCCAGTTGTTCGTCGTCAATAATGAGCGCAGAAATCGTCATAGAGGAGCGAAACCGCCGAACCGCGGCGCAACCATCAGTTTACCTCCCGCAGGTTGCCGGCCCAGTCCATGAGCTTAGCCAGTCGCGCCCGGTGGTCTGTCAATTCAGCGTTGTTGTCGGATGCAAACCGTGAAGGGAACCGATCGAAGTTGAAGGGAACCGTTGCTTGTTTTTGTTTAATCTACAGCGTGTTTCATTGATCCCCCTCGTGTCAGGGCACGAATTCCCTGGGGTGCCCGCGGGGCGTGGTGCGTTCGTGGGGTGGCTTGAGCCGTGCCGAAAGAGACCAAGAAGATTACGGGTTTTAACCCATGAGGGATTTCGATCTGCACACAAGTGAACATTTGTGAAATAGGTCCTAAGACGATTTGCAGGAACCAAGAAAAGGAACCTTTACCTTCTAATCCCTATTCCGTCCCCACTCCCGCATGCATCCTCAGCCGCGCCGGCATCTGGTCGCTGTCCAATTCATGCCCGCACCGCGTGCAGTACTGGTCCGTCGCCCTTACCGTGCGGAAGCAATTTCCGCAACTCGCCGTAAGTTGATAACTGCACTGCGGGCAGAAGTGGAAATCGCCCTGCACATGCGTCCCGCACGCCGGACACTTCGAAACCAGCGGAGCCCGCAGAAGGAAGTAAAGCACCGCGCCGATTCCGCCCGGCATCACAAAGCAGATCAGCATCCAGAACCGTGAACTCATCGCCCGCCGCGGCGCGTCTTTGCTCACGTACCCCACCATAAGGCAGTAGAGCGACGCCAGCAGCCCCCACGAAACGTTCATGTACGTGCGCAACCCCAGCGGGGGAACATGGTGCTGTGTCTGCGGAAATACCACCCAGAAGTAGTACTCCACCAGTACAAACACCGCCGCCGCGATCACAATCGACCACACCGGCACCAGCCGTGTATCTTCGTCCGCGTTAATCAATTCAGGCTCACGCATAAATCTTGACCCTCATCCAGAGGGTGCGTCCAGCAATCTGGCACAGCCGAATGCTATTGAATGGACGGCCATAATCGCAGTGAAGTTGCGACAGAGTATAGAGGAAATAGGGCTCGATAAAGAAATTTACTGGCCGGAATCAGTTACGAATGGTCCCTGGCCGGGAAGGGCCTTGCTGATTGGGAAAAGCCCAGCGGTTCTCAGTGGGCACGACTTCACCCCTGGAGAAAATTCTGGCACTTGCGGTTTTGAAGGAGGGCATCACTTCAGGGTCTGCGCTCGCGCAACCCTCAGGATCTGCGCCGCAACCATCCCGCAAGCAATGCCGAGCCCAGCAAAGCAGTAATCGAGAAGAACCCCCAAACCGCCAACTCGCTCACCAGGCTGGTCAGATGCTCTTCTTCAATCAGGGTATCTGCCACCCACCACACTGGCGGACCCACCACAAAAAACACCACCAGCGTAGCCGCCAGCGCCATGGCGCGAATCCGTTTGCGGCCCGCGCGTTGTTCCCGCATGACGCCCGCTGACGCCACCACCACCCGCCGTGTACGGTCTGCCGTTGCCCGATCCCGATCGCCGCTGAAACCTGTCATGGCCTCCGCCAGGTCGCCACGCGTAGCCCCATCACTGTTGTGGAGCACCTTCATGGTCGGCCCCGCGGTTGTCATCGTCACACGGCCTCCTGGCGACGCGCCTGGGCGCGCTCCAGCCGCGGCTTGATCGATGCCATGCCGCGATAAAGTCGCGATTTCACCGTCGACAACGGTGCCCGCGTCACCTTCGCAATCTCTTCAAGCGAAAGGTCCTCGTGGAACCGCAGCACCAGCACTTCGCGATACAGCGTATCCAGTTGCAACAGAGCCGCCGAAATCTGCTCCCGGTCTTCCACGTTCGACAAGCGGTCAAACGGCCCCGGATCGTGATCGACAACTTCGAATGTCATCGGCCGGTCGTCATCCCCGCCCGCCTCAAACATCTCGTCCAGGCTGCTCATGGTCCGCTTCCGCCGCTGATCGATCACCAAGTTGCGCGCAATCGTAAACAGCCACGTCTCAAACCGTGCCTTCCCGTTGAACTGCCCGCCGCGCGTCAGCACCCGCATCCAGGCCTCTTGGAAAAGGTCCTCGGCCTGCTCGCGGTTTCCCGTCAAAAACAGCAGATACCGCAGCAGCCGGTGTTGAAAACGCACGATCAACTGGTCTAAAAGTCCTGGGTCTTGCCGCTTAAGTCCTTCCGCAATAGCAAGATTCTCCTGCCGAACCAGCTCCTCGGCAGCAGATACAGCGCCTGGCGCAAACAACGAACGAATGGCGGAAACGGTACTCATCTTGCTCAATTAGACGGCAAATCGCACTCCAAAGTCGCCAAAAACCCAAATTTGCACCCAAAATACAGCGATTTCCTAACCGGGGGTCGTAGCTAAGGAAGGATCCGTCGGGGACCACTCTTCTCTCCGCCGTTCCATCCTTCCGCAGGGAGAACTGAAATCCTCGGATCCCAACCGCGCCCAATCCAGCCCGGGAGGGCCCGGCCGACCCAGTTCCGGCCGACGTTCGCTGGCAGTTGGAAGTTTGTGGCAATTTCGGGTCTCGGCGGAATCTACGCACCTTCCACGATACGCGAATCGCGTTCTGCGCCAGAACCGAGTGCCTCAAGTGCCCTTTGATAACCGTCACTTTGGCGAGCGGCAAGCGCGATATCGTAGCTGTCGAATTCAACAATGATGGTTCGTTGCTGCAACCCGGCTTCGTGGGCCTGAATCTGGCTCCCTGAGCTCGTCAAAAACCGCCCGCCGAACGACTGAATCGCTGGCACAGCTAGCGCCGCATAAGCCTTTACAGCCGATTCATCGGAAATCGATCTGTAAGCATTCACCCAATATCCCTTTTTCATAGCGCCCTCAACAGAATCGACGTGTCAACCCGGCCAGCACCAGCCAAGGATCGAGAAAATCGATGCGAGATCACACCACCTGTGCATGGTAGCTCAGGAGATTCGGGCTGGTCCAACATCATTACCGGTGGTGGCCAATTAGTCATTTTGGAAGCAGCTAACCGCCCCCCCCGCAGGACGCCGATTTTCGGCAAACGGGGCTACCATCTTTCCTTGCGCTTTGTCTAAAACCCTGAGAACGTGACTGGCATCAACGTGACGATGATTCTCGTATTCGCAGTTGCCCTGATCGCGGCGCTTGCCGTTACGGGTTATACCGTTGGTTTAATGTGGGACGACTTTCTCGCCGCCATTCGTTCCCGTTCAGGGTCAAAACCTTCCTCCAGCGCAAACTGACCCACCACCCAAACGGACGCTATTCCTCGCTGTCGGGAATATAGAGCAAACCCAGATCGCGCAAGGTCTGACCCCCGCTGCGCCCCAGCACCTCGGCAACACTTTCGGCCATTCCCTTATTCGAAGCGAAGAATCGGAAGGTCACGACTTCTTTGCCGAACATGCACGTCATGTCGACGCGAGTGCCCACAATCCTGTCGACTTTTCTGAAGGTCACCATCTCCGGAGAAGTCGCAAAGGTTGCTTTGCGGGTATCAAATGGCCCAGCGCCTCCCTGAGGCGGCCAACCAACCAGATTCAACAACTGCTGCATTCAGTGCTCCCTGCAGACTTTATGGTACCCCACGGAGCGTAGATTCTGAGGTTTGTCCAGCCTTTAACCCAATCCAAAGTTTCCTCGAAACCATTCGATTTCGCGAGCTGAACGGACTGAGAGTTAGACCATTACGTAGCTATATCCCCCTGCGCATTGCAGAAGGGCGATCGCAGATACCATCGACGCGACAACCATAACGCCAGGAACGGTATGCGCCAGCATATCGCGCACAATTGGTTCCGGAGCTTCGGAGAGGGTGTAATGCTTGATCAGTTGCCGTACCTGCTCCTCTAAAGCCGTATGGCAGCTCAAAAAACGCACACCGCGACGTTGCAACTCCTGCATGCTCGCGTCTTGAAGCGCTGAAGTCTCGTCGCTCGGGTCCATGGCCGCCGTAATATGAGTGGCGTCATCCGTGAGCTTGCTCAAATAATATGGATTTCTCACGGCAGGCTGGCCGGTGCGAGGATCATTGATCTCGAGCCACGCGCCGATCCTGTATTTTTCCCAGACATAATCGTCGTAGGCGAGGAAGTTGGCTGGTCCATGCAAGCCGCCAATGATCTTGATTTGATCTACCGGCACTCCAAACCCATAGTGAAGACCGTTCAAGGAATTCTTGATCTTGGCAAGGGAGGCTCCATCTTCAACCCGCGTGATGTCGAAGAGCTGTTTCACTCTCGCCTTTTCGTGCAAAAGCGCGTCAAAGGAAGCCAGGTTCCACTCCGATGTGCTCCACACGATCTGTGCTTCCGCAGGCTGGCTGAGTCTTGAAACCATTCCGAAAGCGGCCATCCCGGCCAACGCTTTTGAAGTGAAACTGCGGCGGGTTAAATCATTCATATATATCCGTCCTTTTTATCGGTACTCCGATGTAGTAATCGCGAGCACTTCATGAATTCGATGCCCATCTGTGAGCAATAGTCTCAATCGATGACCTTTCCCGAAACGCAGCGCTATCGCAAGTTCGCAATTTGTATAGGCCGAAAGCACGAACTTAAGTGGCTTTTTCCGCAAGGAAAATCCACCCTTCCCTACGCTTAACAAGTCTGCTGTATTCCGAAACTGCTTTGATGCCCATCAGCCCGGGGTAAACTCCTTCCCATGATGTTCACCAAGCGCATTCGCGATGCGGTTCGTCGCGGAGACAGCGGCAACAACATCTATCTCGTCCGCTTCCACTACATCCCGTCCGCCCGATCCAAACGCGGCTCCGACCACAAACCTCGCGCCTGAGATTCTCTAATCCCTGATCCCAGTATCTTTCCCTAACGCGTCAATTCCTGCCGCTCCGCTAAGACGCGCTCGAACCGCAAAGCTATCCGAACTCGTGCCTCGGACGCGCCTTCAAGCGAGCCGCGCACACTTTCGGGTGCGGTATCCACTAGCCAGCGACGGGTCTGCAACGACGATTTTGCGTCGACGCTCAAGGGCAATGGTTTGGCGCTCTTAACATGCAGAAAGAATTCTCCATTCTCATCCGAAATCACGGTCTCGCCACCAACCGAAACCGCAATTCCCCACACACCGTTGCCCGTGTCATCCACAACCTCGCCATGCACAACGTATTTCGAAAAAGTTGGGCCTGTATTTCCCGCCGGCGTCACCGCGTCGTAATGCAGGCCGCTCAGATAACCGCCAACTGCATGTGTCCGGTCGGGTCCACAAACGTATCGACGTTGGCCGTTGTCCCACGAGGCCCACGCAGCCGCACACTGAACGTCCAAGCCTGAAACATTGCCTTGCCGCCCATTGAGGCCGCCAGCGGGCTGATGTATGTCTGCTGGTCCACCGAAAACGAAAGAAGATTCGCTTCTGGCTCGTGTTCTGTATGTGCAGCATGCCGTCGGCCAGCGTCACTTTGATATCTGCGCGTTCAAGCTTTTCCTTCTGGTACACGTACACCATGTGCGGTAACACGAAATTGATTCGCATGCCCGAAAGTGCGCTCGCCCGCGTCATCGTTGCGATAATCGAAAAACTGCTTGGCGTCTCTACTCGCGAAGAAGGCGTGGTTCGCCTTGTCGCCGACGGCCTCTCCAATCGCGATATTGCTCACGAGCTCACACTCAGCGAGCATACGGTGAAGAATTACCTCTTCCGCATCTTCGACAAGCTCGGCGTTTCCAGCCGTGTGGAACTGGTGCTCTTCGCGGTTAGTCGCGCTCGGCAACCCAGCGTGGTCAACTAAATAGTGCCATTACGGGAAAAACTGCACATTCTCCCCACTTGATGCTCCATGCGGGCCGGTTTCAGTACGTCGTCCGGACCAGCAACTCCTTACTCGCACCTGAGCGCCGTCAGCGGATCCACCTTCGCCGCCCGACGCGCCGGGATCCACGCCGCCGCGACCGTCATCGCGCTCACCACCACCCCCGCCGCCACAAACGCAAAAGGATCCATGGCACTCACCTGGTAGAGCTGCGCCTTCAGCACTCTCGCCAGTCCATTTGCGACACCCAGAGCCAGCGGCACGCCGATCACCAGCCCTGCCCCCAGCAGCACCAACGACTCGCGCATCACCATCCACAGCAATACGCGCGCCTGGGCTCCTAGCGCCACGCGAATCCCGATCTCGTTGGTCCGCCGCGCTACCGAGTACGAGATCAACCCGTACGTCCCCATCGCAGCCAGAAACACCGCCAGCCCCGCAAAAAACGCCGAGAGCCAGCCGATCAGACGATCGGTAGCGATCGAGCCCTGCACCTCGTCTGCCAGCGGTTCCACCTGCGCCACTGCAATCTCCGGATTCACTTCCGTCACCGCCCGCCGCACTGCGGGGACCAGCGCCGCGATCGGCCCATTCGACTTCACCGAGAAGTTGCCGAAATATTGAATTCGCTGCGCGTACGGAAAATACGCCGCCATGTGCTTGCTCTCACCCATGCCTACGTACTTCGCATCGCGCACCACGCCCACGATTTCCGTATCGAAGTCGTGTTTCTCTTCATGCGCCGCGACCGGATTACACAAGCAGAACCGGTGCCCAATCGCCGACTCATTCGGGAAGAAAGTTCGAGCCAGCGTCTCATTCACGATGGCGACGTGCGGGCTCGTCGCTGTGTCCTGCGCGGTAAAGTTCCGTCCCGCCACCATCGGAATCCCAAGGGTCTGCAGAAATTCGTTTCCAATCACGTTGTTGAGCACGTCTTTGCGATTCAAGGTGTTCGGAGTGACACCCTGCGCCATGATGCTGTCCGACCACTCGCCCTGGTTGAACGTGAACATCGAAAAGCTCGCCGACTTCACGCCCGGCAGCGCCTGCACCTTCTGCTCAATCAGCTGCTGCAGTTGGGTCAGCCGCGCGTCGAGCGGCAAGTTCGCTGCATACTCATCCAGCGAAAACACCATCACGTTCCGCGTATCGAATCCCAGGTCCTGGTGCGTCAGGTTCCGCAGACTGCGCAGAAACAATCCCGCCGCGGCCAGCAGCAGGATCGACAAGGCCACCTGCCCCACAATCAGCGAACGTGACAGCGCACCGCGCGCAGAGGCCGATGATGCGCCCCGTCCGTCGCGCAGTGCCGGAGTCAGTTCAAGCCGCGCCGCCCGCAACGCCGGAGCCACCCCAAACAACACTGCCGTCAGCATCGTCACCAGTAGCGTGAATCCCAGCACACGATAGTCCGGTGATAAATCCAGCGGCATCGTTTCCGCTCCCTGTGATCCCAGCACCAGCAATAGATGCAATCCGCGCCATGCCAGCAAAGCACCAAGTCCCGCGCCCGCGGCGGCCAGCAAAAAACTCTCTGTCAGCAGTTGGGTCATGATGCGGAGCCGTGTCGCGCCCAGCGCCTGCCGCACCGCCAGTTCGCGTCCCCGCGCCACACCGCGCGCCAGCAGCATGTTCGCGATATTTGCGCACGCAATCAGCAGAACCAGCGCGACGATCCCCATCAGGATCTCGAGCGGTACCGAGTAGCGTATCTTCAATTCCGGCAGTCCGCCCACTGCCGAGGTCAGGTCCACGCGTGCCTTCGCAAGATCCTCAAGATCATGCGCCGAAGCGTTCCCACCCAGGTACTCCGAGCGCACAATCTGCCGGAACAGCACATTCGTGGCCGCGCCAACCTCTGTCAGCAACAATCCGGGCTTGACCCGCCCGATCAGGTAGAGCGACTGGAAATCATGATCCGCCAGCCCATTCCAGCCCGGCGAAATCTCCTTCTCCATCGACAGCGGAATCCACAGGTCCGCTGGCTTGGCAGGCGCAATCCCTCTGAAACCCGCGTGCGCCACGCCGATAATCGTGTAGTCGCGCCCCTGGATGTGCACCGCTTGACCAATCGCCGCGGGATTTCCCTGGAAGTGCTGCTGAAACCATCCGTAGCTCGCGACGGCGACTGGACTCGCGCCCGGAGCGCGGTCATCGCTCTCAGCGATCACACGCCCCAGCGCCGGCGACACTTCCATCACGTTGAAGTAGCTTCCCGACACCAGGTCGATCCGCACATGTTCCACAGCGCCGCCGCCAACGGAGATATGGCTGCCCATCTGAATACTGCTCTGCGCCGCCACGCCCGCGAACGACTGCGTCTGCCTTGCGAAATCCCTGTACAGCGGATTCGAGAACAGCTGCCAGCTCGTGTTCGGCATCCCGTCCGTGCTGCCCACCCATTTCCCTTGTCCGAAGAGATACAGCTGCTCCGGATGCGGCACCGGCAGCGGCCGCAGCAGCACTGCATTCAACAACGTGAAGATCGCGGTGTTCGCGCCAATCCCCAG
>Ga0209004_1000231_pt1 | contig 12334 bp, 9 predicted proteins | sample TexAe_RefH0_M1_FD_187948 | JGI IMG/M metagenome (GOLD analysis project Ga0209004, IMG submission 187948) | Forest soil microbial communities from Davy Crockett National Forest, Groveton, Texas, USA - Texas A ecozone_RefH0_M1 (SPAdes) (version 2) | ecosystem: Environmental > Terrestrial > Soil >... | reverse complement strand
ATCCACCGTATGCGACGGCGTTTTCGCTGACCGGAACCACGCCGCCGATTGGGTTGATTTCGGAGTACGAGATTTTTATCGGGCCTGCTGCCCTGGCACGCTACGAGACGCCGGGCACGCATGCCTTTGCGGAGACGGTGTTGCCATTCGTGGAGAACCACAACACGATCCTGCTGGCGAATCACGGGGTGGTCTGCTGGAGCGACACGGTGACGCACGCGGAGTGGCTGACGGAGATCCTCGAGTCCTATTGCAAGACCTGTGTGATTGCAAAGCAGATTGGGAAGCCGCTGACCTCTATTCCCGATGACAAGATCCAGGAGATTCTGGCGCTGAAGAGGAGGCTCGGATTCCCGGACGCACGGATGGAGCCGCTGCCTGCACCGGATGCTGTTAGTGCACCGGTGAATCGGGAATTGGAGAAGCTGGTGCGGCAGGTGGTATCGCGGCTGGAAGAGCGGTAGCTGGTGAAGCGAGTGGACAGTGGACAGTGAACAGTGGACAGAGAAGGCTGCCGAGGTTCACCTGAAAGGGATGGTAGGGCAAGGAATCTGATCACTGTTCACTCTGCTGGATACATTGAGACCCACCGCCCATTGAACCGTTGTCGCTGACGGGATCTTCGGCACGTTTTTGATCAGCAAGGGGTTCAATCGACTTCTACAAGCGGAAACGCTGTTTACTGATGCGTAATTGACGAGTGGGCCACAATAGGCTCGGAACTCACGATAGCGGTTGAAATTACTGCCTCTTGAAGTGATTTGTGGATATTGATGAGAACCAGCGATTGCGATACAAACCCGATGGAAAATTCCTACAAGTTCGGAACTCCAGACCCGGAAGATCGGCAATTCAGTTATCCAAATGTCTGGGCTACCGAAAACACATCCGACGGTGGAAGCCGACTAATAGTTGCCCCTGAAACCGATCAAGTCGAGTGCTTGATCCGATTGCTCGACACAATGTCTGGGCCGTTTTGGTTGCTGTATGTACTCGTCGTCAACCGAGGCGACAGCGAGTTGGGCAGGTATCAGAGCCCCCAGCCTCAGACGAGAGAAGATGCAAAAGCCTTCTTGAAGGATTTCCAGTCATTCCTTGAGAAGGATGGACGCCATAACCTCTGGATTGCATCAGCATCAAGTTCGGAGATGCTCATATACGACAGGCATAACGTGATCTACGCCTACGGGTCATTGAGCGAGTGGAAACCTATGCTGTCAGAGATGCAGTATGGCGAGGTACCACTCATTCGCTTTCCATCCCCGCATTCGCATCATTACCACCAAAGCATGGATGATGAAGAGCGTCGCATGGTCAGATATTGGGATTGGAATCGCACACCTTTGATGCCGTGTGACGAAGAGTGAAGTCGGATGCTACTGGATTGAGGTCGCGGGCCAATCACCGCAAACCCGTCAATTACTGGTTGGTACACAACACACGCGCATGCGGTGCGGAGGCGAAGGCGAGAAAAAAGCGAAACCGTGCTATACTGGCTTTGCGCTCAGTGATTTGGACGTGAGCGGCGGTTTGCCCCTTCGTATTAAGGCAATTCAGCCTGGCACAGATTTCCCCCAAGCCCCTACAGCGTAACCACCTCCGGCTGGAGCAGTGTGCTCTGAGCAGATTGCGGAGTGTGGTGCCGGGCGGCAATGAGCTGAACCGGCGGCAGAAGTAGCGTGTGGCAGGTCCGGACCTCGGAAGTTGTTTGAAAGTCTGATGGTCAGTCCCCGGGACGTATTTGGTTCTCCCTTACGCATAAATTGAAAAGCAGGCGCGCACGTGGACAGGATTCGTGTGTGCGGCTGCAAGGTCGGGTTCCGATTGCAGGCCTCAGGGAAAGATGGGCTCCGGGACCCAGGAAATGACGATATTTTGACGACACAGTTCTCGCAGGTCCAGTTTTCGCAATTTGGGCTTTCGGCCCCGCTGATGGCGCGGCTCAACACTAACAATTTTGTAACGCCGACTCCGGTACAGGCCGGCTGCATTCCTCCGGCTCTTGAAGGCCGCGATGTGCTGGCTACGGCGCAGACCGGAACCGGTAAGACGCTTGGGTTTTTGATTCCGATCGTGGAGATGCTGCAGAAGGCGCAGGACCGGAATGCCGCACAGGCGCTGATTCTGCTGCCTACGCGCGAGCTGGCGATGCAGGTGGAGGTAGCTTTCAAGGCCATTCGGACAAGTTCGCAGCAGACCGTGGCGCTTGTCGTTGGCGGAATGCAGGAACGGCCCCAACTGGATGCGATTCGCCGCGGAGCGCGGCTGATCGTGGCCACCCCGGGCCGGCTTGAGGATTATCTGAAGCGCAAGCTAGTGCGGATGGACCAGATCAAGATGCTGGTGCTGGATGAAGTGGACCGGATGCTCGATATGGGCTTTCAGCCGGCAATCGCACGCATTGGCGCAACACTGCCAGAGGTGAGGCAGACGCTCTGCTTCTCCGCCACGCTGGAAGGCGCGGTGAAGGAAGTGGCGCGCAAGTATCTCAATAACCCTGTGCGTATTGAAATCGGTTCGGTGTTGAAGCCGGCGGAGAATGTCGAACTGCGCACGTTTGAAGTGGCTCCGGACAAGAAGCAGGAACTGCTCGAGCATCTTCTGGAATCAGAGGATGGCAGCTTCCTGGTGTTCGTGCGCACCAAGCATGGCGCGGATCGCGTGGCGCGGAGGCTCAGCCGCTCGGGCTGGTCGGCGACGCAGATTCATGGCGACCGCTCGCAGTCGCAGCGGAACTCGGCTCTGCGGAGTTTCTCAGAAGGCCATCACCGCGTGCTGGTTGCTACGGATGTTGCCGCTCGCGGCATCGACGTGGCCAACGTGGCGCACGTGATCAATTTCGACATGCCGAAACTGGCGGAAGACTTTGTTCACCGTGTGGGCCGGACGGGGCGCGCTTCAGCTAAGGGCGTTGCTTCGACGTTTGCCGGACCGGCGGAGCGCGGCGATCTGCGGAAGATTGAGCGGACACTGTCGATCCAGATGAAGCGGTTTAGAGTTAGTTCGCTGAGCGAGAGCGCGGCGTAAAGGCAGCTATTAGCCGTTAGCCATTAGCGTTTAGCTCGCCACCCGGGACCAAACTGGTTCCGGGTGGTTTTTGTTTTTTGGGGGGGGCTTCGGCGCGGGTGCCAACAACGCCAAAATAGTCACACATGTCCCTTTTTGCCATCACGAAAATCAGTTGAGATCGTGCTTTCCCACCCAAGCTGCGCCTCGATGGGGCACCCTCGTTTCGTGCCGGTTTTGAATCATCAGCGCAAATCCTTCGACTTCGCCCAGGATGACAGTCCGGCGTGAAGCAGGATTCCGTATGATGTTCGGTGTGTTGCCAAGGTGATGATGATGCGCGTTTTGAAATTCATGGTTTCTGTTGTCTTCTTGTTCCCTGCTTTGTTCGCGTCTGCTTCGCTTGCGCAGAGTGCTGCTGCTGGCAAAGTTTCGCCCGCAGCACCGGTGACTGCTTCGGCGAAGGCGATGAGCGATGCGGAGAAGGCTGAGATGGCGGAGCGGGTTCGCGGCGAGGCGCTGCATGCCTGGAATGGATACAAGAAATACGCGTGGGGGCATGATGCGCTGAAGCCGCTGACGCTCAAGCCATTCGACTGGTACGGGGAGGGGCACAGCCTGCTAGTGACGCCCGTGGATGCTCTGGACACGTTGACGCTGATGGGACTGAAGTCGCAGGCCGATGAGGCGCGCACACTGATCGATTCGAAACTGAATCTGGACCAGGATATTTACGTCAAGGATTTTGAGATCACGATTCGGCTGCTGGGAAGTTTGATCTCCTGTTACGAGATGACGGGGGACAAGCGGCTGCTGGAACTGGCCGATGAGTTGGGGAGGCGCATGTCTCCCATGTTCGACTCGCCGACGGGGATGCCGTATGAGTATGTGAACCTGCACACGGGGGCGGTGCGGGGAACGAAGAGCAATCCGGCGGAGATTGGCACGCTGCTGCTGGAATACGGGATGCTGGCGCGGCTGACGGGTAAGCAGAACTACTACGACATGGCCAAACGTGCGCTGGTGGAGTTGTACAAAAGGCGTTCGTCGATTGGGTTGGTGGGGTCGGAGATCGATGTGGAGACGGGGAAGTGGACTGATCCGACGGCGGGGATTATGGGCGGCATCGATTCCTACTACGAGTACCTGCTGAAGGCGTCAATTCTTTTCGATGACAAGGACTGTGCGCGGATGTGGCTGGAGAGCGTGACGGCGATCGACAAGTATCTCGCTGACGACCAGGCCACCGGGCTCTGGTATGGGCAGGCGGATATGAACAGCGGGCAGCGGACGCATACGGAATACGGCGCACTCGATGCGTTTTTTCCCGCGGTGCTGGCTCTGGGGGACGATGTTCACCGGGCGGCGGAACTGCAGGATTCGAGCTACAAGATGTGGAACCTGTCGGGCATTGAGCCGGAGACGCTGGACTACGCGAAGATGCAGATCACGAGCCCGAATTACGAATTGCGGCCGGAGATTATCGAATCGACTTACTATCTTTACCACTACACGCATGATGCGAAGTACCTGGCGATGGGGCGAACGTATCTGGACGGACTGGTGAAGTATTGCAGGACCGATGAGGGGTACGCGGCGCTGGCCGATGTGCGCAGCAAGCAGAAGAAGGACTCGATGGAGAGCTTTTTCTTTGCGGAGACGCTGAAGTATCTCTATTTGCTGTTTGCGCCGGAGTCTACGCTGGAGTTTGATTCCGTGATCTTTAATACGGAGGCGCATCCGATGAGGCGGAGTTTGGGGCTGAAAGCGCGGGATTGAAATTAGAGGACCCACTCATGCGATGAAACCGCATGAATGGGGCACGCCCTAACAAGGTGGAAGACAGTCGAATAGCATAGCGCATGAGGGGCCGACTGTTGCCACGACGATGTTTGGGCGTACTACCGGGTCGCCCATGAGGCGAATCGGTTATCGATAGTTCAGCCCCTCAAATTTCAATTGCGCCATTCCCCGTTGCTGGGTAGTGGGTCAGTTTGAATTCGGTCGCTATTGCGCTTCGCAAATTGATGGATATTCCAAACTGACCCACTACCCGTTGCCGCATTTCGTTGACTCTGCATCCTGATTCGGTTATCCTAAGGGTCTTGTGCGGTGTTGCGCCTGGGGTCTGTTGTGGGCCCTCATAGACGGTTTCAAGTCGATGAGGAAATGACGTTTAGCCCGGACCCGGCTGATTGAACCCCTTTATTGGATTCGACCGGAACAGGCACCCTTCGGCTGGGACAGGAAGCTAAGTCCAGCAGAGTCAGGGCCCTTGTTGAGGGCAAGCGCCGCAGTCCTCACCCGAACAGGATTGTTTGGAAGTGGGTGGAAATTGAGTCCATGCGCGGATGCCATGGACAACGGGTGGCTGTTCGATTTCAGTGCCCTTGCGGCGAAGTGCAAGGTGGCCCTTTCTTAAGGAAAGCGCCACTCGGCAGCAGAGGCTTCGAGGAATGTCGAATCGAAAAGCCACCGGGCGCATTGCGTCGTAGTTTTTGAGTTGATAGAGGGCAGGAGAGAGATGAGCACCTTTGTTCCGAGCGGCAAGGATATTGACCGCAAGTGGTATGTAGTGGATGCCAGCGGCCAGACCCTGGGGCGCCTGGCGACCAAGGCGGCCGATGTTCTGAGCGGCAAACTTAACCCCAAGTACGTGCCGTACATCGACATGGGCGACCACGTGATTGTGATCAACGCCGAGAAGGTTCGCCTGACCGGCCTGAAGGCCCAGAGCAAAGTTTATCGCCGCTACACGGGTTTCCCGGGCGGACTGCGTGAAGAGGAATTTACGCGCCTGCTGGCCCGCAAGCCGGAGAAGATCCTGGAAGAGGCGATCAAAGGCATGTTGCCGAAGAGCAAGCTTGGCCGCGCGATGGGATCGAAGCTGAAGGTCTATCGCGGCGACAAGCATCCGCATTTTGCGCAGCAGCCGGTGGCATTGGAAATTGGAGTGCGCAGCTTTTAAGCTGTTGCGGATTTGGTTTTGAGACGGTTTTGGCCGCGCTGAGAAGCCCGGCGGAGAGAGTCAAGAGAGAATGGCAGATCTGGTTCAGTATTACGGGACGGGGCGCCGCAAGTCGGCGATTGCCCGCGTTTTTCTGCGTCCGGGCACCGGTGAGTGGAAGGTGAACGGCAAGGCTTTTGAAGAATACTTCGTGACCGAACAGCAGCGTGTTGCTGCCAAGAAGACGTTGGTGGTGGCTGAACTGGCCTCCAGCTTCGACGTGGTGACGACGGTAAAGAGCGGCGGAGTTGCCGCGCAGGCCGATGCCGTGAAGATGGGCATTGCCCGTGCACTTGTCCTTTTCAACCCGGAGCTGCGCAAGCTGCTCAAAGGGGAAGGCCTGATGACGCGCGATGCTCGCCAGAAGGAACGCAAGAAGTACGGACAGAAGGGTGCACGCAAGCGGTTCCAGTTCAGCAAACGCTAACACGTTTGTAGTGGTCAGTGAACAGTGGTCAGAATCAATTCGGACTTTCTGGCACTTAAATCTGTTCACTGTGCACTGATCACTGAGCACAGTAGTTAAATCTCCCGCGTGAGCGGGTTTCAATCCGGGCCAGACGAAGGTTAGCCCGGATGCAATCCACGAAGGAGGCCAATGGCCACGATCACAATGAAGGAGCTGCTCGAAGCTGGTGTTCACTTCGGGCATCAGACGAAGCGCTGGAATCCGAAGATGAAGGAATATATCTTTGGCGAGCGCAACGGGATTTACATCATCGACCTGCAGAAGACGCTGAAGCTGTTCAAGGATGCGTCGAAGTTTGTTACTGAACTGTGCGCGAGCGGCAAGACGATTCTCTTCGTCGGCACCAAGCGCCAGGCCCAGGATGCTGTTGCCGAAGAAGCCAATCGCGCGGGGATGCCGTACATCAACCAGCGCTGGCTGGGCGGATTGCTGACCAACTGGGTGACGGTGCAGAAGTCGGTGAAGCGCCTTCAGGAATTGGATGATATGGCCACGGACGGCCGCTACGAACTGCTGACCAAGAAGGAAGTCATACGGCTGGAGCGGGAGCGCAAGCACCTCCAAGCCAATTTGGCCGGCATCAAGAATATGAAGCGCCTGCCCGATGCTCTGTTCATCGTCGACTCGAATAACGAAGCGATTGCGGTGAAGGAAGCGCGCAAGCTGGGCATCCCGGTGGTCGCGGTGGTGGATACCAACTGCGATCCGACGGTGGTGGATTACGTGATTCCGGGCAACGACGACGCGCTGCGTGCGATTCGCCTGTTCACTTCGAAGATCGCCGATTCGGCGGCCGAGGGTGTGAACCTGGTGGGCGACAAGGCATTTGCTGCGGAAGAGGCTCCGGCGGCTGAGGGTGAAGCAGCTGTGGCGGCCGAAGCGGCCCCGGCAGAGGATGTCGATTTTGACGCGGCGCTTGGCGCAGGCGTTCGCAAGGCCCCGGCAGCGGAAGCGGTCATCGACGAAGAGGAAGTGGTCGAACGCGCCCTGTGAGTTTTTAAGCAGACCGAGACAAGCGTGGCCGCGCCGTCTGGTTGCCACGCTTTTCTTTTGGCACCTGCGGTGCGGCCAACCCGGCGAGCGTATTGTCTTTCCGGAAGGTGATAGCCGAGTCGACTGCCGATAGTTTCAAAAGAATTCGAAATTGGGGAAACGGGAAGGAAGCGAGATGACAGTGGCAGACAAGATAGATGCAAAGTTGGTGAAGGATCTTCGCGAGAAGTCTGGCGCGCCGATGGGCGACTGCCTGAAGGCCCTGCAGGAGACCAAGGGAAATATTGAAGACGCATTTGTCGTTTTAAGGAAGCGCGGCATGGCATCGGCACAGAAGAAAGCGGCGCGTACGACCAATGAGGGCGCGGTGGGCACGTACATCCATGCCGGCGGCAAGATCGGTGTGATGGTGGAAGTGAACTGCGAGAGCGACTTTGTGGCACGCACCGACGACTTTCAGGAATTGCTGAAGGACATCGCGATGCACATCGCCGCCAGCGATCCGCGCTACATCCGGCCTGAAGACGTGACGGCTGAGGACCTGGAGCGCGAAAAGGAGATTTTCCGCGCGCAGGCTGCTGCTACCGGCAAGCCGGCGCAGGTGATCGAGAAGATCGTTGACGGCAAGATGGCGAAGTTCTACGAAGAGGTTTGCCTGCTGGATCAGCCGTTCATCAAGGACCAGGCTGTCAGCATCAAGGAACTGATTGCGCAGAAGGTCGGCAAGCTGGGCGAGAACATCACGGTGCGGCGTTTTGCGCGCTTCAAGGTGGGTGCGCCGGAGTGGACCGTTTCGCAGACCAAGGCCGCTGAGGCAGCCGGGGAGTAAGCTGGCAGGTTCAAAGAGATTCATCCCCTGGGGGGATGTACGCAAGTGGCAAGGGCCCGGAGCGCAAGCTCCGGGCCCTTGTTTTTGGTCTTTTTCGCTTCGTTAGAGTCGATTTCCTTTCCAGCTAAAAATCGAACTTCAACGCGAATTGTCCGAAACGGCGCTCATCGTGATTGCCGCCTAAGGCAATGCTGTTGAGTCCGCCTTTTTCAGCAATGATCGGAAGAGGCGGTCCGATGGCATCTGGGGTGTTGGTTTCGGACAGAGCCGCTTCATTCACATACAGGTTGTGATGGTTGAAGATATCGAATCCCTCGGCACGGAATTCGAGATCGGTGTGATCGGTCATACGGAATTTCTTCGCGGCGGCGAGGTCGGTGTTCCAGGCGCCGGGTCCGCGGAAGGAATTGCGTGATGTCATGTTCGAGGGGAAGGGACCGAAGTCGCTGATGCCGAGGGTCGAGTTGAATGGAGCCAGGTCGTTGGCTCCGGGAACGGTAATGATCTGGAACTGATTGGGTCCAACGTTGGTTGTGGATCCGGGTTTGAACTGGGTGATCGGCGTTGACGGCACGACGCGCGGTACTCCCGAATATCCGTTGAGGTTGTAGGTGTAGTCGTAGACGGAGAACGGTGTTCCGCTGCGCGCGGTAAAGATGCCTGAAACTGTCCAGCCTCCGGCAACTTCACCAAGCAGGCCGCTTCCGTTTTTGAACCAGGGTGTCTGCCATATTGGTGAGATCACCATCCGATTCGGGACATCGTAGTCCGAACTCGCCCAATCGAGCAGGGGGTGGAGCGGGTCGAGGTACCCGAGGTTGCCAATGTAGCCCGAGCCGCCTTGCGAACTGTCAGAGAAGGTGGAGCTCAGATCATCGAGGGAGTGAGACCAGGTGTAATTTGCCACGACCGGAAGTGATCGAGACCTGGTAGGTACCTGGTTCCAGGCCTACGACGGAATATGCACCGGTGGGCGAGGTTTGCTCGGCGCGCTTTCCGTTTGTGGAGAGATTTGTAACGGTGACTTTTGCACCCTGAACGACAGCGCCAGATGTGTCGGTGACGGTGCCGGCGATGGTTCCACTTTCAACCTAGCCAGGCAGGGGCTGATCAGCAACGCGAGAATCGCAAACAGAACTGCGAATCCATATGGGATGGCGCGGCTTTGTTTTTTCGTGAAGTGATCGGGCGACGATGACCACACGTTTGCGGGGGGTGTTTGCATCGAAAACCTCCAAGAATCCGGCAGAGCCGGGCACTGACGCGAAAGAGGATTCGCGAAGCGTCTCCCTCACCTGCGTCGATGGCGCAGACGAGCGTATCGGAAGATCGACGAACAACTGCAGAGGGTGAATGCCGGGCACCGCAACGAGCTCTTGAGCGCCGCATACCGCGGAGAAATCCCGTGCAGGGAATTCGCCCTGAGGTTCTTGCGTGAATTGATCTTTGGGAAATCAGATGCGGCCTGCTGCATCCACTCCCCACCGTGCATAGTTTTCGGGATTTGAAAACCGGAAAGCAGTCAAGGTCGCCGCTTCTACTTCTTAATCGCGTCGACTTGCCGGCGGCTATTCCGAACTTCCGCAATCCTGAAAACGCATCAGCTTACGATCTTTCCCAATGGGACACGTGCTCGTGCCGTCAAGAGCCCGCCTTGCACTAAGAGTAGTTTCGGATGGACGCAGACTTCTGAAGCGTAGTCAACCGCGGCTTTTCCTTGATGAAAAGCCACTTAAGTGGGTGGCTTCGGTCTACACGAATTCCGAAACCGCTGTGGCTGGTCTCGCAAGGGGAAACACAATCCGGCTGCGTTCCTACGATGCGTTGATAGTGGAGTAGGTGTACTTGGGGTCCGCGAAATTTGCGGATTGGCACGAAGTGATTTCAAAATGGTTGTCGATCCAATCGAATCGGCTTTGTAATCGCCTGCCTGCTTTATGGAACGTTACATGGGGTGCGAGAGCGCCGCAGGAATGTATCGAGACAGTTGGGAAATTGGCTGAAAATGCTGGGATTATCCCGCTCTGCACGCCGAAGTTCCCTTTGCGGCTGGATCAACTGAAGGGATCGGGAGAGAGGCAGGTTGGCCTGGAGCGGCGGGGATGGCGCCGAAGCGGCGGTCGCGGTGGTTGAAGTCGCCGAGTGCGGAGACTAGATCAGATTCGTCGAAATCTGGCCACATACGGGGAGTGAAGACTAGCTCCGCGTAGGCCGATTCCCAGAGAAGGAAATCGGAAAGGCGCTGTTCGCCGCCGGTGCGGATGAGCAGGTCGACGTTGCCGCAGTCGTCGGTGAGGGCGTGGGTGATGACCGAGTGCATTTGATCTGGCGAGAGCGGTTGTTGGCGCGAAGGCTCGGCGGCGGCGATTGCAACCGCCGTGGCAATGGACATGCGTGCTGAGTAGTCGATGGCAATGCGGAGGTGAAGGCGGCGGCCTTCGGCGGTGGCGGACTCGGTGCGTTCGATTTCGCGCAGGAGTGGTGCGGGGATGCGATCGCGACGGCCGATGACTTCGAGACACGCACCTTGCTGGCGGAGACGTTCGCACTCGAGACGCAAGAAGGCGCGGATGATCCAGAAGATGCTTTGCACCTCCTGCGGGGGACGCGCCCAGTTGTCGGATGAGAATGCGTAGAGGGTGAGTGTGCGAATGCCGAGGTCGGGAGCGTGTTCGACAACGCGGCGTACTGCGGCTACGCCAGCGCGATGACCGGCGACGCGGGGTAGTCCGCGGTGCGTGGCCCAGCGGCCATTGCCATCCATGATGATGGCGATGTGGAGTTCGGTTTGTGATTTGCTTTGCATTGTAAAGTTTCCTTACGGAGAGATTGGGTACCGACAAGCGGTCAAGCTATTGGGTCGGAGTCGCGGTGCCTGGCAGAGAGCCGTACCAGTCGATGGAGCGGGTGAAGTACATGGCGCCGGCAACGGCGAGGAAACTGGCGATGGCTCCGACGAGCAAGGCGTTGTCTTCGAGGCGCAGCAGCAGGTAGATGAGGGTGTAGAGCAATGTGAACACAACAAACGCGCGGACCGCCTGCGCGCGGCTTGCGAAGATCCAGCCGGCATTGGTGGAGAGAAGGGTCACGGTGGCCGCACCCGCGATGAGGAAGCCGAAATCGAAACCGATGCGCTCGGCCAGGGAAAGCAGCAGCAGGTAGAAGATGATTTGCGCAATTCCGACGAGCACGTATTGCGCTGGGTGGACGCGCTTGCCCGTGGTGACTTCGAAGACGAAGTAGGAGAGGAAAAGAAGACCGAGGAAGAGAAGGACGTATTTGAGTGAGCGCGTTACGGATTGGTAGGGATCGGCGAGTTCAACAAAGGAGACGCCGAGAGCGGTTGCGTCGAGGCCGGTGATGGTGTCGCCGATGCCTTCGGCACGCACTCCGCGGGCGATGAAGGGCACGGTCCAGTCGGCGGTGAATCCGGCAGGCGAGATGTTGTGGGTGGCAGGCAGAAAGCCGCCATCGAAGCTGGGGTCGGGCCAGTCGCCCTGCATGTTGAGGCGAGTAGTTTTTCCGTACGCCAGGAGCGCAATGCGTTGGGCTCCGGAGAAACGCATCGTGGCGGTTACTGTGAATTGGCTATTGTTCTGCACATTGCCGGACTTCGCGCCAAAGAGCTTGAGCTTGAGTTGCTGTGTGGCATCGGGGCCAATGGAGAAATTTTCGGCCGTCTCCGCGGGCGCAAGCGTGAGTGTCTTGCCGCCGACGGTCAGAGAGCCGTCAGAGAGAGCTCCGCGCGCGTCGGTGACACCGACAATGAACTCTGCGTGAGGCCAATCGAGTACAGCGCCTTGCGGTGCGGCGGCGGGCACTCCGTTCAAGTCGAAGGCGGCTTCGAAGTTGAGATCGGCCTGGAAGACGGGAACTTTGAACAACGAGCGGCGCTTTTCTTCGGCCCTGGTCTTTACGGTTGCCGATGCCTGCGCGGGAAAGACGAGATAGGTGCCGTGCTTTGGATTGATGGATGATGGCGCTGGGATGTCGTATGGAATGGCGAGGGTGGGTCCGAGAAAAGTCTGTT
>Ga0209004_1000230_pt1 | contig 12338 bp, 2 predicted proteins | sample TexAe_RefH0_M1_FD_187948 | JGI IMG/M metagenome (GOLD analysis project Ga0209004, IMG submission 187948) | Forest soil microbial communities from Davy Crockett National Forest, Groveton, Texas, USA - Texas A ecozone_RefH0_M1 (SPAdes) (version 2) | ecosystem: Environmental > Terrestrial > Soil >... | reverse complement strand
TCCCTTTGCTAACGGCCGGCTTCGGCTTCACCCAACATAACTCACAGGGAACCGCGATGGTTATGGCTCTTGCCAGCGCGACTGTGACCTTGGTGATTTATGCGCGAAAGAACCTCTTGCATGTTCGTGATGGCCTTATTATGACTGCGTGCAGCACAGGGTTTGGTCTCGCTTCCTCCCAAATGGTGCGGTACGTCAACGACCGAACGTTGCAGCGCGGCTTTGGGGTGTTTCTGATTGTGCTCGCCGTGTTCGTCTGGTTCGGTCACCTCGGTGAGGGCGACCGGGATTCGCCGCTTTCGGCTCCCGTGCAAATAGGCATAGGATCCTTGGCCGGCGCGCTCAGTGGACTCTTCGTAGTTGGCGGTGCGTTGGTGAGCGTGCCACTTCTCGAACGGGCAGCTGGGTACTCGCAACAGCGGGCCCAGGCCATGGTGCTGCTTATGCTGGTCCCCGCGTCGGCGATCGGCCTCGGGGTCTACTCGTCGGCGGGATACGTGCGGTGGGACGATGCGCTCGCACTCGCCTTGGGTGCCGTCGCGCTTGCGCCGCTCGGGACGCGGACGGCGCTGGTCATGAAGCCACGGCTGCTGAGGCGCTGCTTCGCCGTGGTGCAAGCCGCCGCTGGGTTACTGCTCGTCGCCGGTAATTAATGACGACCTGACCGCGGAAGAGAAGGCCCTTCTTTTCGCTGTCCAGCCTCAGACGGGCGGACTCCATATTCGACGCAAAACCCACCGCGGTAACTTGGCACATGAAACGCTAGTGAGCAGGAGTGCCACCGCGAGAGAATGTTGTTGCCGAAAAGACTCTTTTCAGTTCGTCAGGCGCTGCCTTTGGTGTTTCGTTCGTGTTGACATACTCCTAGCGTCCGGTCTAATTGAATATTTCGAGGTCGGGTTGCGATGGCGACAAGATTGTCGTTCGATGATCTTCGTACTCAAGGACCCTGGCGGCGCGCCGCAGGATCGGATTCTTGAGCGGGACCACGGGCAATCGCTCGACCTGACTCGCTTCCTGCGCATCCCAACTTGCTTGGCGACAGCACTCGTTCATGCTCATCGGCACGGCCTTTTACATTAGGAAAGTGGACGGCCAGCTTTATCGCTTCGAGGAGGTGGCACCGGAACAAATGATGCGTAGAAGTCTTTGCATTGTGCTTTTATTGCTTTTCGCGACGCCGGCTGGGGGGCAGGCCAACTTCGGAGCTATCGTTGGCTCCGTTCTCGACCCAAGCGGCCGTACCATTGCGGGCGCCAAACTCACAGTCACGAATCTCGCAACGAATACGGTACGCACCGCTCGAACCGATACGGCGGGCCAGTACGAGGTGCCAGGCCTGATTCCGGGCACCTACACAATTCAGGTATCGGCCAGCGGGTTCGCCCCGAAGAGCGTTACCGGCGTTGTAATCGATGTCCAGTCTCGCCAATCTGCCGACTTCACTCTTGCGGTCGGTCCGGCGTCGGAGCAAGTGACGGCAACTGCGGCGCCGCCGCTTTTGGAGACACAGTCCGCGTTTGTAGGCGCAGTCATCAACTCGACACAAATCGTGAACCTGCCTCTGAATGGCCGACACTACTCGGATCTCGCTTTGTTGCAGGCCGGCGTCTCCACCGAACCGCCGGGCGAGAAAGCGCCACCCTTCGGGTTCTTAACTCCGGACCGTTTCAATGTCGACGGCAACCTGGATTTGGAAAACGACTTCCTGCTCGACGGGACGAATAACAACTCAGGCTCGTCGAATGTACTGTCACTTTCGGCCCAGGCGGTACAGCCGCCACCCGACGCGTTGTCTGAATTTCGCATTCAGACCAGAACCTATTCCGCCGAGTTTGGAATGTCGGCCGGGGCCGTCATCAACGTTTCGATTAAGTCCGGGACGAACCAATTTCACGGCGATATTTGGGAGTTTTTCTGTAACGCAGTTCTGGACGCCAATTCGTTCTTCAATAATGCCAACGATATTCCGAGAGGAGGATTCCAGCAAAATCAGTTTGGCGGCACTGTGGGAGGGCCCATCCACCGCGACAAGAGCTTCTTCTTCGGCGACTTCCAGGGTTTGATCAGCGATACAGCCTTGACTGAGTTCTCAACGGTTCCAACACCCCTCATGAAGCAAGGCAACTTCTCGGAATTGCCTGCCAGCGATCTGCCACTCGTACCGGTCGTTCTCTCACAGACGAACTGCATTTCGGGCGGCGATATCGTTATGGTCGGATGCATCGACCCCGAGGGGTCCAGGCTTTTAAGCCTTTATCCGAATCCGAATGTTGCGGCTGCGGTTGCTGTGGAGGGGCGGCCGAACAGTTTTACCGTCAATAACTATCAAAACGTTACGTCTGCGCCCAACCATACGTATTCGACAGATGTGAGGTTTGATCAGGCGATCAACGCGGCAAACCAAGTCTTTGCCCGCTACAGCTTCAACACTCAGAAGTTCGTCTTGACCCCGCTTTGGACTTCGAACCCCGACGTTGGTAACGGGAATCTTGCCTTTCAACTTTTTACGCACGAGCAATCCGTTGCCATTGGTTGGACCTACGCAATCTCGCCGAGTGTCGTGAACCAGTTCCACCAAGGGTTTAACCGAGTGAGTGTGCATGCCAATCCGATCGGAGTAACTGTCGGCATCTCCGACGCACCCCAATACGGGCTGACGGGACTTCCGCCAAGCTCATTTGCTTTCGGACTGCCGCCCATCTCGATTTCCGGGTTTCAGGGGCTCGGAGGGTCCTCCTACGACCCGCTATGGCAAGTTTCGCAGGCGTGGCAATTTACCGATTCGCTCTCCGTTCTTCGAGGCGCCCACGGCTTCCAATTTGGCTTCGAATATGACCGCACTTCCAATGCATTCCTGGACGTCGCCTATCCTCAAGGAGGCCTCAGCGCCACCGGCATCTTCACTTCATCGAACCCTGTCTACGGTGGAGCGGATTTTCTCCTGGGCGACATGGCCAGCGCTTCGTTTTCGACGCCGCTGGTCGCGTACAACTACTATCCAGGCAGCGGGTATTATGCCCAAGATGCTTGGCGCACCAGAAAGAATCTGACCATCACCTACGGGCTGCGGTATGAGTACTATTCGCCAATGCTCAGCCGCTCCAATAAACTCGCGAATTTCTACCCCATCAATGGGGGTGAGGTGGTGCCCGTAGCTCCGAACGCGAGCGGCGCTTTTGCCCGTTCAACCATCCATCCCGATTACAGTAACTTTGCGCCACGTCTCGGCTTCGCCTATCAGATGACCAAACGAGTAGTGTGGCGGGGCGGCTATGGGATTTTCTACCAGCACCGCGACCGCATCGGCTCCGAGAGTATGCTGGCCCTGAACCCACCCTTCCTATCTGATACGACCTTCTCGCAGCAGTTGGGCAGCACCACTCCGGTGTTTCAGTTGAAAAATGGCTTCCCGGACAGCCTTTTCGGTAACACCGTTAATCTGACAACACAGCAGATTCGTGCGCAAGATCCCAATCAGCGTACTCCGTGCGTCGAACAAGCCAGCTTGGAGACACAGTTTCTTGTCACACCAAACACGGTATTTGACGTCACAGGTGTTGGTAATTGGGCGCGCAGAATGGAGCGGCTCCGCAATGCCAACCAAGGCGTGATTATCACGGTGAACGGTTCATCTACGGTCCAGTTCCCCTATGCCAACCTGAATAATAACGCCACAGGCCAACATGACTTTCTCGAACTCGCGACCAATGACGGCAATATGAATTATGCCGGCCTGCAATTGGAGCTCAATCGTCAACCAAAGAATGGCCTGAGCTATGGGATCGATTACACCTGGAGCCATAGCCTGGCTGACTACGTCGACAGGGAGAACGGTACCCCTGAGCCGCAGAACGCCTACAACTACAGCGCCGAAATGAGTAACTCGGCATTCAACATCGGTCAGCGTTTTGTGGCAAACCTAATCTGGGAAATCCCTGTCGGCATTAACCGCAGATTCCTGAGCCATGGTAACCGTCTCGTCGACACGCTCGTCGGCGGGTGGAATGCGAATAGCATCGTTACGGGTCAAACCGGATTGCCCTTCAACGTATCGGCTCCAGACGAGAGCTTCACCGGACCTGATCATTTGAGCCGACCAAATTGCGTTGGCAACCCGTACGCGGGCGCCACAAGAAACACAGCCGAATTGACCTCAAACAGCACAACCGCGTTTTATATGAATCCCGCTGCCTTCGCCATTCCCGCTCCTTACACATTCGGAAACTGCCCGCCGAGAAACTTGACCGCGCCTGGGATGCAGAACGTGGACTTCAGCCTTTTCAAGGTGGTCCCGATTCATGAGCAGCGCCGCGCAGAAATACGCGCTGAATTCTTCAATTTTCTAAATCACCCGAATTTCGGGTTCCCCGTCTCGACCCTCGGTTCGGCAAGTTTTGGACATATCACTTCAACAAGTACTCCGCCGAGAAATATTCAATTAGCGGCGAAGATCTATTTCTAGTGAGGACGAGAAGGACGGGCAACTTCGTCGCCAATCGACTAGTGCCGGTCTGCGATCTCACGCTTTCATTGCCGTAGGGCCGCGATGTCAGACGAGGCTCCGTCGCCCAAAATGTGTCGCAGTCCGTTGCGCGGATTTCGGCCCGCCGGATGCAGCGCCTCCTAAATTGTTAATCTCATCGACTACCTCGGCTCATGTGTGTCCTGTCGATCGGGTCCAGTCCGACCAAACATCCCTCTGATACGAACATTCCCCCGGCAGCATTTTCTCGACTGTGGGTATAACAGCCGACAGGGAATAAAGAACCATCGCTCCGAAGCTGCTACAGGCGCAGTAGCCGCGACCTGCGGGCGACTATAATCTGCGCCGCATTCTGCATGAGTGGTTTCAGTGTTTGTTTTCCGGCGGGGGATCAGCGCTTGTAATGAACGCCACAATTGCGGCGGCCAGTGAGTGGTACCCGCGCAGGTGTCCGGCTTGGATGGTGGCGGTTTGTCTTTATCCCGCTGTTACCGGGCCCATATACCGTAACCGTTGAAGAGCCGAGCTTCAGCAGGATGCTGTCGAACGCGACCGTCGTGGCGGGGACCGGGCTCAAGTGGATTCGCAGATGCTTTATTGCCGGGGGCCTGGATCGCCTACTTCGAGACGGAGGGCATCGGGCTCCGGTGACCCGGGGTGGCTGAGAGCGACATCAAACGACGCCGGGACCGGGCGATGGATCACTTATTCTTGGAAACTGATCCCGCGTCGCGGGAAGAGGTGTTTCATTTTGACTAATCGAATCGGCGGGAACAAGGCATGATTTCATATTCGATCAACGGAGTTTTCGTTATTGCGGCCGGGGGTGTGGCAAACGGGTCGTTTCCTGTCCCCTCGAAGCGTATCCTGCTTTGGAAGTGGGAACATATTTGGCTCATCTACTCTGCCTTCGCGATGGCGATACTACCCATCGGCTTGGCCCTCGTTTTCGCCCCGCAAGTCCTCCGTCAAACCCTCATTCACGATCCTCTCCTCACGGCTCAGGTGGGTGGATGTGGACTGCTATTCGGCGTCGGTTCGGTACTTTTTGGGGTGAGCCTCACCCGGTTGGGAATCGCCATTACCAACGCTCTGGTTTCAGGGATAGTGGTTTTCCTGGGTAGCTTCTGGCCTATTTTGGTTGGAGGCGTACAAATGGACCGGAGGCATTTGCTGTGGCTGATCTTCGGCTTAACACTGTTGATTCTCAGCCTGATCCTCTGCGCCGGAGCGTCGGTTAGCCGGGATCGATCTCAGCAGAACAAGTTGAATGAAGTGCGGCCTTCCACCGGCGCGTTCGTGGCGGTGCTCCTGGCTGTTTTGGCAGGTTGTTTGTCGTCCATATTGAACGTAGGCTTTAGCTGGGGAGCCCCCCTCATTGCGAACGCCAGGATAGACGGTTCGCCGCCCCTGCTCGCTAGTCTAGCTGTCTGGATCCCGGCACTTTTCGGAGGCCTGATCTTTAATATGGGTTACCCGGCATATTTGATAACCCGTCACGGTTCCTGGCCTGTGCTCTTTGAAGGACATCATTGTGTAGGCAGATGGTGCCGCTCCGCCCTGATGGGGAGCATGTGGTTTGGCGCCATCCTGCTCTACGGATTTGGGGCGTCCATCCTGGGAAGTGCGGGCTCTGTTTATGGCTGGGCACTGGGGTTTTCGGTTTCTATTTTAACCGCAAACGTTTGGGGCGTCGCCGGCGGAGAGTGGAAAGACGCGAGCTTCCAGCCGAAGCTTCTAATGTCATTGTCGACCGTGCTTTTGATCGCCTCGTTCGGTGTTCTCTGCCTTACGCGGCTACCCCGATGAGCCAATAGGGCGTGCCAGTTGGGCTGGCACGGCGAAGGGCAAAACGATAAGAGGCATCCTTCATGCTCAAGGCCGGAGAGGCAAAGAGCGCTATCAACCCCATGATTGTCATGACCGCTTAAGACTACGTTTCACGCAACGGCAAAGAAACGGTGAGGAGCCGAACGACAAGCCAGGATTGGACACGAGCATTAACACGCGCTCAGTCAATTTGCTTGGGGTATCGTCGCGCGAGATGATCTTGTGTAGTGGGAGAGTCTTTGAGTTCCGATTTCGAGACCTTATGGAACGACGGGGAGTTCCGTCTGTCGAGGAGCGCCAAAGCCGGTGCGTCCTGCACCGTCCTGGTCTTGACCTCTGCAGTGGACCAGCCCGCGCCGAGCAGCAGCGCGCGGCTGGAACACGCGTATGACTTGCGGACTGAACTCGATCCAAGCTGGGCTGCAAGGCCACTGGAGCTCCTTCATGTCCACGGAAAACCGGCTTTGGTCATTGAAGATCACGGCGGGGAGGTGCTTGCGCGATTGCTCGGCAAGCCGTGGGATCTGGACCTGTTTTTACGCGTTGCCATAGGCATAACCGCAGCGCTGGGGCATCTGCATCAGCGCGGTCTGTTCCATAGAGACATCAAACCCGCAAACATTCTTGTGAACACGTCGACCGGCGAAGCGTGGCTGTCAGGCTTTGGACTCGCTTCGCGCCTGCCGCGCGAGCGACAAACGCCCGGGCCGCCCGAAACAATCGCTGGCACGCTCGCTTATATGGCCCCCGAACAGACCGGGCGGACGAACCGCTCGATCGATTCCCGAAGCGACCTTTACTCTCTCGGCGTCACGCTGTACCAGTTACTTACCGGCTCGCTGCCGTTCACCGCGTCCGATCCGATGGAATGGGTTCACTGCCATATCGCGAGAAGACCGGTGCCGCCAAGCGAGCGATTGGACTATATCCCGATCGCCGTCTCCCAAATCATCATGAGGCTGCTCGCCAAAACGGCCGAGGAGCGCTACCAGACTGCGACCGGTCTTGAGAGTGATCTACGGCGTTGCCTTGCTGAGTGGGAAGCTCACCGGCACATCATTGAATTCGCTCTTGGCCAACATGACACCCCTGATCGGCTGCTGATCCCCGAGAAGCTGTACGGCAGGGAACGCGAGGTCGACGCTTTGCTCGCGGCCTTCGACCGCGTGGTGAACGGCGGCGCGCCGGAATTGGTGCTTGTCTCGGGATATTCCGGCATTGGGAAATCCTCTGTCGTCAATGAGCTGCACATGATGGTTGCTCCACCGCGAGGACTCTTCGCCTCAGGCAAGTTCGACCAGTACAAGCGCGATATTCCCTATTCGACCCTGGTGCAGGCATTTCAAAGCCTTGTACGGCCTCTTCTCGGCAAGAGCGACGCCGAACTGGCGATCTGGCGCGGCGCGTTTCTGGAGGCCCTCGAGCTGAATGCACAGCTCATGACCGACCTCATTCCGGAACTGAATCTCATCATCGGAGACCAGGCGCCGGTCCCGGAGCTTGAGTCCCAGCAAGCGCAAAGCCGTTTCCAGCTCGTTTTCCGGCGCTTCATTGGCGTATTCGCCCGGCCGGAACATCCCCTAGCCCTGTTTCTCGACGATTTGCAGTGGCTCGACGCTGCGACGCTCGACCTGCTGGAGGATCTGCTGACCCGGTCGGATTTGCGACATCTGATGTTAATCGGCGCTTACCGCGACAATGAAGTTGATGCCGCTCATCCATTAACGCGCAAGTTCGAAGCGGTCCGCCAAGCCGGGGTGCGGGTGCAGGAACTTCGCCTAGCACCGCTCGCCCGTGACGACCTTGGGCAGTTGATTGCCGACACGCTTGGCCGCGATCCGCCCGACGCTGCGCCGCTGGTGCAACTGGTGCATGAGAAGACCGCGGGCAATCCCTTCTTCGTGATTCAGTTTCTCTACTCGCTCGCGGAAGAGGGATTGCTCCGTTTCGATCAGGACGCGGCAGGTTGGTCCTGGGATCTCGGTCGTATTCGCGACAAGAGCTTTACCGACAATGTCGTAGACCTCATGCTGGCCAAGATGATCCGCTTGCCGGCCGAAACGCAGCACGCGTTGCAGCAGTTCGCCTGCCTCGGCAACGTTGGTGCGACCCCGATGCTTTCGGCCGTTCTGGACATCCCCGAAGAGCAGGTGCATGCGGTTCTGTGGCCGGCGGTCCGTCAGGAACTGATCGAGCGCCTGGAAGGGTCTTACAAATTTATTCACGACCGGGTGCAGGAAGCCGCCTATTCGCTAATCCCAGAAGCATTGCGCGCTGAGGCTCATCTCCGGATAGGAAGGCTGCTGGTGACGGAAACGCCCGCCGACAAACGGCAGGAGGCGATCTTCGAGATCCTCAATCAGCTCAACCGTGGCGCCCTGCTGATCACCCAACCAGAGGAACGGGACCAACTCGCAGAGCTCAACCTGCTTGGTGGCAAGCGCGCCAAGGGGTCCACAGCCTATGCCTCGGCGCTGACTTATCTCATCGCCGGTGGGGAGCTCTTGAAGGACGATTGTTGGGAGCGCAGACATGAGCTGATTTTTGCGCTAGAGCTGACCCGAGCCGAATGCGAATTTTTGACCGACCAGTTGTCAGCCGCAGAGGAGCGATTGGCTGCGCTGTCCACTCGCGCAACGACAATGGTCGAATTAGCGATCGTCGCGTGCTCGCGCATGGATGTCTCCACGACCCTCAATCTCAGTGGCCGCGCGGTTGCTTTTTGTCTCGATTACCTCAGGCACGTCGGTATCGAATGGTCCTCCCATCCGAAAGAGGAGGAGGTGCTACGCGAATACGAGCGCATCTGGTCACTGCTCGGGAGCCGGACTATCGAGAATCTCATCGATTTGCCTCTGATGGATGACCCGGCCTTCCTCGCCACCGTCGAGGTTCTGATTAAGGTTTTGCCGCCGGCTAAGCAGACCGACGAGAACCTGGCTTCCCTGACGATCTGCAAGGCGGTCAGTCTTAGCATCGAGCATGGCAACTGCGATGCTTCCTGTGTCGCCTACGAATGGCTCGCCAGGATTGCCGGACCGCATTTCGGCGACTACAAGGCTGGATTTCGATTTGGGCATGTCGGCTTTGAACTCGTCGAACGACGCGGACTAAAACGCTATCAGGCGAGCACATATCATTGCTTTGCGATTTTTGTCGTACGCTGGACGAAACATGTGCGGGCTTGCGTTGATCTGCTGCGCCGTACTTTCGAACTGGCCAACCGAATCGGAGACCTCACCTATGCTGCCTACGTGTGCCACAATCTCAATTCGGACCTCCTCTTCGCGAGCGAACCGCTTCCTCAAGTGCAAGCTGAAGCCAAACATGGCCTCGCGTTTGCCGAGAAAATGCGGTTCGGCCTGGTGATTGACATCATCACAACGCAACTTGCGCTTGTTCGGACGCTCCGCGGTTTCACGTCCAGATTCGGGTGTTTCGACGACGCGCAGTTCAATGAGAGCCGCATCGAATTCGATTTGTCGAGCGGCCAGCGGTTGGCGACTATTGCGTGTCGGTACTGGATCCGGAAGTTGCAGGCGCGCTGTATTGCGGGCGACTATGCGACGGCGATCGACGCCGCATCGAAAGCACAACCGCTTCTCTGGACCGTATCCGCGTTGTTTGAGGAGGCCGAATATCACTTTTACGGTGCGCTGGCCCAAGCCGCCTGTTGCGATTCAGCACCGGCCGGCGAGCGGTCGCAGCACCTGAACGCTGTTGCTGCACATCACAAGCAGCTACAGGTCTGGGCGGAGAACTGCTCGGAGAACTTCGAAAACCGCGCTGCACTGGTGGGCGCCGAGATCGCCCGCATCGAAGGCCGCGTGCTTGATGCCGAACAGTTGTACGAGCGGGCAATCCACTCGGCCCGGGCAAACGGCTTTGTTCACAATGAGGCGCTTGCCGACGAGCTCGCTGCGCGGTTCTACGCGGCGCGTGGATTCGAGGACATCGCACATCTGTACTTGAGGAAGGCTCGCTACGGCTACCTGCGTTGGGGTGCCGACGGAAAGGTGCGACAACTCGAGGAGCTGTACCCCCACCTTAGGGCGGAAGAGCCCGCACCCGGGCCCACCAGCACGATTGCGACGCCGGTCGAACATCTCGACCTCGCCACCGTGATCAGGGCGTCTCAGGCGGTGTCGAGTGAGATTGTCCTGGAAAAACTGATCGATACGCTCATGCGCACGGCGATTGAGCAGGCCGGTGCTGAACGAGGTCTTCTGATTCTTCCGCGATGGGATGAGATGCATATACAGGCAGAAGCGACCACGAATGGAGAGGATGTAACCGTCCATCTGCGAAGTGCCGCTGACAGCACAGCCGCTTTGCCGGAGTCCGTTGTTCGCTACGTGATGCGCACTCGCGAATCCGTTATTCTCGACGACGCTCGCGCACAAAATCCGTTTTCAGCCGACCCCTATGTTGTTCAGCACCATGCGCGTTCCATGATCTGCTTGCCCCTGGTTAACCAGGGCAAGCTCAACGGGATCATTTACCTCGAAAACAATCTGAGCACCCATGTTTTCACTTCCGACCGGATCACCGTTCTGAAGGTGCTTGCTTCGCAAGCGGCCATCTCACTCGAGAATATGCGACTGTACAGCGACCTCGAGATCCGGGAAAGAAAGATCCGGCGCCTGGTCGATGCCAACATCCTTGGAATCACCATGTGGAATATCGAGGGTGCTATCGTCGCGTCCAATGAAGCCTTTCTCCGCATGGTGCAATACGACCGTGAAGATGTCGTCTCGGGGCGCGTGCGCTGGAGTGACATGATACCTGTGGAATGGCGCGAGCGCACTAAACGCGCGCTGGCAAAAGTAATGCTGACCGGGACCGTACAGCCATTTGAGTCAGAATTGTTCCGGAAAGATGGCACCCGCGTGCCAGTGCTGGTCGCCGGCGCGCTGTTCGAAGAAGGGGGCAACGAGGGCGTTGCTTTCGCGCTTGATTTGAGCGAGCAGAAGCGCGCCGAGGAAGCCCTGCGGCACAGCAAAAACTACCTCGCCGAAGCGCAGAGGCTAACCCACACAGGCAGTTGGGCCGTCGATGGCACAACACGCCAGGCCCGGTATTGGTCCGAGGAAATGTTCCAAATCTTCGGATTTGATCCACAACAGGGATTTCCGGAGCGGGACCAATGGCTGCAGCGAATACATCCGGAAGATCGTGATAAGGTCGAGCGGCAGGCCAGCAATAGGATGTTCGTCCAGAAGGTAGATTCCGACGTCGAATACAGAATCGTTCTACCCGACGGGACAGTCAAACACATTCACGGTCTGGCCCATCCGGTATTGGGTCCCAATGAAGAGCTTATTGAAGTCGTTGGCACGGTCGTCGATGTCACGGAGCATAAACATGCCGAAGAGGCGCGCGATAGGCTGCGCCAGCTTGAAGCAGATCTCGCACACATCAACCGCGTGAGCACAATGGGCGAGTTGACAGCCTCTTTGGCGCACGAAATCAAGCAGCCAATTGGGGCGGCCGTGACCAACGCGGAAGCCTGCTTACGACTACTCGACCGCAAACAGCCCGATGTGCCAGAGGCGTTGGAAGCTGCGTTGGGAATGGTGAAAGACGCCAGACGTGCAGCCGATATCATCGACCGGGTCCGCTTGCTCTACCAGAAGGGCTCTCCGCAACTGGATAGAGTTGACTTAAATGAACTCATAAAAGAGATGGTCACCGTGCTGCACAATGAGGCAAAGCGGCATTCCATTGTCATCCGTGCCGATCTTCCCGAAGGCCTCCCAACGGTCATGGCAGATCGTGTGCAATTACGACAGGCATTGTTGAATCTGATGCTCAATGGCATTGAAGCGATGCAGGACATGGGCGCTGAGCTGCACATCAAGTCGCAGTTGGCTGAAGATGGTCAAGTGCTGATCTCCGTCACCGATGCCGGCGTTGGACTGCCCGCCGAAAAGACTGACCAGATCTTTAACGCGTTCTTTACCACCAAGCCGCACGGCACCGGGCTCGGACTTGCGATCACACGTTCCATTATCGAGTCACA
>Ga0209004_1000229_pt1 | contig 12362 bp, 5 predicted proteins | sample TexAe_RefH0_M1_FD_187948 | JGI IMG/M metagenome (GOLD analysis project Ga0209004, IMG submission 187948) | Forest soil microbial communities from Davy Crockett National Forest, Groveton, Texas, USA - Texas A ecozone_RefH0_M1 (SPAdes) (version 2) | ecosystem: Environmental > Terrestrial > Soil >... | reverse complement strand
CGCCACCCAGCACGCGCTTCTTTTCCTCGGGCGTCAGGTTGGCTCCGTCGCCCGCCAGCGGGTCCACTAGATAGTGTTCGGCCGCCGACTGATTCAGATCAATGTAATAGCCCGTCGACAGCAGGCCACGATTCCCCTGCCGCGCTGCCATTGCAAGAGACTTTGGCCCGCGCCACGACTGAATCACGACGTCTTTCGGTGTGTTGGGCGCCAGGACTTCGTCCCAGCCCTCCATGATCCGATGGTGTGCTGCGACCAATTTCTGTACTCGCGCCGTGAAGTACGATTGCAAAGCCTCGTTGTCCTTCAGGTCGTGCGCAAACATGAACGCCTTGATTCGCGGGTTCGAGTCCCACTCCTTGCCGTTGCATTCATCCCCACCCACGTGGAAATACGCATCGGGAAAGATCGTCGTCATCTCGCCGATGAACTTGCCGATGAATTCAAATGTGCTCTCGTGCGTCGGATCCATCGCCGGATCGAAAACGCCCCATTTTCTTTCGATCTTGTACGGACTCTTTCCACTGGCAAGATCCGGATAGCCAACGAACCATGCAGAAGTATGGCAGGGCATGTCGAATTCGGGCACCACGCGGATTCCGCGATCCCGCGCGTATTCCACAATCTCGCGCATCTGCGCCTGCGTGTAATAGTCGCCGTCCGAACCCTTTCCGGTCAGCAAGGGATACGTCTTGCTTTCAGCACGGAAGCCCTGGTTTTCCGACAGGTGCCAGTGGAAGACATTCATCTTGACCGCTTCCATCCCGTCGAGGTTGCGCTCGATTACATCCATCGGCTGGAAGTGCCGGGCGACGTCGATCATCAATCCACGCCAGGGAAAGCGCGGTTCATCGTCGATCGTCACCGCCGGAGCAGTGAAACCCTCCGGGGTGATCGTCACTAGTTGCAAAAACGTCTGTAAACCATGCATGGCGCCCAGCGGATTCGGGGCCGTGAGAAGCGCATGTGTTGACGTGACTTCCAGGTGGTAAGACTCGTTCTCGCCTAACTGCAGCACTGCATCATCCGCGCCGACGGTTCGTACTGTGAGCGCCGCTTCGCCGCTGGTCACGCCGTGGTGGTAGGGAATTCCCGTCTCTCGCGAAAGGGTATTCAGGAATCGCTCGCGCGCCGACTCAAGCCGGGCATCCTTATACCCTTCGAGACTGATGGTGAAGCTGTTATCAATCTTCAATTGCCCCACACCACGCGTAGAGTGCAGCGGCATTGGCATCAAGGGGACCGTTGGCGGATTCTGTGAACGAGACGCTGGAATCTCCAGGAATGCCACCAGGGAGAAGCCGAGGAGAAGAGCCAGACGCCGACGAATGCAGGTGTTCACAATTACCCCCAAAGAAGGCATGAAATCGAGAAGCCGGATATTCGAATCTCTTGAGATCATATATTCATCTCTTGAGATCAAGTGGATGAGCATTTTGCTCACGATTGATCATTATAGAGCCATGGGGGAAACCATTTTGGATTCAAAGGCAAGGGATTGGTCTTCATTATCATGATTTGAGTTCTTGGCCGGCGTCACAAAGGAGACTTTTATGCACTGCTTGAGGTGAAACATAGCGCGAAATCAGTCTAGGGCAGACCTCGACGAGCTGAGTTTATGCGTTTGCGCTCTAAAAGGAGACCAGCGTGGATGATCGTTATCGGTATAATCATTCACGATAGTGGAAGATATCGGACATTTCTTTGGGAAATTAACAACATTTCTGCAAATGTGATGCCGGACTACCCATCAGGCGTGTAGAATCGTTGGCGTCATGCCCGACACACTGAACGGACGCTGCGAACAAATTATCAAGTTCCTATTACGCGTGGGTACAGCCAGCATCGAAGAAATTCTCGCCGTCGCAGGTTCATCCGCCCCTAGCATCCGTCGTGATCTGGCGCGCTTAGAGAATCGGGGATTGATTCGTCGCACCCATGGCGGTGCCACCCTGGTCGAGCCTCTGCTTTACGAACCGTTTCGCTACGACAGTTCATTTCTGGCGCGCGAGCAGAGGTTCGCTGTAGAGAAACGCAGGATTGGCCTTGCGGCTGCCGAATTCGTTCAGGCAAACGAAACCATTGGACTTTCAGCGGGTACGACAACGACCCATATCGGCCGCAGCCTTCGTCATCGCGAAAAAATTCAGGTGATTACCAACGCAATCAACATCGGTATGGAACTCTGCAATCAACCCGGTGTTCGCACTTATCTGACCGGTGGGGTAATTCCCTGGGCTTGGTCTTTTTCGCTAACGGGCAATGCAGCTCTTGAATTCCTCGACGATGTATATATGGACAAGGTTTTTCTGAGCGTCACCGGGCTTGACGCCGACCGGGGCGCCACCACTCTAGAAGCCGACGAGGCGCTGGTCTATCGCAAGATGCTCAAACAAGCGAAGCAGGTCATCGTTGTCACGGACGCCAGCAAATTCGGTAATGTTAGTCCGGCATTCATCTGCCCCTCCAGCGAGATTCACACGATCATTACCAATGTCGGAGCCTCGCCCGAGGTTCTCGCTCCTTTCGAGCGACAGGGGATTCGCGTTATCCGAGCCTGAGCTAGGTATCATCAGCCCGGAATCGGCGTCCTTCCAGTCTCAACAAAGAGTTGAGCGAATTGGACTGAAACGGTATAAATGCTCGAATTTTCCAGAATGCGAAAAACTTGGAGTACTTTCGAGGGAGAAAACGCATTATCCAACCAATTTATTATGATCGATTTATCGAGACCCGGCTTCTCCTAGAGATCCCCGCCGCCACGAGAAATGTTTGCCATCGCAAATCGACTTCTAATGCCCGCGTATAACCGAAACATGATCAAGAGTCAATGGAAAATCGATTGATCAAGGTCATAAAGAAGACATGTGTGATTGTTTGTGCCTTATTCAATCATTTTGTTGTTGAAATTGTATAAAGAACGTCGTATCGTCTCTCCAAGTAGCAAATGTCCATCAGCCCCCGCGCCGATCGTCTCGCAAGAAAACTTTCGGCAACGGCGGCAAGAAGACCGGAGAGTTTTTCAAACTCAATCGCCGGTTAGTTCTGCAACACCTTGGGAGGCGTAGTGAAAATTCAGAAAAGCCCAACAACAAGCCAGCGTTCTAAGCCTTTCGTGGCGCAGTTCGCCGCGTCGGCGGAACTGCACTGGCAGCCGGTCTTTTTCAGGGAATCCCAGGGCGAATTTGTTCGAGGGCAATCCGCGTGAAAGCTCTTGAAATCACCCGTCGGTACGCGCCTGCGCATCGACACCACGAGATCTCATAAGGAAAGGTGTGGTGACAATGATTGACCTGAATCGGGTTCTCAATCAAAGTCTTTCATCGGTGCGTTCCAACCTTGGCCTAGGACGCTCCACGAACGGCGGGGGCCTTAATCTGCGGCGAGCTCTCGTTGGGCTGCTTGCAACCATCTTCCTAGTCTGCCCTCTCATCATGCAGGCGCAGGAACTTTCAGCTACCCTGAGCGGCACCGTCACCGATACAACCGGAGCGGTCATTCCCAATGCCACCGTCACCATCACATTGAACGGCGTCAACGGAGCCGCCCGTGTGGTGCAATCGGATGGGGCCGGCAACTACGTCGCCCCAAACCTCACGGCCGGGACTTATTCCGTGACTGCGGTGGCAACGGGGTTCGAAACCTTCAATGGCAAGAACATCACACTGGATGTGGCGGAGAAGCATGCATTCAACATTCAGCTGAAAGCAGGTTCCGTCTCAACCACAGTTACCGTGGAAGACAATCCGGTTTCAGTCGATACGGAAACTAGCGGTCAGGCGGGCACCATTTCGGGAATCCAGATCAGGGAACTCGAGATCAGCAGCCGCAACTTCGAGCAATTGCTCACCCTGCAGCCGGGCGTTGTAAGCCAGTTGGGCGACGAGCCCTCAGCCAGTGGCACGGCCATGTCGGTTAATGGCGCGCGCACCACGGCCAATAACTGGACGGTCGACGGCGCTGACATCAACGACAGCGGCTCCAACGGCACGGTGGTGAATGAACCGAGCATGGACGCTATTCAAGAGATAACGCTGGAGCGAGGCAACTACGACGCAGGCTACGGTCGGTCGGGTGGCGGTCAGGTCTTGGTGGCCACGCGCAGCGGCGGGAGCACCTTCCACGGCGAGGGTTACGAGTACGTCCGCAACACCATGTTCGACGCAAACGACTGGCTCAACAAGCAAAGCCAAGTGGCGGCAGGCCAGCCGAATCAAGCTGGCGTGAACCATCACAATGTGTATGGCTTCACGATTGGCGGTCCGATCTACATTCCGAATGTCTACAACATCGATAAGAAGAAGACCTTCTTCTTCTGGTCGGAGGATTGGCACAAGATCACTCAGGCGGCCTCGAGCACGACTATTCCCGTGCCAACCACCGCTGAAGTGGGTGGTGTATTCGCAGGCGATATCACAGCCAAATATCCGCAGGCCACATACAACGCGAGTACTGGCATGTCGACGATTCCTACGAGCGCTTTCAGCCAGAACGCCCAGGTATACCTGACCAACCTCTTTGCCAAGAACGCTAATAGCTCAGGAGCTTTGACCCTTAACCTCCCGGCGGAGAACAGCTACCGTGACGACATTGTCCGCATCGACCACTACTTCAGCGACAAGGTTCACTTCTACGCGCGCGGCATGAACGATGTCATGCCAGTCACTGAGCCGATGGGCCTTTGGGCGGGCAACAACTACCCCGGCGCAGCGGCTGCTGCGGTCGATTCACCAGGCAAGAATGTGGTGGGCAACCTGACGTGGTCAATCTCGCCCAATGTCGTCAATGAGTTGGAATTTGTCTACTCCCAGGGTACCTATCACTCGAGCTTTATCGGCACTCCCTTCGCCAATTCGGCGTCAGCACTCAGCGCTCTGCAGCCAAACACGGAGCAGTTCAACGATCCCTACGGGCGCCTTCCCGCGATTGGCATCACCGGCCTGACGGGCTTTTCGGCAGGATCCACTCCGTGGAAAGAGCGTAACCTCGACCGCAGCTATTTCGACAACTTGGCTCTGACCTATGGCAAGCACACCCTTCGCTTCGGCTTCGAGATTCAACAGATGCTGAAGAGTGAAAACGCCGTGGCCGGCGAGGCCAGCTTTAGCTTTGGCACCGGGGCCACGGGCGATGTTCCTTTCGCCGATTTCCTGGTGGGCAACGTCAGTCAATATGTCCAGCAGAACAAGGACACCATCCCGGATCTCCAGTACCTCAACAGTGAAGCCTATGTCCAGGACGACTGGAAGCTGAGCCATAGACTGACTCTCAACCTCGGGCTTCGCTGGAGTAGTTTCCCTTCTCCTGATGACAAGGCCAACATCCTTGCGAACTTTGATCCGGCTCTCTACAGCCCGAAACTCGCGCCGACGATCGACGCTGTGTCAGGCAACTTCAACCCCGGTCAGGTGATTGGCGGCTTCGCCCTGACACCGGCCACCTACGCCAACGGAATCATCTTTCCGCAGGGCTCAGCCTGCACTGCGGCGCAGACTTACTCTTCGCAGGTGCAGTGCTCGCCCTACGGCAAGACCATCGACCCAACCTACAGCGCCAATTTCGCTCCGCGCGTGGGCTTTGCGTACAACCCAGACGGCCGTGGCGTCACTTCTATCCGCGGCGGCTTCGGCATCTTCTACGATCGCGTGCTGAACGGCATCTTCGAACAGAGCGCCTTCTACGATCCGCCGGAGGTGCAGTCCGTTACCGTCAACAACACCTCTTTCGATAAGCCGCTTGCCGTGGCCGGCGCCACGAACTACGGGCCCAACTTGTTGTGGACGACCGGAACCCCGGCCTTTAAAGTTCCCAACTACGCCGACTACAACCTCACCATCGAGCGCCAGCTCCTGCCTAGCACCGTTCTTTCCGCGGCCTACGTGGGCAGCAAGGCGCGCCACCTGATCGGCGAGTTTGACATGAACCAGCCCACAATCGGTTCCCGCCTCGCTGCAAATCCCAACACAGATGTCAATGCGCTGCGACCCTACGCGGGATACAGCTACTTTGATACCAAGGGCACGATCTTTACCAGCAACTACAACGCGCTGCAGATCTCTCTGAACCATCGCTCTTCAAGAGGGCTAACAGTTGGCGCGGCGTATACCTGGGCGAAGACTCTGACCACGAACTCCAATGACCGCGGCACGGCGGCCACAGACACCTACAACCTGAGGGAGGATTACGGTCCGTCCACCTTCAATCAACCACAAACGCTGGTTGTGAACTACGTCTATACTCTGCCCTTCTACAAGGGGCAAGCTGGCGTGGAAGGCAAGTTCCTGGGCGGGTGGGAATTGTCCGGAATCACCCAGGCGCTGTCAGGCTCATCTTTCTCCGTGGTGCAATCTTCGGATCCGTATGCATGTCCCACTCTCTCGAGCGGGCTCTGCGACACGAACCCGGCCGATGGCTATGCGGCGGGACAAGGCCTTCGCGGCATAGGTATTGGCAACCCCGATGGCCATATCGCTGCCCGCGTGGATCAGATTGCTCCAGTTCACATGACCAAGACAGTGGCCCAGTGGTTCACCACTTCTTCCTATCAGGCGGCTGCTGGCCATTTCGGCAATACAGGCGCCGGCTCACTCCTGGGTCCCGGTGTGGATAGATGGGACATGGCCCTTGCAAAGAACACCAAGGTTGGCGAGTGGGTCAATATCCAACTACGCGCCGAAGCGTTCGACATGTTCAACCACCCGAACTTCAGCGGTGTCGATGCCAACATCAACGACGGAAAAACCTTCGGAACGCTCAACGCCGACCACGAACCGCGCATCCTCCAACTCGGTGCAAAGGTCACCTTCTAGCCTGGAAAATTCCGTGCAACATAACCGAAGGCCGGGGCGACAGCTCCGGCCTTCGCTTCTTTCAGACACCGACTTTGTTAGGCAATAGACATCGATTTCTGGCTGCTCTAATTTTGAATGGAAGCGGGTCGTCACAAAATGGAAGCGGGATCGTCACAGCAGCAATTTGACCACCGGCGCAGTTACCGTACCTTGGGTGTGCTGCCCGGAGGTGGAACTGTAGACATTACCTTGATGAGTTCTTCGTCGGCAGCCTTGTTGAGGCTTTTGGATTTGTCGAATTCAGCATTGGCCTCGGCGGTCCTCCCCATGGAGCGGTAGAGTCGGCCCAGGTGGTAATGAGCGCTGACATCGCCGGGCTTGAGCGTGGCGGACTGCTTTAACTCGCGGAGTGCGTCTTCTTTCCGGCCAGCTTCGGTGTACACAATGCCCAGATCGAGATGTCCCATGGCGTTAGTGGGGTTAACGCCTACCACTTTCTCCAAGAGCGGGAGCGCTTCTTCCAGCCGGTTCATCTTGATCAGGGAATCGGCCAGGTAGAGCATGGCCTGGGCGTGTCCCGGATAGTTGTCGAGCTCCGCTTGAAACTCGCGAACGGCGTCCTGTGTCTTGTCTTGTGTCCATAGCACATAACCTAGGCCGAAGTGAACATTTGGCTCCTTGGGATTCGCTCGAATAGCGGCACGAAACTCGCGTATGGCGCCCTCCGTGTCTTTCATTTCGTCCAAAGCTTCGGCGGCCAGCATATGGGCCTCGGCCGACTCCGCATTTAACGAGATCAACCGATGATAGGCGTCCATCACGCACGGGTATTGATTTGACAGCAGGCAGCTATGCGCCAACGTCAGCAGCAGCGTGAGGTTCTCCGGATCGCCGTCGGAGGCCTGTTTCAACAGTGGAGACGCCTGCGCAAAATGTCCCAGTCCATACTGCGACATCCCAATCAGAATCGTCAGCCGTTGATCGCCGGGCTGCGTCTTCAGTATTGGATCGAGATCTGCGATGGTCTCGCGGTAATCACCCGCCTTGAAGAAGGCAAGACCTAGATTCAGTTGTAATCCAGGCATGCGCGGATTCAGCGCCATGGCCCGCTTGTAAAACCTGATCGCTTCTTCGTAGTGTTCCTGCCTAGACTCGATCAATCCCAAATGAGCTAGCGGCTCAGGATTCGAGGGGTATTGTTTCGCCAGCGCGCTCCATGCCGCCTCCGCCTCTGCCAGCTTGCCCTCTCGTTCAAGCGAGAACGCAACCTGTCCAGGATCGGTCTGCGCCAGTGCAGCCGTTGTAATCGCAGCCATCACAGCTACGATCGCGAGGAACGAGTGCTCCTTGAGAATTGATTTCAATTTAGCCTGATTGTCTCTCGCGCCGGTTCAGCAGTTCTGGTATTTCCAGTTTCGTTGCTTGCCTTCAGCGATCCATTCCACTGCCGTCTTTATTCTTTTCTCTCGCGTCTCGGGCCGCTTTGCTTCCGCTATCCAGTCATCGTATTCCCGTTTGCAACTCGGGCTGAATGCCACAAAAACAGCAGAGGCCTTCTTGTTTTTTTTAAGCGCGGCCGAGAATTCTGCTGGGGCTTTGGGGGCGGGCTTGGGCGCCTTGACAACCTTGCGTCTTGCTGTGATCGGACTGGTGTAATTGCCGCTCTCAATGAACTTACAGGCTTCGCGGATCCAGCCAAGCATCGCTTTGTCCGAAGGTAGATCCCTGCGGGAGGAAATCTTTCCGAGTGTGCCCATTGCGCCGCCCTGCACGGCGTTGGCCTCACGCAACACAGCGCCAATCTCTTCGCCCCAGAATCCAAAACTGCAGTGGCTATTGAAAGCTGCCATGTGACACAAGATTGCGCCGCGATACTCAAAAAATGGATGACTCCATTTGACCGTTTCCTCGACGCCAGGACAACCCTTGTGCAACAGTTTTCGCAAATGCGAAAGGATCGGATGAGCAAATGGTTGAGCCTTTGCGATATACGCATCCATTTTGGGATCTGTTTGTGCCATGTTTGCGCCGGTTTCCTCCGATTCGGAGAGTCAGATGTCTCTTTATGGTAAGAGATCCTATCGCAATGTTTGCAGTCTGTGCGAATTTCTTTGCCGATCCAAGCAACATTTGGCGTCGATCAGTGAGCGTTAATGGTACAGGTTGTGCCGGGAACAAGTCAGACGCCCCGCTCTGGTCCTGCTGCGGTTCCCACCTGGATACAAGTCCGCATGGGAAGTTGTGATCCAACTGACTCCAATTAGAGGCGAGCCGTCAGGATGTGATGGCAGGCACAGCGATCACCGTATTTTTCAACCATTCTCTTGCAAGAGCCATTTACATTCAGGGTTTGGCGTCTGAGACAAACGATTGAATCAGGAACGTGGCTATAGAAGATTGATTGACGACATGTACCTGTCGTTGCTTTGAAGGCTGTGGAATCTAAACTCAGTTTTAGTGGTTCGAACAAACAGCAGGATGATTTTGCAAGCCGATTTGGGGCGAACTGCCACACCCCGAAACCTCTCCTCGATCAGCATGAGGCTTCGACCTCCGAACGACCGGAGAAGTCTGCGAAGGCGGTTGGACGAGGAGAGTTTTGAAATGATGCGCAATTCCTTTTTTGCAATGGCTTTCTTGAGCGTGGTCTTCACGGGATGCGGTGGCGGCGGTTCCACGACGATCAACAACCCTCCCCCTCCCCCCGCCGCGACGCCCACTTTCAGCCCGGCCGCCGGAACATACACTTCCATTCAGTCTGTCACGCTTTCCGATAGCACATCAGGCGCATCCATTTACTACACCACCAATGGAACAACGCCAACCGCATCTTCAACGCTTTACTCCAAAGCAATATCTGTATCCTCCACCCAGACGATCCAGGCGATCGCAGTGGCAAGCGGGTATAGCAACAGTACCGTCGCATCAGTGGCGTACACCATTAATCTGCCCGCCGCGGCCACTCCGACCTTTGCGCCACTGCCGGGCACGTACACATCTGCACAATTTGTGGCGCTTAGCGACGCCACCACTGGCGCATCCATTTACTACACCGTCGACGGATCAACGCCGACGACGTCTTCCACGCTCTATTCTTCGCCGATCTCTGTCTCCTCCACCACGACCATCAATGCCATCGCTTCAGCCGCTGGTTACTCCAACAGCGCGGTCGCCAGCGGTGCATACACATTTCCGGTTACGGCAACTCCCACGTTTTCTCCCGCACCGGGCACGTATTATCCATCGCAAGCGGTCACACTTGGAGACACGACTACGGGCGCTACCATCTACTACACGCTGGATGGTTCGACACCCACAACGTCGTCGCCGCCGTTCTCCGCACCGATCAACATCACGGCCACGACCACGATCAACGCGATTGCCACTGCTCCGGGGAACATGCAGAGCACCGTCGCCGGCGGGACATATACGATATCTAATGTCACTGCAGTGTCGGTTGTTCTTAGTACCAACGATCAAAAGAGCCTGATGGCGGCGCAGCCCAGCGTCACCTTCACCTCCGCGCTGCCCGGTCCGACAGCAAACATCGTGGCCGTGGACGAGACGCAGCAATATCAATCGATCGACGGTTTTGGCGCGGCTCTTACTGACTCGTCCGCATACCTGCTCCACGAGGTCGTTCCAACTGCCAATCTTCCCGGTGTCATGAGCGATCTCTTTACCCGGAACGGAAGTGGCATTGGCATCAGCTTCATTCGCAATCCGATGGGAGCATCTGATCTCGCGCGCTCTGTGTATTCCTTCGACGATCTGACGGTAGGACAAACCGATCCTACTCTTGGCAAGTTCTCCATTGCGCATGATCAGGTTGACTCGATTCCGCTGCTTCTGCAGGCGAGGACACTTAATCCGCAGTTAAAGATTATGGCAAATCCCTGGAGTCCTCCGGGATGGATGAAGGATCCAACTTCGATGAGTCCCGTTTCAATGATGGGAGGGAGCTTGCTGCTCACTTCGAGCAACGAGACAGCATTTGCAAACTATTTCGTCGACTACCTTCAGGCCTACGCGGCAGCCGGAGTGCACATCGACTACATCTCGCTGCAGAATGAGCCGCTGAATCCCACTGCCAGTTACCCCAGCATGGGCATGGATGCCGGTACGCAAACCGACGTGCTACGCGACTATGTGCTCCCAGCTCTCACAGGAGCCAATCTGACCACGCAGGTATTTGTGTGGGATCACAACTGGGACACGGCCTCCTATCCCGAAACAGTCTTGAGTGATCCCACCATTCAAGCATCGCCTCTCGTTGCTGGTACTGCCTGGCACGGTTATGGCGGTACGCCGGGTGCGCAGCAGACTGTACAGAATATGTTCCCCAGCAAGGGCACATGGGAGACGGAACATTCTGGCGGAACCTGGGTCACGTCACCCGACCAGTTCGTCACAGATTTCGTAGAGATCACGCAGGTGATGCGCAACTCGTCCAAGTCGTTCGTCAAGTGGGGACTGGCACTGGATCAAGACCTTGGGCCCGATCTCACGCAGGACGCTCCGCCGCTCGGTGGATGCAACACTTGCACACCTCTGGTCACCGTCAACAGCAAGACAGGCGCTGTGACAAAGGACATCGAGTACTACACCCTCGGGCACTACAGCAAATTTGTGCTGCCGGGAGCCACGCGCATCTACTCCAGCAACACCAACGGCATCGATACTGTGGCCTTCCAAAACCCAGACGGCTCGAAGGCTCTCATTGCGTTCAACAACACGGCTGCGAGCGTCACCTTTACAGTGCAATGGGGAACGCAGGCATTTCCTTACACGCTACCAAGCTACGCTGCGGCAACTTTCACCTGGTCTGGGGCGCAATCCGGTGTCCCGACCATTCCGGCTGACTCACAGATTGAGGGCTCGAGCTACTCAAGTGAATTTGGCCTGCAAACCGAGACGACTTCCGATTCCACGGGCGGCTACGATCTGGGCTTCCTTACAAACGGAGCGTATGCCGTTTACAACAATGTCGATTTTGGGGCTGGCGTGACCAAGGTGAATGTCCGCACGGCAAGTGCCGGCAGCGGGGCCACAGCAACGTTCTACCTCGACAATCCGACAGGCACACCGATCGCAACCGTAACCTTGCCTGCCACCAGTGGCTGGCAGAATTGGGAGACCGTTTCCGCAAGCGTCTCGGGCGCGTCTGGCGTTCATACACTTTACGTCGTCTTTACCAGCGGCTCCAATGTCGACTGGTATCAGTTCCAGTAGACGAACCCATTCGATTCGTCGGCTACTACCGAAGGGCGCAGCATCCTTTTCACAGTGAGGATGCTGCGGCCTCCTCCCCAGTTCGAGCACAGAGTCTCCTTCTCTTTATCCATGGACAGCGGCCATTGCACGGCAGTGCAACACCTGTCAGGCGAAGCGCACTGGTCGCTCCGTCGTGTTGTCCGCACTAAGTTCATTATTTTGTTCAATCTAATTGTGTGATGAGGCTCACAAACATCGTCTCTTAATCGATGATCTAATCGTGTCGCATTCCAAAACTGTAGGAAGAATGTGCAAAGACAAGCGATTGTCTTCACTTTACTGCACAAGCCGTAATTC
>Ga0209004_1000228_pt1 | contig 12396 bp, 11 predicted proteins | sample TexAe_RefH0_M1_FD_187948 | JGI IMG/M metagenome (GOLD analysis project Ga0209004, IMG submission 187948) | Forest soil microbial communities from Davy Crockett National Forest, Groveton, Texas, USA - Texas A ecozone_RefH0_M1 (SPAdes) (version 2) | ecosystem: Environmental > Terrestrial > Soil >... | reverse complement strand
GTCCATGAAGCAGGGATCGCACATCATGTTGCAGCGGTTGGTGAGGTCGATGGTCAGCACCGAGCCGCGGCCGTGGGTGACGGTCGAGGTGCCGTGCTTGTGGAGCTTGTCATCGTTGTGGGCGCGGATGTCGCGGCCGGGGAAGCTCTCTTCAAGGTGCTTGAAGAAGGCGGGGTCGATCGACATGACGTCTTCAAAGTGGCCGTGCTTGGGGCAATCCTTGACCATGAGGATTTTGCCGTCGCGCTCGATGATCTGGGCCTTGATTTCGCCGACCTTCTCATTGAGCAGGACTTCGTGGGGCAGCTTGCCGTCTAGAATCTGCTTGCGGATCTCGGGAACGCACTTGGGACAGAGCGAGTCAGTGGTACGGGGCCAGCCGAGGGGCGGCTTCTCTTTCTGATAGCTCTTCAGGAGTGGCTTATCGCTCCATTTGGGGGTAAACGACGGGTTGGGGCTGATGCGGTTGAACCGCTCGAATACCACCCATGCGCCCTTGGCCGCGTATACGGCGGCTTTTTCGGCGTACTTCATCGCTTTAGACATATTGGTGCGATCTCCTTAAAAAAGAATGCGCTGGCACTTCTGTGAGGCCCGACAGGGGTGACCGCCGGAACCTGAAAACTCAGTACAAGAGTAACGAGCGGGGCTAGTCAATCCAACGCGGGTGCAGCGAACGGGGAAAATGGAGGGTGAATGGCGATTCAGCGGGCGCGAACGGGGCACCGGGCTGGCTCCGCAAACGCTTATGCCTGCAATAGTTTAGTTCACATTTATGGGCTGCCGGCGGGTTCGGTTCTGGCTACCTGGTTGATGATCTCCTGCACCAGGACTATGCGGACGTGGATGCGCTTGGCGAGGTCGGGGAGGAACTCGGTGACGAAGTTGTCGGTCGGCGCAATTGCCCAGCTGGTGACGACGCGGGTTGCCGTCGAGGGCAGATTCGTTTTCTCGCCGGGGACGTACAGGTTGGCAATTTCCGCATCGATGGGGATGCCTAAAAGGTTGGCATAGTTCAACATGCCCTTACCGTTGTCCCCCTGCGTCCAGAAGACCTGCGCGACGGCATGAAAGATCCGTCGCTTGATGGTGGCGTTGGGCATGCGGTGGTAATGGGGATCCTGGTGCACGATAGAAGGAATCAGGAAGGTCCCGAAAAATTCGCCCGTCGTGTCTTCGCTGTAGCTGACTCCGACTACCTTGGCGAAGCCGTGAAAGCCCGGTCCATAGGGGGAATGCGAGTTGGCCCCGACCTCGATTGCCGCGTTGCCCATGATGGTGACGGCGTTGAAGGGATCGAGCAGGTTCTTGGCTGCAAGCCAGGCCTTCTCCCTGGGCGTCAGCGGCTTGACCTCCGGCCCGTTGACAAACCGCTGATAGAAATTGATGAGTGGCGGAGGCTGGCAGGGCGGCAAATCCTGAGGCTGGAGAGTTTCGTTCGGAGTCCCAAGGGTTGCCGGCTGAGCCGAAACTTCGACCGGCGGAAAACCAGCAAGCGCGGCGATCACGCTTGAACCGGTTTCGGAGAGAACGATGCCGGCCGACTCGCTTTTGGGCATTACTCTGCATGGGCCGGTCTTCGAATTCCCATGCTTGATCACGGGGAGCGGTGCATCGGGCAAAGGGACTGCGGGGTTGACGGGTTGCGTTTGCGCGGAAGCCAGCCCTTGTGCCGCGAGGAAAAATGACGAGAGGAATACGAGCGGTGACCAGCCGAACCGGCGGAAGGCGGCGCCGCGACACGAGCGATTGCGCACGCGCGCGAATCCGGATTTCCCGTCATACCTCAAAAGGCAGGACCTCGCGTAATGGAACTTTTCCCGTGCTGAATCGTAGACCATGGAGACCGGATCAGCAGAAGAGAGCCCATCTTTGCTTGTTAAAGGATTGCAACCGTTCTAGTATGTCGGACGCAAGATGTTCAGAAAAAGTAACTTTTGGACATGGAGAGAATTCCCGTTTTGAGTTAGAGTGCACACCCGGGCCTGTTGGTCCAGGAGGCACGGTACGCACTGACAACAGCTTGGATGGCATTGACGTGGTTCAAAGCGGCATCGAGACTAGAAAGCGAGGCTTTTTGAAATGAACTCTTATCCTCCTCCACCGCCGGGCCCCGGCGTAGGTGATCGGATCGAAGAAGCCATGGAGCTGATCGAGATGGAACTGCGTCACGCGATTGCATACGTCAACGACGCTGTGATTCCCCAGGTGCGCTCCGAATCCATCGTGGCGATGCGCAAGGTGTCTGACACGCTGCGCAATCTCGCGGATCGCATGGACAAATCGCACCAACAGGGCCCCCGGGCCTGATGGCGGATTGGCATCACGCCAGCGCGCGCCGTTCCGCGTGCCTTGCAGTTCTGTTGATTGCCGCTGTGGGGATGGCTGCCTGCGGCCACAAAAAGCAGCCGCCGCCCGCGCCGTCGGCAACAGCTCCGCCGGTAAATACGCCGTCTTATCCGGCTCCCGCACCGCCGAGCACCGGTAGCATCCCGGTAACACGGGTTCCTGAAGGGGGTGTGAGCGCCGAGGATAAGGATTTCATCCTCAGCCATCGCCCCATTTTCAGCGAAGAAGGCTCTGCCAGCTGGTATACCGCTCCCTATAAGGGACGAAAATCGGCCAACGGACAGGTCTTCAGCGACGAGGCTCTCACGGCGGCGCATCGCACGTTGCCCATGGGGTCGCTGATCGTGGTCACGAATCTCAGGACGCGACAAGCCTCGGCCATGCGCATCAGCGACCGGGGACCGTTTGTTCCCGACAAGATCATCGACTTGACGATCGCTTCCGCTAAGTCGATCGGCATCTACCGCTCGGGCACAGACCGGGTACGTGTCGACGTATACGAGACGCCGAAGCCAATGGATGTGGGAGGCCGCTGGTGCGTGCAGATCGGGCCGTTCCTGAGCGAGCACAAGGCGATCAAGTTCAAAGAAAAGCTGCTCAGCGAGTACGCGGGGTCAAAGGTGATCGAGTTTCCCGGTGAGCGCAGTTACTGGGTGCGCATCCGGCCGCAGGGCGACGATCGGGAGCAGGCTGAGGAAATGGCGCGACGGCTGCAACCGGATGAAGGCGTGGCCTACCTGACCAGGCTGGACTGAAAGGCAGCCGGAGTTCCTGGCTTTTAGCTTCTCGCTCAATCTGTCGAAACAGCGAAGACAGGGCCAGGGCATCATGAAGCGGGTGAATTCCAAAACTTGTGAGGCTGACCGTGAGGTTGAGCTATGAAACGAGGCTGGGACTGGATACGAATTTACCCAGCCAGAGAAGGTGCGCCCACAGTCTGCGTCCACCCGCGACAGATAATCTAAAGAGCACTCTTGCAGAATTCCGATGGACTTAGTTCAATGCTCTCCGTAGACTCGCGCCACGCGCTTTTCGCTGTACATTCAGGTATCGAGGTAGCAGCGGTCCACGAGACCCGACTCCCTTCTGTTGTTCCAAGAATTTTTATTGCCGACCCATCCGCTGCGAGCCTCGGGCCGGCGGACAGGATCCAGGAGAAGCGACCATTCTGAAGGTAGTGACATATTGGGCGGTGGCGCTGGTTCTGGGCGCAGTTGCGGTATCTGCGGGGGCGAACGCCTGGCTGAGCAACCGCTGCCGGCGGCTACATCCTCCGCCAGGCAGCTTCTACACGGTGGACGGAACGAAGACGCATCTCGACTGCACGGGAGAGGGTTCGCCAACGGTCATCCTGGTCGCGGGACTGGGTGACGACTGGTTGCAGTGGAGAAAGGTGCAGCCGGCTCTGTCGCAGCTGACGAGGGTCTGCTCCTACGACCGCCCAGGCTATGGATGGAGCGATCCGCGTACCGGAACCCGCGATTCGATCCACATCGCGGACGAACTGCACGCCCTGCTGCAGCAGGCCGGTATCGCGGGCCCGATTGTTCTCATGGGACATTCGGCCGGCGGTCTGCATATTCGCGAGTATGCGATGAAGTATCCGGCGGGGATTGTGGGGATGGTGTTCGTGGACGCGAGCACGCCGCGACAGTTCGATGAACTGCCGCCGCAACTCGTCGCTCCCGATGATCTTCGCTGGCCCAAAGTCGAGACCTTTTTAGGACTCCCGCGCTGGCGCGGCCAATGCGGGCAGCATGAGTGGACGGGCATGGGTATCGTTCCGTCGGACTCTCCGCAGAACATCGACTGGCTCAAGGCGGGCGACTGCATGACGTCGGTTTTGACAACGACCCAACAGGAGGAGGCAGCATTCCCTCTCTCATGCCGGGAGGCCGGAAAGGCCGGTCCGTTCGGAGACATGCCAATACTGATCTTGTCAGAAGATCCGCAGTACATGCCCGCCTTCTGGACGCAGTTCTATTCGGCGAGCCTGCATGCGGAGTTTGCGAAGACCTGGAATTCGCTGCAGGAAGGACTGAAAGGGCTGTCGACGAGAAGCCGGCGGATCGTTGCGAGGAAAAGCTCGCACTACGTGCAGATCGATCGCCCGGAAGTGGTGATCGCGGAAGTGGGAGATATGATTCGGACGCTTCAGGGGAGCGCGCCTCCTCCCGCGGTCTATGGGACAACCACGGTGGAATAGGGCCTGGGAACCACCATTCGGAAAAGCCATCGGCATTACTCTGAAACTGACTGGAAGGAGTTTCGGAAGTGATCGGAGGAGCACCATTCTCGAGTGGCCGGTCAGCAGCATGCGCTCATCGAGCCGTTCCGCAGGTGTTTTCCGGGTTGGCGGTATGCAACCACCCTTAACCTGGAACATCCTGCGAGAAGCGGCCGAAATTCCCCCCGACGTTGTGTCATTTTGAGGTTGCGAACAACGGAGTTTCCGACATATCTTGATTGCCACAGTTTCCTGTGGAGGTCGGTATGGCAGTCGGTGTCCCTGTTTTACAAATGACCCGGGTCCGCCAGAACTATCTCGCCATCGGGGTGGCGGCGATCGCTTGTTTTCTCTTCGAGGCCGGATGGTATTCGGCCTTTATGAGTACCTGGCTCAACGGAATCGGACGCAGCATGCAGTGGCTGATGAGCAGCGGCGTGAATCCAGCGTTGCAGTACGCCACGGCGCTGGTGATGGCTGCACTGATGGCGGCAGCGATCTCCTGCGTGATTCAGCTTACCGGCAAGCAGACGGCGTTGCGCGGCATCAAGGTCGGTGCGCTGCTGTGGGCTGGATTTGAACTGACCACCTGGTCGACCGAGTACATCTTTGAGGTGCGGCCCATCAGCCTGTTCCTGGTCAATGCCGGCTACTGGCTCTGCGGCATGATGCTGATGGGCGCGATTGTGGGGGCGTGGAAGAAGAAGGCTTGAGCGGCTAGTTTTCAGTTCTCAGTTCTCAGCCGCCAGCAAAAGGCGCACCCGCAAACAAAAAAGCAGATCCTTCACTCCTTCACCCCAGCGACGAAGACCTGTCGCTGGGGACCCCGATTCCGCCTACCCCAGGACATGAATGTCCCTGGGGCCCCAAAGCGCTTCGTTCAGGATGACACCAGAGAAGGAAGACTGCTCAATCTGGTGGCGGATAGTAGGGCAACTTGTCGTTGGTTTCGTTGGCGCGCTTCACCGTGACATCGTCGAACAGGAGCGCCGGGGCCAGCACCGTCTCCGGAATCTCGGTTGCGTAGTTGGCCACCCAGAGACTTTTGCCTGCGGCCTCGACACCTGAGCGCAGCGCTCGCTGATCGAGGTCGTCGAGCACGGCTCCGCGGACGAGGGTGCGTTTGCCATCGAGGTCGATTCGATAGAGCAAGCGTGGAGTCGCTTCGGCGCCCAGCGTCTCAACGTAATACACGCTCTTGAGGCCGCGATCCTTGGCGATTCCCAACAGTTTTTGATTCAGCTCTTCATCGGTCAGGCCCTGCTGTGCCGTAACCTTCAGGACGCCGATCACGGGACGCGGCGGCCCGGTAACGCCCGCGCGCGCGTGGCCGTTCGACTCGGGAAAGTCGCGGACGGGTGTGCGTCCGATGAGGTAGTTCTCAAGGTGGCCATCGTCGACTAGCTTGACCGTCTGCGCCGGCACTGCTTCATCATCCACAGCGTAGGAGCCGACGAGATCCTTGCCGTCATACGACTTCATGGCGGGATCATCAATTACGGTGAGGAATTCCGGCAGAATGCGCGCGTGGTAGCTCGAAGCAAAAGGCCCATTGGTGCGTGCTTCCGTTCCCAGCTTCGGCCGGGTGGCGGTCACGCCCGCAGCGAGCAGCGAGTGAAGCGTGTCAGCGCTGGCGTCGGCGCTCAGCAATATCGGCCCGTGATATTCCTCTTCAACCAGCGGGGCCCTGCGCAGTTCACTCAATGAACCAATGAGCGTGACGACCTGCTTATGGAAAGCTTCGGCATTGTCGAGATCGCTCAGAGCAACTCCGCTGGTTCCATAGGAGCGATCGAGGCGCATGCCGTCGTCTGCCTGCGTGCCCACACCAAAGGACTCAGAGTAGTTGCTTGAAGTCTTGCGCACGATCGCGCCTTCGCTGGAGACGATCCATGTTGTGGTTACGCGGGCGTGGAAGGAAGCGGTGGAGTACTGGATGTCGTGCTCGGTGGCGCTGACTGCCGGATCGTGGCGATAGATACCGCTGTCGTGCGCGACGCGCTCTTCCCAGGACTTTTCGTCGACCGAAAGCTTCAAAGGATCAGCCAGGGAGATGATGGGCTTCGCCTTGCTGAAGTCGTCTGCCTGCGGTGGTGTTTGCACCTGTTTGAGCTCGGCCTGTTTTTGCGCGTAGGCCGCGAGGGCAGCTTTGTACGCCTGATCGGTGCCCGACCACAGCGAGGAGCGGAGCGCGATAGGGTCATCGTCGATCGATGTGAGTTGCAGGGCGCCATCGCCGCGCGGTCCGGAGTTGTCGGTTTTGTAATCGCCAACGCGGACGGTGATGCGCGCCACTCGAGCGTGGCTCTTCTCAGAGCCCTCTCCGGCGCCGTAACTTGCGCGAGTTTCAAAGTCCCGCACGTCTTCAACGCGGTACTCGATGAAGTACGGCTTCTCGAATCCGGTCAATTGCAGATGCGCCATGCTGCGGTCGAGCTCATCGAGCATGGCCTTCAGCACTGGATCCTTTTCAGCATCGGCGCGCGATGTCTGTGCGGTAGCGTGTGGCAAGAGAATGGCGGCAGACAGAAGGCCCGCTGCGAGTATTGTTCCGATGCGGCGAGTACGCTTCATTGTGCCTCCTTCGTTGCTGCGGTTGTTGCAGGTGAGCCGGGAATTGGGAGGATGGGCGGCCGCTGGGTGCCCTGTTGCTGGCGCTGCGTTTCAATTTCGCTTACCAGCATCGCGGGAGCGACTGCGCTTACCGGTACTGTGCCCGATTCCGCACCGCATTCGCCGTTGAAGACTTCCGGCTTGTCGCTTGTTGCCATAATGCGCTTCATTGCGGCCAGGGGCGTACCAACGATGCTTACGCCGCGAACCAGTTCATCGGGGCGGCCATCGACGTAGACGCGATACACGACGAGCGGGATGACTTGGAAAGCCTGCGGGGCGCTGCGGGTCGTGACGGCGAATCCCGAAGAGATGTCTTCGAAGTAGAGGCCGTAGGGTTTGTTCTGCTTCTTCGCTTCTTCAATCAGCCTCCTCCGGAGCTCCACCTCCGGGACTGTATTTGTCGAAGTTACTATCAGGTTGCCCTGGCGGCCCGTCGGCATGCGTCCGGTTTGGGCGCGGCCGTGGCCGTTGGATGCAGCGAAACTTGCGATCGGCAGGCGCGACATAAGGAATGTCTTCAGCACGCCGTTCTGGATCAGGTCCACGCGCCGCGCCTTCTCGCCTTCGTCGTCGTAGGTGTAATTTCCACTGAGCCAGGTGTCGCCGAAGGTCGTCACGGTGGGATCATCGGCCACGGAGAGAAACGTTGGCAGCACAGCTTTGTTCAGTTCCTTCGTAAAGGTCTGTCCCTCTTCGTCGCCTCGCTGGCGCTGGCCTTCGAGCCGATGGCCGAGCACCTCGTGGAAGAAAACGGCCGAGGCGCGGCCGGAGAGAATTGCCGGGCCATCGAACGGCTCGGTCACGGGAGCCTTGCGAAGGGCTTCGAGGCTCTTGCCCAGGTCGCGCACTGCGGCTTCCATCGATTCCTGCGAAGGAAGGCCGGCGACGGTTTCAGCTTCGAACGTCTGGGCGCGAAACAGGTCCATGCCGTCATCGGCGCGCGTTACAGCGAAGACCACCACGCGCGCCTGCATGTGCGGCGCGACCACTCGCGATCCCTCTGAGGATGCGTAATAGTCAGTTTCATTCTGCACGGTGAGCATAGCCAGGTTCTGGTAGACATCGGGATAGTCGCGGAAAACGCGGCTGAGTGCTTTCACGCGTTGCTCCCAGGCGGCGCGATCGACAACCACGTCGGGTGCTGCCTGGGAGATGGATACCTGCGGCGATTCCCGGCTGAAATCGGGCGAGGAGTCTTCTTCCTTGGCGCGGACCTGGGCCTCAGTCTTCACGCGGAGAAAGTTTTCCAGCGCAGTGCCGTAGCCCGCATTGGTGGCCAGCCACAGCGTGCGCGCCAGGGCGACACGATCGTCGGTCAGCGGCAATTGCAGACTGTTGACGGCGGAGGCGCGATGCGTTCCGTGGGTGTTGTCGAGCTTGGGGTCACCGAGGCGCACCTGCACATCAGCCACGCGCACCCGGTTGCTGGTGCTGTCGGCCAGAGCACCATATTGCGCGCGAATGGAAACGGACGTGGCGTCAGCCACCGAGTAGCTCAGGAAGTAGGGCGGCAACTGCTTATCCGCGTCTTTCTGATTAGGCCCCGGTTTGCCCAGCGATGTGAAGGCGCGCTGCAACTCGCCGGTCATCGTGTCGAGCAGGACAGACGAGCCGGGAGCGGCATTGCTGGTGGAGGCGTTCTTTGCTGCGGCATGGATTGTCGTTGCCCGTTGCTGTGCGAACGCGGAGGCGCCCGCAAGCGTGAAGCAAAGAATTGTGCCAACCAGCAAACAGGCTTTTGCCGGGCTTGCCATGTGCGACCCCTTCGCGAACAGGATTTCGGGTGTTCGTTGGTCCGTGCCAAATGAAAACATCGGTAAACTTGATTGTCTCAAACTCGTGCGTCTCAAATGGGAAATGTGATGGCAATTTTGCTGCGCCTGGCGTTCGCAAGTACTGTAGCCGTTTTTGTTCTCGTCGGTTCCGGTTCAGCCGCCGGACAGGCGAGCCCGCCTCCCCTGAACCGGCCGAGCACTGTTGCAAGCCAGACTCAACCGCACTCCGAACAGGCCTACTCACTACCTCCAGACAAACTTGCTCAGGCCATTGCGCTGAACAAGATCCGCGTAGCGTTGGACATTGCCGGGTCTCTCTGGGGTCTGATTGTGCTCTGGGGTCTGCTCGCGTCCGGTGCTGCTACACGGTTAGACGCGTGGACATACGAAACGATGAAGCGGCGCTGGCTACAGGGGCTGGCATTCTTCGCGGTCTTGGTGATGATTCTCATCGTGGCCAGCCTTCCGCTCGACGCGATTGGGCACGCGGCTAGCCTTCGCTACGGCATTAGCGTACAGAGCTGGACGAGCTGGCTTGGGGACCAGGGCAAGGGACTGGCTGTTTCGCTCGTGGTTGGCGTGCCGGGCGCGCTTTTCTTCAACTGGATTGTCCGCAAATCGCCTCGGCGCTACTGGTTGTGGCTCTGGCTGATCTCGCTGCCGTTGATTTTGATTTCGGTGTTTGTTGCGCCACTCGTGCTTGACCCGCTCTTCAACAAGTTCGAGCCGCTGGAAAAGACCCACGCAGCTCTTGTCGGCAAGCTGGAAGAACTGGTGGCGCGGACTGGAACCGCAATCCCACCTGACCGCATGTTCCTGATGAAGGCCAGCGAAAAAAGCAACGGCATCAATGCCTATGTCACCGGCATCGGCTCGAGCAAGCGCTTTGTCATGTGGGATACGACCACCGACCGGATGCCGGACGACGAGATCATGTTCATCTTCGGCCACGAAAGTGGCCACTACGTGCTTAACCACATCCCCAAAATGCTGACGGGAATGATGATCGGGCTGTTCTTCGTTTTCTGGGCCTGCGCACACCTGGCCGAAGGGATGGTGCGGCGCTTCGGCGAACGCTGGGGTGTTCGCGGGGTGGCAAGCCGGACGGGGTTCCTGACGCTGGTCTTCGCGCTTTCAATTGCGGGATTTGTGCTGACGCCAGTTGGAAACGCAGTGAGCCGCCACTTTGAACATGAAGCCGACATATATGGACAGGAGGCGATTCACGGCCTGGTGCCCGATCCGCAGAAGACCGCCGTGTCGTCTTTCAATCATCTTGGCGAGGCGTGGCTCGATGATCCCAACCCGAACGCCTTCGTGGAGTTCTGGTCGTACAGCCATCCTTCAGTGCAGCGCCGGGCAGAGTTTGCCGAACATTACGATCCATGGGCAAACGGCGGTCACGGCAGGTTTTTCGCGAAATAGAAATTTCCCCACCGCTTCATCAATTTTGGAAGGGGGTTGCCATCGCGCCGAATTCTGGAATCCAATTAAGATAGACTCATGCTGGTTCTTCCCCCCATCCCCTCATTTTTCGCGAAGGCGGCCGGTTCGGTTCTCGCTGCGGGCGCAGGGGCGGTTGTGATCATCATGTGGCGGCTGCGCGAAGCGCGAAGCGCCGTCTCCCTGAGAAAGATCATCATCCCTCCACTCGGCATGGCTACCGGCTTCTCGATGTTTGTGGATTCGGCATTCCGCGTCCCATGGTCGTGGGCAGCGATCGCTTTCCTCATCGGCGCCGCTGTCCTTGCCTGGCCTTTGCTGCTGACGACACGGCTGGAACGCCAGGGAGAGACTGTGCGGATGAAGCGCTCGAGTGCCTTTCTTGTTGTCATTCTGGTGCTTGCGGCCATTCGCCTCCTCGCGCGCGGCTACTTTGACACCATCCTCACTACGCAACAGACCGCCGGCATCTTCTTCATCCTCGCTTTTGGCATGATCGTGATCTGGCGAGGAAAGATGTTGATGGACTTCCGGCGGCTGACCGCTGACCTTGAAACCAGCGCCGCCTGACATCCGCGGCCGTCTTTTCTGACTTCCTTTAAAATTGAGATATGCAATTTCTCTCCATTTCGCGACGCCGCACCGATGCGTTCCCCGCCGAAGCCTTTACCCCTGAACTCGTCGCCCAGGAGGGCCAGCGCGTCAAAGAGCTTTACATCGCCGGCGTTCTCCGCCAGATCTGGCGCAGGGGCGACACGCCGGGCGCCACTATCCTCTGGGAGGCTGCCGGCGAAGCCGAGGTGCGGCAAGCCTGCGAAAGCCTGCCCATCTTCAAAGCCGGGATGCTGGAAATCTTTGCCCTTGTCCCCCTGGAACCCTACGCGGGATTCGGGCCGGCCAAATAGCCTGCAAATCCTGCGGGACGCGGTTTTTTGAGGGCGCAAGTGCCGTCTTTTCCTCATATCCCGCGCGCCATCCTCAAGTCGTACACTGAAGTTTCGTTGTATTGCGAAAGGAGCATGTTCTTCCATGGCTTATCCCACGAATTACCGCTATACCCGCGAGCACGAGTGGATCTCGCTTGAAGGTAAAATCGGCACGGTCGGCATCACGGACTACGCACAGAACTCGTTGGGCGACATCGTCTATGTTGACGTGCCCAAGGTGGGCGATTCGATCACGGCCAACTCCTCCTTCGGCTCCGTGGAGAGCGTGAAGGCCGTCAGCGACTTGTACTCGCCCGTGACCGGAACCGTGACGGCGGTGAACGAGGAGTTGAAGACCACTCCCGACAAGATCAATGAGGCGCCGCACGAGACCTGGATCATCAAGGTCGAGCTTTCCGATACCTCGGAATTCGAAAAGCTGCTCGACGCCGCAGCCTATGAAAAGTTCGTCTCGGAAGAGACGGGGGCGTAGCCAGTGTTCAGTTGTCAGTGAACAGTGGTCAGTTAGAGACGCGACCTGAGCGATTGCACAGGCTCTGACGACGGGAATCAATCGTGGCAAATTTGCGAGAAATGGCAGCAGGGCTGCGTTACATACAACTGATCACTGAAAACTGACTACGGTCCCGGAGGGACCATCCATGCGCTATCTACCGAAATCGCCCGCTGAACGTGAGCAGATGCTCAAGGCCATCGGCGCCAAGGCTATCGACGATCTTTTCGCCATTATCCCGGCCGAATACCGGCTCACGCGCGACCTCGATGTGCCGCGCCAGCAGGCCGAGAGCGAAATCATCGACTACTTCAAAGCGGCAGCAAACAAGAATGCCACCGACTACGCCAGCTTTCTCGGCGCCGGCTGCTATCGCCACTATCGTCCGGTGATTATCGATGCGCTGGTGCAGCGCGGCGAATTCCTGACGAGCTACACGCCTTATCAGCCCGAGATCACGCAAGGGACACTGCAGGCGATCTTCGAATTCCAGACCATGATCGCCGAGCTCACCGGCATGGATGTGGCTAACGCCAGCATGTACGA